>Ga0065704_10000186_pt1 | contig 349361 bp, 165 predicted proteins | sample SwiRhicommuniRL2_FD_59091 | JGI IMG/M metagenome (GOLD analysis project Ga0065704, IMG submission 59091) | Switchgrass rhizosphere bacterial communities from Rose Lake, Michigan, USA - RL2 v2 (version 2) | ecosystem: Host-associated > Plants > Roots > Rhizosphere > Soil | place: East Lansing, MI
TCCAACTGGTGCTCCAAGTGGTTTAACTACTTACACTACCACTGAAACTAAGACTGATGCTAATGGTAACTCAAACACTGACACCGCAGTTGTGATTGTCACTACTGACTCTACTGGCTCATTGACTACCACCACTTCTACTTTCCCAACTAGTATTCCAACTGGTGCTCCAAGTGGTTTAACTACCTACACCACCACTGAAACTAAGACAGATTCTAATGGTAACTCAAACACTGACACCGCAGTTGTGATTGTCACTACTGACTCTACTGGCTCATTGACTACTACCACTTCTACTTTCCCAACCGGTGCTCCTACTCGTGCTCCAAGTGGTTTGACTACTTACACCACCACCGCAACTAAGACTGATTCAATTGCTTTAGGAGTAACTGCAGGTGCATATTCAGGAGAATTTACCGGAAATGGCTCAGGATCCGAAAATGTATCAGGATCTGGAAATGGAGGATCTGGTAATGCATCAGGCCCAGGAAACATATCAGGTTCCGGTTCCGCAAAAAATTCTGGAAGACCTGGAAGCAGTCCTAGTTCCGGCTCAAATTCAAGCAGCAGTGCCAGCTCCCTTCCTGTGGTAATCCCTGACTCAGGGTCCAACAGAAAGGCAACCGTTTCTTTATTCGCACCAGTTATAATTTTGATGGGCCTCTTGGTCGTCTAAGACGCGAGAGTTCTCATATTTCATACCCATTCTTAGGCATTCTTTCTAACTTCTTTTCACTTTCGGTCAAGACTTGAGTTTCATCAACAATCGACTGTTTTCTGTTTATAATTAGGAGATTAATTTCTAATATATGTTTTATTTGTGCTTTAGTTGCAAAAAAACGTACGACTAACATTTCCTTCGACATTGTACAAAATGAAAGGCATCAAAACCAAAAGTACTCAAAGGATCTGTGAGAACTCGTCAATTACAAGTCCACCCACAGTCTTATAGGATCAGCGTTCACTTAGACTATTTGTAGCCTATATATGTCTAATTAGTTCCGAAACACGTGATCCTAAACACGTGATATATATATATATTTTCTCTTGCATATATGAGGCTAGCGATAATATTCTTAGGTTAAGTCACATACTGCAGAAAATACAAGTGACAAAAGTCATTGTGAGTTCCTTGGTACGGTCATAACACGACTTTCCGTAGCAAGCGATACTGAACCAGCCCGAAACAAAAATTGACTGAAAAAACGAATTCTAATGTGTACAAGAGTCTGTTCCCCAATCGTTGCTGACTTCGCCTAACTCTTTGGAGAGTTATCGCAAAACTGTAAGTAAAATCCACAGATTTCAGTAGTAGTTTGTCACCAATGCGGAGTTGACCATATCGCTACGCTTGGAAATTCGTAGCGACTAATATCATTGCATCACTTTAACCGACACGGAGGTGATTTGGCTATAAACTGCCCATGAGTGTCTCACAATAGGGGAACATGAATAACTACGTCATTCGCTAATCAGTCGCGACATTTGCAAATGCACCGCGACATCTATCTCGGCCAGCTTCTCCAGATTATGGTTTGGTGTCTGCTAAATGGTTGAAAGATAAATAATATTGTCTACGTATATTAGTATATGCCTACTTCAATTATACCTTACCCATAGAGACTTGGCTCGAATCTTATGTATTGCTACATAGTTTGGATACAACGTAGTAGAGAAGATGTTGTCTCGGCGAAGAGTCGGACAATAATAAACATTATTTAAACGACATTTAAACGACATCGATTATTAGGCGTGCCGAAAGTTGTCACCGTTAAAAGGCCACCAAGTTTGGTCTGTCTAATCCTCGCTTTCCAATTAGAGATGCTATCACAATAATTACCCCTTTATCCTACATATTACCCCTTGTATCGCAATTGCTTCTGTTAGTACTTCTTAAGGTGAGCATCACGTGACCTGATCACTCTCGCATCCGGATTTCCCACCAAAAAGAAATTTTGTTACAGTAGAATTTTTTCTTATTCATATCCTAGTGGCAACATAATAAATTTATAATTTATAAAACTCTTTGGACAACTCTTTTAGGAAGACACTTTTAAGCTTACTTAGTTAAAGAGTGCTGGTACTAAATCACCACCAAGAATTTCTCGTTCCATAAAATAATAGGGGAAAAAAGAACTACTATCATTTTCAAATAAACATTGTTCTATTAGTTCTATCAACTATCAGTTCTATCAACTATCAGTCCAACTATCAGTCAGGTGATCTTTACGTAGAGTACGCTATAGCTATTATCAACAGCTCATATCTCAAACCTATTTTTTAATTGGTTCTAACTATTCAGAAACGAAGAAACAGTTCCATATCAATCCATTTGCTTTAACTCTTTAATTTTCCTTTAAGTTATCGTTACCTTCTTTGCCAGCATCAACAACTAATAACTCACATCCAAATCTTTTCCCAATAATTCAATTGTTTGAACTTCATTCCATTAATCAAAAACTTTATCATGTCTTTAATACGCTCAAGAGTAATTCAAAAACCATATCAGTTATTTCGTCTGTATTTCTTGTCTGAAAAGGACCCCAGATCAACTTTATCAAACCTTTCATTTGACACCAATTATGCAACCTCAATAGAGAAGTTTAAAAGCCATAATTGGACGAAACTCGAGATTGCACACTATAGTTTCCTTTCAAGTGTAATCTTGTTTGTTTACATTATTTTTCCAGCATCCTTCCTTATAAAAACAAGTATATTATTGCCGTTTATACTGTGCTTTCTCATACCAGTTACGTCACAGTTCTTTGTCCATGCTTTACCAATCTTTTCTTGGTTGGCACTTTTCTTTTCATGTGGTAAGATTCCAGATGCTTGGAAACCCGCAATTTCTGTAAAAGTTTTGCCTGCTTTGGAAACTATTTTGTATGGTGACAACTTATCTAATGTTTTAGCCACAACGAATAATACGATGTTGGATATTCTTGCCTGGTTACCTTATGGAATGGCCCACTTTAGTGCACCATTTGTTGTTGCTATATTTATTTTCCTCTTTGCTCCTCCTACAAGTCTAAGATCTTTTGGATTTGCATTTGGTTACATGAACTTGTTGGGTGTTATGACACAACTTCTCTTTCCTGCTGCCTCTCCTTGGTATAAGAATTTATATGGTTTACAACCAGCTAATTATACCATGAGTGGATCTCCAGGTGGTCTTGGACGTATTGATGAGCTTTTAGGTTTCGACATGTACACTACCACCTTTTCAAATTCTCCAGTTATTTTTGGAGCTTTCCCATCTTTACACTCAGGATGTTCAGTCATGGACGTTTTGTTTCTTTGTTGGTTATTTCCTAGGTTAAGGATCGTATGGTGGGGTTATGCTACTTTGCTCTGGTGGAGTACGATGTACTTGACCCATCATTATTTTGTTGATTTGATTGGTGGTGCTGCACTTTCACTTGCTGTTTTCCAGTATACCAAGTATAATCATTTACCTATTGTTGAAGAAGGAAAGTTTTGTCGTTGGTCATACACTCAAGTTTCAAAGATTGATATTCAAGCTATTGATCCTTTGGCTAACAATTACATCAATATTGCAAACGATATTGAACAGGCAATGCCACTTGGTCGTTTCGATACTCCATTCCGCTTCCAAAATGCCAGCAATTCTTTAGTGGCACCTTCAACCGAGGCTTTTGAAATGGCACCTATCTCAAGATCAAGACAAGCTTCAAGGTCGTTTATTACTGCTCAAGTCAGTTCATTAACCTCCAACTTAGCACCAAATCAGGCAGCTATCAATGCTGCTGGTAAATCCACTTCATCTCTTAATTTGCCATTGACCCAAGAAGAAGAACGGCCTGAAGAATTTGAAGACAACTCATCGTTGAACAATAGTGGAACTCCATCAGTATTTGATGAAGAAACTAACCATATCAGTTCAACTACTTCGATCACATCTTTAGACGAGTTGGACCCTGCTTATGACAAGAAGTATAAGAGCAAGTAGGAAATTACCGATGAAATCAGTAGATATAATCGAAGATGCTCGTTCGATTTCTAATAATCCAAACCTTTACCCACCTTATATGGTCATATCAACCAGATCCAAGTCTGATAATTTTAATGTTCATTACCAATCCTCCAGACTTGGCTGGTATTTCACAGATTTAGTGTGAATTCCAATCTTCGCCTCTGCCAGCTTTATTTTTGAGGGAGAGTGTTGCATATATCACGATAGAGCGTACGCGCATTAAACTAATTTTACAAACGAGACCAGTCTCCCTTAGCCTAATACTTTAATTTCTCTTGCTATTAACTCGTGATTTCTAATAATTAATCAAAGATTCATAATACGCAAAACTATTAGTACATGTAAACTTAAACATATGACACATAACCTGTAAACTTATACATGTAAACTTAAACAGGCACCTTCATACCTTTTTACAGATGAATACTATTCATAAACGCACAATTCCCAATTTGATACCAACTTTACGTATATGAATTTTGCCAAACAAGGATAAAAATAGCAAGTGGGATCGCAACGAGTATTAGATTATTATTTAAGGGTCTTGATACAATATTGTGTATCTTGCGCGTTTCGCTGCATAAAATCAACTTGTAGCCTAACAGAGGCATTGGCATAATCTACATCGCAAAGGTCCTGATGGCATGTTGATTCTCGGGACAGATGCCCTCCGTTTTCATATGCATTCTTAATATGCTGCATAAAAAATTTCATCGAGCAACAAGGGACCTAGCGCGTCATTACTTAAGGTACAAATACCACTACAGGAGTCAAGAATTCAACAAAGCATACCAATACGTGCACTATATATATTTTGCCGGACTAAACCATATAGTGGTATCCATATCTAATCATATTGGTGAATTCACAACCTAATAATATATTCATATTTGTTTACATGTTTTGCTTGCTCGTAAGAACTCCAAGTCTAAAACATACTGTTTTATTGAGCCAATAACTGATCACGCCAGGGTTAACCCCAACCTGATAACTTGGTATCCTTCTTTGATGTGAATAGTATCCTAAATTGATTTGAAAGAGGAGGGAACAAATTGTCAACAACAAAAATTGTACAAACACTACGAGGAGCCTGGTATAGGCTTTCAAGATTGCCGTCTACGAATATACAAGTCGTTCAAAATGGTGCCTTGTACTTCCTAATTAGGACTGGTTGCTTTTATTTTTCCTGAAAATGAGCTTTTTAAGCAAAAAATAGAATTTTCGTTAAATTATTTTTAGACTATTTATTTTCTTCCTTTTGGGGCCAGCCATTACCTCTGGTTGCACCAAATTTACTTGAGAGCATCAATTGTGGGATCAATTTAACTATAATTTCAGTACTCACAAACACCTACATTTGTATGCAATTCTTGAACACAATCACCTTTGTTTCTTTAGCCGCTTAAGTCTTTGCCGACCAATCTTTTACCTTGACTGCCAAGGGTGGAGACATCGACACCCCAGTCACTATTTCTGGTGCTATCATTGGTCTTGAAAACGGATCTCCAGCTACAATTGACTTGCTGGAACCTTCAGGTCTGGCCACCATCAAGGGCCAGTATGTTGCTATAACTCCAGGTGGAATAACTACCACTTTAGATGAATCTTCTGCTTCTAAGGACTTCGGAGTTGATGACGGTAGATTCAGATCGGGCTCATCTGAAAACAAGTCCCAGTGGTGGGCATGTAAGGGTGTATCCTACTGGATACACCCTCCAAAAGTTCCAAAAAGATGGATGTACCGAAGTTGCCTTATTATCTACTTCAGCTAGAAAGCCATCAGAACCATCACCTGCTCCAAGTGAGCCATCAGAGCCAGTTCCTTCTCCAAATGACGAGTCATCTACTAAAACCAAGACCAAGTCTTTCTCTACCTTGGTTACCATTACTTCATGTGGTTCATCAGTCAGCTACTGTACAGCGGCACTGTTAACTTCACCAACTGCAGCTTCCGAAACTAACGGTGCCGCTGTTGTTCAAGTTGGTGTTGATTTGATGGTTGCTGCTGCTGCCGCCATGTTGTTCTAAGTTTCTACTAGCTTTGAAGCTGCTAGAAATTACTACAAACTGCTAGAGTAGCAGCTAGATTATGTTATTAGCCTGGAATTACTTAATTTATTTCTGTAAAATATATGCCTACTTCGAAGTCTATTGTAGCAGATAGTGAAACAAGTATTGCTTACAGAATCTCGAGTTCTAGCAATAGAATTGTGTATTGGTTATGTTCAAACCTAGAAAATACGCTTTATTTCCGAATAATATCTTTAATTTCCTGAGGGCCCAAGCGAACAAACCTTCCAAGACTATGAGAGGAATAGATCAAGGTATAATTGTAAGAAAGTTCTCATTTATCTAAACTAAACCGTGCTCTAAATGAAACTTGATGCCAATATAGCCAAAGAGCCCGAATCTTACTTCAATAATCAACACATGTCATTAATTATCAACTTAAGATAAAAAATGCTTGAAAATGAGTAGTCACTGGTTCAAGTTCTAGTAGCATGTGATGATATTTACTTTAGTGGTCGTGATCCTCTTTAACAACGATGAAATTATGTAATCTATGCTCCATTGGTGCATCTAATCAATATCATATTGTAGTTTGAGCTGTGGGCTGTTGCTCGTATTTCTTTATTTCTTTATTTGTCCCTTCTACAAAGTAGCAGGGATATGAAGCTGGAATTATGACAGGTTCGCTCCGGTCATACTTATGCTAGTATACTTGGTGTCGCAAAACTGACATTGTCGCGACACTCTAACCTTAATATTTTCGGTGTCGCAAACTGACCTGTCGCGATTCTGTAAATGTTGTATGTTTCTTTATATGCACGCGTCATCGCCGAACACATTCCACTCTTAGTGCTCCAGTTAATCCCTCAAAGAATCTCGCATGGAGAAGACAATAGAATTCCATCCACAATGATTCTGCCCAACGGAATTGAAGATGAGGACTTGTTCCTGCAGCAGATTATTACGATATACGAAAACAAAACACATGGAAGCCACAGCGAGTTACATTTTGGTGGTTAGAACTATTCTGAATTAGAATGCATCGCGGAGTATCATCTTTTTCCGGAAACGTTAGCTAAAGCACTACTAGACTTTGGCCGTGATGACTTTTATAACTGTCTCCGCAGTGGACAGCCAATTACTTTCTTGACACTACTTTCCCCACCTCGGACTATTCAGTTTTCTGTTATCTTTGTTGGGCTTTCTTCTCAGTAGGCTTGAGAGAACCTTCAATGAACGGAACTACGATAGAATCTCGCGTTTCTTTTGGATCCCTCGTGTTTCTTTTATCTCTCTCGTAACCCATCCTTATTTCCGTACTTGGCCATGCACATTCGAATTAGTAGTGCGGGACCCATATTTATATCCAACCACGATATCTATTAAATAAGAAATTTCTTCAGTCAGCGCTAATTAATACGCAGCCCCCAGTCTAGTATTTCTTCATCAAATCAATTATAGTACTTTCAAGGGCTTAGAGTTACGTGTGTATCCGAACGCGTCTTTGTCTTCAAGTTTGCCACCTCTTTTATCCTCAGTTGCCTGCGCCCCTGAACAGCAGTCACTCCAGGCCTTTTGAGGGAAGGCGTTTACATAAAATTTATATATTGAAAGTCATTTAACTCCTACGGCCAACCACCATAATATTCATCATTCCACATCCATTCTAAAAGTTCTATGCTGATACCAACGGGAACGTCAGGTCCCCCGATAGCCTCTGCGACTGGATTGGCGGTTTCACTCGCCTCAAATATTGTTATACGAACTCTAGATAACCTCCAACAACATGTCACCAACCAAATAGATGAGTTCACCTCACATCAAGCATATTTACAACGTATTCTTGCCATTTCGTCCTCATGTGCATCCATTGCAGCTTGTCTTGTTGCCATATACATGTTTCTAGCCATCGACCCAAGACGACTTATTTTTAGACATCAGCTTATTACATTTCTCCTTTTATTTGATTTCATAAAGGCTATCATCCTTCTACTCTACCCATCAAGGGTGATCACCCATTCTACATCCTACTTCGACTCACATTTTTGTCAAGTGGTGGGCTTTTTTACTGCAATGTCTATCGAAGGTGCTGATATTGCTATTCTAGCGTTTGCAGTACACACATATTTGCTTATTTTCAAACCAGGACTCACAACAAAAGTTAAAAATTCGACTCGACTGGAAGGGGGCTTGTACAAGTACAGATATTATGTTTATGTGCTTTCCTTCATAATACCCGTCTTCATGGCCAGTTTGGCTTTCATAGGTGTTGGTTATATATCTCTTGTTTGTTGGTGCTATCTTCCTCAACAACCTGTGTGGTCAAGACTCGTGCTTAGTTGGGTTCCACGATACTTAATTGTGATAGCCATCTTTGTCATTTATGGACTTATTTACTTTCACGTCATCCGAGAGTTTAAGACATTGGGTGGGGTTTTTACTACTATTCATAAGTCACACCAAACACAATTGCACCCACACGTGAGCAGCGACGAGAAACCTTCATTCTTCTCGGCCTTGAAATTTTCACTTATATCATTGCGTGATCGAACCTTTCCAAAGTTTGTATTGCCAGACCAAAATCCAACAATGTCGCCAAGTCAAAGCAGAAAACCTGTGAAGAAACAGAAAACCGAAGAAGACGAAGATGACGACGATGAAGAGAATCATTCCGACTTCTCAACCCCCGTCCATGTTGACACAGAGAATATCATTTATGATCCCGAAATCCACGCAGCCAATTTGGCAAAGTTCCGTAAACGTCAAAAAATCATTGAGAAACAAATGAAGTCTATTTTCATTTATCCTTTTGCCTATTGTTTTATATGGATATTTCCATTTATGCTTCAGGCAACACAGTTCAACCATGAGCGTCGCCATGGACCGATCTATTGGTTGAACTTAATGGGAGCATTCATGCAACCATTAAGTGGGTTTGTCGACAGTATGGTATTCTTTTATCGTGAACAGCCATGGAAATACACCATAAAGCGCAATTTTGAAAAAGAACACATGAGCAAAATGGACAATTTAATAACCACGACCCATCCCCATCACGCGAGCCAAGATCGTCGTCAATCTCGCAATAGTGTTCATGATTCTGAATCCATTGCTACTAGTGCGGTTTTGACCAAGAACTCGTTAAGTGCAAGTACTGGTCTCATCGACTTCAAGCACTATTCTTCATGGAGACAATGGCTTAGTTGGTTCCGACTCCCATTGTTTATATTACCCAACGACGAGAACATGGGTAAATTCCAACTAGACTACATTACAAAGAAACTTACAGATATTAACAACAACCCCAACGGGCCATCCACCAACCAGTCCAACGCTTTAAATTTTGGAAGTAGTGACGACTCATCGAAGGATTTCAATGAGAAACTCAAGTCATTTGGCGCCGGCGTCAACAAACACGATTTTTCAGATGTGCTTAAAGGTGATTTGGCAGAAAAAGATTTCCGCCACAAATTGGAAAAGTTTTCGTTTAACTTTCACCACGGCGACAGCTCCTTAGCGTTGCCGGCCACTGCCCACCAAAACACATCACAACACAGTTCCCACAACAAGAGATTATCATCGAGTGTGAACTCAACCAATTCATCTCATCACAAAAATAGTATAATTTCAATGGGTAGGTCATCGAAATCAAGACAAGTTTCCAACATCGAACCCACTTCAGACCCCATTCTTTTCGAAGGAAAGAAAACATCATACTCTTGTAACAAGAGGAGCTTTAATTCACAACCAATTTCCAACGGGCCTAAACGCGGACAAAGCGCCGGACCAAACAGCCACACATCTGTCAGCTCAAGGTCGGCAGTTGACGGTGAGGAAGATGATGAAATGGACTTTATGGATTTCTTGAAAAACGGTCCATAAACCCTGCACAAAATATAACTCATCTCGAAAGAGATGAAATACGACTAGAGCACTGAAACTACAAAGAAATCACAATAAATTCATTGGTATCATCCAAATGAATATCCAAATGAATTATTTGCTTCTCCGTACAAAACAATATCTCAGTCCATTACTTTGAACATAAATGTGTTCTTCCAAGTGTGGAATCTAGAATTCGTTACAAGTTGGAGTACAGCTATACTCTAAACTCTAATACTCTAATACATTTAATTCGCCAAAAGGAAAATTAGTACGGTATTAAATACTAATCCAACCCGAAACTTGGTTAATTCGAAAATTCCAAAGACACACCTATATATACTACAGCTAATGTTAATATACCTAATTTTAAAGACGAGTTAAAGTAGGATACTTTAATATTCACTAGTATTCGCTAATCTCCATTAAATTACACTAATATCCAGTAATATACACTAAACTACACTGAGATTCGCTAATATTCGCTAATCTCCACTAGTATTCGCTAGTATTTACTTAATTAAATATTTAGCAGAGTTCAGTGTTTTCGAATTCCACTAATATTCACCATGATCTCCACTTATCTCCACTAACCTCCACTATATAAAATGTTCACAACTACTACGCTCGCTCAGGGTCTCTTCCAATCCCGAGCACGGCCTTTACAAAGATACTACAAGAATCTCTACAGTTCTGAATGTTTCAGTAATATTTAGATCGCTCAAAGAATTAAAACTGAGACACGTCTAACCCATTTGAAGAATCTTACCAAGCCTTGTTACAACTATTTGACGAGGTTTGCATCTCGTGCCAGTTTTTGACTGTTCTTTTCAAAATTCACACCACTATTCCATATTCATAGTATCAACATCTCATGCCGGCACCATATCAACGTGTAGGCCATGGGGTGCCATCTTTGGGTCGCTGTCCTGCATTGGAGACTCAAGAGGCGCATGCTGTTATATGTATAGCGGTCGGGGAGCAGTCTCTATTTCCGAAAATGAAATTCCGCATCGTTTTACGAGAAAAACGGCTAAATTGCTCTAGATTTTAGTATGGAGTGACATAAAGATTTGTGCCATTCAACGCTGTGAATATTTAAGGGTATCCCCAACTGTCTAGCTATAATACACTTTACAAATCGAAACTACGTCATCTAGAACCAAACGTAGATCGAAAACAGAACCGAAAACAACTAAAGAGAATCCTAAAACTAAAGAATACTTGACTGAGATTTGGATTCGCTCGGTAGATTTTGAAGGATTTTGAAGGATACGAGTATCATTAATAAGGAGAGAATGTCTACGGAGGCAATAAAGCCTGAAGGTTCATTGAGCATGTCATTATCTACCAACTCTGTGGAAAATCCATCACCCACTGAGTCTCCCACTACACCAAGAGATGCGGAGAAGACGCCAGAAAAGTACTACGAAAGTAATGCTGGCGATGGTACCAAGGTGGCAGACCAACATTTAACAGGTTATAAGCTCGCGTTGACGTTAGTTAGTTGTGTGGCTGCGTTATTCCTCGTGGCGTTGGACCAAACCATCATCTCCACCATTTTAACCCAGGTGGGGGACAAATTCGGAGAGTTCGACAAGATCGGTTGGTTGACCTCAGGGTTCCTTTTACCCATGGCCGTGTTGGCGCCATCTTATGGAAAGATATCTATTGCTTTCGGGAGAAAGAGCGTGATTCTTGTGGGAATTGTGATTTTCGAACTTGGTTCCTTAATCAGTGCCTTGTCCACGTCCATGGATATGTTGATTGGTGGTAGGGTAATCCAGGGTATTGGTGGCGGAGCTGTGCAGTCCATGGTGATTGTGATTTTGACGGAATCCGTGCCCATTTCCAAGAGATCGCTCTCGTATATTCTATTGGGGGTTACTTTTTCCATCGCCAGTGTGTTGGGACCGTTTGTAGGAGGCGCCTTCGCCACCCACGTGAGTTGGAGATGGTGTTTCTATATCAACTTACCCATTGGAGGTGTTGCATTTGTGTTCTTGACTTTTGGTTTCAATCCGCCAAAACCTCTAGGAAACTTAAGGGCCAAACTCGCCAAAATCGATTATCTCGGTACATTTTTATTGGTCTCAGGGCTTGTATTGGTTTTGCTTGGTTTGACCTTTGGTGGCGTTGATTTCCCATGGGATTCAGCGACCGTCATTGTCTGCTTCGTGTTGGGAGGAATTCTCGTCGTTGTTTTTAGTGTGTGGAACTTTAAATACTCCAGGAACCCCATAATCATCAAGGAAATCATCACTACTCCCCAAGTAATGGCTGCTTGTTTGAGTGGGATGTTTAACTTTGCATTTTTCATGTCGAACTTGATGTATTTGGCGATCTATTTCCAAGTGATCTTCAACCATTCGGCGTGGCAATCGGGAATCGACTTGCTTCCACTCATCATTTCCGTGTCTGTGTCGTCCATGATCAATGGAGCTTTCATCAGATTCACAAGATACGTCAAGATCACGATTTTATTCTCGGGAATTATGGGTCCAATTGGGTGTGGGTTGTTATTGTTGCTCGACAAAAACTCCACTTCCAGTCAAAGAATCGGTTACTTGCTTGTTGGAGGGATTTCCACGGGGTTGCAGTTCCAAAGTTCGCTCTTGGCTGCACAATTAAGAACCACCAAGGAAGTCGAAGGTTCGATTATCTTGACGACGATTTTCTCCAATTTCTTAAAGTCAACGGGTGCTGCCATTGCCGTAACGTTGGCTCAGTTGATTTTCAGAGTGTCGGGAAAAAATTATGTCAAGTCCATGTTGGATTCCTTATCTCAAAGCTCGCCAGAGTATCAAGCCTTGAGTCAAATTCCACCAGATGCTCTCCTCCAAACTCCAGAGATTATTCAAAAGTTACCTGAGTCAGCCAAGAACATGGTGTTGGACCAATTTATGAAGGCAGTCAAGAATGTATTCTACTTAGGTCTCGCATTCTCGTTGGCTGCGTTGATTTGTTCTTTATTCACTACAAATAGGTCTATTCCAAAGAACGAGAACATTAGAAAAGATAATGGTGGAAAGTCCACCGAGTCTGATGAAGAAAAGGGACCAGAAGATGATGAAAGGGTGCCAGAAAACGAAGAAATTGACGAATATCGGTCGCAAACTGCTGAACTGATCCTACAAGAGCCACCACTGGACGCTACGAAACATTAATAGCATTTTACAAAAGTTCATGGTATACATACTAATACTACACTAATATACAATAAGACTAAGACCAGGAGAGAACACAGTAAACCTCAGGCAAACATAATAGCTGTAAACCTCGCCGTTAATATCTGTGAACACTCCGCTAAGAGCTTGTAAACACTTTCTTTCCCACTTCTTCAAGATATAATTTGATCTGTGCATTCAATCTTGTCACCTTCAACTCGGTATTCCTTACTTCCATCAGATACTCCAACTTCTTCTTACTGATATTACTCTCGATCTCACTAATCAACTCTTTCTTCTTATTATACTCCTCTTCCTTCAAGTTTCTTTGTTCCACCAACTTCGTATAGTCCAATCTATAATTCATCAATTGTTGTTGACTCTTTGCAATTCTTTCATCAGCCTGGATCTTCAACTTCTCAGTTTTCTCGTTCATATTTGACAACTGGCGTTGGATCTGTTGAATTTGTTTGGACAAATCGTTTGACTGGAGGTTCAATTGGTCCAAGTATTCCTGAGTGTCGTTGAGTCTTGTTGAGGATTCGTTTTCCTTTGTGATATCGTTGGAGATTTCTTCCAAAATCCTAAACAAATTCTTCAATTCGTTCTCGACATTTTGAATGGATTCGATGGTGATTGATAAGTTTTGGTCGTATTGAATGGAGTTGCGGTACGATTCCTGGAGCAACGAGAGTTGGGTTTCGAGGTCGGCGACGATTTTATGCAACGTTGAAACGTCTGTTGTAGAGTAGATTCGTAACCGTTCGAGATCTCGATTGGCTTCACTTACTAAATACTGAATATCATCCAACTTTTCAATAAGATGTGACTTTTCTTCCTTGTATTGGGTATGTTCGAGAGTGACGATTTCTTGGGCCTTTTTCAACTTTTTAAGTTCAGATTCGAGTTTAAGATTGTACGAATTCACTTGTTTGAGCGAAGCTTTCTTTTGGCCGTCAGATTCAAGTTTCTCCTTGAGAGATGTGAGTTGATTAGCAATTCTATCATTCTCAGATTGGACGTTTCTGATTTTTTCCAAACTGCTTTCACTTGCAATGACTAGCTGTTCACATTCAGCCGAATGCTCTTCACGAAACCTGGCAAAGTTCACTACCGCACTTAGAAACCGTCTCGTTTTGAGCGGATCTGGTCTCATAATATCCATGAGTGTGAGATCATATATTCCACATCCTTGAAAGAATTTATATGCTGCTCGATGAAGCGTAATTAAGTGGAGAGTTGAAAAGGTATCAGAATCGTCAAGGTAAGAATTGTCAGACGGTTCGATACGGATGTCGTTTTCGTGGTTTCCATTTCCGTTCTCGTGACTTCCATTTTCCTGTTTATTTCCTTTGACTTTCTTAACTATCACATCGTTAGATATCCCCATGAATGTGTCGAGAAACTGTTCAAATAGTGTTTTTATGAACTGGCTGGTTGGTTTAGTCACTAGTTCTTCTGTGGCAATGAAATCACAGCTTTGTAAACATATCGTGATTTCTTTGGCATCTAGTAATGGAAATGCGTCTTGTTGTACGATTTGTATGTGCCGACGGTTGACTTGTGGCTGTCCCTGTCTGTATATCGTACTAAGTCGTGACATTGTGGGGGACGTTGTTTGGTTAGTGTTGTGGGAGAGTGTAATGATCAAAAGATAAACAATTGATTTATGTGAGATTCGATCACGTGAGAAAATGCTATTAGATGTTTCAATGGGTTAGAACAGAAAGGAAGGCTGGGACATTTAGGTACGCCCAAGAGAGCTAGAGAGCTCTAGTAATTAAGAGCTGGTGGGGTCGTAATAATTCAAGAATCGTTATTGATTAGGAATGATGACTTAATATAAAGGGAGAATAACGTCGCGAGAAACACTTGAGATTCATACAACAATCGGAATACCGAGTGTCTGTTTAAGGTTATGATAGAAAGCGATACCAACTCGTCTCAGCACATACAGAATGCCTTTATGAGTTTTATATTCAGAGTTTCTATAAACTTTCCTATTTGTTCTGAGAGTCTTGAACACTTCCTATCTGCGCTTAGTTTTCAATAGGTTACTATAATTCACCTTTTAATTTCTCTATGATTCTTCGACTCGATTACGGAGGTGCTACAATTCCGATTCTGAACGGCTACCATCTTATCTACCGCAGTTCGAACTTAAGTTCACTAACATCAGCTCAATAATAGTAACGTTATTCATTTTTCTAGTTATTTACAGATTGATATCTAAACTCTTTCCGCGGTCCAGATGGCTCCCTTACAGGCTAATTTGATAGCCTCGGTCAAGAGAATGTATGGAACAGCCTTTTCGGCATCGTGTTGGATCGCAGTGTCCAAATGTTCCAACTCCTCGTCCCTAAATGTACTTATCAAGTCCTTCAACTGTGCCAATTCTGGAGAAGTTTCGATCTTGTAGTGGATTTGTTCGTCGCTAAGTTTCTCGCCCGTTATCTTGTCGTAAATAGGAATATTGTATTGGTTCATCAAGACTCTCAACTGCTGGTTATAGTGTCCGCCAATCACAGACTCGACTGCAACAGTGCATGCCATGGCTGCCTCTTTACTGATCAAAGCTGTTCCTATTCCCATTCCAATAGCACCAACTCTCCATAATGGCGTCAACAACGAAGGTCTGACCCTTCTTCTCGTTTGAAGATCATTGAACGTATTGTGGTGGTGTATTTCTTGTTCCCACATGTGCTTTAACACTGGTTTCAAGTGGGGGTACTTGCTTGCTAACACCAAGTATTGTCCACGATAAATGAAGTTGGCTCCCAATTCTCCTGCTTGGTCAACTCTGATTGTACGATCAAGGTATGCCTTTTGTGCTTTAGAGAGTGGGCCGTATGCCACATCTTCTCCAGTGTATTTCTTGGGTGGTTCGTCAATTTTGGTAGCTAGTTGTCGCCTAGAGGTGGACGTGAATTGGCGACATGGAACGATCCTAGTTCTAACTGTGCTCTTCATCATATTCGACCGTATAGAAAAGTCTTTAGTAGCAACTTCTGAAATTAGTGGTGTGAGATTTTTTCAAATACGAGTGTGCGAAAGCTGTGAAAACTGGAAGATCTGGAATCTGGTAAACCAAACCTAATTTATGCTTATTTAATGAAGTAGTGAGCTATTATTTATATAGCAGTGTCCGGTTATCCCTATTAGAGTCTTTGACTGAATGTCTAGCTACTAAATAATTTTGAGTATATTTTGGTGAAACTATACAAAAAGCGAGAATTTGCAACCACAAAATACATACCAATGATTCGTTAATCTACGATTTGAATGCACTCACAATCTTTAACATGGACACACCAACATCGAAAGGAATTTCTTGGGTGTCTCTTGAATTCGTTACTGGCTTATATTCATTGGAAGGAACTCTCAAATGTTGGAAGAACCGGTTGGGCACATCTTTGATCAATAACCAGTCTACAGGAAATATTCCCTTCCAGCGTTGTTGTTCTACCCAAATATCGCTTGACTTGGTGAAGTCAATGGTCTGAATCATTTCTGCAATTCCACAGAATTTTCCACTTGTGTTCACCAGGAATAAGAGGAATACCTTTCCAGGACTCTTTTCCGCCTTGAGGTCAATAAATGCTTTATTTAAACGTCTGTTACCCAACTCGGTCGAGGTCCAAATGTTGTTGGTAAATGAAGCATTAACATCAAGAATACTGTACGATTTAATAATAAAGAATTTTGAGTTCTCAGGAACTGTAAATATACTTCCTTTGTATGTTCTAAAGGTCAATTGACTTGTTGTTTCTCTGGTATATCCCCTATCAATTCTTGAAGCAGGATAGTGGCTGGCACATTCTCTATCCTTTCGGATAGATACTTCTCTTTCTCTAGTAAATGGTTTCGTAGATTCTCTTTGATATTCTCCAGAGGAAGCATACTCGTCTGAATCACGTACATCTCTAAGATATTCATGCAGGATTTCTGGCGACTCCCTCCACGAACTAACACTAAGACGTTTTCTCTGATGATAATAATTATATCCGTTTGGCCCCATCTGTGGCGACGATATCGGCGAAGCGAAATTCAAATTTGTTTCAATAACAGGACTCTTGTATGACATCGTCCAAATGCTAGATTTATCTTCTAACGGAACATCAGAAATCTCATCTAATATTGGAACCATCGACTCAAGTGCTGATATCGATCTTGGAAGACAATACTTGGAAACACCACTTCCAGAGGAAGTAACAAACGTACCACGAGAATACGATAAATCGTCATCAAATACCATACTAGAGTCATTGTAGTTGAATTCATGCCCACCAATACTATACATTTTATAAACAGGTCCAACGAATAAGTGTAATACAAAAAAGAAGGATTTGGCTGCAAGTTGGCAGCTTTTATACTCCAGACAGATCCCACATTTTCTAGTTTTGCAGCCACTCAACCTGTAAAACCAGAAAGCCATTTGCAACACAATTTACGTAATTAGCGTAGTCGATATAGTACACCTTAACCATCCTATATTAGTAGATATAGGCTCCCATAATCTCAATGTATTTTATGGAGAGTCTCTTTCTTCTCTTCCTTTATCTCAGTTAATGGAGGAGACGAGACTGTAATATGTTCGTTTGAGATCTAACCTGTAAAAATGAAAGCTGTAATTTTCAAACTGAAATGGAGATGGGTTTCAAGTTCCAGAGCTCAGAGATACCATGTCGTATAGGATCAACGAAGCAAGCACCGAGTATATAGATGCAAAGCTTTCTCGTGCAAGGTCTTCCACAAAGGGACCAAAGTGTTACAAAACCAAAGTGGATATAACCAAAGTAAACCTTGACGTCATAAAAGAATGGATAAATCAAGTAATCAGTGAACAACTACCCGACGACGACATTGTTATCGATTACATATACGAGTTGCTCGTAGCAAATGAGAATTTCCCGGACATCATATCGATCCAGGTCCAATTGAAGGACTTTCTCGGTGAAAGTGAAGCAAAGACGTTTTGCGAAAGACTCTGGAACTTACTTATAAGTGCACAAGATGATCCAGATGGAATACCGCTAGAAATATTAAACCAGAGACGACAAGAATATGAAGAACTTGAAAGAAAACAACAAGAACATAAAAAAGAACAAGAACACAAAGTGTCAAAGACCAATTACAATCGAAGTCAATACAACGCAAGCAAACGAGAAAGCGAAGACAAGAACTTACCTCCAGCAGACAGATCCTCACGAGATAGATATAGAGAAGACACATCGAATAGAGAAAGAGAATCAATACAGAGAGACAGATCTCCAAGGAACAGAAATGAATATTACGACAGGAAATACAGAAATTTTGAAAGAAACAATTCACAATACGAAGAGAGAAAATCTCAAGGTAGAGGCTCAAACGATTACTCTAGAGATAGTGATCCAAAATATTCACATAGAAGCTCACGTCACAACACTGAACACTCAAATCGAGATTCTGACAGATACAGAAACCCACATTCCTCCGATAGAGATAGAAGTAGAAACCACGAAAGAACGTATTAGAATAATAGCGAGTCTCCCGCCATAAATAGCATTTAAAACCTAAACCGTCCCACGGGATGTTGGTAAACTTAATACATTTCATAATTTGCAGACAAGTGTAAGCGAATTGCGTGTGTTTATACATTTGAACCACGCACGACCAACCCCCTCACACTCAAAATTATGAGGACAACGTCGCCGATAAAGAAAGAGAAGCAAGTAGTTCATAACTATACAACAATATTATACTATAACACTAAGTAGTAGTAGGAATAATGTCAGACCAACAGCAGGACCAATCTGGCCTGCACCATCATCACCATCATCATCACCATCACAGCGAGTCACAGAATCAACAACCACCAACGCAAATTCCTATGGATCCTAATGCTAACCCAGCCAATAGAGTAGGGAAATATCAAATTATAAAGACCTTAGGGGAAGGATCCTTTGGGAAGGTAAAGTTGGCCCAACACTTGGTTACCGGGCAAAAGGTTGCCCTTAAGATCATCAACCGTAAAACATTGGCCAAGTCGGATATGCAGGGTAGAGTAGAGAGAGAGATTTCATACTTGAGGTTGTTGAGACATCCACATATCATCAAATTATATGATGTGATTAAGTCCAAGGACGAAATTATCATGGTGATTGAATTTGCCGGTAAGGAATTATTTGATTATATAGTACAGAGAGGTAAAATGCCTGAGGACGAGGCCAGACGGTTCTTCCAACAAATCATTGCAGCCGTAGAATACTGTCACAGACACAAGATCGTCCATCGTGATTTAAAACCTGAAAATTTGTTGTTGGACGATCAGTTGAATGTCAAGATTGCTGATTTCGGGTTGTCCAATATTATGACAGACGGTAACTTTTTGAAGACAAGTTGTGGATCTCCAAACTATGCTGCACCCGAAGTTATCAGTGGGAAATTATACGCTGGACCCGAAGTCGATGTTTGGTCGTCGGGTGTGATTTTGTACGTTATGTTATGTGGTAGATTACCATTTGACGATGAGTTCATTCCAGCTTTGTTCAAGAAAATCAGTAACGGTGTGTACACGTTGCCCAACTACTTGAGTCCTGGAGCCAAGCACTTGTTGACCAGAATGTTGGTGGTGAATCCATTGAACAGAATCACTATCCACGAATTGATGGAAGACGAATGGTTCAAACAAGGCATGGAAGAATATTTGTTACCTCCAGACTTGTCCAAAACTAAGCATAAGAAGATTGAAGTCGACGAAGATGTGATATCCGCACTTACCACGGCCATGGGTTACGATAGAGATGAAATCGTCAATGTTATTGACAAATGCAACAAGCATACATCTCCCCAACAACAGAACAATGAGATTCTTGATGCTTACTTATTGATGAAGGAAAACCATGCCTTGGTCAAGGATTTGAAGAAAACCAAGGCTGACAATGTCGACTCGTTCTTATCGACATCTCCACCACCATCATACACACCAAGCTCTACTAGCTCAGCTCCTGGGGTACAACAATCAGTAACCTACCAAACATTGGCAACTGTTCCAGACTTGTCGACGTTGCCAAATTCCACCATTGCCATTTTGCCATCGTCTTTACCTTCGATTCATAGAGCATACATGATGGAAACAAACAACCAATCCGCCATAAATCCAGTATCGAACAAGAAACTGAAAACAAGATGGCATTTTGGTATAAGGTCTCGTTCATATCCTCTTGATGTGATGGGAGAGATTTATCGTGCATTAAAGAACTTGGGAGCCGAATGGTCCAAGCCAACCGAAGAAGAATTATGGACCATTAGAGTCAGATGGAAATACGATAGCAACGAAACGGCCAATGCACCAAATTTGATGAAAATGCAAATCCAGTTGTTCCAATTGGAACCTAACAATTACTTGGTGGATTTCAAGTTCGATGGCTGGGAAGACATCTCCAAAGACGGGTCGACGGAAGATTCATACCTCAAGCAAGATGTTGATGAAATGTGTTCTTTCTCTGCATACCCATTTTTACATTTGGCTACAAGATTGATTATGGAATTGGCTGTTAATAGTCAAAGTGGATAGTGAAGATTCATCGAGCGTAGCGAGATTAATCGAGAGATGACAAGATTCGTAGATCTTAGCGAGCTTCTAACCGAAACTGATTGAGATTATCAATCACATTACAGTGATCGAGATTGTCTTCTTTTCAGTGTCCAAACAGACTTTAATAACTCTCAATCAAGAGAGATTACATAATTCTACTATCACACGTGATCTTTTACTGATATTTCTTATGACTATTTATGGCTGAGCTCATTTATTCTGTGACCACTATGGTTCAATTCAATACATTCGATACTTTTCTGAAATATGCCAATAGAGTTTGAAGATATAGGTTTACGTACATGGTCTTTAAAATACAGAGTACACTGATATATAGTGAAATTGGTGGATATACTGGAAAGAAGGTTTGCTTGTAAAATATTAAATCTCAATTCTGTATGCAGGAACAACTTTCAGTAAGTTAGCAAGCTAAGTCTAAAGTTTGTATGGTGTATTAACTAGAGAGGAGTTTTAACTAGAGAGGAGTTTTAACTAGAGAGGAGTTTTAACTAGAGAGGAGTATTAATATATACAGATATACAGAATGGCTGAAATGCCATAATAAGTTTAGTCACTGAACTTTACCTAAAATACCTCTGAAATTATTATTGTAACGCATTAAACACCGAGGCACGTTGATGAGGCTATGGATAATGGTCAACAATCCTACTGTCCTCACCAGTAGAAGAATCAGTCTCACTACCCAACTCCACCCACTAACAACCCGTTCATGAATCATAACCTCTTTCAACTACTATACTTTAAGCAACTCGCAACTCCCGTAGTCTAGAATATTCATTACACAAACCAAACATTATGCAGATTCGCGGAAGTCGCTGCACGAAATTTCACTAAAACAGCGTAGAAAAACGTTAGTGCATAAATGGAGGACCAACGATCTCGAAGATACTGTAGATTTTCTATATAAAGAAGACACAAGCGTACTACTCTACCCAAGCAGAATATATCCCATTTCCAAAGAATCTCGCATCGTTCTCGTAGCCCTTGTTTGGAGTTCCACCTTCCTATTTAGGCAAAAATCTCAATCACCAATTTGTAAACAAAATGCGATGTGAATTAAATTGTAAGGAGAAAAACGAAGTGACGGGGAACAAAATCTATGGACAACTTTCTTTACCACAATCAACAGAGAGACCATAAGTTGATAATACTCGAATCGAGATCTCAGAGGATTGAATTGTCAGGAATAATTCATAAATAGACGAGCTGAACTATAATTTTAGTACTCAGCGTCATTAAATAGTCTAGAATAAGAAGAGAGAACAGAGAAGAGAGAAAGAACAGAGAAAACAACAAAGAAGAGAGAAAAGAGAGACAGATTAAGACATTTATAAAGAAATCAGATCTTTAATCATAATTAAATATTTATCATCATAATTTATTAGCGCCGTCATGATCACTATCGATTTGTTAGATCCCAAAGCTAACGATTCCCAGAAATCATGTTGGTTGAACGAGGTCTCTAAACATATATTCAAGTCCAAAAAAGTCACGGTATTGACAGGAGCAGGTATCTCGTGTAATGCCGGGATCCCCGACTTCAGATCGTCCGATGGATTATATAACTTGGTGAAGTCCAAATATCCCAAAACAATAGTCAGAGGTCAAGACCTCTTTGACATTTCTTTATTCAGAGACGACATGTCGTTGGCATTATTCTGCACATTTATGGAATCGCTCTATGCGTCTAGTTTAATGGCAAAAGCCACTGAAACTCACAAGTTCATAAAGATGTTGAAGGAAAAGAACAAATTATTACGATGCTATACGCAAAACATCGACTCGCTTGAGAAATCTATAAACCTAACCATGGGAATAAATCTCAGCGAGTTCGACGATACCAAAAAGTTTAACGAAAACTGGAAGAACTTGGATGTGGTACAACTCCATGGCAATCTCCACAAACTATCATGTACTCAGTGTTTCAGCAATTTCGAATGGAACTCCGACTACCAAGAACAACTAGCCAACGGGTTGAATCCCCAGTGTTTGAAGTGCTATGAAAAATACGAAGAACGGTTATATTCGGGTAAAAGACTCACAGGCAACATCGGACTCTTGCGTCCAGATATTGTTTTATACGGTGAAAACCATCCACAGTCAGACATTCTAGCCCAAGGGTTGAATGTGGATTTGAAATCAAAACCTGATTTACTTATTGTCATGGGAACTTCTTTGAAAGTCGACGGAGTCAAGAAATTAGTGAAATCTCTAAGCACTTCAATCCACGCTAAAGGTGGAAAAGTTATATTCATAAACAAAACCCCATTATCCAAACAGTGGGAAAACTGCATCGACTACGAGATTTTGAGTGACTGTGACGATTTCGTATCAATTTTAAAGAAGGAGATTCCGGACTTATTCTTGACTCAAGAACAATTAGATTCAAAGAGATTGAAAATCAACGAGTTGAAGAAGGAAAAGGTGTTGAAGAAAGAAAAGGGTGAAATGAAACCGAAAAAGACCATTGTAAAGAAAGAAAAGTCCCCAATAATAAAGAAAGAGAAATCTCCCCCAATAAAGAGTGAAAATGATTCTGAAATATTAACTCCTCCTACAACACCATCTAAAAGAAAAAGACCAACTTTAAAAAGAATCATTCCTTCAAAAGACGAAGCAAGAAAAAGATTGGAATTCAATTTACCATCACCCATGTCGAGTTTCTCCGAAGACTCAGAGATTCCTTTAAAAACCATCTCAAAAACTCAATTAAACCAATCCAATAGATCTCTAAAGCAAGAGAATGAATATGAGTCAGCATCAAAACGAATCAAAGCATAATGGTTCACTAACGAAATCGTCAAGATGTTACAGCATCAATGTATATTAGCCTACGTAGCATATCCAATAGAATAATTATACTTTCAAGATGAATTCAGTTTCAGTATGTAGATGAGCACATGTATCTCCAGACGTTTCCCACTCCAAGAACCACTCTAAAGATTATTTGCCTATTATAAACCACTGATCCATTCCGAGCGTTCCCCTGTCAAGATTCTTCCTCAAATTCCAGTAACATTCATTAAATTCTTCTTGACAATTATCTGGATGTGACTCCTCACTACCACTAACGCACTCCCCTATTCATACAAGCCCTTCATAGATTTTATAACTAAGATCGGCTAAAACTCACTAACTAATGCTAGTTGGGCCGAATCCTGCATATAACCTCGCATATCAAAATGCAACTCTCTACCACTTGCTAAATCCACAAGCATCACAATTCTTAACAACCATTCTTCTTAAATCATCTCAAATCGTACCTCCAGCCCAGGAAACCAAGCTATGGACCAAGTCTCTAGCTTTTTTGAGAATATCTTGACGATTGAACCGGAGGGTGCTCCACCACATGATGAATCATCTAGCAATAAACCAAGCCAAATCAAGCGGGAGAAACTGTCTGACAGACCATTGTCGTTGTATGGAACCAAAATCCCAACAGAATTGGACTTCTCGTCCATCTGGAACTATGGGAAGTCTAATCCTGGCGAGACTAAATCAAGCAAGTCTACGGTGGCGTCAGCCAATTCTCTTTTGATGGATAAGTTGGTTGAGAAAGTGATCTCCATGGTTGTGCAAACCGATGTCAAAGAGGGCCAGACCAACGAAGTTCTTGAGCGTAGAATAGAAATGCAGAAATCAAGGCCACCACTTTCTATAAACATCATGACCAAAAACTCCTACCTCTTGAACCTGAGACTCTCTTCAACATTTCTACTCATAGATAACATATTGATGTTTTTCAATTGGACGAATCCGTGGTATACTATAGGAATCTTGTTAATAATCACTCATTTGTTACTTAATCCGTTTTTGTTCAGTGTGTTGCCGTTCGTGCTAGTCCTAGCAAATGTTCTTATTCCACATTACCTCGTGATCTATCCTGCCGACAATTTTCTAGTCCCAGAATACTTTGGAAACAATCCTATCCCGTCTGAAGTGGCGATAAACGACTACAAAACTCCTAAACCTATCCCCCAGTTTTCAAGAGAGTTTGTCATAAACTTTACTGATTTACAAAACCATATGGTAGTGTATATTTATACTTGGGACTTTGTCATGTGGCTAACAAACGACTACTTATACTTTAAAGATGAGAATTTGAGTTCTCTAGTTTACTTGATGATTTTGGGGATGATTGTCACTAACTTGATCGTTGTTCCTAAAATCGTTCCTTTCTTGTTCAACCATTTCGATGCGATAAAGCTCTTGGTTGTTGTCACCATTTGGATTGGTGTTATACTATTCCATCCCAGTTTTCGAGGAACTGTTTTGGAATGGGTTTTTAACGAAGAGACGAGAATAAACATGTTGAACGTAAGCACCAAAGTTGAACAAACTTTGATCAAGAAGTTTCTTGTGGAGAAGGACACAGTCCCAGAGGACTTAACATATCAACAGGTTGAAATCTACGAACTCCAAAAGTTGGATAAGACCACGAAAATGTGGGAGTTGGTGGGTTTTACCGACAACTTCTACACCATCAACATTTCAAGCAGGAAACTCAACAAAACGCTTGCAGACGAAAACGACGAATGTCAAGGTAGTACAATTCCTAAAGAACAGTGCGATGGAAGGACAGGTACCATCAAATTGACAAAGAAATTGTCCCTCAAGAAAATCAAACCACCGAAGTATTGGCAATTTGCGGATAGTAAATGGAGCTTGGATTTGAATGTTAGCGATTGGGTGGAAAAAAACCTTATTGAAGACTTGGTGAATGTCGACGAAGACGAGAAATGGGTGTACGATTTTCAAGAAGAAGGCGTAGAGACAAAGGCAGAGATTTATAGAAGAAGAAGGTGGATTAGAAATTGCAAGCGTGAGGGCCACAGAGAGAACGTTGATGACGCAAAGGACAAATAATGAATCTAATTCAATAAATGCATGAATTAGCACTATAGGACATTATGCTTATATAAACTATAGGAAATGATAATACGAATTACAATAATCACTTCGAATGATTTACCATTTAGTGTAAAATACATATATTAATAGCTTATGAAGAATGTGACGTTAGAACCAGCCAAGTATCGTTATTGGCCCTTGTAGTCGTAAACATTTTATCTAGACCATGTTGTATCGCCAGCGTTGGGCTCATTTATTGCATAAATTCCATTAAATTCAAAGAATTCAAACCTCCTGCTTCGTGTTTCTTTTGTTTCTTCTTTTGTTCAAGCAAGGCACTTAAATTATTCTGTTTGCGTTTCTTGGTACGGTCTTTAGATTTTGAGTTGGTTCCCTTATCAGAGTCTGTCGACTTCTTTGTAGAAACGGACACTTGATTTGTATTTCCAGGTGTCCACGTAGCTTTAAAATCCAGTGGAGTTGCACTTCTAGATGGTGCGCTGCTTATGGGGGTGGGTCGTTTGGTAGGTACTTGAATCAAAGACTCATCAAACTGCTTGAACTTACATTTTAAGCATTTATACTGTAACTTTCGTATAGCAGGTTTTTTTGGTGAATCTTCCGTATCCCAGCTCAGTTGTGTGGGAGTGCCTTCGGTGACTTTCGATTGGTTCTTGCTTTTCTTTTTCTTGTAGATGATTCGTATGGATATTGTTAGTCCAGGGATCCATATAGTCCCACAGTTTCTGCAAAATCTATGAGTTATGAGGGAAGTTGTAGGTAAGTTAATTTCTTCATCTATGGCCTGAGTATTGAATGTGAGAGAGTAGTGTTTATTTAGTGGGTTGGCTGGAATTTTATGAGCCAAGTCGAATAAATGCAAGTTGGTGATTTGGTTGGGTGTTAAAGATTCGGGATCTTTAAATTTACTAGTCATCTCTGGTTAACAGTGTGTAGAGGTGAGGTGGGGCAGGTTTGATCTTAGATATTTGATATTTGATATTTGAGATTTCGCAACGCGATGTGCAAAAGAGAACCACAGGATGTAAGTACAGTAGGAATGTCGTATAGAAACTACTATGGAGCTCCATGGATCTCTCTGAGATGCAATGAGAGATGCGGTAACAAAATTATCGGAATTTCATAAAAAGAAATGGTTGCAAAATATCTAATGATAGTCAGAGGATTGAGGTATTCTTAGTCTTCAGGAGGACGGCTCAAAGATACAAGAATGAGGTGGAATAACTGCGATATTAAATAATAGGCAAGTACTCTATTATGACGAGATAATTCTACAAGACCGAGGGAAGTGTCAGTTAAATTCACATTTAATATGAATATTGAACACTGAGCTCAGCTGACTCTTTACTATCAGTGGAGATTTTGAGAATTCTAATGAGATTTAAAGAGATTTAGTGATATTTAGAGAATAAGAATGGATTAGAGGAGATTTAGTGACTTATATAATAATTCCCTTTAAATACTCGCTACATTTAAATGTACTCTCTCCTTAATAATCATATATCAGAGAGAACTATTCACTTCGAATAATCTAGCATATATGGCTCTTCACTATATGCAGTACAAATATAATAATGGATTTATGGAGGGCCTGATCTAAGAGATTTCTACATTCACAGATTCAGAATCGAGTACTGGATTCGGATGGATATTATTATGCAACCAATGTAGAAGTGTAACCACGCGATTCAAAACCAAAATCCTAGTGGAGAATTATTCACTATCTCATTGATAGTAGTCAGGCGACCAGTAAAATCGACTCTTATTCCAGTCTCGAAAACCGAATCTCGCAACCCCACCACGAGAATACATTCCACCACGGCAATCCACACCACCACCCCTTATCTACTCAATAGAGGGGGAATCAGTGGCGTGGTATGCTATTATGCGCACCTTCAATTCATTTGCACCGAGTTTCGGAGAGCCTCACGAGCAACCAATAAAACGCCGGAAAAATAGACTGACTAAGGAAAATGTGCAAAGTGCAACAAAACCGATAAGCGGCAACTGTGATTCACAGCCATTTCGAACAACCAGTAATACTCAGCGAATCTATGATTACTAGGTTATTTTGAAGAAAAGATATCTGTTATATATAGCGTTTACAACTAAAGTGACGTGTTATATATATTCAAGCATCTTAACTTTGGTAAATATACCCCATATTTGAAGACCCATCATTAGATCCATCTAGATTGAAATAAAATTCATAGAATTATTGTTGTCTATCGAAATTCATAGCTGGACTCTTGCATCATCAAGTATAATTCAAACTCTTCATTTACTAGTCACTCAATAGCTAAACAGTTATCATACTTAGCACACTTCTAGCTGACAACTTCTCCAAAATCTCCTTGTCCACGTCATGATAATGCCTCTTCTGACCAAGCGTTTACGCTTAAACATACCAACGGACGGAAAAGTCCTAAAATCATGTATAAGATGTCGACTACATAAAACTAAATGTGATGCCATCAAAACCAACCCTCTTGCATGTACTCATTGTTCCAAGAAGAACATCAACTGTACCTTGGATGTGATAACAAAACCTCCTGAAAGAAACAACGACTTGATTGAAAAACTATCCATGGATGTGATATCATTAAAACAATCACTTGACAGTTTAATCTTTCGTAAAAACGAGATGGTTAAATTGCTTATCGAAAGAAGTACCAGTATCCAAAACATATCTACTCGTCCACTTATAAAAAGATCATACAAAAGCATAACTCCACCAATATCTCTCATTCAATCATGTGTGAGCACCCCACAATCAACTCCGCCATCTCCACCACTAGCTGTTGACTACGAATTCACATTTTCAACATCAGCAAACTCGTCATCTCCCGGATTCAAAATATCTGTCGAAGAATCCTATGCATTATTCACAAACTACGAATCAAATTTCAATCTTTTCCTTCCAATATTCCCTGAAGAGTTCTTTTCAACCATAAACTTGGTCCTGTTTGAAAACGAAAACCCATTGCTCTTTTGGTGCATCATTTTAACATCATACTTGAACTATCCAGACGAAAAATCATCTAAGAGTTATAAAATACTATCGCAACATGTGAAGTCCTTAGTCGTGCAGAACTGTTGGTTCGAAACTCCAAGATCAATATACTTAATATCAGCATTGTTAGTATTGACGACTTGGCCCTTACCAAATAATCACAGCAAAGTTGCCGATAACATATCCATAAAATACCTTTCCATGATGAAGAATTTGCTGTATCAATTTGGATTACATAAATTAGAATTCATTAATGAATTCTCTCATAAAACCAAAATCTCCTTTACCCAGGAAGTCAACCTTGATAATTTGATAAGAGAACGGATTTATAAGTTCACAAACATAAATTCAAATTACTGGTTAATTAATTCAGGTTTGGCAAATGACAATAACAATAATCAAGATTACATTTTGAACAAATCTTCGAATATTGATATTTTTAACAAATCCATTGATACCAATGACTATTACATCAACTCATTGCTCAAGATCTCCCAAGTACAGTCAAAATTGAATGACAACATGAATGACTTGATAAATAACAATTCAAATAATGAATCTATTTTATTATTACCAAATCAAATTAATACTTCTAAGTTGATCAATTTAAATATGTTTGAAACTATTTTAGATGATTTGAAGAAGGTTTTAATAGATGATGAAAATATTGATAAAAGTATCAACGACCACAATATTTTCATCAAGATTTCAATTGAATACTCAAAATTACAATTGTTCATATATTCATTAAGTCATATTAATGTTTCTATTGATGATTATAGAGGGTTTGTCTTCAAGATTGTAAATTGTTGCTTCAAGATATTGGATTTGTTTCAAATCAAATTCAAAGATTTGTCAAGCATAAATCAGTTACCCATCCACTACAAATTTCCAATTGAATTATCGACTTTGGTGTTATTAAGGGTTTTCAAGTCTCCTTTATTGAATTCTGTGAATGAATATAAAATAGTGAAGGATAAATTCAATCAGTTCTACAAAAATATTTTACTTTGTGATTCAAAAAATGGTGACTGGAACTCTTTTAATGCAAGATTTTTGAATATTATTAACAAGTTTAATAATATCGATAATTCATTCATCATGAAGCAGATGAACTATGAAAACGGTGAAAGTGAAACTTGCAACTCTTTTTTCTTGATCAATAGAATGAAGAGTTATTTGGTATCCAGTTTGAGTTACGAATTGATATGGTTGATTTATTCCAATGAAAAGCTGAATAGTAACGACAAAATTATTGATTGGAAGGTTTTTGGAATTGATAAGGATGTCGATAGCCACTTGGTTGAATATTTAGTTAGCAATGAGTCTATATTTGATTGAATATGACGGATGTATAATACAAGACCCATTGAAAGACTCTATGTCGGTGTAGTTTTTATGGCAGTTGAGTGACCTGACTACCAGCGATATCACAGAAGAAAGCCAGCCAATTATAAGTTGAGTTGTCTTGTTGAAGGAGGGAGAAATGCCCAGTTCCAAGGGTAAGTTCGCGTTATATAAAAACCAGTAACTTATTTTATATGCACGATATACGTTAATGCAGGGATCGTAACACATGCATATTAGATTATATATATATTCAATGAAGCTGGGATTAGCCATACAAGAATTTAGAATGGCTATAAGGTAAGGGTATCACCATCAGGTAATCTTGAATGTGATCTCACAAATTGTAGCTAGATGAATACGTATGTACCGCAGCTCAATTCGAAGCTCTGAGAGATATGAGCAATTCGCAAGCGTCGAAATTGGTACGTATCTAAACTGACCAGAACGTATCACCTCGTATAGAATAACTTGAGGATACCAATTGTTGTATTAGGTTTTCTTATGATGAGGTTCTAATCACTATTCTTAATGTATTGATGAGTCTGGTTAGGATATTGATCACGTTTTTTTGCACCCAATATGGTTCAACACTAACAGTTCTGTCCAAATTGTAACATTAGTGGTTGATATTAGGATCTATGAGTGATACCGTATCACAAAACACTAGGTGGTTTAACATTTGGAACTTTGGACAAGAATGGTAGCAAATAAAGTATATATAGGATATCCGAATTGACTTGAGGGCTTTAGGGGTATATGTAGAAGTTTGTGTTATATAGTACTTTCTTTCGTTCTCAATTAAACTACTATTCGATTCTACAACCTAAGAATGGCAGATCCAACTCAGATTTGGTTATTTTAGCTTTCAAAATAGTACTTCGTACAATGATGTATATATTAAACTTAATCCCCAGGATGTATACTTCTAACTAACTCTCGAGCCATTGTTCATCCAATCTCTTTTTAGATACAAAAGGGTTAGAGATGAGATATGCGGCAACTAATATCACAATGGTGATAATCAATTTGATGGCGTCGAAACTCTTACTCAACAAATCAAACGAAGAAGACGGTTGCACGTAAGTGCAGAATTGGTTATACTTATTGAAGTAGCAAACGACAGAAGTGGATTCAAAGTTGGTTGGTTTGATCAAGATTTTTCCATCAGCATCGCTTGTTAACCTATGCTTGTGATTTAATACTTGGAAATTGTTCTTTTGAATAACTGGTTCGTATGGTACCATTCTGAAATCACTTTGATAGTCTTGTGCAGTCAATTCCTTGTGGTCTATTCTTCTACTATTCAACATGAACTTAGGAATCTCAACAACTGCTCCCAGTTCAGTGACTGCGATGATTGATTTCAACGTCACTCCATACACTGATTGGGTAGATCCTAACGAGATGATTCGTTCTGGATAGATGAACGATTTCTTTTCAAACGAGTCCACCGTAGAGTTGTATTCAAAAGATGATACTAATCCATCAGATTTCACAGCCTTTGTAGAATCAAACAAATCAACCACGTTGATTCTTTGCTGCAATGTTGGAGATTTGACAAAGAATGAATAGATGATCCAGTTGTCATCTATTATCAAGTTAACTGAGCTCAAGTCAACTACTTCCGAAGCTGAGTGACTGTGGGTGTATAATAAGTTTCCCGTGATTCCATCAACCAAGTAGAGTTTCAACACATTGGTTTGGTCCTTAGTCAAAATTGCAACAGTGTTTGAGTACAAGTATTTATACAAAACGGATTTGTCCGCCAAAGCTATGCCTAGTGACGAAGTGGTTGTGTCTTGTGGTTTGGAAACAATCTTGACTACGGATTCTCCTTCCTTTGCAAACGTCCAGGTCTTGTATGAGGAGTGCGTACCTTGGGCAATCTTTTGACAGCTGACTTCTGTATCAGAATGTAAATCAATAAAATATGCATCATGGGCGAGTGGAGCTTCCACTACATACGATGATTGCTGCTTCAAAGCATACAGTTCTTCGTCATCATCGCCAGTATTGATCTTAACAATATCGGTGGCAGTAACCATAACGGACTCTAAAATACTTCCATCTCTAGCAGAAATGTGGTATACAGAATCACCGAAAAGAACCACAATTTCATCATTAACTTCAATCAAGTTAGTTAAAGCTGATGCTTCCAATTTGGCTGATTTCCACTCTAATTGACCATCTTCAGAATTGAAGGCAACGAGAGAATTCACCGACAGATCAAAAAATACTATCAACTTGGCAAACCCAAAATCTCCAACGGTTACAGTGCTATCTTTTGAGTCTGTCTTTCTTGCAAGATGTACAACTGATTTTCCTAAAGCTGCCAAATGTCTCCTGACTCTGGATATCCAACGAATAACCAAGAAACCACCGTCAGCGTCTTCCAACAAGTGGTGGACTTCATTTATAGTTTGTTCAGATCTTGGTTTGTTGATGATCAAGTAGTTGCTATCAGTTGAAGTATATTGGTTGGCAGCATTGAATTCTTTGCTTAAAGTTCCATCGATCAAGTCAAAACCCAACCCCTCCGTCTTGGAATTCAAAATTATCAACCTCGACCCTCCGCTTCCAGAAACAATGAAGTCATGAGTGAAATTTTCCTCACCTCTTGCCCATACATGTTTGATACTCTCTGCATCATTAACCATCATGAAGTCGGTCAAGTCGTAAATATCCTTTTTGTAATTGGTATGGGTAACAATTATAAAGTCACTAAGAGCATACAGCTTCAATTCAACGTTTATAATTGGCGACTTATACGTAAAAGTATGGGAGACCGAAAATTCGTTCTCATCACTAAGATAATAAATTGTGACTTGGCTGCCGTCGGCGGAAAACAAGTAATTTGAATTGATAATTGAGGCCGACGTAACTTTTGAAACATGTTCCATAATATCGTCATCATTCAATTTGTAGATACCACTTGAAGTCACAATTAAACCATCTTTAAAGGAGGCCACAGTTCTGATATTTCCAAGAGATTCCAACTCAAAGTTGGTCAGTATTTTTGAAAGTTTGGTACCTGCGATTACATAGATCATGCCATTCAACGTAGATACATGGAAATCGGATGGGTCGCCATCAGAAAAACCTTCAATTACTTTTGTTACTCCAGTATGGTCAACATATTGAAGATTGCCCTCAGAATCCAAAATCATTAATCCATTATTAAAAACTTCTTCAACTTTAATAGGATTGGCTTGTAACTTAACGCTTCTCTTATAGACCCCGTTAGTAGAGTTGTACAAGTACAATTGATCGTGATTTTGAGAATACAAGTAGATCAACGACTCCAAGCCGACCACTTGGAATTTATCAACAGGCACATCCAAATGGTCTAATTCAACAGTCCAACGTATTTGATTCTGAGTGTCCAATTTGATGTTGACGAATTGGTTCAATGCAGAGAAACCGACGACTGTATCATGATTGATAACTTGATACAGCTCCAACTTGGAATAGATGTGGTTGACGACTTCTTTGGAAAAGGCATCTTCCACCAATACTCCTGAAGTGAGAGTTATGAACAGGAATATGACTCCTAGTATATGACAGATCCACATTGCTAGTATTGTGAAGAAGGTATAGCCACCATACTAATAATATGTTGAAGTAGTTGTCGCATCTGGTTGAGAAAGAGCGTGTACCATTCAAATATTGTGGCTAGAGTTATGTGAAGACCAACATTGATTTAGGGAAAGAGAAAAGTGGTCGTTAAGATTTGAGTGTTGATAGCAGGGGCATTCAGATAATCCATTGTTAGAATTAGTAGTAGCTCTTGGATAACCAAGTGGTGGAGCTAGTTCTTGACAGTGAAAATAAAGAGTGTCGCGACATATGAGCCAATCGAGTCTGCAAATATTGGTACCCTCAAGAATTGTAGCTTCGGCTGCTAACATTAAGTCTTTTGATCTTAATTATATGCAAACGGAATAATTGTTTTTTGCAGTGTATAGGAAATTGTCAGATCATGAATTCTGAGAAGTAGGTTCTCTCATAAAACGGTTAGTTCTTTCATAAACGGGTTAGTTCTTTCATAGAGTTAATTCCGATGTGATGGTATCCAATGTCAAGAGTCAAACCTAGCAGGTTTTACCTCCGAAAACACATTAATTATCCAGATTCGACCATTGTAGGTACAGTTTTAACTCTAGGGCTAAATGTCGATTCAGATTTCTATATTGGGTTAGCTCCGCGGGTCGAGCCGTAAATTTACGAATTCGAGTCACCCAAAAGACATTTTCCAGTCATTTTTATATGTTTCCGGTACCTCGTCGGAGATAGCCGTAGGGTCCTACTGGATCCATGTTCTGAGCGTCCTAGGCGCAGGTTTCTCCCGAAGTAGAAATATTTTTCGATCTAGAGTTAATAGTTAGACATGACAATTATATTAGCGCTGACAAATATGTCTGAGCATGACAACTATATGTTAAAATCTGACTAGACATATTTGTCAGGCTGCAAATCATCTAACCCTTATCATAATTGAGAGGATCATGTCTCTTTTATCTTCTTGCATTCTCTATTGTTAACTACCAAAATTCGATTGGGATGCACACGACCTCTAAAATTGCTAAACTCATGATTTCTACCCCTTAGTATAAAACAATTAAAAAGTCTGCCATTGTGCAGATTAGAAAACTTCAGACACCATGCAGACTCAAGATTTATTATTATTGCTTATTGGATTTTTTTGTATGTATAGCAGTCATACGAGGACTCTTGGGAGTATTCACTGGTTGCTAGATTCTGTTGGATCTGAATGATATAGCTAGAAAATCAAATGACGTTGCCTTCGCCGTTTAAGGTTATTGGACTTCTGATATCTAATCACGAGAATATTACAGGTTCCACTATATTTAACCACGCGAGTATGACCAATTGTGAATTTTAGCCTGTCACCTAGCTTCAAAGACATTTATTTCCAGATTGCATTCGCCACCAAAATTGATATTGTTGTCACCAAGTGATAGAGTATCCTCCTCAATTAAGTGATAACGTGGCCCTGGGTTTTCCTAGATCCACGAGACCATTCTTCTTCAAATACTAACCAATAGTCCCACCTGTTCCTGTTTTCCTCAAGAGAGGATTTTTCTCCGCTGATTTCTTAATCAACATCTTGTTATGTCTCTTAGGTTTCATTCCTGGATTATTCCATTGTTTCTATATCATTTCGAAATATCCTCACAAGGAAACATATGCTAGACTCACTGATGCAAGAGGAGAGGGCAACTACGGAACCATCACCGCAGATGTCTAGATGAATCCTTGTTTTATCACTTGTGGATAAACCTTCAAATGATATTACTAATTAATGTGTACTAGTTTCTATAGCTTTATTTCTTAATACCAGGTACAAAGAATTCTATTCTGTAGAGGATCTTTTCGTAGAGAAAATTTCATACTGACAGAGGTTGGGATGATATCAACCAGTCGCCATCCGTTAACTAAGAGGTCCTTGAAGTGGTTTACCAAATTTCATTGTATCTTCCTTCTTGATATCCACCAGCTGTAGTCTAGAGTAAGTCGTCCCTTTAGTTTGGGTTGCAAATCTGGCTCCTTTCGCAATCATTACCCGGACAAATTTATGTAGAAAACAGAATTTGAAAATCTCATCTCCATAATCAACAAATACTTCTTTAACTGCTCCATCTATAACTACTCAATATACGAAATTCCAAGGCATTCAATGTAAGCCCCGCATAAACTTAAGTTGGCCGATACGAGGTTTCAACTTCATCATTTAAGATCCATCGGTCAATGTGTCCATATGCGAAGATCAATAGAAAGTATCAAAAGTGATATCTATTAGTTAGGTAGAATATAATTAGAGTTTGATAGAGCTTCTTTTCGTCTTGAATCGAAGCGAAGTCATTTTGGTTACCCAAAGACTTCTTCAGTTTTTGAACATGTCCTAAGGTTTCCTGTCTTTCCAATTGATGTTAAGATGGTATACAATTGTTCCGTTGAAATTTCGTTTTGAAGTTTCAATTTATTGTATGCTGTTGTTGATTGGTTTCTTTACTCAACAGATATCTATAAAATGATCAAGAATCGATTCGTCGGTTTTATATACTTGATCTTTCTCTGATATTTACATTTCGTAGGTTCTGTAGATTTGAGAGAAGTTTTAGTAGAAGTATTTCTCACAGTTTTCTAGGTAACACTTGAAATGTTCTCTCATAAGTTTCTAGTATGTTTCTCTATATTTTAGTTCTCTCCTTAGTTCTCTTCTTTTAGTTGTCTCCTTAGTTCTGTTGTACAGCCTTTGTAATAATATCTTCCTCTGTTTGTGTTTCTGGTTTACCTCCGCCTTGCTTCCATAACCATAAAGCTTCGATGGCATAGTTTCTTACAGACATGTTGCGGGTCTTGGTTTCATCAGCTGCTTCAGTAATCGACTCGATAATCCGTAATTGCTCAATCAAATTCCACATGAGTATTTCAAAATTAGTGACTAACTCTTTCAAGTTTTCATTGAAATAAGCGTCTTCTGTGTTGGTATCGTCAATTGGTAAAATACTGTACTTGTGCAACCCCAATTTATGCAATATTCTTCCCAACATTTGGATACTAAGACACCGTTGTCCTGGAACCACCGAACGCGATAAATGTACAAGCTCATTCAATGTATAGCCGGCTTGATGTGGATTGTTGGAGTGGTGGTGGAGTCCCATATATGTCGGGATTTCCTTGGTGCTTTCCTTTCTCTCGTCGTTCAATTCAAGCAAATCACCTTGGAAATCAAATCGCATGTCTGATATGGACTCGTATGTTGTGGAAATTTGTTTGGGAACAGGTTCGGTCATCCATGAAAGCTTTTTGGTTTCTTTTGGTAAGTCGGGATAGTATTTCTCATGCAACTTTTCATAAAACTCGGGATCGTTCAAATCCAAAAGCTCTTCGCTTGCTTTTGGTTTGGGAAAGTGTACTCCGATACGTTCGTCATCTTCATCGTCATTAACTAGTTGGTAATCATCATGTGCGATCTCGTCTTCTGGATCTATATTTGGAATCAAATCATTAATGTCATCGACGTCTTCCCATCCGTTTGGATCCAACGGTACATCCTCATCCAAGTCTTCGTATTTTATGGTAGTGACATCATCAAATTTGACGCTTTTCTTCAGTTTGTTTGTTCTTTCAAGATCATCGTCTAAGCTGATGTTTCCTAGGGCACGTTCCACGTCTTCCTTATCTAATTGGGAAAGATCAGAGAGTCCCTTTGCGGTTTTGATTCCTCCAATCCATCCATTATATCCTTCAGCATGTGCATGTCCATGGTCACACAGTTCCCCGTGAGTATGATCGCCATGTGTTTGTTCAGTATTCTCAGTTTGTAATCTCTTTTCGGTTCTATTTAATAAACTCTGAACCAATTTAGGATTCAACGACGACAAAAGTTCTTGTCTCTCTTCTGATAATTCTTCGTCTGTCATCTTGGACAATTTGTCTAAGTTCTCGCGATGAATCTTCTCTGATTCCGAAAGAACCGGTTCTTTCTTTACTGGAATGGGTCTTGAACTTTCAGTATCGTCAGGCTTTCTAGAGGACCTCCATCTCGACATTCGTTTGTTCTTTATTTTATTCAAATCAGGGAATCCAGTCATGGCTACCGGATTCGGCGCCACTGGTGCTTCGCTTTCATGCTCAACGATTTCACCTATAAAATCCATCGTTACCGTTAGTAAGAATAATGTAAAGTATTAAAATTTCAAAAGATGGGATCACATCCTGTATATAATATAAAGTTTATTATGGTGATTCCTTCTGTTCATTGGAACTAGAGTCACCGTTAGGGGATGGAGGGTTAGGAGAGGTATCCCGAGGACGTGTGTACAGCGCAGTATAGCATAGGTTGCTTTGAATTTTCTCATCAATTTTCCGTTTGAAGTCTTTTGAAAACTCACTGTTATAATGTTGGTAGAAGTGGAGGTTCCTCTGGCCTTCTGAGAATCCGTCTTCTTGAGGTTTATGTTGATGGGACTTCCAAGCTGCAAAAAACACCGGAATGTCTATAAACGGAACAATGAATATAATGAGAGATTGTATGAAGCGGGAAGTTGAAAGCTCACATTTCTTCAACGCATGACTTCTATTCCCGTTGAATATAAAGTTGATCCAATTAGTTCTGTAGCCCAAGTTGTACGGACGGTCCATGATATCAAACTGTACTACTAATCTATAGTCATCTTTCTTGACATTGATGTAGCGTTTACCATCTTCTTTCCTCGGCACATTCTTCTTTTTAACATTCTTCCCTTGATTGCGCTGTTTCCATCGTTGATACACCTTTTGCTGTCTCTGAGTTATTTCGTCAAGTGTAGTCATATTAATACTCACATACATGACATGGACACTTAATAATGCAAAGATCATAATGATCCAAAATCCACACACCACATAGAGTACAATAAAATTGTGGTTGATCTCCCGACCCCCTGACATGCTAGACCGTGTATAAATCCCCAAGTATATCAAGAATATGGCTAAATATATGACTAAACAGGTCATGAATTTCAAGAAGAATAGAGCGTTGGATTCTCCAATGACATTGCCTATCCAGAGACAATAATGGTCGAATTTCAAAACAGAATAGCCCACATCTTTCAGAAAGAAACTTCGGTTGGTAGTAATGGAATTTGAGTTAGAACTATAGTACGGAAAGCCATATTTGTCACATACGAAATAGTCTGGTACCAGAGTTAACGTAGGGTCAGTTCCGTATATATCCAACGCTTGGAAGCGAGGAGACTTGCCAGGACCTACAAAGAAAAGGAGCAGCCAATAGACAAGCGCCGAGAATTGTATTATTCCTCCAAGAATCCATAAACTTATGGCCACACCGTGAGAATGGCGGAGGTAGATTTCTTTGTAGCCCAATGAATAAAACGCTGCAAAGTCAAGGTAACCCATTCCACATACCACGGCTATTGGCACTATCTGTTTGAGCCAATGATTCTGGAAGTAAGGAATGTCGAATAACATATCCCACACAGTTATTAGTGGAAGTTCGTCAAGCAAGGCTATACCAAAGAATCATGGATTAATTTTGAGAGTTCTGGATGCAGGATTGAGGCTGCAAAATCAAAATGTCAACAGCTTTGGAGAGGAAGAAGCGCCACTAATTTGGTATTAGAGAAATAAATATGAGATTGAGAGAAATTTATTGTACTTAAGGATTAGGATATAGTCATAATATCGAAGATCCGAACAAACTCCACCGGTCCAGTAAGAATAATGGCCATGATCTATTTCATCAAATGAAGCGATATAAATGTCGTCTTTTCTTTAACAATGTCGCATTAGATTCTATAGAAAAGTGAAGACCTATTACAAATATCTAAATTACAAATACCTAACTTACAACATCTAATTACAATACGTTTCCAAAACTACCGACAAAATGGTTCTAATCGCAGAAGGTATGTTTAAAGTGCTAAAAGATACTCAAGATCGATTACTAACTATACATTCAGATGACCGTGCTAAGGATATGTGTCCGATCTGTAAGACAGATAAATATCTTTCACCAAATATGACCTTCTTGATAAATCCCGAATGTTATCATAAGATCTGCGAATCATGTGTGGATAGAATCTTCTCATTGGGGCCCGCCCCGTGTCCATACCCGAAATGCAGCCGTATATTAAGAAAGAACAAGTTCAAGAAACAGGTGTTTGAAGACTTGATGATTGAGCGAGAAATAGATATACGAAAGCGGGTCAGCGGAATCTACAACAAAACAGAAGAAGACTTCGAAGGGCTAGTTGAGTATAATGCGTACTTGGAAAATGTGGAGAATATAATTTTCAACTTAAGCAACGACCTCGACGTGGAAGAGACAGAAGCAGAATTAGTCAAATATGAACAGGAACACAAGATTGAAATATTGGAAAAGAATATGCGGGAAAGTCAGAAGAATACTGATTTGGCCAAATACCAGGAAGCCATGGAACGTTTGAAACAAGAAAAGGTACGCATACTAAAACAGATGGAAGTCGAAGACATGGAATTCCAAAAGCTCCAACAACAAGAGTTATTGGATACGTTGACGGTGTCCACCAGTCTAAACTCCGATGAGATCATAAAACAACAACAGAACAACGCCTTAAAGAGATCTTCGATGAGAAAGAAACAACTCCAGAGCCTTACAAACCAATTGGACCAACAATTCAGCAAGACCAATCCATTACAGAAACAACCCGAGAATGACGGTCTCAAAACACCATTCACTCCATTCAGAGGAGATCGTGACTTACGCAAGAAATACGAATTATTACCAGTACCTAATGACGTCGAGGAATTGATGGATATGGAGAAACACAACGTGGATGGATACTATGACCCATACGTCAACAAGTTGGCGAAGAATAAGGAGTATTTGGGTGCAGGCTGGCGACTCGGTGCCGTATTTGAACGGGCTTTGGACGAGGCATTTATGGGATTCGGATGTTTTATAGAGAAGGAAAAGAGTGTTCAGGCTTAGTTGAAGAGAAAAGGTTCTCTAGACCATTGGTAGGAAGTGTTTATAGGAAAATCCTTTATTCTACGTTATTAGAAAGAGACTGAGTTTATTTTGTCTATAATCTTACAACTCAGGTTAAATATCAATAAAACGTGCCTCTGGATGATAATATACCGGGCAAGACCAGTATGAACGTTTGACGTCGTCCCAGACACTCTTTTCGTTGGAGTCTTGGTTTATATGAAGAGTGGATGCAGGCACATATACTGAAGTGAACTTACACTGAAGTCCATAGTTGCCCAAATCAATCTCCACCAACTTCTTGTATACATCGTAAATGACTTCCCTGTCAGCTCCGAGACCATTAAAGAATGAAAATACACCATGTGGTTTCAAGAGTCCCACGACATAGTCAAAAAGCTCCAACATGTCCAGATAATGTTCGGAAAATGTATCGTAATATATTCCGTTGAAAAACACATTGCCTTGGGATAACAAGGTGTCAAGCTGTTCCTGCCATCTGCCTTCCAAGATGACGACGTTTGGTTTTTCGTACCAGCCGTCATCATGTAATTTACGAAGAACATCCGGGTGGGCTTCACAGATGTAATGCTTAGTCGGTTTCTTCAGAGCGATCATGGTATCGATGATTCCCATTCCGAACCCGATGTTAAGAATGACGACTTCAGAATCGGTTTCGTCAGAGGTGATCTTGGCCCCCTCAAAGAGAGAATCACATCCAAGCTGCATCAAGCCAGTTTCCCACGACATCATTACTCCGTCGTGTCTGTCTTTGGTGATGAGAGAATCTTCTGTGTATTCTAATGGAGTGTTGAGGTATGCGTTTTGGTTGAGAGATGGAGCATCTGGAGCATCGTCAATTTCTTTCAAGAGAGTGGGTAGTTTCATGTTAGTGTCGTTAGTTCCTTCGCTAACTCCTTCGTTAACTGATTCTTTAACTTCTTCGTTAACTTTTTCATTAACCAATTCTGGGACTTCCTGAACCTCTCCTTCTTCAATAAATTCGACGTCGTATTCACCAACTTTTCTTAACAAGAGTTCGGCACGTACACCGGCATCCACAATCAACTGGTAGATATTCCACTTGGCTAGGTCTCTCTTCAAGAGAATACATCCTGGAGTGTCGTTATTAATATCAGTCAAACACCATCCAGCACCGTACTCCAAGAGTGTTTGGACCATAGTGTCCACAACCTCCTTCTCTTGAGCATCACAATCAATAGGTACATGTGTGGCTATGAGATGTAAAGGAGTGGTTGTGGTCAGCGCATCCTCTTCGATGTTGTTGGTGAAGTTATATGCTTCTTCCACGGTATAAGTGGCAGGAATTCCATTGGATAAGTAGTACCGAAGGTTATTGATATACTCTTGGTTCACCGGTCTCGACGGGAACTTACACAAGTCATGTAAATCAGACATAGTTGGTGGAGTAGATAGGTTGTGAAAATGAGAGATGAGTTGAAAACGGTTCTAGGAGTCGAACTCGCGACAGACTTATATACAGGAGTGAGATTATCAGATCTCAGTGTCTGAACTAGCCCCGCGTGGCAAGTGAAGGATGCGACACTCTAGCGATCCTTGTCTGAATACTGAATAATGTTAGTATTAGCTCATTTGCCAGCACAAATATTAAGTAAAAATAAAGCTATTCTACAGTAACGATTTCCCGTAAATTTCCATGGTTCCCCGTAAATCTCCTTCAATTTCCCGTGCCGTCCCTAGCATTCACCCTCTGGGAACCCTCTATCCTACAGGTACTAGTGAATAGAATACTTGAGCGTGACGTGGAACACCCGACCGTGAAATAGAACATCGGAGTGTGAAATAGAACAATCATTGGGGCGTGATATAACAGCCGTTGCTGCAATGAGTCGAACCGAGCCTACCCCCCTTGAACAACGTGACACACAATGCCCCAGATACTAAAAACTCCGTTCTCACGAGCAGCTCCGCGTCCCCTAATTGTACCAGTAATTCTCGCTCGCTTACCCCAACCGAAAAAGTAACGAATTTTACTACGGGGCTGGGTTTCTACTGACACTGGTGTATACACAATTCACAATTCCACTAGAAAACCGACCCAATCTCAATACTCCATAAACCTTGCACATATCAGAGAGTTCCTCTAACATAATAATCGCTCCAACGCCCGGTGATACGTACACATCCGGGCCTCTCACCACTCTCCCGAGGGAGCCCAAAATCATACGATTTGAAAAATGCACATACTGCATAAAACACACTTCAGGTGCCTCCTACTAGCCCCAGTTAACGAACCCCATACTCAGAAGAGCATACAACAAACGTGCAAGGAGGATACAGCGCACAAGTGTATCCCACCGGGTACATATTTAAACCAGATTCCAATTTGTAGCGATACTGTAAAACAAACCGGCGCAAACCGGTATTTCTTCCCTGTCACTTTTTGCAATAATGCACCATACAAGTGGAGTGATTCCAAAATATGATATTTTAACCAACAAGATGCTTAAATATTTGACAACTTTTTTTATTAGTGCTTCAAGTTAAATCGTGGAGAGATGAATGTGAACGCAAATCGACATGTTCTGGAAGATCAAGACAGTCAAGCCAAAGAGAACCAACGAATGCAACGTGAACAGATTATACAGAATCAACAGCGGAACCTCCAAAACCAACAGAGTCAGCAGGGGCACAACATTTCAATGCAAAATGATAACAACCTCCAGGACCAGAACTCGCCCAGCCTCATGAATTCCCCATACAACCAGATTCCAAACTCTACACAGTATGGGTCTCAAAATAATGCCCAACAATATCCATTGGCGTCGTATCCTTACCAGACGTATCCAAACACGGCGGGATCCAACTTCCCCGTGTTTGATTTTGGACTCCTGCTTCCAAACACATACCAAGCGATTCCTCAAAGGTCGAACTACCAACAACCCCAAAAACCCCTTGTTTCAGATTATTTAAAAGATCCAAAGAACCAGCCACCCGTGCCGCCAAGTTCAGTGTCGATGGCACCTAAGGGCTCGAGGATGAGCATATTGAGCAACGGGTCTGAAACCAACCACGGTCTATATAATGTTACCGAACCGGTTATGGACGAATCTGCTAGTACCACATTGCTGCCACTTTCTCTAGGAATTGATCCCCAACAGAGACAAAACTATATCAATGAACAAAACCAGGAATACATCAAAGATCAACGGGGGGTATATACCAACGATCAAGAATATATGAAGGACCAATCTATGATGTATATGAAGGATCCATCACAAATGCAGCCTTTTGTGAAGCAGGAAATATCGTCACCAATGGAGACGTCGATATTCCCCAAACCTCCTAAGAAATTCAGGTCCTCTTCTACCAAATCAGACCCTTCATTATCAACAATACAAAGTGACCAAGGACGACCTCGCATAAAGTCTGCGCATAATGTCATTGAACAAAGATACAGAAATAAGATCAACGATAAGTTCAAAGCGCTTCAGGACTCAGTACCAACTTTACGTATTGTCACTGCTAGAAAACAAAAAAGAGCAACAAGTGCAAATGCTTCAGCTCACGATGAAGATTTCGATTCTGAACATAGTGACGACGATATTGGATATTCATGCGGCGATAATGACCTTGTGGATTTGGAGGGTTTGGAACCAGCAAGGAAGCTTAATAAGGGAACGATTTTGGCCAAATCTATCGAATATATCAAATTTCTTGAGTTGAAAAATGATAGAATGACCCATGAACACCAACAACTATTGATAAAGGCACGAATGTTGGGTCTTGTAGTTGACCAATCCTCACTGGAACAGGATAACCTCCCCAATATTTAATTAAACGATACATGAAACTATGACGTTTGGTTCTGATCAGATTAGTAACTGTTTCTCTATAGGTGGGATTAGTTGTAACTATTTCCCTCTCAGATTAGTCGTAACTGCTTTTTCTAGATCGGATTAGTTTCAACTTTTCCCTCTAGTTACCTCTAATGCCTCTATTCCGTGTTTTAACTGTTCAGCTCCTTTCTATCAATTCTGTTTCACCTCCCTGCCTCAGTTTCTAGTTCTTCTTGTCTGTGTCAGTTAACCTATTTATTAAACTTCACTTCTATTCTTATCCATAACCTTCCCCCATAAATATATTAATACTTCTTGTATATCTTTAGTCCAATCCAATTGATGCAAAACGCGCTTAATCATGTTGCAGGCCCAATGGGGCAATTCGGTACACACACGCATGTTTTATTCTCGTTCCTCTGTTTATACGATCAAAAGATTTTCATTACAAAATTTGTAGTTCTTCAGGGATTTCGACGTAACAAAAAGATAAAATGGCTCTTGTTGATATCGTATTGGCAACCTACTCCTTCTTCACATCGCTCTCGGTTTCCCAACAGATCTCCATCATCTTGTTGGGACCGTATGTCTACCATTTGTTGTGGCAGCTCTTGTACTCATTGAGAAAGGATCGTGCGCCGTTGGTGTTCCACTGGATTCCATGGTTTGGATCCGCCGTGGGCTACGGGATGAATCCATATCAATTTTTCGAAGACTGTCGTAGTAAACATGGCGATGTGTTTGCCTTTATGTTGTTGGGTAAGGTGATGACTGTGTACTTGGGACCAAAGGGTCACGAGTTTGTTCTTAACGCTAAGGTATCAGAAGTGTCTGCTGAAGAAGCCTACAAGCATTTGACCACTCCAGTGTTTGGAAAGGGTGTTATTTATGATTGTTCTAATGCTAAGTTGATGGAACAAAAGAAGTTTGCCAAATTCTCCTTGACTGTCGATTCGTTTAGATCGTATGTTCCAAAGATTAGAGAAGAAGTTTTGAACTACTTCACAGACTCTCCAAACTACCAAATGAAGGAGAACGACTCGGGGGTTACCAATGTCATGCACACACAACCGGAAATCACCATTTTCACAGCTTCAAGATCGTTGATGGGTGATGAAATGAGACGTAAATTCGATGCTTCGTTTGCCCAATTGTACAGTGATTTGGATAAGGGATTCACTCCAATCAACTTTGTTTTCCCTAACTTGCCTTTACCTCAATATTGGAAGAGAGACAGTGCTCAACAAAAGATCGCTGCCACCTACATGTCGTTAATTAATGAAAGAAGAAGAACTGGTGATATTGACCCTAAGCGTGATTTGATCGACTCGTTGATGACTAACAGTACCTACAAAGATGGTGTCAAGATGACCGACAATGAAATTGCCAACCTTATGATTGGGATCTTAATGGGTGGTCAACACACCTCAGCATCTACATCTGCTTGGTTCTTATTACATTTAGCAGAGAAACCGGAATTACAACAAGAATTGTTTGAAGAAATCAGCACCATCTTGAACGAAAAGAATGGTGACATTTTCGACTTGACCTACGAAGACTTACAGAAGTTACCTTTGACCAACAACGTCATCAAGGAAACCTTGAGAATGCATATGCCATTGCACTCCATCTTCAGAAAGGTGTTGAAACCAATCTTGGTTCCAAACACTAAGTACGTAGTTCCAAAGGGCCATTACGTGTTGGTGTCTCCCGGTTACGCTATGACTAACAACCTTTACTTCCCTGATGCTGATACTTTCAACCCCCACAGATGGGATACACCTACAGATGCCGAGAAGGCCAATGAAGAAACCGTCGATTACGGATTCGGCTCGATTTCCAAGGGTGTGTCGTCTCCTTACTTACCTTTCGGTGGTGGAAGACATCGTTGTATTGGAGAACAATTTGCTTATGTCCAATTAGGAACGATCTTGGCCACCTATGTCTACAACTTGAAGTGGACCTTGAAAGCCGGTGAAGCTCTCCCAGCCATCGATTATGCTTCCATGGTCACCTTACCTACCGAACCAGCCAACATTGTCTGGGAAAAGAGAGAAACCTGTGTCGTATAGGAGATCCTCGCATTATACATTCAACCTAAATTGGTCACAAATTATAGAACCTTATAAATAAGATCAAATACCCAAAGAACAAACTATAGAACCTTATAATATGACCTAATATATTCCTAGTACAAATTATAGCACGTTTTAATATATCTAATATATTCAGAGTACAATCTACAAGTATATATGAGATAGTTTAATCGTCAACTCTGTATGGTTTAATCATCTACTCTCATAGATTTCACGAAATACTCACCAAAAAATATCACTAAATCTCCTAAATTTCATTAAAACAATAAATTTCACTACCACCAAGTCTCACTAATATTAAATACTTCACTGCGCTCAGTATTTGATATTACAAACTATACTAAGTCACAAATACGTCGCTTCGCTCAGTATTTGCTGCACTCAGTATTTGTTGTAGATCCGACTCAATTTATCCTGGAACGGGCCGGAATTCTGCGAGCGCGATGATTCATACTCAAATCACCCGAGTAAAAATTTCAATCTATGGCCAAGACCGCGACCACCACGAGCTTTCTTCCACTGGCCTTCAGTAAATACACTCATTATATTCGTTAGACCATGTCGAAAACATTCAAATTAAAGATTCCAGCGTCGTCAGCGAATATCGGGCCTGGTTTTGATGTGTTGGGAGTCGGTTTGAACTTGTTTTTAGAAATCGAGGTTTCCATCGATCCATCCAGGGATACTTCTTCAGATCCTTACAACGTCAAGTTATCTTACGAAGGAGATCTTGCTGAAAACGTCTCTTTGAGCTCAGACAAGAACTTGGTAACTCAAACTGCATTATACATATTGAGATGCAACAACATACAAGCATTTCCTAACGGAACCCATATACACGTTATTAATCCGATTCCTTTAGGTAGGGGGTTAGGTTCTTCGGGAGCTGCTATTGTGGGTGGTATAATGTTGGGTAACGAAATCGGAGGTTTGAAATTATCTAAGGTCAGAATGTTGGACTATTGTTTGTTGATCGAAAGACATCCTGACAACATTGCTGCTGCCATTTTGGGAGGCTTTGTCGGGTCATACTTGAACGAGTTGTCTCCAGAAGAGACCGAGGCAAAGAATTTACCGTTGGAGTACGTTTTGCCTAAATCAAACACTCCAAATGAGAAATACTTGTCCACACCACCACCAGAAAATATCGGAGAGTACCTCAAGTATAACTGGTCCAAGTCGATCAAGTGTGTTGCGATTATTCCCAACTTTGAGGTCTCCACCGATCTCTCCAGAGCCGTCTTGCCAGACTCCTATAATAGACAAGATATTGTGTACAACTTGCAAAGAATTGCGATTTTGACCTCGGCCTTGACCCAAGATCCTCCAAACAACAAATTGATTTATGAAGCCATGAAGGACAAGATCCATCAGCCATACAGATCCAAGTTGATCCCGGGTTTGACCGAAGTTTTGTCCAGTATTACTCCACAATCCAACCCTGGGTTGTGTGGGATCTGTTTGTCTGGAGCCGGGCCAACCATCTTGTGTTTGGCTACAACAGGATTCGAAGACATCGCCAACTCCGTCATTTCCATATTCAAGACAGCTGGGGTCGAATGTTCTTGGAAATTGCTCGAATTGGCCCATGAAGGTGCTACTGTAGAATACTAGATAGATATATTGACCATTGTACACGACCCTCATACCCAATGAGGTTTTTTCAATAGAACCGAGATTAAACAAGTAGCGATTAAAGAAAGAGATTAACACACAATGGCGAAGGTAGAAAACTCGACTGATTTGCTGACCCAGATGATGACCCAGGATATCTTGAAACGGTCCGGGTCTCAGCCTATTTATTTATCGAAAGTTGAAGTCAATGGTGGAGAAACATTCACCAGCGACTTCTTCCAGAAGCTCTTGAGTCCCTTGGTCGAGAAGAGTGACTATACATTGGCACAATTGATCGACACGATATCGGTCTCTCAAGATAAGTTAGTAAAAACGAATGTGTTCAGAAGCATCGACGTCACTTTACACTCCGACTACTCCGCATTGTTTCCTAAGCAAGCCATCAACTACAACAAGGAAAAACCTTTATCCACCAAGGTGATCTTTGACTTGCTGACTATCAACTTGAATATCGGAGAAGGGTTTTTGAATGTGAATAGTGAAGACAACATGAACGTCAAGTTGAACTACTTGAACAACAACTTCAACGAGAACGCAGAATTGGTCAATATCGGTGTAGACTACAACCCCTACAAACCCAACGACCATCTTATCACAAATGCTCAATTTTTGGCCAGTTTGAATAATCCTTCCTACAAGTTCATAATCGACTTATTCCACTCCCAACAGAACAACAAGTCATGGCAACAAGCGTCTGAAGGAGCCACCGGAGGGTTGATTGGATTGCAGTACAACAAGTCCAACTATTTGAACATGTTGACGGGCTTATCTTTAGCCAAAAGAACTATTCACGACGTCGACGATGCTGCTGCTGACGAATTGAAGTTTTTTGCAGGCGACTATTTAAAGTCCAGTATTGTCAATCAGATTATATTCTCCAAGGTTGGATATTTGAACCAACTCACCAAAAACTTCCCCGTAAACGGTGTGAATATCGCGATTTCCAACGAAATCTCGTCCAACCAAGAACAAGAAAACCCCCAGAACCAAGCGAGTTTCATCAAATCCAGTGCATCGCTCAATTATTTCCATTCTTTCTTCAATAACAACATCACCACCAGCTTCTCCGGTGATTTTGGAGGAATCTACACCACAACTCCTAACTCACAAGTCCACATTTCTGACAGATTTTACTTGGGTGGATATAATTCATTCAAGGGATTTACTAGAAATGCTCTCAACACCAATGGAGGATTGCAGTTCTATAAAGTAAATGGGACCGTGTACGCGAAACTCCCAAGTTTCATATACCATCCTTATAAAACAGGATCAACCAACCAATTATCTTTAGAAGATGGTCTTGGTTTTGAAGCAAACCCATTGAGATTATATGTTTCTGGTACGGTAGGTAACCTTTCTAATAATCTCCTTGCAGATAAAAACCAAGCTGCTTCCAGCATAGGACTTGGATTAAAATACTTTAACCACTGGGCAAACTTTGATATTGGATATTTTGTTGCCAGAAGACACGGAGAAGTTTCAGCACAAGGTATCAAGAATGGTTTACAATTCTCACTTTCTGTAGGTGGGTCCAACCGTTCTTTAAGTAACTGAGCAAAGTAAAGTAACTGAGCAAAGCGATGTTACTTTTGCGTGATTTGTGATGATACCTTTCCTGATCTGTGACAATCCTGATCTGGGACAATTCCTGACGCTCTAGTAAATATGAGATATGTTAGTTAATTTCGCAACTACTTGACAACTCATTTTCCGTAGACCCTCGATATACTTCAGTAACAGCCACTTATCAGTTATATTCTCGGTGTATCTCAGTACTATCAGTACTACCTATTCATCAATAAATTCCTCGCTATATCTCAGTCTGGCTAATTTTCAGTCCAGAACTCTTATCTCAACTATTTAGTCGAGACTTGTCGCGCTTTTGCATTTAGTATAAGCGCGTATAAAAACAATCGATTTTCCTTTTTACCACTACAACGTCCCCCAACTCTAGAAGACGAGCAATGGGTGTTACCGGACTATTACCTAACTTGAAGGATATCCAGGAGAAGTCCTCGCTAGAAAAGTATAGAGGAAAAACTTTGGCTATAGATACGTATGGCTGGTTGCATCGCGGTTTGATCTCGTGCGCTCAGGAACTATGTCAGGATCAGCCGACAAGACGATACATTACCTCGATTATGAAGAAGGTGGATATGTTGAGACACTTTGGTGTCGAGCCGTATTTTGTCTTTGATGGTGCTGCATTGCCCACCAAAGCAGACACGGCCAACGACCGTAGGTTGAAGCGTCAGGAAGCAAGAAAGAAGGCAGACGCGTATGTAAAAAACAACCAGAAGCTGTTGGCATGGAAGGAGTATATGAAAGCAGCCAGTGTCACATCGCAAATGGCAAAATCGTTGATGGTGGAATTGGACAAATTTAAAATAAAGTATGTGGTGGCTCCGTATGAAGCAGACCCTCAGATGGTCTATCTTGAGAAAATGGGATTGGCGGATGGGATTCTTTCTGAAGATTCCGACTTGCTTATATTTGGCTGCAACAGGCTTATCACTAAGTTGAAGGATGACGGAAGTTGTGTCGAGATCTGTAGAGAAAATTTCGACAAAGTCAAACAAATCCCATACTTGTCGAAATATACTCCTGAACAATTACGTTTGGTTGCAATGTTATCAGGCTGTGACTACACCAAGGGTATAGCAGGTATTGGATTGAAAAGTGCCTTTACGTTAGTGAAAAAATTCAATAACCTCGAAAAGGTCCTTATAGCTCTTAGGTCTGATGGGAAAACTATTCCTGCTGACTTTGAGGATGAAGTAAATAAGGCGAACTTGGCATTCCAGTTTCAAAAAGTGTTTGATCCTAAAATTCTAGAACTTACAACTTTAAATGAATATCCCGAAGGAATACAACTAGACTTTGAGGTCTTGGAATCTTGCTGTGGACGAACTTATAACAACGACATATACAGAAACCTTTGCATGGGTAAAATAAACCCAAACACACATGAAATACTTGTTTCCAGAGAACAAAGCTTGGGTGAATTGAAGAGTGAATCTGTGAACTATGGAAACTCCAATACTTCAAACGTACCCAAGCGAAGTCACTCAGAAAACGTTACTACTACCAATAAATCTATCTTGGATCTTTTGAAAGTTTCCAAGACAAAATTTTCTACGGTGTGCTCTCCAGTTAGCCCTGTTAGAAACGTCAAACGGTTCAAACTTGAAGACAAGAAAGTATCGCCCACTTCAAAAAAGGTGAAAAACATATCCCAAGCTGATTCAAGCAAGTCTTTTTCTACCCCGGGTCAAGTAAGCAAATTCTTCACCACCAACATAACTCCTCCTTTCGTTACAGTTGGCTTGCCCACACCCAAATCCAACAAAACCGATTTCAATTCCAGCATGCTATCTGGAGAATCTGATTTCACCGATGAATTTTCTTCTCCGGTGAACCATATTCGTGCATCACAAACTCAATCTCAACCGATTCCTAAGATAACAACCATGGAAGTCTTGACTGACGATGACCAGCAATTCTCTGGTTTGAGCGATGACTGCGACAAGGATGATTACGAGAATGAACGTCAAGTATTCGACTCGGTAAGAGAAACAATCGAGGACTCAGTGCCGATTTCTGTGAAATCTGTCAATGAATCCAAATTAGATCTAGGACTACAAAAAATCGAGTTTGATGATGAAGAATATGAAGATGAGATTGAGGAATCTCCAATAAAGCCAGAGGAAACTCAAAAAGAAAAACTCTCTGCATTCCGCAGTGCCCTAAGAGAGAGTTTTCTGTTCAATTCAAACGTCGCTCCCACCATTTCGAAATTCATGATCAGGAAACAGGAATCAAGGGTAGCAAGAGTGGCAGTATCAGAATCCAATGGTAAAGTCTCAGTATTCAATGATAAATTCTCAGACTCAACGTTAGCTTCCAGTTCACCTCCCAGGGAATCAGTCTTGACTCCCAAAAATCTAAACTTGGATGTCAAATTTCAAAAAGATATTCCTACAACCATACAAGAAGATTCGTATGAAATCAGCGAAGATGATTCTCAAAGCTCTCCCATAAAACCCTCACAAAGCTTCAATTTAAAGAGGTTTGCATTCAGAGGATGATTTATTACTATACATTGCATGACAAATATACTGATGAGAATCACGTACACTAAAATTATGAACCTCTGATCATCATCAGTACTCTAAAAATATGAACCTCTAATGGTCTCATAACTAGCGTCCCCTCAAGACACATGCACCTACTGCCAATCTTGTCAACTGGGCCTGTATATCTGTCGAACCCAACTTTGCATCATTTAATTTATAGATTTTCTTGAATTTATCAATATTAACCAATTCAAATAGAAGTGAATCGTCAAGCTTGAGATTCTGCGAGGGATCTACTTGTAGAAGGTTGAGTAAGTGTCGATTTGTTGATTGCAAGATCTCGTCAGAAACTTCCGAGGTCTTGAATATCTTGATCACGATGGTTTTATCCAAACTCTCATCCACTCCGAACCTCTTTAATGCATCCATGATATTGTTGATTGGAGATAAGTTGAAGATTATTTCTGTGTTGACGGTTTTTGCTCTCATGCATTCATTTTCCAAGTTACTTATGGATCTATAGATGCTGCTGTATAAATGCTCGAGCGAGATTATATGGTTGGTATTCAAGAAACAGAAATCGTAGACTTTGTTTCCAGCGACCAATTCTTTTTTGACTGTGGAGAGCACTTCCTTTTTAATGCCCTGGAAATATGATAAAAATACCGTGTATTCACCGAATTGTGGAAACTTTATCACGTCGTACATGGTGGCGAAGTTATGGTTATTTATGGTGATTATGGTTAGAAACGATTTAGATGATTTGAGATTTTGGTTAGAGAAATGTCGCAATGTCGCGTGTAGAAGATTTCAGATTTTCGATAGAGATATGTCGCGATGTCGCGTTTCCCTTGTCGTGGATATATCTACACTTCATGCACCATAATCAACAGTGGCAAGCAGACATGGAACTGGTTGAGGTGGACTCACCAATTAAGCAAGAGATAAATCCGCTTGCAGGTGATATAAACATGCTTGCAGGAGTACTATTCCAAGGAGATTCTTTTGAGTTTGGCCCCGAGACTTTGCCGGCAATCTATCCCGAGTCACTTCTACTCCAGACACCCCAAGGAAATAAATACTACGGATCATTTCAAAGCTACAACAAACAATTCATAGGCGGAACCAGCACAGGATCCATTGTGCGATGGGCCAACTCGTCAATTGAATCAAACCAACGACGAATTGTCGGCAAATGGCTAGGCACAGAATTGAAGCCAAGTATTAGTTCAGATCTCCATTCTTCCACTAAGAAACACACAGGATCGCGCTCAACTGCAAATGCATTATTTAGTTGGTCTTCGGGAGATTCATATATAGCAGCCAGAAAACGAGAATTGCAAGCAGAGATGGGTTTAGAGAGACCAGACACTCCAGGAAGTGGTGACGAACCCCCAAACCCAGATAGCTCCGTTTCTACGGCTCCAGTTGAATCTGCACAAAACAAACTCAACCGGATTATCGAAATGGAATCCAACAAATTCATCCATGCCAGAATTCAATTGATCAAGGCCCACCATAGTGACCAGATCAACAAGCAAATCCACGAAAGAAAACGTAAGGATCACGAGGCACACCTCAGTAAATTGCGGATCAAAGAAGCAGAGTACGATGCGCAATTGGAAGCTGCCCTTGCGGACCAAAACCTGAACAAACAAGGCTTCCTAGGCTCACTTTTTGGATTCTCGTCGGTAGCAAGTGGAATCCCAACATCAGAGCTGAAAGATGAACTAGATACTACTACAGGCACGATCGACGGGAATAGTACTCCCAATAGAAATAAGCGCTATTCGTTTCTCCCTGTGAACGCCTTGTGGTCCACTTCAAAAGATCTGAGAGAAGAAGAAACAGAAAAGGATAAAAAAGAAAATATAAAAGAAGAAAGCATAAAAGATGGGAATGATTTAAAAGAAGATCCAAAGCAAAATTCACTGGATTCAAAAGAATTAAAAGGTTCAAAAGATCAAAGAAATTCAAAAGATTCACAAGATTCACAAGATTCATCCTACCCCAATACACCTAAGCCAATGACATCGAGAGAATTGGCAAGTGCAAACAAAGACATAATCCCGGAAACCGAGGAACTTAATGAGTCTGATGATGAATTTGAAGACTTTTCCTCCGCAGCTCCTATACAAGAAATTATTCATCCAGAAACGAAAGCCTCCACTACAGACCATAAATTCATACCCTTACAAACTCAAAACAGCCATGAAATCAACCAAGATTTGATCGATATATTCGGTCCTTCAACACAACCTCATAACAAAAAACATTCCAAAGATGAAGACCTACTCAGCTTTTAGTATGTTAAACTGATGACAAGAAACTGAGCGAAGCGAAGTTGCTTGTTGGGAAGTTGTTGAGGAAGTTATTGAGGAAATTATTGAGCACTGGTCAATAATAAGCTTAACTCAAGTCTATTCAGTCTAAAATCATCAAATATCCATGAGTACATCATATCTCCATGAGTTTATTAACATTGTATAGAACCTGACCAGTATAATTCTTTCTACACACTCACTAATTGTAAACTAAAAGAACTAAAAGGTTCATGGGAATCATGAGAATCATTATAAGAGCAATCTAAGAATATTTATAGAATTAATACTTGTAAGAACTCTAAATATCTAAGAACCTTCTTCATATCCTAAGAGGCAAAAGTCGTGTCCGCTCGAAATGAAAATCATGAGTGAATTGGATTTGCAAATCATAATCTAAAAACTACAAGACATCATGCTTTCGAAACTGTTTGGCGTGTCTGCGTTACGTCACTCTGCCAGAGGATACTCCTCGACAGTGGCGACTAAATTTGCAAATCCTAGTATAGAAATGACGACGTTGGTCAACGGGTTGAGAGTGGTTACAGACTCGACTCCAGGCCACTTCAGTGCCCTTGGCGCCTATGTTGACGCCGGTTCTCGCTACGAAAACCCAGAAAGTCCTGGGATCTCTCATATCCACGACAGATTGGCATGGAAATCTACAGAAAAGTATTCCGGCTTGGAGATGATTGAAAACTTATCGAAGTTGGGAGGCAACTATATGTGTTCAGCACAAAGAGAGTCGATTATATATCAAGCATCGGTCTTTAACAAGGACGTGGATAAGATGTTCGATCATATAGCACAGACTATTCGCTCTCCTAGATTCACGGACCAGGAGCTTCTCGAGACGTTACAGACTGCAGAATATGAAGTCAATGAAATCTCCCTCAAACACGATATGTTCTTGCCGGAGGTATTACACGCAGCAGCATATTCCAAAAACACCTTGGGCTTACCTCTCTTCTGTCCTCCAGAGAGAATTCCAAATATCGTCAAACTGGATATCTTGAATTATCACAATAAGTTCTTCCAGCCACAAAACATAGTGGTCGCAATGGTGGGTGTACCACACGAAAAGGCGGTACGCTTGGCACAAGCAGAATTGGGAGATTGGAAGTCTACCACCTTGCAAAGACCAGATTTAGGCACTATCAACTACACCGGTGGCGAGATTGCCTTACCCTTCCAACCACCAGTATATTCCAACTTACCAGAACTCTACCATATGCAAATAGGCTTTGAGACCACTGGATTGTTGGATGATGATTTATATGCCTTGGCTACCTTACAGAAATTGTTAGGAGGAGGTTCTTCCTTCTCTGCTGGAGGTCCTGGTAAAGGAATGTTCTCACGGTTGTATACCCGCGTATTGAACCAGTATGCGTTTGTGGAGAACTGTATGAGTTTCAACCACTCATACATAAACTCTGGATTGTTTGGAGTATCGATTTCATGTTCTCCAAATGCTGCCCACGTCATGTCTCAGATTATCAGTTTCGAGTTGTCCAAGTTGTTGGAAAAAGATCCTTCGAAGGGTGGACTCACGGAAAAGGAGGTCAAGAGAGCAAAGAACCAGTTGATTTCGGCTTTGTTGATGAATGTAGAGAGCAAACTCGCTAAATTGGAAGATATGGGCAGACAAATCCAGTGTCAAGGTAAGATTACCACCATCGACGAGATGATCGGTAAGATAGAATCGCTTACAGTAGACAATTTAAGAGATGTCGCCGAAAAAGTCCTTACAGGAAATGTCGTGACCAAGGGTACAAGCAGTGGAAAACCAACCGTCGTAATGCAAGGTGACAGAGCCGCATTTGGAGATGTTGAATTTATCCTCCGTCATTTCGGGTTAGGAAAGTTTGAAGGTCCAGAAATCCTTGAACCAAGAGATTTCTCTGATATAGCGAAACCAAAGAAGAAGTTTGGATGGTTTTAGAAGAAGTTTGAATGGTTTAAGAAGAAGTTTGGTTGGTTTTAACCTTATAGAGCGTAAAATTGTATATATTCTGCATTGTGTGTATAGTCTAACCACGAACTGAGCTTAGCGAAGTATTCAATTTAGTGTTAGAAATGATAGTAGTGATAGTAGGGATATTGGTAATACTAATAGAGATTAGTGAAGATTTAGTGGAGCTTTATGTGAGTTACTGGAAATTTGGTGTACCTAAGTAAACGTTAATGACTTAGGGTGAATATTATTGAGATTTTAAAGAGTAAGAATGAATTTTAGAATCCTCCGTTGCGCTTAGAGAGTATTTAGTGAGAGAACGAATCATTTACAGAATAACAGAGAATAGAAGCTTAGTGGACTATTCATTAATTACTGAGAGCCAGAGATTTTATCCCCCTAATAATCATCTACCTGGGACAAATATCAGTGAACCATATAGTTCTGTTGGTTTTAAAGCTGCAAAAAAGCTAGCTTATATACATTCCTTATATGCAGTACATTTTCATACACAGATTCAGCTGTAGGAATATTAACCAAAGTTGCCTCTAGCAACATATCTAACGTCTAGACTAATCTGGTGTATCCCCCACCGTATCATATATAAATCACGCGTAATATCAACTACTAATTACCTACAAATACCAAGATGGAGTGTGGCTTAATTACTCTTCAAAGTTTTGAATATTGAGCGAACGAAATATTTAGCAAGTGAGACATATTGAATCTAAGAAATATTAAATATAAGTGAATACTACTTGAATTAAAGGGATATTTGTATATTGTTAATACTTCACTACATTCAGTATTCTATATTAGTGAAAATTACATAAGCTTTACAGAGTTTCAAATTTAGTGATCGAAGATTCTGATCCCAAAGTGTCGATTTTATGTTAAAAATTTTGCAACCAAAAAACGTCTGCAAAAATTCATGAAAGTCAAAAAGTCATTTTTAAGTTAGCATAATTTTCTAGGGCTTTTACTGAAATTTTGCAGCGGAAAGGTTCACTTATGGTCACCCACTACACTAATCGTTCCCATTCTAGGCAGCTTCACCCGACCGAGACGTATTTCACCATCGGAGTCCGAGACTATCCTGTCTAACTCTCCGTTCCCAACTCCGAGATGCATTCTAACCCCAATTACAATTGCAAGAGTCTCTACTGGATCTTACCAACAAGACTCTGAATTTAAAGAAACCGAATTCTTTAACTCAATAATCTTTTACTAATCAACGCAATCGAAGACGCTCTCTCAACTCTAACACCTCCTTCTCAAGTAACAACGAATGTTCTCTCAATTCTGAGTTTTCACGATCCTTTGAACTTAACATCAAATCCTTCTCCAGACTCTCGTTGTGAAGAATATCAATTGTGCTTTTATAGTGATTCACCTTATTTTGATAGTCAAAGTTTTCGTCATTGTATTTCTTTGTGAGTTGAGATTCGTTTTGAACTCTGATGGAGAGTTGTTGGACGGTTCGCTCTAAAGATTTAATTGATTTCAAAGCATCGTAGTTATCATTCTGAGATTTATTCAACTCTCCAGTCAAATCTTTGACTTTGTTTTCCCAGTACCGCAACTGTTCGTTGCCGTACAATTTCTCTTCTAGAATATGGACTTTGGTCCCTAGCTCGTTGTTAGCTTTTCTTAACGAATCGTTTTCCTCGGATGTTATAAGAATTTCTTTTCTCAATTTTTGGTAGTCTTGAAACTCACTGGACGTAGACATTCTAGATTGATTGAGTTCCGATTTGATATCGTACGACTCCTGTCTCTGGTTTTCGAGATGTTGTCTCATCACATTAATATCCATTTGGGCGTCTTCAAATTTGCCCGTGGTTTCGTCAAGAGTGTGGTTTAATTTCAAGATCTGTTCTTCCATTTCTTCCTTTTTCTCAAGCAATTGGTCTCGTTGGAATGTAACTTCACTGATCAAATCCTTTAAGGATGTGATTTGCTTGGTCATGGATGTCAACCTTCTTTCATTGATGGCTTTTTCATTCTCCAAACTTCTTGTCTTAGTGGTCAAATCATTAACTTGGACTTCCAACTCTTCTTCCTTCAATAAACTTTCCTCATAATCTCTATCAAGCGCTTTCTTTTCTCTGGTAAGATCTTCAAGATCAAGCAGAAGTTTCTTGTTCTCCTTGACTAGAATTGTTTCTGTTTCCAACTTGAAATTCAATTCCTGGTGGACGGTTCTCAATTCCTCCTTGTAGGTGTCACTTATCTCGCGATTTCCATAATTGGTAGTTAAGTAGTTGAGTTTGTCATTCAATTCGATTATACGTTTCTTCTCTTTCTTGAGTTTGAATGTTTTCTCTTGAATTCCTTCTTCTAATGTTGTACACTGATTTCTGATATCCTTCACTAAGATCTGCGATGTTCTAGCCTCTTCACGGGCAAGCCTCAATTGATTCTTTGCTTCAGTCAATTCCTTAACTGCAAGATCTTCGTGCCTCTTGGAAATATTGACTGCAGACTCTGCCAATTCCAACTTCACGTAGTATTCTTCCGATCTCTTCTTGTACAAGTCAGCATTTTTCGATAAATCCGCATTCTTCGAAGAAAGAGAATCGTGTCTCACCCTCAATTCAGCCAACTCCTCTTCATAGTCATTTACTGAGGATCTGAAGTTTTGACGTTTGGCATCATACAATTCATCTTCTGATTCTCTCAACAATGACTTTAATCTGAGAATTTCACTCTTTGCAGTAGTGAGTTCGGCTCGTATTGTCCTGAGGGTTTTTGATACATCTTGATAAATTGCGACAAAATCTGCGTTAGCACCACTCATACTAAGCCTACTAAAACTATCGCTGGATTTTAATGATTTAGGAGAGTTTGCTTGTATCGAGAACATCTCCTCATATTTGACTTCCAATTCGCGGATTCTATCTTGTGATTCCTTGTATTTCTTTTCGTAATCATTCCAGCTATTGAGACCCCTGGTAGATTGCAATTTGTTGAGTTTCTTTTGAAGCTCAATGGCATACGATTCTGCTCTTTGAGAATTAGTTTCTTCTTGTTGCAACTTGTGTTTCATCGACTCGATTTCTTGTTGCAAGATATCTATCCCTCCACTGAACTTTATACCGTCACCCATTGTTACCGATCTTCTGCTCGAAGCAAGGTCCTTTCCATTTTCAGAGCTTATTCTTTCTTTTAACATACTGAGCTCTTCTGACAACTTCTTACTCTCAAATCTTTCTTTTCTTAAAGCTGCGCTTTGTTCATTCAATTTCAATTTGATATTGGCAAAGTCTTCCATAAAAGCTGGATCCGGTGGATGGTTTTCTTTCTCTTGTTCATTACTAACAACGTCATATTCAAGATCTTGCACTTTTTTGTTAAGCACTGCAATCTTTTCTGAATAGATTGCATTCGACGCCTTGAGGGTTTCATAATCCACTTGTAACTTTTCAAATTGACTCTGAATGACTTCCTTGTCTGCAATTGCAGAAGATAATGATTTTTCAAGTCTCTGAATCTCTAAATTGAGACTTGCGGCTTCTGATTTGCTTTGCAAAAGATCTTTTTCAAGTTTTGTTGCGTTGGCAATTTGCAATCCTAAATTTTCACAATCGGACTTCAATTTTTCGGCGGCATCTTTATGTTGTTTAACTTCTCTAGATTTAGATTCCAACTGAGAGTGATTTTCTCTCAACTTCATCTCCGTTTCCGTCAACAGCTGCCTCAACTTAGATAGCTCTTCTTCATGGTGGCTAGATTTAGATTTTAGGGAAGATATTTCCCTCTCTCTAGTAGTCATGAAAGTCGTGTTGGTTGAGATTGACTCGTTAAGTTTCTTAATTTCCTTCTTTAACCCTTCGTTCTCAACCGTAAATCCCTTGTGCTTTTCGAGATCCTTTTCCAATTGAAAATTTAACTCCTTCAATTTATTTGTATCGGTGTCTAATACTTCTCTCGATGATTCATGTTCCGCTTTGAGCTCGTTCATCATATCTTTGTGCCTCTTCTTTTCTTCCTTTAGAGCGAGAAGCTGGACTTCTAAATCGGAGAGTCGTGTCAATAAGTTGTTGTGATCTTCGTCAAGTTTTGAAAATTCTTTCAACTTTCTATTGAACTTATCTTGAGCTTGAATCATTTCTTCATCTAAAGTGGACTTCTCTGTCTTTAAAGACTCGTTCAGGACCTCAAGGACTTTCAACTTTTGTTCTAAATCCAAAGCCTTTGAGTTTGTTGCTGATTCGGCTTCCCTCATGTCCTTTAAACTTTGATCACGTTGTTCAATCAAGTCATTTGTGGCAGTAATTTGGTCTTCTAAAATCAAAATCTTCTCTCTCAATTTGTTATTGTCGGATTCCAAGTTGGTTTTCGATTTCTCTGCATCTTTCAATTTAAGACTCACATTCTTTAAATTTTCATTCATTTCTTTAGAATCTAAAACCTTGACCGATTCTTCCAAAAGAGGTTTGATCTTTACAAAGAGATTCATCCAAAGAGAAGAAGTGAGCGACTCGTCAACTTGCTTGATTGTCCGTGCAATCAATTGGGAAGACTGGATCTGCTTGATTTTCTTTTGCATTGACTTTCTTGCTGATATACCTCTTATCAAGCTTTGTAAGTCTGTGAAAATCGATTTCAAACTGATGTCTCTCATTTCTTCCAATTTACCGAGAATACCATTCTTGAAAAAGATCTTGGTGATACCGATCTTGAAGCTTTCTGGACTTAAATCGATATACTTGAGGATCAACTCGCTGTTCGTTCTCAAGCTGTTTGTGAAGACTTCCTTGTTATTTATAATGGCATATCTGGAGTAGAAATCTTCAAACGTCATTCTGTTGGGATATCCGGCACGGGTGATACGTATACCTTCCAATACACCATTGCATCTTAACTGGTTCAAAACCAAAGTCTTATCAAATTTGTTGGCTTTCTTTTCCAAATTTGGCAAAATACATCTGACGAAATGGGGTTCAGTCCGTTCAAGTTGTTCCATAAGATCTCGTAATTGGTCCTTGTGTTTTTGAGAAGCAGTTTTCAATCTATTTCCACGTTTATTCTGGTTTACAACAATGTGTTCATCATTTTTGAACAAGTTGCTTATGAATTCGTTGGATGAATCTGGTAACAATTGTAAAACATGCTCGCTGACTGGGTCGGTATTCTTTTGCAACCAACTATCAACATTGTATTCAACCATGCCAGCATAATGATGAATTATGAATCCACTCTTTAACTTATTCTCTTGGAATTTACTACTCTTACCCTTACCCCAATTACTGCTCAATTTCTCCATAAACGAGCTATCAGAGGACTTAGGAACCACACACTCTTCATCCAAGATCGTTAGCACACCCATAGGATTCTTTGTTTCTATCAAATCTATCGTGGGCTGAAGGTCCTGGCCGAAATCTATGAATTCCCATTGAATGTCTTCCCGCAAGTATTCACTTTGTTCCAAGATGAAGGAATGATGGTTGAAAAACTGTTGCAATTTTTCATTTGTGTAGTTGATGCATAATTGTTCAAAGGAGTTGACATCAAATATTTCAAACCCTGCAATATCTAGTACACCTATGAAGTTCAACAGTTCGTCCTTAATATCAGAATCCATGTTTAAGTTTGTATTTATCCTCTCGATGATGTATTGAAAGAGTTTCTCGTAAATGTGTTTTGCAAAAGCATCTATGGCGTATTTCACTTCTGGGGCCTTCATTGATTTCTGTATAAACTCACGGCCAGCCTTAACCTTTGGGCGCAACAAGTTATTTACAAAGTCCGTTTCTTCAATGCCCAACAATTTCACGATTATGTCTATTGGCGAGTCCAGGGTAAAGTTAGCTTGTTCAGACTTCCAGGATGAGAAATCAAGATTACCAAGGTGGAGCACTACCGCGAGGATCAGAAATATATTGTGAATCTCTTGGGTTGAAAGACCCATAATATTGAATGCTTGTACAAGAATGTTGTATTCTTTTAAATCGTCGACGTTGGGGATGTCTCTCTTTTGGTTGGACAAATATTTGAAAGAAGAGATGTCTTTGTTGAGGCCCAAGGTCGCCAATTGATCGTATCCCTTAAGGAATTGATAAAAGACGTGGTAGTTTCTTTCTTCAACTGCTTGAGAAACTACTCTTGATTTTTCTAAAAGATAGTAATCAATATTAGCACCAGTGATTGTGCCTTTCACAGAGAAGAAAATACGGATAAATTTCCCAAATCTCGAGGAATTGTTGTTCTTTATAGTTTTGGCATTCCCAAAACTCTCCAATATAGGGTTTGCTTGCAAGATCTTTGTATCGATGGTCAGAGAAATGATGGATTTTGGATTAGGTGATGCTGGAGACGCTGGATTAACCGACAGGCTGGAGTGAGTAATGGAGGACAAGTACTGGATGATCTTTTTTGTATTCTCCGTCTTTCCAGCACCACTTTCACCAGTGACCAAGATCGACTGATCTTTTTTGTTCGATAACAAATTTCTATAAGTACCTTCTGCAGTTGCAAAGATATGAGGAGGCGGCTTATCAAAATCATGCAGGTGATACTTTTTAAGCATTTTGGAGTCGTAGATTTGGAGGACCTTGTATGGGTTTATGGCCACCAAGAATAATCCCGAGTAAGTGTAGATCATATCGTCACTATAACGAAGATAGAGATTATATACGACAGACGGCTCGTTCAAATGCGTCAATTCTGCCATGTCATGGCATTTGTTGAATTTAGCAGGATTACAGTTCTCCAACGAATCCTGAGGCACCGTTTTATGAGTTTCTTGATTACCATTGACTATGACGACCTTACACGTCCCGTCTTGGAGGTAATCTGTAATATATCCTTTGGAGAAGAAGTTGTTAGAAGTGTCTGGTATCCATACCCAGTTTTTTGAGTTGAAACCATCCTCTTCAGTCGACATGTTGACTAATGTTGAATTCTGTATAGGTTGAGTTGATGATGGCTATTTCCTGTGGGAGGGTATCGATCTTGGTTGGACGTAAACTTTACCACTTTAAAGGTAACTAGAAGAATTCTGTCTTGGTTGTATTGTTGATTCATTTTTTGTGTTGGTATGAACTTGGTATGTGCAGGACGCGTAAGATGTAACGTTTTGTAAACAGTGACACAAAGGTGCAAGATTGTGAGGCATTGCTATTTGAAGAAGATGAGGATTTGATTAGGATATGATATGATCAATATTGAAAACAAGAATGTATGGATTTGAGGAATCGAAGAGGTCTGGAAAATGCAGTTCTCTAGTCACGAGAAAATCTGGCACAATTTTAGGAGTTTTGGCCGTTTATCTAATTACATAGTATAAAAATGTGGTACAAAAGTGTGATGTATTATTCTACATCAAATATAAGGATTGAAGGTACTGAAAGAAGATTAATTAGAGAATATCAAAACTAATATAGAGCTCCTGATCGACCACTTAATACTGGACTTGGAATTCCCAATTCCTGACTTAACTACAATATTGATAACTCCAAGTTTTCTTTAATTATCTAATTTCTCGTCAAACCTTGAAAAATCTTGAAAAATCGTGATAAAATTATTAGTATTTTAAATCAAAAGAGGCGATAGATAATTAATAAGTCCATAGGCTCTATAGTATTCACAGACTCTTCTGAGTTTTACATAATGGGTATGTATTTTTATTTTATGCTTTATATTCTACAGTTAACCTTTATATCATATAAATATCATATTAATACTAGAGTATACTCTAAACTTGGGTTCTTGAATATATAAGTGATAAACAAATTAATTATGGTTAATACTAGATTCATTATCAAGCAAAGCAAATTGTAAATTGAGATAATCAATGTATAGTTTAGAAATTTATACCTGTTGGCACTGTAATAACCATAGTTGCTGCTCAAAATAGAAGAACAAGATGATATATCTTATACAATTTTACATTTACATATCCAAGCTGAACAAGATAGAAGAAAAAAGTAATCTAGAACATTTATATTACGTTTGAATACCTAAGTTTTCCCAGATTCATTACAGTGACCACAGATTTATCACAGTGTCATTTCATATTGGCCCCGACTCAAAATCATTACTCGTCAGAATTTGCACCCTTCGTTTTGTGTCACACTATCTTGCTGCAAAATAATTCAGATATTTTATAAAATTGAGGGCTTCTTGTAAAGATTACTGTTCTATTTCTCACTTTCTAGTCGTTAAACGTTTATATCCCTTTCTATATATTATTATAAATATATTAAGAGATATTATAATATATAAAATATGAGTAAATTTCTCTAGCGAAATTGAATTTGTTCAAATTAACCTAATAAAGAATGTTATTTTATAGTTAATATTTTGACGAAAACGTCGTTTTATTCAGTAAAGTCGTTAATAATATATTGGGGGAAGAATTGAAAGGGAATATATAGATAGGATACAAAGATTGGGGAATGCAATTAATTTAAATGTGGGGAGGGTCTATTAGTGCATGATAGACAATGATCAATTTCATGGGAATTTGTTTTAGGAGACGGTCATACGTGCATGATAGGCGATGACCAATTTCCATCGCTTATGGGAGACGAAGCGTTATTGTTATGATTATAAGACTGTGCCGGTACTGTTGATTGGCTGGATCTAGATATAAGGGACGTGGCGGAGGTGTTATGGAGTGATTTTGGGTTTTTGGAGACTCGCAGACTCTTTTTACGAAGAATCGAGTCGCCGGAGTTGGTTATGTTGGATGTGTTTGGATTGGGTGCATGGATCGGCGTCACACATACCGAAGAGGATCTTTTGTTTGAAAACACCGAGTATTGCGAAGTTGCAGATGGAGGAGTGACTGGTGGTGGAAGGCAGGTGTCGAGAGATAACGAAGAGTTGAATGGAGTGGTATTGTTATTGAACATCGAAGATGGTTGTTCAAAGTCATCAAAGGATGGGAATTGTAAAAGAACCTCGGCCATCTGTAAGAGTTTGGAATCAACACTGTCTGAGGATACTTCTTGTTGGCTTTCATATATGTTTTGGATTATAAAAGTATATCTTGAATGGAAATTGTTGATAACTTGGATTACGCCCAAAGGTTCGTATTTCTTCGATAATACCTCAGTTACCTTGCTTAATTGGATTATAAACATGAGGGCGATTCTTTTGATCTGGGAGAGAGCATTCTCATCGAGGCCAGAAAGAAACGCTCCATGAACAGCAGGCAGCGAGTTTTCGTTTTGGTCATCTTCATCTTCATTCTCCGAGTCGGAATACCCAAACGAGTCTCTTTGATGAAACTGATTGTGAGAATAGTTGCTTGAATTATCATTACAATATAACGTTCCCACCAATTGTTTTTTCTTTGATTTCGCAACCAATTCTTTCAAGGCCGTGGCAGCATTTGGAATCTGCAACATGGAGCACGCCAACAAATTGGCCGTGATCGACAAGAGCGATGTAGGCATGGCCAAGAAGAACTTGTCATATAAAGATAATTCACAAAGAAAACGTGCCACTACGGAAATTGCCGAAGTTGAGGACGATGGTGATGTTTTATATGGAGTGGTGGAGATGTTGGAATTGGTTATAGCCAATTGCAAGCAATCTTCCAAGTTCGGATGGCTCAAGCTCCACTCAAGAGTACTCAAGATATGCATTTCCATCTGAATAAACATTTCCTCATCGTAAGCATTACGACACATGATTGTCAATTCTTTGAGAGTAGGAACTCTCGACTTTTTGTCCTCATATTTCCCAGCAATCCAGAGAGCAGTACACCCTACCAACTGGTAGTGTCTCTTAAAGACAATTCTCTTTGCACAGTATCTATCTATAATATTCAAACACAAGAAAAGAGTTTGGGGCTGGAGTTTAAATGACGAATGGAGTTCGATCAAGAAATCAAGAAGAAACGGTCTCATGAACCATTGGATTTCGGGCTGAAGTTCGATCATCGATGGGTTAACCTGGGACGTACCCTCAAGATGAGCCAAGGCCTTCAAAATATCATTCGAATATTCGGAAATCAACTTCTTATTGGCCTGAGTCTCTAACAACTCAAGCATGATTGAATATGGTTTCGATTTATGACATGGTGGACCATACTTTGTTTGAACCATAGCGAATATAATATGAACCAACCAATTCGAAAATCAGTACCAATCAAAGCTATACACTTATAGATTTCTTGAATATAAAATTACATGGACTTTAAGATATATATATTTGATGTCTGGACGTGGTTAGGTGTGTGCAGGTTTCAGAAGACGTGAAGTACCTTCGTGAATTGTAACGCGACAGGGCAACAAGCAGTGGTAACGAGAATCGCGGTCGCAGAAACCGCGATGTCGTAAAAAGCCACTTTAGTGACAATGCGTTGTATGAATATAGTTTCTATAGAGTCTGTAGAGTATATAGCATCTATAGTATCTCTGTGACTGGTTGTCGCTCCACCGTATCTACCATCCATACTACCTTACGTTAGGCATTCATTGTTAGGGCAAAGACTCGCGCGGTCCCAACAATAGTTTAATCCGAGAGTGGAAACTGCAATGGAGTTTGTGGAGTGCGACTCCTTAGTCTGAAACGCGTCCTGGCGTCATCTAGATCGGTGGTACTGTGGTGATCTGAGAGAGTGGGTGTAGGATCTTTGGGGGGAACGCCTATGAAACGCCTGAAACCTCCGTGCAACCTCTGTGAACCACACACCCAGATGAACCCTCACTATGAAACCCCCTATGAAGCGTAATAGGAGGGCAATACGATGGTAGTGTGGTGATGGTTATAGAACGTAACGAGTAATCCTGATACGCATATTTTTATATATCTTGTAACCACATAGATTTGTATGGTACTGTCTGGAACTACACTATTAGACGGCACCATATCAGATGGCTCTCTATACCTTCTAGTTGCTTTCGCGGAAATGTCACTTTTAGTGGCCTGGAACAACGCGTTTCGCGTAAATGGCGACTACGCATTTCGAACAATTCTTAGACGCTCGTCAAAATTCATCAATTGGGTTTTGATCGACGCTGCCGGTGTTTTGGGCAAGATGGGTACCTAATAGGGATGAATCTGGGTTAAGGGCACTAATATTCAGACAAATTTGAATGAAAATACGAGAATCAGGCAAATCAGAATCAATCAAAAATAGAGAATTTCAAACCTAACCACGAACCACGCTTAAATCACATAATTAAGAATTGTATAATAAACTTGCTTTGACTATAATTTATTTGACTTATTCGTTATAATATATTTATTCTTATAGAAGGATAATTTTCTAATTATAGGGCTAGATTTGGTGGGGCCAGGCTCTGTCATATTTTGTCGTATTTCTCTAAATTTGTCTTAATTTCTCTGATTCCCCAAGGGTTTATACGATTTTACTAATATGTTGAGTCATTTGACAGCTACTCCGAAGATCATCAAAGAATTAATCAATAAAAGGCTAATTCTCTTCTATAATTACACTGGTATATAATTGGTAATAGTACACTGTTGGTCTAGCTCGAGTTTCATACGAGTATGCCTGAGGTTAACACGGCATAATCATTAATGATTTGAGGTTAGCACGGCACCTCATTAATGACTTATGCTAATGAATTACCTGTGCTTATCACTACTATTAGTATGCTCTTAGTATGCACCTCTACCTCTGGCACCTTCTTGTGCATCTTCGTTCTTAATAGTTTCATCGACAGATAACAACAACATGGCAGCTTCAGTTGCAGACTCCAAAGCATTGATCTTGACCAATGATGGTTCCCAAATAAAACTCTTCATGTTGTTTCCGATGTTTTCCTTTTGGAAGTCAACACCCATCCATGTATCACCTTTGGCGTGGGCACTTCTTAACTTGTTTAATAATTCAATTCCATCCAAACCGGCGTTTTCACACAACTGTCTAGGAATGATCTCAAGAGCCTTGGCATAGGCTGCAATGATCAACTGCTGTTTACCTGCTACGGTTTTGGCATAGTCGCGCAAGTACTTGGACAACTCCATCTCAATGGCACCTCCACCTGCAACAATACTGTTGTGACTCACGGCTCTCTTGACAATCATAATGGCATCATGTAAAGATCTTTCGACTTCAGCTATAACTTGTTCTGCTCCTCCTCTCAACACTAATGTACATGTCTTTGCTTGAGGACATCCCTTGAAGAAATTGTAACGTTCACCACCAATTTGCACTTCTTCAAATTGGTCACAAGTACCGACATCTTCAGCATTGATGTTAGAACATGTAGATTGAATATTACCACCAACTGCCTTGATCACTCTATCCATGTCTTCACTGGCAACTCGTCCAGCACAGAAGATATTGCGGTCAGCAAAATATTGCGTGGCCAAATCTCCAATTGGTAACTTGGACAAAACAATATCAGCACCAGTAGCAGAAATAGCTTCCAACTTATCGAATATTATCTTCCACTCAGCATCTACGATGGCTTGGTAATCTTTGACTTGCTCAACTCTAACTTCTGCATTCTCCTTTTCGGCCTTCAATTCCAACTCAACATTCAAGTTAACAATCTTTGGATTGCTAAACTTCTTGGGTTGTTGTTCAAACCCAGCATATGAAAAAGTCTTTTTAAATGCAACCCCATCGACGAAAATCGAATCTTCCATGGCTCCACCTGCCACTTTCTTGATCCCGATTAACTTTTCATCCAAATCTTCTTGATCCAAACTCAACACGGCGTTGACAACCATTTGTGTGAAAAATGCAGAGTTCTGACTGATCAATTTGGACGACATAGCTGTAGTAGCACATCTCTCCAATAAATGACGGAATTCAACTGGATCGTCTTTCTTGATTTCAACTGCTAATTCCTTTAATCTAGATACCGCCAAATCGTTAGCCTTTCTTAAACCCTTAATAATGAAATGTGACGAAATACCGTCCTCGATAAAAGCTTTGGATTCCTTTAAAAATTCTCCGGCCAATATGGTGACTGAAGTAGTACCGTCTCCGACTTCAGCATCTTGAGAACGAGAAATATCAACCAACATCTTGGCGGCTGGATGAACTATATCTAAGAGCTTCAAGATAGTAGCACCATCATTGGAGATGGTAGTCTTACCATTTGACGAAACAATCAAAATATCTGATCCAAAAGGTCCCAAGGTCGGTTTCAAGGTATCTTGAATTGCCAAACAAGCATTGATATTATTCAAAATTTGTCCTTTCCCCTGGGACGTGTCAGTGCCTTCTTTTAACACTACAATAGTAGGTGTTTGTGAATTGAATGCCATTGTATATTGATGAACTGTGTTGCTAAAGATCCGTCGCCTTCTAAATCTTTGATGGTCAACAGAAAAAGTTTTGATTATGGCGCGCACACGACCTTGAAATTTTTCACCACCCGCACATAAAGAACGATATGTAGAGTAACTACGAGGTACATTAAGCCATACGTTTTCAGAAGCAATATGTTTTCAGTAACACCCCAAAGAATAATACCCGTGACGAAATCGTTTCAAAGGGGTATCGGTAATGTCGCCATGAAGGGAGATGTTCATCTCTCCAACAGAAGAGTGATGAGAAAGATCAAATTAGGTAAAGCCAGACCAGCCATATTCCATCAATTTGATACATTAATCGAACTTAGTGATGGTTCTGTCATCAAAAGAAGATCACAAGCCCCAAAGGATGAAATCAGAATGATTTCCGATCAAAGAAACCATCCTTTATGGAATCCAAACAGATCTGATTTATCGGTGGCCGATCCAAATGCCACTGGTAAGATCAGTAAGTTCAACCAAAGATTCGCTTCGTTTGCTGCTGAAGTTGAAGAAGAAAAGGCTCAAGACACAAACGTTCAAGACACAAAGGTTTCCACCGAAGAAAAGAATGACGATTTTGTTGAATTAATGGGCCATAATGTCCAAGAAGTACAAAAGGGTGGTGTCTTATTTGACAGAAAGAAGAATAGAAATAGAGAAAAGCGTTAGTATCGATAGCTGCATCATGTAAATATAAAATATCCCATATCAATGTAAAAAGGTTATTAAATCTTTAAATCTTTAAATCTCAATATTTAAATTAGTTCTATAAAATTCCACAATAATTATTTACATGTTTGTACAACTTTTGGAGCCAATATACTCTTGAAATACTCGCCATTTGGTCCAGATATTGCTGTCTCAAGGATGTCTTGTACTTGACATCCCAAGATCCTCATTTCATCAACGCTCCATATGATAGTGTCGGTATCTTCTTCAACTATGGCCTGGTTCATTATGATATTTAAACATTTTATTCTTCCTTTTGGAGAGAGTGCCAAAACTCCTTTAATGGAGTTTGGGATGCGGAATTGTTCGAAATTGAATACTTTGTTGCCCTTGTCAGTAGCAAATATACTTGATTGAGAAACCAAACTATCAATAGCAATATAGTACTTTCTCGCTGCTCGGTTACTAATACGTGCAGATAAATATCTAATGAGCTCAACAGTTATCAAAACTCTAGATTCGTCGTTTGGCGTGAACTTCAATAGTTTGATGGTGATTTCCTTCAAAATATCGTTCTTCTCGCCGTCCTCCACACTTGTGTCCTCCAATATTCTGCGAAAGATACTTACATATGCCCTCTTTGCGACCAGCACATCGGTAGTTTGAGCCATACTCATACACTGCTTAAAGTTACCTTGGTCTAGTAACTTAACAATGATGGAGTTGAAATCTTCACTAGAGAGTCCATTCTTGGATTTGAATATTATTCCCAATACTTTTTCAGCAGCATTTTCATTACTTTGATACAAAAATGATTGGAACAACAGCGACAATGTCAGTCGCTTTAGTGGAGGATTCAAATTCTTCACCAAAGTATTATAAGTATCCAAATTCGACTCTTTGCCGAACATTTTGAGTAGTATATCAATCACATCATCGTCATGGATTACAGATGAAGGAACTTCTTTTAAGATTGCTCTGATGGTGTCACAATCCGGCAGATCTTGCAAAAGCTTTCTTATAATTGCCAATGACTTTGAATTTACCTTGTCCTTATTAAATGTTTGTTTCCATATATCCAATGCTCTGGAGAACTGTCCCACGTTCAAATTTATTTCTATTAGACTGTGAAAGGATTCAGTGAATTGATTTTGTTCTTCTTGTGACAATTCTTTGAGCGAAACTCGTTGCGTAATGTGGTTGTAGAGTATATTGGCAAAATACACCGTTTGTTCTCGTTGACTAAGGTACGATAATTTCTTAGACATTTCTGTTGGCGATAATATTGTCAAGCCATATAAATCGATCAATTTGAGAATGGTGTATGCATGATAAGAATTCAATATCTCATCATCGACTGTCAATGAGTTGATGACAAGACGTAATGTTTCGTCGTCTATCTTGATCTTTGCTTGATCAAGACGGATCAAATAAGCTGCTCCCAATAATGTCTCTCCAGACATAGTTGCCTGAGTTATGATGATATTTGCAAGTAATTCCAGCATGGATACTGTTGAGCTTTCATGAACTTGGGCAGATTCTAAATCTTTAAGAACTGCAGCACTAAGGATGTTGTGTGAGTATGTTTGCATCTGTCCTAGGATTTCAAGAACAGTGTCGTTTTTTCCATCAATAACAAGTTGGCAAAGATCATTTAGTACAAGTGCTCTAATTGAACTTGAAAATGTATAGTTTCCAAACAATAACTTGATCAATTCTTTATTGATTCGAGGGAATTTGAGCAAGTCTTGAAGTAGGATCCCACCAGTATCACGATATACAGAATGGCATTTGTAAATTGTATCCTTGAATGGTGAGCTTTTCATCAAAAGATTGTAGACAGATGAGAGCCTACGGAAGATCTCCGTGTCTAGTGCATTAACATGTTCCAACTCAGAAGGATCAGTTATATCACCGTACGCAGTTTTATATAGCACCTGACCAACATGCTGTTCTCGTAAGCCACCAAGCCGTATAGATTTGAGGCTTCGCCCTATATTTCGCTTCATGTGCTTGGTTGATTTGGTAAATGGTTGCAGATGGGAAAAATCTATGCTCATTGAGAGTCACGTGGAAAATGTCACAAGACGTTTAAAGGTTGCAAAAAGTCACTAGTGTCAATGTAAACTACAAAATCTATACCAGGGCCCGATTATGGTTAGCGTTGGCTGCCAAATCCCGGACATGAGAGTTGGCGCCTCTTTAATAGTTGTCTAAAAAAACCTATGGTAGTAATTTTTTCTTACAAAACTCCTGTACTATTCTACAACAAAACTGTTGTAACTCCACTAAATACTGGAAACAAATCAATACAGAGTGTAGCCGAATTGATCAACACTTCGCTACGCTCAGTATTTATTAATAGTATTGATCGATTAAAATCCAGCTAAACTATTGTACAATCACCAAGGCCAAATCCATACATCACCTTTTCAACATGTCTCCTGATAATCGGCCAATCTTGACGTCTCTGAACGAATTCATAAATCTCTTCTTGTCCGAAAATCCCATTAAATTTGGATAAATCACTCACAAGTTTTCCAATGGCTTTAGAATCCTCACCACCAATCAAATATATACTACCGACTTTCTTTAGAGATTGAAATAACGGAATTACCATTTTCTTATTGGATTTGATATGTGACACAATGAAGTCATAGTATAGATTGAGGTCTGAAATCAAATTGGTGGCTCCATTCACAGAGATTGTACTCTTTTTCATTGTCTTCACGATGATTTGGAAAAATCTCTCTGCGATTTCTTGTTGAAACACTTCAACAATAGACTTGTCAGCACTGTCCACCAACAAATCGATATTTTCATCCAAGATTTTAACTGCTTTTCGTGCAGCATCTGTAGGACCAAAGGTAGGAATCATCTCCGCTGGTGGATCATAGTCTTCCTCGTTCAAAAATGTCTTGTAAACATTTTCTATTTGATTCACCAACACCTCAATACCAACGTTAAGCCCATCGGCTACATATTTATCCACCAATCCTTCCAATTTCTTTTTATGCTGTAAGGATGGGTTAAGAATGGAGTTTTCATGCTTAACAATATGTCTGTTGATCATTTCCTCTTTGTAGAATATATCGACCATCTGAATAATCAAATCGGCCATATTGATCAATTCAAAGAATAGTACCAAAGGTTCAACAAAAGATTCGTTATGGGACTCTGTATATGTTGGGGAGCTTGGGTTATAAGTCTGTAAATAAAGTAAACCCTTTTCAAACCCCGGTCTTAAATGTTCCGTACCAATAGTCTCCATGTCAGTAATGAAAATATCTTGCATGGATGCAAAAATATCGTTCTTGACAGAAACAATCGAAAAGTTTCGGAATTTGTATAATCGATGAAGCGAGATTTTAGCCTCGTTCAATCCTTCAAGTACCAACTCGGGACTAAGAATTTTATCCAACGATTTGATATTTTCAGACAAAATCTTTGCCTTTGCTTGGATTTCTGAAAAGTTGGCCTCTTCATCATCATTTGTGTCCTTTCCAGAAGAATTATTAATGATAAACACTTTTTTGAAACTGGTTAAGAAATCGTTTTTGGTCTCCACCTTGACATGTTGGAGGATTTTCTGACTGGTCTCTGCTTCTCGTTTGGAAATCAATTCCTTCCATCCAAGAATGTTCTTACTGGATGTGCTTTTAAAATGCAAAGTTTCTTCTCTCATATATTCGACAGCAAACGACTCAAACAGCATATCGAATAATTCAACCACAAGTACCTTGTATGAGTCTCCAACATTGTTGCATTCCTTGAGTTCTTCAATAAAGTCGACGGTGATACTTTCGTAAAGATACGGAACTATCGTCAAATACAACGATTTGGGTTTTGAAGCATCCACCAATATCATCAACAATTCTTTCAATTGATTTGAAATCAACTCTTCGCACACTTTATACATCATCGGTACTGACTGGGGAAATATTGTATCAATGACGGCTGCTTGTTTATTAAAAATATGGGCGATTTCCTGAATCAATGCCTTCAATGCGTCGATATTAAGCCCATACTTGTCTTCATCCTTGTGAAAGAAGTATTTGGAAGGGTCAAAAGTTTCCAAATTAAAGATTTCACTCTGTTCGTTATCAAAAATACTCTTTTGAAGAAAGAAATCAATCAAAGTTTGATGATTATTTAAGTTGATTAGAATCTTGACAAACCTTCTGGTGGTATTGTAGTCTTGGATATCGAAATGAATTTCCAATTCTCGTAGTAAAGCATTCTCGAATATTTCAAAGAGTGCTCCGATCTTATCTCGTACCGTGGTTCTTGAACTTTCGATATAATCGATTTTGTTGTAGATCAAGAGATTGTTCAATATTTTCGATTGATCTTCAGGAGTTTTGAATTGTTTAAAGATTTTCAAATTGTCATATGGCTTGTTTGAAAGCAAATCGAGATAGTAGGGCGAAATCGCCTTATGGATCTTCAACAATTGAAACTTCGCTGTCTTTGGGTTCTTTATTATATGGTCGAAACATACAAGAGGATCTTCAAGATTCCGAGAGTCATTCTTCGTCAACGGAACTTCCTTTGCCCTATCCCAAAGCTTCATACTCTTGAACTTTGAAACCCAGAGGCTGGGGTCGTTGGAGACCTTGTAAGCATTCTTCGAGATCAACGAGAACGATAAAAGATCTTGCACCGGTAAGTATTTGCAAATACACTGAGCTACCAGTACAGGTATGACATCCTGGTTGTAGACGTCTATATCTGAATTCCAGATCACCTGTGCCATTGTGGTTATCGTCAATACTAAGTAATTTGTACGATTTTTCAGATGAGTGCGATTTTTAAATTTGATAGATCACTCCAAGGTTAATGGGCAAGGATGTTGAAAGGCATGCGGCGACTACATCTAAGCCGAATACGAGGCATAGTTTCCATTCGCTATTCCTGTATCATATCCCAAAAGTTTTATTCAGTTCGACCCAACCACGACTCATTACAGCTGAAGGTATCCAATTATATCAAAGCCTTTATTAAACAGGAAGCACTGGCGCTTTCTGAATCAATAAATAGAAACTTACTGTCACTTGAAGAACATAATGACAACGACAAAGCCACCCTAGCACATAACGAACTTGAGCCTCGACTAAAACATGATTTTGATAAATTATTGGATAATCAAAACCGATTGTTCTTCCTCTTGACATTCAATCCTATTATCATAAACCCTCACTTGTACATATCAGTCTATGAGAACTTGGATACTCCCATTGAAACCACAGTAAAGCTTTTGTTGTTCAAAAGATTATTATTTCATCAGCAATATGACTATTGTTGGAAAATTTGCATGGAGACCTATACATCGCTCACAGATATTGAGGATTTTTTAGAAGTGGCCTTTAAAGCATTGGAGGAGAACCATAATCTAACGTTTGGACTCTTCCAACTCTTAATTGCATCGCAAAATGACTTCACCAACCAACGATTGCAAAATCATATTATAGACACCATTTGCTTCAAATTTAATATCCGCAAGACCTGGATCCAGGAAAACTTTAGTATCTTGCTGGATATCCAAGGAATCAATACCACAGAAGATTTGGAACATTTCAAATTCAACAATCTTGATATAATTCAAAAAAACCCAAACATACAGTTACTATATCTCAAAAAGCACTTTATGCTTTTAGATAGAGAGATTAGTTCACAGGAATGTTTTGACATAATAACAGAATTCGAAAACTTGATGAAATATTCAGGATGGTTGTCATTGGTAGCTCCTCCATTTACAGGGTCTTCTTGCTTACCCAATGCTATACTGAAGACTTATTCTAGTAGTTCTTCTATCGCAAAAGTCATTACTCAAACTCTACATCTTGGAAAGGAAATTAATCTAAATGAAAACGACATTACATACATATTACGCTCCAATCCTCAAATCAAATCATATACCATCTATCTGTTGTATATGAATGTCTGTTCATCCAAACGGTTACCAAACAAACACATAATCAACTACTTTATGAATGATGTTCTTTTCTGGAAAAATTACACCCAAATCAAGTCAATTTTGTTTGAAAACTTTTCTATTCTCGATGACGAAGTGTTGATCCGTGGTATAGAGGTTGTTTTCACGGAATCGAAAACCGATTTTGATATAATAGTCTTGAAAATCTTCAAGAGAGTATCCAAAGATCATGCAATACGTATATTTCAACTTCTTGTGACCAATTTACTCCAGAACCAAAGAACCATTGGAGATATTCATATAATCTTTAAGCTTTGTATGCGCTCCAATATTAAAGCGAGAGAATGTTTGAAAGTGTTAACAACTAATCAATATACTCCGCAGGAGGTTGCATATATTCACAATGAAATCTTGAAAGATAAGCATCTAAAGTCAACCCTGGTTGTGCTTGAAATCGCGAGAAATATCTTGTTGCGAAGTCCTACAATAGATTATGATATGTTGACAGTTATATTCGACAAAATCTTGGCCATTACATTGAAGAAAGATGTGATTCTTTCTAGAACTACAAGAACAGTTAAATTCGATCATGATATTCAAAAGCTACTAGCTCTCGCTAACTCGACTGAAAAAGCAGCATTCCATAACTCATTCAGAGCTCTCGGACAAACCATTTCTCTAAAGCAACCACGAGATATAGCGAAGGCTATTGACACATTACATGAACATATTTTCCATCGAAACTTTCTGTTTGTCCGAAGTAAATACGGCAGGGAATATTTATTGAATGGGTTGGTAAATGAAATAATGAGATTTAGCGAAAGGGCCAACTCTTCTGAACAAGCCATATTGAAAATAAGAGATATCTTGGGCCATACTTCAAATAGTATTGTTCAGGGCTTTCTATTTAGATTAATGGTCAAACAAGATCCCCAGAAATCGTTGAAGTTGTTGCAACACTACCAGAACAACAAACGATACTTGTCTGGAGTCATACACTACATGATATCTGGTATTTTCAGTACCAGCAACCTAGACAAGAACCAAAAGATCCACACATTTGATTTGTTTATAAAGACACTAGAGGAGTTGGGCTACAGACACAAAGTAAGACAATCAACTGCGTTCCAATTGTTGCATTTACTAAATAAAAGGAACGGTGACGCAACCCAATTGTCGGAATCTTCGAGAACTTGGGTATTGGACTTCTTCAACAAAAGGAAGGCATTGAACCGCGTTATTAAAAAGCGATACAGGAAACACTCAAAGAACCATCATTCGTAGATTAGTTTGATCCACTAAAATTCAGTGTTTACCTCCATTTCTAGGTCCTTTTGATCTCATTCTTTTGTTCGTAAACTAGAAATTCGTTAGTTGAGAATTACAAATAAGTGCAAATATTATACGTACCCATACACGGACTTGTAATGTTGTTAACCTACAATACTTCGCAATTTCTTCCCTATCCTTCCTATTAGGTGACGGTTGTACCAGGAATACCTGTTGAAGGAATTTTCTGGTGGTTTCAGGCACTATTGTTCTTCCCTTTTCTTTGCTTTTCCTGGTTTCGATATCTTCCCATGTTTCCGCTCTATCATCAGACACTGAGATAATGACCTTTTCCAAGTGGAAATCCTCAACCAGATCTAAGCAATTATTTACGATTTCGGGCTCATCTTGTTTTATTGCATCTCGTTTTAAAGACTCATATAGGTTCTTTATCGAGAATGAATATTCGTTTCCATTGCTTATCAAACTTTGTAACTACGGCTCGTTAGTTTCAAAAGTGCAGTGCTAGTTAAAAAGAACTTACGTAGAGCATTCGATCCATCGAATCACTGAGTTGTTGCATAAAATTATCGCTGTATCCTTCAAGAACTTTGATTTCCAGAGTACCCTTGACGTCTACTTCACTTGCAAACCCGGATGTGGTAAAATCAAGAATTTCTAGACTTCTGAGAAGTCTTACTATTGACGGTAACTCCGAATTCATGCTGTTATCTATAGAAAAACTAATTTATAAGCTGTGAGTGTGTTTGAATCCCCTACAGGAAAATTGTGTTATATTTATATTTGTGTGTGGAAAATGGTTTTGGAGTTGCATGGAGATTATATTAGATCTAAAAAATATTACACATTCTTCAGCTAACTTCGTAAAAAGATGTCTTCAACTAAAACACCAAACTTCAAAGAATACGGGTTTTGAGATTTGTCCTTCCTATCACGAAACGTATGAATGTGTCTGTCTAATGGCTCTTGTTTCATAATTCGAAACTTATCTGTTTTTTTGAAAACTGGGGAAGGTAGTTTAGCATACCTACTGCTGCAAAGTGCAACGTACTTTTTGAATACAACGGATTTCCTGAATTTGGAGCCAGACAATTTTCTTCTCTTAGTCTTCAGTTTATTATGCCAGTCCGTTTCGAGGTATGCCAAATATTCGAAATACATCCTGAAGGTACAGTTCCCACATTTCCAAACCTTTTTGTTAGTAGCACAATGAAGTAAATGATCTAATAGATATACTCACAACGCTAGATACTTTGGAAACATTTTCCAATTCTCTGATATCTTTTTCAATTACATTTCCAAGTATGTTACGAGCTATTATGAACTGATTTCTTGGCCGAAAGGTGTCTTTTTGTAAATATTTGTATGATTTATCGTGAGGATCATGTGTCTCAATAAACTGGGACATGTCCTTTTGGGATGATATGTTGGTGGATGTCATTGGAAATGATCTCTCGTTCGTGAGGCATTTCAAATTCCTTGTATATTCATATTCACGTTTAATTCGTTTTGGAAAGGAGAAGGTTGATTGAAACACAATAGTCATACTATCTCAAAAACGAATTTTTGCCAACACAACATAATGAACTAATCTCGTATTTATAAAGTTTAGAAGATGTATCGGGTTTAACTAGTTGCATTTTAGATGCATGATAGCTGCATGCTATATGCGTGAATGCATTGACTAAATATTGGCAAAGTGTTAGTTTTAGAAGTTATTTTTATTCCCTAACTGTAAATACCTTGTGTAATCATTTGAAACTGGTCGTACAACCTAGTATACATGCTGCCAATGCTTTTACCAATAAGAGAAGCCTCCACAAACTGGTCGCATTCTTCATCGGTCAAATGCAATTGCAATCTCTGTTTTAATAAAACACTCGTATTTTCACCATTTCTGAAACACGGTAAATTTGAATCTTTCTGCATAAGTTCCACAATACTAATAATTTGTTCACTGTCCTTTCTTAATGCGTTGAAACAGCGCTTGCATAGATTAACGAACTTTTCATAGAGAGGATCTTCCACACCACCAAGTAATTCAACATATTCTGTCGTAAGTTTGAAGGGGGCAGCCTCAAAACCCACGCTTCCTGGTGAGTTGGAAAGGAGGAACCCAAAATCAATGTGAATAATGTGTCCTTCATTATCAACCATTATGTTTCCATTGTGTCTGTCCTTTATTTGTAACACGTAGCAAATAATAGAATAAGATGCTAAACTTCTTGCAAAGTTATCTCGAGCTTGTTTGTATTTGTGAGAGTCAGGAGAACCAAACAAGTTATCAAAATAATCTTGCAAGGTGAAGATTCTACCTTTCAAATTATCACCTTTGCTAATTGAATGCTCAGTTAGTGACTTTTTGATGGAATGAATAGATATCGCATTCGTGATAGTCTCGACTAATCCAGTTTGGGCACTTGTGATTAGTATTTTCATTCGCTTGGTCCAAGCACCAACTTGATTTCTTTTCCAGATACTTGAAATCATCGTGATCAATTGACAAGCGAATGCTTCCTGCGGTAAGTCGTCTCCATTTTTTGCAATTACTGAGCAAAGTTCCCAATTTTTCAAGTGGCCATAAACACTTGAATTTCTAATTCGCTGCTTTTTAGTATTCCAATCTTCACCAAGTTTAAAATCGTTCTCCATCTTACGTTGTCCTGCATCTGGGACATCACCTTTGAGTTGGTTGAGCTTTTCGTAGTCAATCGAATCAAATTGATCCTGTAAAGCAATCATTGATTCAACTATACGGTTTCTAATGGCGATAGATTGTTCGGATGTTGATTTTCCTGAACTGTCTAGTTGTTGCAACATCACCGATGCAATACGCATTTGATCCGCGAGTGCCTTTGTAGAAGTGTCGGTCCCTGCCGTGCCAATAATTGGAGAGAATCTCTTGTTTTCATCCTCCTTGGGGATTTCTCTATTTGGACTCTCAACTTTAAAAGAATTGAGGTCTCTGTTAGAACTCTTTTGTGATAGTATCGGAAAATCACTCAAGTCGGCTTCTGTATCAAGATTTGAACTTATCATTTTATCTGCTTCTTCAATTTTAAAATCCAAATTAGCTGGAGACTTCAAACTTGAATCAGGAATATCTAAAATTTGACGGGCTGATTCTTTAAGTTTCTGAGAATCGTTCTTGTTTGCGATGATTTTCTGATTATATTCTGTGAAAGGGTTGAAGTCCAACTCGTCGCTTAGGTATTCCACTAACAATAGGAATGGTACTCTTTCCGCAGAATTAAGAACACACGCTTCATTGATACTCAACTTAAGAATTTTGTGATACCGCTTATTCTTGTTACTTGTAATCGGAAGGAGCTGGGGAACATCTATTTCTGAAGGAAGAAGCGTATCATTAATGATAGAGAGTTCAGCTCTTAAAGCAGAAAGGCGGGCTTGCTTTGGTACTTGAGAGAGGCGAACTGAGATATTCTGCAATGCCATAATGAATTTTGTTTCTTTCTTCGCATAATTAACCTGCAAAATCTTCAATAAATGTTCAAAAGAAGGGGCATTGGGTGCTCTGGCAAACTGTGACTTGTTCCTCTTGAGTTCTGTTTCAATACTTGAATATGGAAAGCTAAGGGATGATTCGGATTCCGTGGGGTACAAGTGGGGTCTTGAATCTTCTTCAGGAACTTTGCTCAAGTCGGGTAGTGATTGTGAATTTGAATTGTATGGAGGCCCGCCCTTAGAAAATCTATTCTTGTCTTCAATAAATGGTTTTGTATTCTTAGCGAGTAATAAGTTGCCTTTCATGCTTTTCTTTGACTTTATTATCGTATTGATTCGCAAATTATCTTCAACATCAGTGTATTTCACACGAGTAGATCTTGAGGCATCGGAAACCAGAATCATTGATATCTCTGACAACATTTCATTTACACTTTTCATGTCATCATCATCTGAAGTATATACTTCAGAATTGTACGCTTCAGAATCATCCGACAGTAGAGTTAAGCTATTTTTTTTTGATGATACTCGAGGAACAGATGCCGACCTTTGGTGCTTCTCGTAGAGAATTTTGGAATCTGATGCTTGCTCTTCATCGGATACTGAGGTAGTTGCAACTTCAGATGAAATTCTGGTATTCTTCATAGTTAAGTTTCTTGTTAGCGTCTTCTGAAAATTCGCTAACTTGAACACAAAAGATTTCTGTTGTTTTCCCTGTGATTTTACCAAGGGTAAAATGTATTCGTTCATTCGAGGAACACCAAACCCAGAAGCAATTGCACCACAAAGCATAAGGGCTGGCATTAAGTTTTCTCTAAACTCATGACGCTTGAGCAGCTCTAGTTCTGGGTTAAATAGGATGCTCTGAAGTTTATTAATGAATCTTCGGACAATTTGAAAGGAATAGGACTCTGGGTCATTTCTCAATTCGAAAATGAACGCCTGTAAGTTCCAGAATACTACCAAACAAAAATGAGGGAACTTCGTACAATATGCAATCAAAAAGTCTTCGAGAGCCATTGAATCCGTTTCGAAAATAACCAAGAGCTGTACAAATTGGGGAATGAAGAATTCCAATTCATCATATGTAAAATCGGACAACTTGTTTACCAACACATGATGAATTCCAATGTTATTACTGTAAAGTTTCAAATATTCCAAACATCTCATTAAGTTAAATTCATTCGATTGTATTGCATCCAACAAAGCGCCTTCTATATGTCCCATTGTAAAGTGCCTAGATCATTGGAAGTTTTGGACGAATCTACAATCGATGTACGGAAATGTTTTTTGGGACAGGAATCTACAATATTGTGCAGGAAAATTACATGAAGTGAACTTCGAAACAAGAAAGTGTAAATTAAGTCGAATATATTAATCAAAGTTCAATGAGAATGAAACTAGCTAAATTATCCTAAAGTGAGAGGACAACAAATAATTGTTTACTTCTTAAATGCCGGGATATGAAACTTTTCATTGGATTTCTGACCTGGTAATATAGGAATTGCATCCAATAATTGCGATCTAAGTGTCTCAGCATCCTCCAGTAGTTCAAAAGATTTATAAATAACATATTCCAAGTCTTCTAAATCCTTCTCATTTTCATTGATAGGTCTAAATAATTTTGGATGAAACTCAACGCCATCTTCAATCCTCTTTTTAGCGAGTATCCTTTGCTCGTTTTCCACCTTGTACTTTTCCTCTGTAGCAATTGCATGATCTCTTTTACGAAGTCCTTCAATAGTAGCTTTCCACAACTTGCGAGATTCATAGGCATCTTGCTCTTCAAGAGGTCTAACTTTAGGTATTTTGAGAACCGCATCCTTTGTGTCAAACAAGACTTTCTTAGTACCTGTAGCTAGATCTTTAATTTCCATTACTTCGTTCCATTTTCCCGAAATGCTGAACAAATCTTTTGAAGTCCTAGAATCTTTGATTACCCCTTCGATGGCATCATAGGTGCCACTTATAAATCCTTTGGTCTTGAAATCGATATCAGCCTCAAGTCCAGTTTTTGAACATTTCACGTACATGTGGTCTCCTAATTCTGTTTTTAACTTACCAAACAAAATTCCTCTACAGTATACATTGGGCTGATTCATAATGTATACTTCGTCTTCATGGTCCCCCAAAGTAACATGTCCCCATCCTTCCATAATTGCAGCAGATGAATTTCCCAAGAACTTAGACTTTGGAATTACCACCCCATTTACCTTGATTTTCAGTTCAGGAACTAAATAGAAGTATGAAGATTTAGGTGGGTGATGTGATGTCTGCTCGGCAACATAGTACGCGGTGTTTTGTGAAGGCAAGTTGTCCCAATAACAAGTAAAAATTTCTCCTAATACAGGATTCAATGGCTTCTTCACGGCTTTAGGTGTAATGTGCCAACTCGCCAAGTACCATTTAAGTATCAAAATAAATCTTTGCAAATCGTCACTCTCTTGGTTTGCTTCCAATAATAAATTAGGGATCTGGAAGAAATTTGTAATCCTTTCTAACATCGACTTCTTTTCTAAGATGAAAGTCGGCAAAGTGATTTTTGTTAAGTCACAACCGGGTCTTAATTGTGCAATTATACCATACAAAATAGATTGACCCTCGTTGTCAACTTCGTCAATATCATCAGTGTCTCCATCTTGTGGGGAAGCAGTGAGTCGAGGAGCTTCCTGTTCTCCTTCACTGGTTGTCTTTAGTTTGAGCTTTTCTAGCTTAGATGTCAATCCCATTGGTGTACTAAATACTTCTTATTGGAATACCACAGGTAAATACTCAAAAGGGAGGCAAACAAAAAAAAGTTGAGTTTAACAAGCGATTGAACTTCTCAAGTGCGCTTTCGATTTCGCTTGCGAAATTGATTAATTCAAAGAGAAACGTTCGATAATACTAAAAAAAAAACTTTCGAATATACTTGAATACCAAATCAAACTATAGGTTTGGCTTCACACTAAGTGCTTCGCTCCAGCATAATAGTGAAGAAGAAAATCACTGGAAATATGTTTAAAGCCGGGTAACGACTTATTGAAATGTTCAAAAGAAAAATAACTTTCATGGTAAATACGTTTCCGAGTAGTAGTGTTGCAAGTGATAGACAACATGAGTATTCAATCATACGGAGTGACCCCCCCTATTTCACTTGCCAACCCCACTCCAAAAGAAAATGAATTAAATGATTTGTTAATAAGGGAACTTAAAGTAAAAGGTTCTTTTGAGAGTGAAGCTGCCACAAAGAAGAGAGTTGAAGTTCTCAATATATTACAAAAATTGACTGACGAATTTGTGTATAGAGTGTCAATTAGTAAGAATATGTCAGAAGGCTTGGCCAGAGATGCAGGAGGGAAGATATTTACTTACGGATCTTACAGATTGGGTGTTTACGGACCAGGTTCTGATATAGATACATTGGTTGTGGTTCCAAAACATATCTCAAGAAATGACTTCTTCGAAATCTTCGTAGATTTATTGAAGCAAAGACCCGAATTGGAAGAACTTGCACCAGTCCCAGATGCTTTTGTTCCAATTATCAAAATAGAATTTAATGGAATAGCGATCGATTTGAATTTTGCAAAATTGGACATTCCAAGGGTACCGAAGGACCTAACTTTGGATGACAAAACTTTATTACGAAATATAGATGAAAAAGACTTAAGAGCGTTAAATGGTACGCGAGTGACAGATGAAATATTAACCTTGGTACCAAAACCGACTGTATTCAAACATGCTTTAAGATGTATCAAAATGTGGGCGCAACAAAGAGCAGTATACGCTAATGTCTATGGGTTTCCTGGTGGTGTAGCGTGGGCTATGCTCGTTGCTAGAATTTGCCAGTTATATCCAAACGCCGTAAGCGCTGTTATAATTGAAAAATTTTTCCAAATATATTCCCAGTGGAGTTGGCCACAACCTGTTTTATTGAAGCAAATTGAAGATGGCCCTCTTCAAGTTAGAGTCTGGAATCCAAGATTGTATCCACATGATCGCCAACACAGAATGCCTGTTATTACACCTGCGTACCCGTCAATGTGTGCCACACACAATATCACAGCTTCGACTCAAAAGGTGATACTAAGTGAGTTTAAAAGAGGAGTTGAAATTATGAATCAAATCAGTGTAGCTAAAATGACGTGGTCAAATTTACTTGAAAGACATGAGTTTTTCCATTCATATAAGTTTTACCTTTGTGTTGTTGCAGCCACCCAATCAACTTATGAGGACCACTTACAGTATAGTGGAATGGTTGAAAGTAAATTAAGGTTGCTTGTGCAAAAGTTAGAGGTGGTGGAAGGTGTAGAGTTGGCACATCCGTATGTGAAAGATTTTCATGACGGCTATTTGTGTAAGGATGGGACTGAGGCTCAAAAAGTCATAGATACCTACGGTACTATACAAGGAGAAGAAATAACAAATACTATTGCAAAATCGGATGTGGCCAATAGAGAAGAATTGCTTAAAGATCATCAAGAAGTACATCTAACTAAGCTTTACATTGGATTAAAGATAGATTTACAAAAAGAAGGTGAAAAGAAGCTTGATATTCAATTCCCCTGCTCCGAATTCTTTAACATTTGCAAGAGTTGGCAAACATTTGATAGCAAAGTTCACCATATTCAAATCAAGAATGTTAAATTGTATGACTTGCCTAATGACGTTTATATTGATGGTGAATCTAGGCCTGTCAAGCCAATTAAAAGGAAGAGAACAATTTCAAAAAACCCTAGTAAAAAGAGACCAAAAAGCACCGGAACTTTGGCTGCAGTTGCATCCAGTTAGCCAACATGATATTGGAGGTTTTTTTCGGTCTTTTTTTTACTCCGTCTAGATTAAAACACAATTCATATTATATTTGCATTCAATAGAATAAATATACATCTATTAAACTAAAAAAATTATGAATCGTTGCCATGCATGCTTTCAACACCAATAGGCGAAGGCCTTTTTGTAGAAGGGGAGGTTTTTGCGGAGTAGTTGTTCCTGTTGTATTTCCAACTTTAAGAGTTCCAAGTCGGTTTCTCTGCGGCCCGTATCCAAATCAATGTCTTTTAATGAGAGGTAAATTCTCCAGTTTCTGGTGATGAGTTTGTGTCCCACGTAGAAGACAAGTATAACTATGGCACCCAAGTAGTTCTGGAAGAAATTCTTTGCGTTTGGTACACCTTTGCTTCCAATAGGGAATAAAGCTGTCCAAAACTGAACTCCAAGAACAAGCGCCAAAAGGAGCATGGAGTAGATGGAACCCCAGATCCCAGTAATTGCCGTGAATACCAATTCGTCGGTAGATCTGCCTTGTACTCTGAGAGCCATTCTAAATCTGAGATGACACAAGCAGATATTGAACCAGGAAAAGATTGTGGCCAACCCAGAAACACTGAGGAGCCATGCAAACACTTCGCCTTGGTTGTCGTAGGCTGAAAGGAAGCACAATAATCCAAAGACCGCACTGACCAGCAATCCTGCCAAAGGTCTACCCTTGCGGTCGACGTAGTTGAGGAATTTAGGACCCAACCCTTGGGCACCCAAACTCTGAATAGTACGAGAACATCCATAGACAGCCGAGTTACCCACCGAAATCACTGAAATAAGAATAACAGCATTGAAAATAGACGGCAACACTTTGATCCCACCATTCTTGATGGCTACCACAAATGGAGATGCAGAAACATCAGTAGAATCAGAACCCAATAACAACGGAGAGTTGTAAGGAACAAGCAAACCAATAAGCGTGAGTGATAAAAAGTAGAACATAAAGATTCTCCAAAACACTTGTCTAACAGCCTTCGGCATTACCTTTCTGGGGTTTTCAACCTCAGCACTGGCCAAACCTACCATTTCTGATCCTGCAAGGGAGTACGAGGCAGTCACAAAAGTAGTGGCTACACCTTTGAAGCCGTTAGCAAAAGCACCCGGGTTTCTCCAGTACTTGCCTCCAACAAATGTATGCGTAGGGCCACCTCCACATACCAACACAACCCCAAGGATAATAAACCCGACGATGGCAATGACTTTGAAGATAGTGAGGTAGAATTCCGCCTCACCATAACCCTTAACATCAAACAAGTTAATGACAAAGATGACGAGATAAAAGATGACCACAAATGCCCCTGGGTTGATGTCGTCGTTCCAATACTTAATACACATGGCCGCCGCCACCAATTCCAAAGGCAATACTATAAGCCACATCAATGCGTAGTTCCAGCCTACTGCAAACCCCCATGACGAGTCGACAAACCGAGTAGCATAAGTAGAGAACGCTCCGTTGACAGGAAACGTGACACACAACTCTCCAAGAGCATGTATTGTGCAAAAGACCATGGTTCCCACTAAACCCCATGCAATCAACAATGCAGCCGGTCCACCTGTTCTAAGGGCGGAACCAGACCCGATCAAAAGACCCGTTCCAACACTTCCTCCCAAGGCAATCATCTGAATATGCTTGTTCTCCAACTTTCTATGCAATTCGCCCTTAGACGTGGCGGCGTTAGCTCTCTCAATATCGTTCATGTCTGCGGATGGCTCCACGACGTTCATTTCTTGACGTTTGAATGAGGTTCTAAAGTCATCCCACCTAGATGTCGTTCCCTTCTGTATGGTCAAGACACTCGTGGAGTCACTATATTTATCCAGCATTATGTTCATGAAAACTCTTTGAGTCTATTTGAATCCAAAATCTGGTCTGGACAAATTTTTCAGAAAGATGGAGACTCTTCAGAGATAATATGCATCTGGATCTCCTGTTGTGTGCAAAATTTGCATCCATTTCGGGTTTCTTTTTTGAGAGCGAACGGCAATTCCTGTTTTCGAAGGCATTTGAGGAAAGTGCACCAAAGAGCGGAAGTTAGTGGTAATAGAGTGAAGAGAGGAAGCAGAATAGAGCTAAGGTCAGTGGGTGTCCTCGGGAGGACTACTGGCAACCGTAGCAGGTAGTGGATACTGTGTCATTGAGAATGAGGGGCCCCCACAGTATTGATGGGATGAAGAGTGCCTGAAAAATATCCCATTTTACTTGAAAGGCATATTGTATCAAAGTCGCGACACATGCACGTGATGTTCATTTGCCATATTTACACTAAGGAACGATGACTGTAAGACCTAAACCTCCTAAATCAAGCAACTAAAACTGTAACCTTGAAAAATGTAAATATTTGGAACTTTTGATAATTGTGCATAATTTGAACGGTTATGGAGTGGCTAAAATACATTTTTGAGTTTATAATGGTTGGGAACGGTAACCCTCGGTAATGTTCGGTTATGTTCGGTTAGTTGGGACCCTGAGCCTCACCACCAAAATAGCCCAGGTGCAAATTACTTCTTGTTGGGAACAAACAGAGTAGGAGCGAAGATGGAGATAATTGAAGTTCTTTGTGATGGGAAGCTCACCTATAAAACATATTGTCATAAGACTCAAGAACCATTCATAGTATCTAGAAAATACTCAAAAAATGAGAGATTACAAAAGTACCAAAGAGATTACTAAGCTAGTATATCAGAATTGAGACCATACTCAAGACACCAAGACTAATATAGTCAGTACTGTGAAATGAAATCAAGAATTCCCACTGAATAATTATGTGGAGTGAGATCCATATCTAAACTAATTCTCTCACTAACTAGCAATATCTCGTAGTTGAAATAGAATTGAGAGTCTCCCACCTTGCATAATTTGTGTAATCACGGAAGAGGATTCTTCAGTTTATTTCAACAGGAAAATAGTCAAAATTTGATATTATCCCACCTTACTTTTGAATATTAATATTTATAGAAATTAAGCCGGTTTTCCCTTAAATGGATCTTTGTTACCACGTATAGATCTATCAAAATAGAGAATTATCGTATTCAAAAGAATAAAAAATGAAGATATATTTGAAAAATTATGAGAACAATTGAGTGTACTTCTGGTAATGACATATAATCTTAATCTTTTCATTATAGGGATATTGTTAGAAATGCCTATCATAGATATATTTCACCTGTTCGAAATAAGTACTCACTAAGGTTCCCAAGTTCGATAAAGATTCCTTCATAACCTTTTGAAAAATAGTAGTTGAATTATTGTTAATCAGGCAATCCATACTAATTGAAAAGAAACATTATTTAATAACTTTTTTAACATTTAATTCGAAATACTATATTAATATTTTGGGGGTGAATAAAAATAATAAAGTTGATACAGGAATCGAACTAGATTTTGGTTGTGTAAGATCGATCTCGCTACCATTGATCTAATATCCTAGAGTTTTGGTTTGAGCAGTAGGTGCTGTATTTTTCAACTTTGTTTTGTTAAACAGGTTTACATTGTCTACATGTGTTGATGTTTAAATTCGTATTTAGTCTTAAATCTCCTCCACATATAGTTGTAGTCATGATACTATTATACCTTTTGGTACTGCGATACTGCGGTTCTCGTTTTATTAGATGATGTAAAGCCCTATCTTTTATCAAAGATAATATATACAAAACCTTTTTATAATAATCTAAGGTTAGATATGCTGATACAAGAAAACAGCTCAGTTCGCTCGGAGACTTCAAAAATATGAGATTCGAACACACAAAAGGGAATTGGAAGTTAATACTTCTATATTAATCTCAAATCTTATATCATAAATTAATAAAACAATTTGATATATATCTGGTACTACCCAAGATTCAGATTCAACTGTTTCTCCAATCATTGTATGCTTAATTTTTATTATGAAACAAGAATTCGAACTTTCAGCATCTTCCATACTGGCCTGTTCTGAGTATGGCAGAGATAAATTAAATAAAATAAGATATAGAAAGGAAACATCTATTGATGTAATTGATATCAGGTAAAGTATTCGTGATTTCATCATATTTATTAAAGTAACAAAAGGTTGGGTTCTTCTAGACTCACTATTGCAACTTGCTAGAGCTAGGTGGAAATTTGTGATGCTGTTGGAGGAATTTATACGCATATTATATCCTGATAGCATATTCTGATCTTATCAAAAAATGGTAGTGTTATTATTACCTACAAAGACTCTGTGTTCTGCTACCGCAGTTACCTCGGCCCCTTATGAATATTCGGTTTTAGCCTACATCCTTTTCTTCTAGTACTCTATTAGACTAAATGTTTTCTAATTACAAATCTAGAATACGTCAATTATAAATGGTTGCAAAATATCCAAAGTTTTGGTATATTTAGAAAATAATGAGAACCACAGATAAGAATAAGAACACGCTGGTGAGATAAGAAGAATACTCACATACAAGCCCTAAACAGGCCATTCTTATTACCCTACAATCGAATATTAATTGGGTCTATTTTTCCAATAATCTTTCCGTTTACTATTTGTAGTACAAAAACCAAATGTCTATTACTTTGTTTGTTGCAGAGTACTGGGTTGGGGCCTAAGCATAATACAAAGGACAATCATTAGATTCACTAGCTTTATAAGAATATAGCTCACATCGATCAATGAAGTGATGGGTGTTTGTATTGTAATGTGTTGGAACTAAGCAAAGTCAACAAAGTTGAGGACGATGGTAAAATATAATTCCAAGGATTATTTTCTTTTATTATTTTTTGATTAATTTATATTATTTTATCTTTGACTCAATAAAGTATCATTACATATTAATATAGACTTTCTTTAATATCACTAAAGTTCTTCTATGGTATTTTTAGAAGTTAAATAGTTCTATTTTGAGGGGTTTCAATTAAAAGCAACCAAAAGTGTCTGAATTATTATAGTAAAGGAAGTGTTGTCTGGAATCACATTCCCTGAAGTAGGTTTGTCTACTCTTTGTGTCATGTGTATAAGGTTCGCACCTCCTGCATCTGACGGAGTTCTTGAAGAAGGCAGGCGGATCCTTTTACTCCTGCAGAAAAGGCCATATACGGGATATCAATACAGTGTCATGATGATGGCACTAAAACTCACTACTAAACTCTTATAGTGACTAAGAGACAAATAGAGATATTTTTAGGTGGCCGTCTGGAATTGATGGTGTTGTAATTGATCTAGACATTGAACGTCACTATTTAAGAATTATCCTTATTGAGAATTATAGATGTCTGACGAGTAATTTTACCGGATATTTTGATGGACCATGAACAAGCCACGTTTAGAAACCCGTACAGCATCCCTAGATAGGCGACATGTCCAAAAGCCCTACTTAATGAACGGCAGAACATCCTCCGTTACGGTTTTGTGGTATAGGTCAACACGTGATATGGATTATTTTTGGGTGAGACTTGAGGATTAGAAATCCATTTTATCATAAGATAAAACCATATAAACAGGCTTCTATTTTTTCCGAAGCGTCCACCTGGCAAAGCAAATGTCACATAACAGTCACGCGGGACCCACTCAGAACCAGAGCTTCTGGTTGGACCTGGGAGTCGCAAATTATTCAAATTTTGACAACATGGACTGCGAAACTGAACTCAACCAAGAACAGCTAAACATTTTCAAAAATGCACAACAGAACACGGCTAAAGCTTACTCTCCACCTTTCAACAACTTGCAATTTCCAAATGATACCAATCCGCAATTTCACAATTCTGGTAATGAGTATAGTTCCCAACTCAACATGAATTTCCCAAACCATGGGTCTCTAAGCGACGAGCTGTCACCATCACAAAACAACTATGGCGCTGTGATTTCGCCGGGAACGTCGTCCACCCCAGGGTCTGAAAACGATCCTTTTTTAGCAAATGGCCAACAAGGTTTCCAAGCTACGAAACCACACCAAGTCCCCACCAGAGCGTCAGTTCCGCGAGCAAAATCCAAGAGACAAATCTTGGATGAAGAAGACGCCATTCTTATTGCCAGAGATGATAATGACCTTACTGAACAAGAACTTCAGCTCAAGAAGAAAGCACAGAATAGAGCTGCTCAACGTGCATTCAGAGAACGTAAAGAGACCAAACTCAAGGAATTGGAAGCGAAGTTGTTGGAAAGTGAGATTGAAAGACAGAAACTCGCCGAACAGTTGGATTCAATAAGAAAAAAGAACATTTCCATGGAAAACGAAATCTTCCTGAATAAGAACGACTCCAAGGGTGTCGGGAGAGTTTCGGCCAACGAGTTCTCGTTCCCCAAGACAGAGGACGACTTTATACAAGGTTTAGTGGGTGGTACCGACCATCAGCTCAACAATAACACAATCTACAAAGTGTATGACTCTCCAGACCATCCTGGCAATAAGATATTGGCCATTGGAGCAGTATGGGATTATCTCCAAATCAAAGTGGAAGAGTTAGACCTCGACTACACCAGTGTTAATATCTCTGAAATAATGCTGAAATTAAAGGGACACGAAAAGTGCCATGGCTTTGGACCAGCATACCCCTTGGATCTTGTGGACAGTGTTATTTCAAAATGTTTACAAGAATAAGATTATTGAAGATTCTTGAGGAGTATTGATATCACCACTGTTCTTGAGAGTTCTGATATCTTATCTGACAGCAAGAGTTCTAAAGTGGACTGACAGGCAACTAATTAATTGTTTGCGAGTCCAGGGAACTAATTGTGCGAGTTCTCCTAGTAGTCTTTGAGTTCTCCTAATAGTTTGTTTGTGAGTTCATTCTACTATTAGTCTGAGAGTTCTGAGGACTAATTTCAGACCACGAATTGTTTAGAAGGCTAATTGTTTTAGCATTTGCATGAGATTTCATACTACTAATAGTTGGGGTTCTTACTATTACTACTCTGGTTCTTACTCAAATTGTCCATGAGTTCATATTAGTACTACTCCAATTCTTATTCAGATTGTTCAAGAATTCTCTTCTTCTATTAATCTAAATGGCGTTTATTTGCTTGATTTTATTCGTTGACTTCTCCAGGATTCCAACTACAACTCTACACCTTGAAGATTTTGGTGTTCCTGGCTTTGTTTTATTGACCTTTGGTCGGAAGATTCTTCCTGATACGAAAGGTATGGCCAGTATTGATTGGTCCTGCTAATGATATTCGCAACTACTTTGCTCTAAGTTTATTTAGTTGTCTATAATCGACTTCCTTCTTTAGCCCGTTCAATAAATACTACAGTTACTATAATTAAGATTTGAATAATTAATTTTTAGCAGCTACAGAATTTTAAGTAGTTACAGAATTATCATGAATCTTAAGGATGATTATGAATCTCCTGAATTACCATAAATCCTCAGAACTACTATAATTAAGAATAAATCTACAGATTTACAAATATTTATATTTAACTCTCTACCTCCACAATACCCAAGAAATAGTTTCTAGCTTAGTTCATCATACATCATTTGATTATTAGCTCAAATACTTAGGAAGCATTCAAACTCAGTAAATGAACGTAGAGATTGATCGACTGCATGAGTAAACTTTCAGATCTATGTGTGAAAATACAGATCTATCAAGTACTAAGCGTGGAACTCTTACAATTCACATAGACTTCGCTACAGTATTTGCTCAGCTTTCGCTGACTAACAAACCCCAGTATCAACACTCTTCTAATCCACAAATACTTGCTGCGCTCAGTGTTTGTTCAGTATTTGCAACACTTCGCTACGCTCAGTATTCTTTTCGAAGGTTCCAGAATTTTCGTCGCACAAAATCTGAACCGAAATTTTGATTTATATTGAGGGCGGATCTTCAACTACTCCAACAACCACAAGATGTCTGCTGAAGAATACAAAGCTCAAGGAAATAAGCATTTTGCTGCTAAGGAATTTACCGAGGCCATTGAAGCATTTACCAAAGCGATTGAAGCGTCGCCAGAACCAAACCATGTGTTGTACTCCAACCGTTCAGGATCTTATGCTTCGTTGAAGAATTTCAAGAACGCATTGGAAGATGCTGAAGAGTGTGTCAAGATCAACGGATCTTGGGCTAAGGGATACAACCGTGTTGCCGCTGCTCATTATGGATTAGGAAACTTTGACGATGCTAAGCAACAGTATGAAAAGGCTTTGGAAATTGATTCCAACAACGCCATGGCCAAAGATGGTTTAAAAAGTGTAGAGAACGCCAAAGCTTCGAGAAACGCCATGCCAGATATGGGATTGGGAGCTATTTTCTCCGATCCAAACTTGATTTCAAAATTGAAGTCGAACCCAAAGACCGCTGAGTTGATGAAGGATCCTGAGTTGGTCCAAAAAGTCCTTCAAATGCAAACTAACCCACAAGCAGGCGCTACCAACTTCTTGTCTGACCCAAGATTAATGACTATTATGGCCTCTTTGATGGGTATTGACATGGATATGCCTGAACCTCCTAGACAAGAAAAGGCTTCTGAACCAGTAACAAATGCTGACGAAGATCCTGCCGTAGAAGCTCCTCAGGAATCTCCAAAGGAAACTCCAGCAAAGGAAGAATCTGAGGATGTTGAAATGGAAGAAGTCGAAGAACCAGTCAAAGACACCAAGGCTGAAGCTGACGCTGCAAAGGCCGAAGGTAACACCTTGTACAAGCAAAGAAAGTTTGATGAAGCAATTGCTGCTTACGACAAGGCCTGGGAATTACACCACGACGTGACATACTTGAACAACCGTTCTGCTGCCGAATTCGAAAAGGGCGACTACGATGCTGCTATCAAAACCTGTGAAAAGGCAATCGAACAAGGTAGAGAATTGAGAGCTGACTATAAGGTAGTAGCCAAGTCGTTTGCAAGATTGGGTAACTCATTCTTGAAGAAAGATGACTTAGAAAGTGCCGCAAAGTACTTTGACAAGTCATTGACGGAACACAGAACTCCAGATGTCTTGAACAAGTTGAGATCCACCCAAAGGGAAATCAAGGTCAGAGAAGCCTTGAACTATATTGACCCTGAAAAGGCCGAAGAAGCGAGATTGCAAGGTAAGGAATACTTCACCAAGAGTGACTGGCCAAACGCCGTCAAGGCCTACACTGAAATGATCAAGAGAGCGCCAGAAGATGTTAGAGGATACTCCAACAGAGCTGCTGTTTTGGCCAAGTTATTATCGTTCCCAGACGCTATCAACGACTGTAACAAGGCTATCGAAAAGGATCCATCTTTCATTAGAGCATATATTAGAAAAGCCAACGCCCAATTGGCCATGAAGGAATACTCACAAGCTCTTGAAACTTTGACCGTTGCCCGTGAAAAGGATTTGGCTCAAGGTGAAGGCAAGAACGTCAGCGAAATCGACCAATTATACAACAAAGCCATGAGCAACCGTTTCCAAGCCATCGAAGGTGAAACTCCAGAACAAACAATGGAAAGAGTAGGAAGAGACCCAGAAATCGTTGCCATTTTACAAGACCCTGTCATGCAAGGAATCTTGGGCCAAGCTAGAGACAATCCAGCTGCCTTACAGGACCACATGAAGAACCCATCCATCAACAAGAAGATCAATACTTTGATTGCTGCAGGTGTGATTCGTACTAGATAAACCTGTTGATCGCTGCCAATTTCCTGATCAGCACCTATAATGTTATATATGGGTAAATACTTAATTAATGCCGAGTTAATCTGAATAGATAGAGGGAGCAAATGCTGAGCGTAGCGAAGTATTTGTGAATTAGTAGGGTTTTGTTAGTGAGCAGATACTTCTCTACGACCGGATTAGTAGTGTTTTGCTAGTGAGCAAATACATCTCTCAGAGTAGTAGCGTTTTCTAGTGAGCAAATAATTCTCTACGATCAGTTGTTACTAGATCTGAAAGCCCATTCATTCGTAGTTATTCCGAGTCTAGTTGTTCCGGACCTTTAAATTTCCCCGAGAAATTTGAGAGATTTGTCAAATTTGGCTGCGAAAGAAATACTCTCCGAAGTTATCTCCAGAGATCTTCAGCTATAGAGATCTCCAAAGATGTTTTCACGCTAAACATATACTGAGCGTAGAGAAGATTTCAAGATTTCAAGAATCCCCTGAATCTCACCAATAATCATTTTTAGTCACTGTAGATCATTATTTTTTACTGTAGTTCAATATTAGTCACTATAATTCATTGTAAGTCATTATAGTTCACTATTCGTCACTATAATTCAGACACATTGAATACTTCGCTGCGCTCAGTATTCAACAGCTCAGCATTCAATAGCTCAGCATTCAATAGCTCAGTATTCAATAGCTCAGTATTCAATAACTCAGTACTCAAATACCTAAATTGTTATCAAAGATAAAATTAGGTATATTGTACATCTGGGAGTAGAAAATGGAGGACAAATTATCTTCATTCCAATAGTCTGTGGTGAACTCTCCTCCGTTCTCGACATTTGGGTCTTGATTTCGAATATTGTGGTTTTGCAGGAGTGACAGATCGGAAGTAAGCTGGTTTTGGTTATATGTTTGTGCCTGAGATTGGAATGGTTGGTACCCTTGTTGCGACATTGTAAAGTCTTGTTGAAATTGATTGAGATGTGGGGTGAGGTGAGATGGGAAAGGGCTGGGTGAGTTATTCACAGAAGCAGGTAGGTTGGGCAGGAGACTTGGTATCTTGAACATTGGTTTGTTCAAGCGATCTCCCTGGGGCCCACCGGCAGGTCCGTCTTGAGGATGTAGAATATTAGATAGATGGGGGTAGCTGTGAGATTGTGAACTAGGACTGGACAGGTGAGCTGATGACCTACTCAGCGGTACATAGTTTGACGTGGTCCGGAAAGCGATTGTTGAAGGATCATCTTTCAGCCCTGGAAGACGACTATTAAGAGCCAATATCTTTTTTGTGAAGGTAGCACGATCTTTGAACAAATGAGGAAACGTTTTTTGAATATCTAAATGTTCTTTCAAGCCCGGAAAGTCCTTGATTATGGAAACATTCATTTTTATTTCGTAGAATTGGATGACGATCCTCAAGAGCATTTTGACGAGCAATCCCATAATAGCATCTTTCTCAGAATATTCCTTCAGGATGTTACCTCCTTCGAAAGTAACTCTGTCCGTAGTCTCAAAAAAGTTCATTGAACTCTCTACCAACAACTTGATGTCGTTATAAGAATCAGGGTGCTCTGGGTGGTTGATGATACATCCAAAAATACTAATAAATGCAGAAATAGGATAGAATACAATCCAGTTGAAGAAAGAAATCGAAGTGTTGCTCGAATTCAATTGTCTCACCAACACCATAATGGTTCTGGCTGCTTGGTTGGATAAGTTCCTATACCCAAGGTTCCTTTCGGTGTCTTCAGTCGATTCAATATGGCCAATGAGAAATGGTAACCTGTTTGTAAGCATCAATTGTAGAAAGAATCCCAAAAATACACTCAAAAGCGCCTGTCTTTCATGAGTCGGTACAGTCGTTGCAACATCCTGAAATTCGGGATCGTTCCAGAACCTTGGCTTATGCTTATCAGACATACCTGCAGCCAAGGTAAACATTTCTTCGTTCAAATTGTCTAGAGTTTTGGCCAAAGTGTCATACGAGGAATTCTGAACAGATGCAACGAACAACTGACTATAAGACCGAGATCTGATTTTGGTTAGTAATAAGAAACAAAGGTTTGGAGCCACCATCGACTCATCAGCAATCAACAACCGCTGGGATGCTGTGTAGGCATCTAAATTTGGTGGTTTGACTTCCGAAGACAGTGAAAGGAAATCTTGACAGAACTGGAAAAGATCGATATCAATATCAGTGGTAATATCAGAGTCATTAATGAGCGGTGGCTTCCCTGTTCTGAAGCAAATTTCCAAATCGAAATAGTGGCAAAACCACCAGATCTTCTTTCTTCTTGCTTGCTCTTCTGGACTAAATGAATCGTACGTTTCTGATCGATGAAGCCCAATATCCTGAGCATACCTGATGGCTACCGTCGACAAAATGTAGTTTAGACTCGAAGATAACCAGCTCGTTTCGATGTATACAATTAATAGAAGGATACCTTGAATTGTTTCAATTCCATCACTCATCACACATAACCGATGGTAGTAAAAGATGACGTTGTCCATCAAAGTATTCTTCAAGGTGAATAGTTCGATTCGAGTCATTTTCGAAAGAGGGCGTTGATCTGTTGATTTGCCAGATTTTGAAGTTTCTGCAGATGTTGCTGATTCTGTAGATGTTGCTGATTCATCGTCAGTCTTTGAAGTTATGCATAACAATAGGGACACTGCCATGATCAAAAATTCCGACAACTTGAATCTTCGTTTTGGAAGTAGTGGCTGGCCATTAACCGGTGGCTGGAAGTTCTTATAATACTCCTTAAACATGGATCTGAGTTGTTTTGTTGGCATGAGAGCGTCCAACATGATGATATCTTTATAATAGGTGTCTATGAGATCAAACGCAATTCTTGGATCTTCAGGGAACGGACATTCGAGCAATCGTTTTCTTCCCTTCATATCTATGATTGGCGGATCAATCCACTTGAGCATAATGGGCCTCAATTTGTTGAGAAAAATCGTAGGCATGTTTCGAATAGGAGTGATAAAGTTCTTTCCGCTTTCTCCAAGGGCCTCTTCGATCCAGTCCATGGACTTGTCTGAGAAAAGACACATGTTCGAGTGAGTTCCAAAGTAGATTTCGGCGGGATTGGAGTTCGAATACGATTTCCCTGGTTGATCCCCGAGATTTCCGGATGTGGCTGCGCCAGGAGCAGCAGCCGGCGACTCAGCTGAAACCTTGTTCGAGGAAAATTCTCTCTTTGGAACGTCAAGTTTTTCGTTCTCCGAGGCAGTCAAATCATCGTCATCCTCTTCGTCATCGGAATTGGTGCCCGAATCGACACTACGATTAATGCGTGCATCATTTCCTTGGTCCGAGAAAGAAGGCGACTTTTCGGATAGAGACCCTTTCATATTTCCATTTGCCGTGTTTTTGAACGTCGCCATTGGTACTGCACCGGACGCTCCATTCATCCCAAGGATCGCTCCCGTTCCAATAACATCGATTTTCTCTGTCAATTTCAAAATCACATTCTCCAACGTCGAAAGTCTGGAGTTTAAGACCTCAATACTCTTTGTGTTTTTGGATCTCGTAGACAATTTGGTGATGCTGTGAGTGTCAGTCTTTTTCTTGACAGATCGCTCTTCGTAGTGACATATGGACCCTTTTGTTTGCATACAGTTTCCACATGGATATTCTCCGTTACATTTGATTTTCTTCCTTCGACAAATATCACAGGCGATTCTGATCCGCTTGTTGACCCGGTTGGTTTCTTCCATAATGGTGTCTGTTTGCATCATCCAGTGTCTTCAGGTTTGCCTTGATAAATAAAAACCAGTTAAAAAGTGTCTTTAATATGCAGAATTATGAGTATACGCATGTTATATACAGGAGAATATTCTGTAAACGACGGAAAGTACCGGCCTACCAGTAACCGATATTCAGTAGTAGCCCCCAATATACAGTAGCGACTACCAATATACAGTACGGCCATGACTATCAGCCGCCGATATGCCGTCTCGCCCCCAAATTACGGTTCAATATCCATCAATTCCACCCGACATTGTTCTATCAATATACTAACAATAGTGATTGTTTAAGATAAGAAAGCCGTAGCATTTATTAATGGTTCCTTATATATAAATCAAACTTCAAACTTCAAACTTATAAGAAAAAGTCTCTATCCTCATTCTTTTCCACGTATGCGTTGGCGTTATTATACATCAGAGAGTATAACAAGGAACTGAAAGCATCCTCGTTGAGCTCATCAAAGTTTAGCAAATCTTTCATTTGGAGATCTGGAAAGTTGACAGGATCCATCTTTTCGTCCGAATCAAACGAAGAAACTGATGATGGGCATGAACTGGAGGATGAGCATTCACTGCGGGACGGGGATCTCATGGCACTCATAAACAACAAATTCAATGGTTTTTCCAAGTCCGTTGAATCTCTAAATAAATCTGGGTAAATCCCTTGACAAGCAATCAAATGCTCAGCCAAACCATCAATTTCTTTACAATAATCATGAGGCGACGCCTTGTCCATGAAATTAATCAAGACCCGCAATAAGACTCTGGTTATTAAATCAAATATAGTAATCTTGACATCGCAAGTCTTGCTTTGATTCCAGTTTCTTATTGATCTCTCACTATGTTTGCTGGCAAAGAAATTCATAGATGTCTTGATCAAAAGAAGACAATCATTATGCAATTTTTCTTCTGTTGTGAATACTATACAGTTTGCAAGCAAACTGCCATACGATAGGAACGGGTAGAAAGCAAGCCAACTCAAAACTGTATTTGGCGTATTGGAAACATCCACATTGCTGACCAAATGAAGCACGGTTCTAGTACTTTCCAAGGACAAATTTCCAAAATTGACGTACCTTTCGTCCTGTTCATTAATAGAACGAATGAACGGCAGTCTATTAATCAAAGACATATGTGAAAAGAATGATATTTGAAACATCAACATCTCATACTTGAATTTTTGGTCCATAAGAAATAGCGTATTGAATTGGGCGTTCCGTGATTTCTGACGGTTTTCTTTAGCCACATAATGTAGCGTGGGACGGACTTCAGGTTCCATCAACTCAGCAAGAGCAAACATTTCCTTATTGAGTTCCTCCAAGTTGTCCAACAACTGATCAGTTTTCAAAAATGCAGCTCTCCCATATAACTTGTTATAACTTTTCGCTTTGATGCGGTTCAACAACAACGTAAAGTAGGCATAGTAGTACTGACTCCCGTGGGCTTGACTGTTGCTGATGATGTTTAGACAATTTGTTTCATACAATTTTCCTTGAAAGGGATCCACAGGAACTGAAAGAAAGTGGTCGTCAAGTTCGGTCAACGTACTTAAATCATTGAAGTTGAGTAGCGTAGATTTTCCATTTCTGTAACAGGTCTCGATATCAACGTGCATGCAGAACCAAAGTAGTCTTCTTCTTACTTCTCTTTCTTCGTCAGCAGGCACCATATCAAGTGATTCTAGTCTATCAAGTCCCATTTCTTGGGCATACCTTATCATCACAGATGTCAAGGTGTAATTTAAGTGGATATCGGTGACGTAATTTGCATCAAAATAAAGAAGCAACAACCCAATTCCTTGCACTGTTTTGATACCATCCAATTTCATGGATACTTTGAAGTATGTGTGAATGGCGTTTTGATAACATGACTCCTTAAGTAATTTAAGTTCTTCCGGAGAAGTCATACTTAATTTTGGAAATATCTGAGAGTCTAGATGCTGTGACTCGTCATAATTACAGAGACAAAGAGCAATAATTGCATTCATAATGAGAAAATCACTTGATTTTAGTTTGTTGACAGAATGGTAATCTTGGGAAATACCATAGAAATAGATTTGAAAGATTTCTCGTATAGTATCTATGGAACAAACGAAACAGACCAAATGAATGCTGTGATAGTAATTCTCCAAAATTTCGAAAACCAAGTTCTTGTGTTCCAATGTGAAGAATGTTTTTACCTGGCTCTCCATGTTCAGATCTTTTTGTTCCACCCACATTTTCGTGGTATAGTCAAATGCATTATTGAAGGCAGCAGGTAAGTTTTTAAGTGGAATCATGATTTTGTCATTCGTTAGCAACATAGTTTTAAACCAGTTCATACTCTTTACTGAAAACGAATTGAAAATAGAGTGGGATCCAAAGAACGTCTGAACCTGACAACATTCTCCACCCGATTCAGAGTTCAACATTTCTTTCAACGTTCTTGTGCTCTGTATGTAGTTACTAACAACTAGAGGAAGACGAGGTAAGGGTATCGACCGCACTAATGTTAGTGCCGAACTAAGGTTACTCTCCGGCTCTTTTGTGGTTTGCATCGAATAGTTGTTGGTTGAATTCATTAAGGCAGCTTCTTCATCAGATATTGAAGTAGAATCCAACTTGCCTGATATTTTAGATAACACATTTTCTAACGCAGAAAGTCGACTAGTTAATTGTTTAAGGGATCCAGTGTCTACGTTTTCTGTTTGTGATGGAGGTGCAATAGATACTTTGGAGACCCGCTTCTTACGCTCTCTTGGAACAACTGTATACATGCAATCACGCTTATGTGTGAGACAACATGAGCAAGGACATTCTCCATTACATTTGCTCTTTCTTTTCCGACAGTAGTCACAAGCTGTTTTGGTCCGTATACGTTTCCTATCCATAATATTTTCCAGTGTCATATCAATAGCCATATCGGATATTTCGGAAAGCAGTGAATGTGATGAATTTGTATCTATCTGTTGGTCCCATACTGCCACAGGTATTTGCGTTTCATGCTGTACCCCATACATAGGTGCAAAAAGATCAGGAAAGTCGGTAATGAAAAGCTCAAGTTTAAGTTTGTCTTCGGAATAAGTTGCAATGCCGTTTTAGTACCTATTCAACTTCTCGTTGTTGCGGATACTCTGTAAATTAAGTGAAGCTTGTTTTGATGTGGAGAGGGTTTTCAATCAATTTTTTAATGCGCTAGAAAATTTCCTAACCTATTTTGCCACCGTTAGTATACGAATTTCAAGATGCAGGGCTGAAGAAAAAGATAGACACAGGGGTGTCTACGGCGGAAATGGATGAGATCTGAAGTTTTTGGTTTATTGGCTTGAAAGGATCGTATGTGGTTGTAATGAGTTGATAAATGATTATGTTCCTGTATATAATCAATACTTTATGGTCGTGCGCCACCGTAAATTTGAATCATACCAACGATAGAATTAGAGACAATTTTTTAGAAAGAAACCAGCTGATCTAGCATTGAAAAAAATGGTCGTAAAGAAAGGGTCTCCTATATTTGCCAACAAGGAAGATAGCAACTTTCGGGAAGCTTTGAAGTTATATGACTCGAAGCAATACAAGAAGGCGTTGAAATTGGTCGAAACCAACTTGAAAAAAAATTCCAACCATGGCGAATCTTTGGCATTAAAAGGTTGTGCCAACTTTCATCTTGGTAATAAAGACGATGCCGAATCATATATTTTGAAGGCGCTTTCTAAGAGTCCAGAAAATTATTTGGTTGATCATTTAGCCGGGATTTATTATCGGGCGGTTGAAAACTATCCTGAGGCCACCAAATGGTTAAAGGCATCTACTGATAATGGATCTCCAAACAAACCTATCTTGAGAGACTTGTCTTATATGCAAACTCAGATTAGAGACTACAAGAACTTGAAAGAATCGAGACAACTCTACTTAGAACACCAACCTGGTTATAGAGCGAACTGGACTGGTGTTGCAGTAGCCCATCATTTAAACAAGGACTACAACAGTGCCGTCAGCACCCTCACTAAAATTGAAGGTATTATCAAAGAACACTTGAACGATTCTGACAGATACGAACAAAGTGAATGTGTTTTATACAAAAACATGATTATTTCTGAGGCCGGAGATTTTGCAAAGGCATTGAAAGCATTGGACGAAGACCAAGATCAAATCAAGGACAGGCTTTCGTTTATGGAGTACCGTGCCAAATATCTTCTATTATTGGGGTCGTCCAAGGAAGCATCGTTGATTTACCGTAAACTTTTACAAAGAAACCCGGACAATACTCAATACTATAACTTGTTGGAAACCAGTTTGGGTACTGTGTCTCAACCGATTGATGTTAGAGTGAAACTTTACGAGAAGTTGGCATCGTTTTATCCCCGTGCGGACCCTCCAAAGTTCTTGCCTCTTACGTTTGTTCCTGCAAGTGATCCTAACTTTGAAGTCAAAGCTAAAGATTACATTTTATCACAATTGAAACGAGGTGTGCCTGCAACGTTTGTCAACGTCAAGCCACTTTATAAGAATGCCGAAAAGTTGGCTGTCATTCAAAAGCTTGTTTTGGACTTCTACAACAACGAAATTCCAAAAGAATCCAATCCAACCATCAAATTATGGGCCAACTACTTCTTAGCTCAGCACTTCTTATACTTGAATGATTTGGAAGCCGCTAACAAATATATTGATGAAGCTTTGGAACACACCCCTACGTTGGTTGAATTGTATATAATCAAAGCCAGGATCTTGAAGCACGAGGGTAAGAAACTTCTTGCTAGTGAAACCATGGACCAAGGACGTCAATTGGATTTACAAGATCGTTTCATCAACTCTAAAGCTACCAAGTATTTCTTGAGAGCCAACAACGTTGACGAGGCAATAAATTGCATCTCATTGTTCACTAAGTTAGATGAGGATTCAGTTAACGGATGCAAAGACTTACATTTAATGCAAAACAACTGGGTTTTGGTGGAAAGTGCCGAAGCATACAGCAGATTGTACCATGAACTCCAAACCAAGCTTAATGAATTAAGAGCTTCAAAGGGTGACACTGAAGAGGAGGAAGAGAAGTTCAAGGAACTCGAAGCCGAGTTGATTGAAAACATTGAGTTATACAAAGGCTTAGCTCTTAAGAGATTCCATGCCGTTACCAAAATCTTCAAGATTTTCTACAACGATCAATACGATTTCCATTCATACTGTATGAGACGTGGAACTCCTAGAGACTACATCGACACCTTAAAGTGGGAAGACAATATCCATTCCACGCCTATTTACTTGAGAGTGTTGAAGGGATTATCCAAGATTTACTTTGAAATCAACGCCGAACAACTTGCAAACAAGTTGGAAAGTGAAAACGACGAAAAGTCCAATGCCAGGGCTAAGAAGAACAAGAAGCAAAAGAAGGTGCAAGCCCAAGCCAACAAGAAACGTGCTGACTTCATTGCCAAGGTTGAAAGTGAAAAGGAAGATGCAGACCCACTTGGATCCAAACTTTTGCATGAATTATCAGAAGAAGATGTTGTAGAGAAGTTGTTTGATCTTTTTAAACCATTGATCGAAGAGGGCAAAGACTTTAGACTTACTTGGGAAACTCTTTATGAGATTTACTTGATTCAAGGAAAGTACATCTTAGCTTTGCAGGCCATTAAGAACTTGAATCGGATCTTGAACCCATACGGAGATAACTTCAAGCTTAAATGCGTTGGTGAAAGAATTCTCAAATTATCAGAAACCTCAAAGAATGATACCAAGGCCAACCCTGCTATTGTTAAAGTTGTTGAAAAGGGATTAATCAGTGCATTCCCTGAGTTTGGGACCTTGTCACCACAAGAGTTTTCAAATTTATACATTAAATAGATATAGGGATATACTGTAAATAGCATAATTAGCCATAATAACTGTATTTGTGAAAGAAGTTGCATTAGAGTACTGAAATCAAGAGAATGTTGAGAAGTTTATTAGGTTAGGAGTCTCATATTAGCGTGGATTTATAGGAGTGTGGATTTCTGGTAGCGTGGATTCATAGCGTAGATTCTCGTTAGGTTCCCATTAGCGTATATTCTAAGTTCTCGCATAGAGTCATAGCAACTTCTCTTACTATAATTGCTTCCTCTCAGTTTAGGTCCTTATTTTTTGAACCTTATCAACTTCAGTTCTTATCTCTTTAATCATGAGTTGATCCATCCATCCACTTGACTTCTGGCCACACTTCCTGCCAAATTCAACGTCTGTTTTCCCATTGGAAAATAACTCACCGTGTACCATAAAGCACTCACCAACTGAATCACAGCAAATATAATGGAAAGTAACGTACTCTTCAATGACAAACTACTCACCAAAGTCAACACAATTGAACTGACGAACACTACAGTAAAAATCAACCGCGTAGACAGAAACAAATGCAACATGTATGCCTGGAACCCCTGCAACACTCCAAAACTTACCAAGAAGAAAATGGAACCCAAGGACCACAAGAGGGCAAACTTGCGTGGCTTGAGCGACAACACCGGGAACAAGAAGATACATATGAGATAACATGACATCGAGCCTGCAAAGGTCAAGCCGAAGATAAGCATACGGTCCCATCTTGACAATTCGAAGTAGCCTGGTTCAGAAGTGACGTAATTGTCGTCATCTTCCAAGTAAACGGAGTTATTTCTGAATGGATTCAACTTCTGGAGTCTGGTTTTGAATGAGTTGGGGTTATCTGGTTGAGTCACTGGAGGCGGTAACGGTGCGCCGTCATCCTGATTCAACGACGTATAGTTTTGTTTCTTACCAAAAGATTTGAAGAAACTCATGGAGGATTTAGTGATATTAAAGCGCAGTATAAATGATAGATATAAATATAAATGCGACAAGTTTGTACAAATGCGACTTAGCATGCGACTAATTCTACGACAAATGCGACGACAATTCTGCGACAATCAACAAAAGTTACCTCTCCACCTCAGTAACTCACCACCTCATTACCCCATCACTATGTCAGCTACAGAGACAGAAAAGTCGTTCGCGACAGTATACTTAAAACTCGTTGGATTATCCAACGAAGCATCCGGAGATCAATTCAACTCCACCTCTGACTATGGAAAACTCAAATCATTGGGCCCAAGTTTACCCATGCCTAAAACTCAATTACCTCATGGAACTAATACTAAGGAAGAAGTATTAATAGAATTGTCTATAAAATCCATAAAACCGCCATTCAAGTTCAATAAGGTCTTGGGAGGCCTTGCCCTCTCGTCGTCCGTGTATAATATCAAGTCTCAGTTGATAGAAGCAGAGGATAGTTTAAGAAACGCAAATGTTGAGCCTCTGAACTTGAAATTCATGTTCAAATCAAAGGTTTTACAAGATTCCACGTCGTTGGAGGCAATTCCTAGTATCGCATCAGGGGTATCCTTCAATTGTATGGTTTCTGCTCCTACTCCGAAGCCTGTTGTTACGGAAGTTTCTGAAGAAGCCGATCCAGAGGTAAGTGAACCGATCGTCATAGCCGAAAGTACATGGACTAAGATCCACCAGGTGTTGAAGAACGATTTAGGTAGTGAAGAAAAGGCAAATCAGGTACTTGCAAAGTTACAGACAATGGTTTGAGATTTGAAATTAGTTCTAGAAAATGTCATGGAAAAAGTTTATTTAGAAGGAAGCTCTGGAGAACCAGAACTAAGAGAGTTTATCTAGAGGAATTATCTAGAGGACAAATCTAGAGGCCTTATCTAGAAGACTTATCTAACAGAGCCTATTTAAATGAGCTTTTCTAGGGAATCTTCTAACCATGACAAACTAACAATAATCCTAATAATAATCATAATAGTTATCCGAAGCCTCTAGTAAGCTGTTAGTATAGTTGGATTATTCTCACAGGTTCAACGATTATGTTCTAATCATTCTACATTAAGGAACATATTTACTTACAGAAATTCTACTACATGAAAAGATTGCCCACATAAAAAATCATATAATCACCTTCCCTAAGGCTTTCGCTGGTCTAACTTAGGTCACTTACTATTGCGCCTTCTCAATACCTAGGAATTCAGTCGGATCACCCGAGACCCAGATATTCATGGCAAGTACTAAATGTAGCTAAGAATCTATGAATTAAAGAGTTTTAAATAGCGAATAGCGAATATTAGTGGATATTTGGTGAATTCAAGTAGATTTTAGTGAGATTCAATTTATTATAAACTATCAGCGAAGTGAATAGTTCTCTTTGAATTAAAAAGTTGCAAATAATTTGTATTGAGATTCTATTATTATATTGTATGCAGGACACTAACGTAGGTAATTAAGCTAGTTGAATATTGATGAAATTGCCTCTGCTACTTAAATAACATCTAGTCTGACCAGGTATAGCATAAACTACTTCATATACAAATTCCCAGGAAATTTAAACTGTTATTACTCACGTCATTCAACATAGTGTGTTGATTATATAATCTTGAGAGTTTGAATACTGAGCTCAGGAAGTAAATATTAGTGGAGACGGAGAGACTGATATTGAATAATAGTGATTAATAATGTAAATTTGGTGAATCGTAATGAAGTTTTGGCTATGCTCGGTATGAATATTACCGGAAATCACGAGTATTGTTGTTGATAGTGATTTATTTGTGAGTTATCTGAAATTCACCGTCTCCACATCACTAGAGCTGCGCTATCGACAAGAGCTCTGTAGGAACTCTTCGGTAAGTTATTACTCTACTTAGTGTTGCATTTGTATTAGTACTCTGAGTAGTCTTAGTAATCTTATTGGTTCAGTACTCTGGAAAATGCAAGCAAGACCTATCGCTGAACGACTTACGTTATCAACATAATGTCCCTAGTATTGTCTGATTATTCACTCATTGACCTTATTATCGATTCGTTCATTCGCTACGCTCTTCACTCATCACGCTCAATTACTTGCTCATTTCATTCCATCTCTTGGCCACCAACTCGTTCAAGGTATGGCCCTCCGGTCTTCCGTTCCGCTGTTCGTACAAGTAATACGAGGCCACACCGATTCCAATTCCAAATATCGGATCTATAATCCTCGAGATTAAGTAGGGGTACTGCATAATTGTGGTTTTCTGTAGAACTGATTGTAGTACTGATTGTTGCAGTAGCGGTTATCATATTCTTCTACGATTTTGAGGATTGTGTCCGGGTAACCTAATATATTTGTGGGAGCGTGCACCCACATAAAAAATGATCAAATGAAAATTTTCTATATGTGCTAATTCTCCAGATACATTTTATCAACAGTTTCTATTGATACATTATATACAAAATGGCTGCTATCTTCCCAAGAACTTGTTACAAATGTGGTGAATTAGGTCACTTGGCCGACAACTGTGAACAACAAGAAAGATTATGTTACAACTGTCGTAAACCAGGTCACGAATCTACCGAATGTCCAGATCCTAAACAAGCCACTGTCAAGCAATGTTACTCTTGTGGTGAAACTGGACATGTCCAAAGCGATTGTCCTACTCAATCCCAAGGTTCTAAGTGTTACAACTGTGGTCAATTCGGACACATTTCCAAGAACTGTGATGCCGAAGGTGCCCCAGCTCCAACCAAGAGACCTTCCACCAAGACTGCTCCAGGAACCGTTTGTTACAAATGTAACGGTCCAAACCATTTCGCTAGAGACTGTCAAGCCAACTCTGTAAAGTGTTACGCTTGTGGAAAGACTGGTCACATTTCTAAGGAATGTAAGTCTGCAGCTGCCGGTGAATCTGGTCCTCCAGCCAAGACTTGTTACAACTGTGGTCAAACTGGTCACATTTCAAAGGACTGTGCTGAGTAAGTAGTGTGCTGTTACTGAGCTGATAGTATTGTGTTCTATTTGCAAGGTAACGCTGACTGGGTGATGCTAGGTGAATCATTGAACAAAACTTTTACTAGAAAATAACTGAGCGAAGCGACGTTTCTTGTGTGTGATCTGTGTTATATCTATGAGGACAATATTATGGACCTCGTGATGATAGCGCAACTCTTCAAGGGTCGTTCCTATTTCTCAGCATTTCTCGTTTTGTTCGATTGTACGATCTGCTTGCTTTGAGACGTCGTTCTCTTTCCAAGCATCATTATCAAAAGAAATATCCTAGGTGTGTGTGTTAATGTACTTCATGATGTCATATTTCATTCTCTTTTATCTCGACTTTCTGTATCTATAGTTTTTTGCCGAAACGTTGAGACGTTTCCTCTGGGTTCTTTAATGTATCTTTGAAATTAACTAGTGACTGTAGTATCATAAATGTAGTAGGGAAGGCAATGGCTGATGAAATGGTTAATATGTTTTCAAGAGATTGACATAATCAAGAGAATTGCGATCACTAGCAATTCCTATTAATATTATCGAGTTCAGATAATAATCCACAATTGAAATAATTTCTAATCTTATCATGAAATTTGATAGTGGTCCTATCTTTTACTGACTGATTGTGAAAAGTCTATCACAACCTTTTGTCCATCTATAATACATCCGTCCAGTTCATCATTAAATTTATAGTAGGCACTTTCGACATCGGTCTTGTTTTGAAACTCAACGAAGGCATAGTTGAGTCCCTTAGGTCCTTTCTTGCTTTTAATGATATTACATCCTTTGACTTGTCCAAACCTGCTAAAGAGCACAGCTAACGAGTCTTCGGTCGTGATGGGATTCAACCGCGCTACAAACAAAGTCGTTGGCGAAGGTTTGATCTTATGGTCAGAAATATCGCCAATGATTTCCAATGCTAGAGAGTGGTAAGTGGATACATCGTCGTCCTCGGCTTCCACTAATTGAGGAATCCTCATATTATCTAATTGAACCTGTGACGGAACAGTGTCCTTTCTTTTCAAGCTCACTTCGAAACACTTCGGAAACGGGTCATGTAGAATATGTGTGTGTGTTATACGGATATCTTTAACTAGCCTTCGATCCTCATCGATCTGAGAAGTGTTGATTTTATCCAACACACTAAACCCTTCAACCACTTTCCCAAAAGTGAGTTGTTTTGACGGTACTTTCGGAGTGTTAGATAAACAAATTGTAAACTGTGACCCAATTGCTCTTCTCCCTTCAACTAAGAGGAAGGAAATGGCACCAACTTTGAGATCGAGGGGATTTTTAGACTCGCCAACTTCGAGGAATCTCTCCTTAGCGATATTTTCGTCTCTATCAGTAAGGTTTAGAAAGTTATTGGCTGCATAGTTGCCATTTTCGGGAAAGTTTGGGTTTCCACTACAAACATATTGATCTTTATGGATGTCGTAAAACGGTGCAAAGAAGTAGTGATTCAATTCACATAGCCTGAGAAAGCTAAGACATGCTCTGGGCTCTTTTTCATAGAAAAGATCAACCACCAAATTTCCTTCCGTGGTCTCTAGTAATACGCTCATCAAAAGAAGGAAACAAGAAGTTTTTATATATTTGCAGATCGGAGTTGCATTTTAACCGTAGAGGTTATCTAAGCGAAAGATCCATACCGCCATAGAAAAATTTGAGTACAAGCTTGGTTATTGATTATGTAAGCAAATTAGATACTTTAGCGATTACTACTCCAGAGATTATTAAGTATTTACATTATATAATTCATTAGTCGTGCATTATGGAAATCTCTAGTCCAAGATCAATTCATACAGCTTAGTCCAAGACTTACTTATACTGCTCAGATCAATAAATAGTTCAATAACCAAACGATCAAGGTTAAAAGTAAGATAAGTAATCTGCCCTGTTTCGTAGTGGTAAACCATAAAGAATATCCAATGATAAAATCACTCATAACTCTTACAACAGTTTGAATAAAGTAATCATACTTTGTAGGTTTTACGTAGATTGGATTGTATCCACTAACAGATTCCTCGAACGCTACGTTTGAACTTGACGTCTCAGTCATCAAATGTCTGTTTGGAGTCTCGCTGGGCAAGATTTGAAGATATCCAGAAGGACCAACGATAGACTTTGGAGGTGTAAATGGAACGGTAATCACCAAATACACAGGCTGGTGATCCGATTGCAATAAGTTGGTGATGCTTTTATACGCTTTAATGTGAGGCAACTTTGGAGATTTGTTGGATTCCTTATCTTTTCTGAATTTAATTAGCACATTTCCTTCCTTTATTGCGGGATCTTCATAAGTAGATTGGTATAGAATCCGATCACACCACGATGGAGCTCTCTTTGAATTGTAAATTGCGGTGTTGAGGTTATATTTGTATGTTGGAGGAAACTCTATACATCCTTCAGTAAACCCTACAAACACATCTCCATCAGCACGGGCGTGTGATAATTCATCGTATTGAGTCACAAGCTCTTCAATTGACCAACTGGTCTTTGAAGATTGGTCTTGTAGAGCCAAAAGTCTCTTCTGTGCAACAGAGTCCTGGTTGTGCTTCTTGGTGGTTCTGTAGTTTAAGTCACCCATAACAAATGTATGACAGCGTGGTTTTAAGAGTCCATAGCCATCACCGAAATCTAATGCCCGCATTAATGTATATACACTCTGATTTCTTCGTTGATAATAGACCTCCCCTTCATATGCTGGTAGATGTGCATTGGCAAATGTATACTCAACACTCTGATGACTATACTTGCCCTCGGCACAATATGTCAACCGAATCCCAACTCCACCCTTCATGGACGAGTTTCCATATCCAAAACCACACAGAGCCGTTCTCAAACCAAAGAATTTCAGCGGATATGGACTTAAGGCAATCATACCGATGGACCCTATATGGTTCAGGCCCACGGTTTGGAAACGGATATCTTGAGCGCCATATTTCGTGACCAACGCTTCAAGGATTAACTCGTTGAATTCGATCAAGTGTTTGTTGGCGATGTTGTAGAAACTGCCGTCAAGTATAGTACAGAACTCTTCTAACCCAAATACATAGAGAGACGCTATCTCCTTGGGAAAAGAGTCGATAAGTTTGGTGATAAAAGTGTCAGCATTGATCACCTGTTTGTTGCAATTGTATGTGAATAAATATAGGTCGATTCCGTCCGTTTTATCCAGTGCCATTGGACTAGTAGGTGATTGTAGTTGCTCTAATAGTATATTTACATGATTGAGAAGAACCTGTATATTTGAGCAACCTGCATTTTTTTGGTTTTGCAATTACAGGTTGAGATATCTGTCAACTACTTCGATTATCTATCAACAACTCCTTCTCTCCACATCATGTCTGCTTTCATAGAATCACAACGAGCAGGTCTTGAAGAGATCGATACAATCGAATCGGCCATAGCACAAAGATTCAAAAAAAACCCATCACTTGTGCCTGAGGCCGCAAAGCCATCCCCATCCCCATCAACTACCTCATCGAACTCATCTAGAAAGAAGAGGTCACAAAAGGAAGGAATATTACAACAACATGAACTCGCTTTCTTTCATGACAATTATAAGAAGCAATGCAAATCCATAACGGAGATGAAAAACTCCGGTAAGGACATTTTTCAGCGAGGTTTGGAAGAACTCACTGACGAGAAACATGACTTTACAAAGTTTGATGATATTTTTGGAAAGATAAAACATAAGAATGAAGCAGCTGAAACGCAGGTTTCTGCCGAGGATATAAACAAACTCTACTCGCAATATTCCAGTGGCCTAATCGACTCTAGTAACGTTAAGAGATTGCAGAGTCGAAAAAACTCAGACAAAGTCAAATTGAAGGTCAAGAGAAAGGATATATTAAGTGTGGTGGCGTCCCATATAGACATAGACGCGATATTTCACGTTGAAGAGGTTTACGGAAAATATCTTGCCTTACAGCCATATTTTGATATCTACAAAGTGCTCGATTCAACAGTAACGTCATATGTTGAATATTTGAATATATATGATAAGTTTCCCAGCAAAGGAAAGTCTAATTCAGGATATTCAAAGTACCTTGAGGAACTTCTAGGATATCTAATTGATTTTATCAAAAGATCTCAACCATTTACAGACGTTCAAGGTCTCATTGACAGTTTTGTTTTCACTCCTCCAAACAGTTTAAAAGAAGGTAAAGAAAACGAACAAGGAGAAGTATACTGCAAAGCCTGTGATAAGCTCTTTACCAAACTTTCCGTATATCAGGGCCATTTAGGAGGAAAAAAGCATAAAAAGAATTTAGCTGGAACATCTCAACCTTCCAATATAGATTTGCATGAATTTCAAATAAAACAACTATCAGAGTACTTGAAAACGACCAGAGAAGCGACTATTTCCAATGCTGAAAGAAAATCTGCATTAACAGAACGAGAAAAGATTATAGATATGAACAGTGTTACTAATGATGATGAGTATACTACCGTTGACAATATGAGTTCTGATGAAAACGATTCGGAAACGTCCAGCGGAGATGAGTATGATGATTCCGAGAACTTGAAGGATGTTCCTCTTGGATTGGACGGAAAACCAATGCCATTCTGGTTATATAAATTACAAGGTCTTCACAAGACATATTCGTGTGAAATCTGTGGAAATATTACTTACAAAGGACGAATGAATTTTGCCAAACATTTTACCGGCACAAAACATCAGTATGGACTCAAATGTCTCGGAATTTCCGATGAGATTATGCCTTTATTCAAGAGTATTATTCATATCGAGGAAGCAATAGAGTTGTGGAATAGAATTAAAAGGGAGAAACGAATCAAGGCCGGAGAAGCTGAAAATGCTATAGAGGTAGAAGATGATCAAGGAAATGTGATGTCTGAGAAGGATTACCTTGATTTGAAGAAACAGGGCCTCTTGTAGGTTATGTTGAAGGAGAATTAATGAGTTTCATCTGCACGAGATCCACAAAAAAGAGTCACTGATTATAGATTAATTATCTGATTGTTATAGCACAAATTCCACGGTATCTAATCGTTCACTCGTCCGATCCTCACTATAATGTACTGATTATTAAGTAAAATTCAGTAATATTTCGTACTTACTAATACTCATTAATATTCATTAATGTAGGTATAGCGCTATTCTGGGCCAAATTACGTTTATAAGTTCAGATTTGCGTTCTCAAGACCAGTTCTACAGTATTTCATCATTCTTTGATTCATTAATTCATTCTCTTCGCTAACAGTATTATCTGATCGTTCATTTTTTAGCTTAATTACAATAAATTTATGATATTTATCAGCACGAATAGGTCGCTACCCTAATTAGTAACTACTAGTTCGCTAGAAGCCGAGGTTTGTCGCTAAGTCGCTAAGTCGCTACGCCCTTAGCTCTTTCGCTTCGCTCCACGGTCGCACAAAAAATTATCTCATCTCCAGATCATCAACCAATTCATGAACACCCATCTCCAGATCACTAACTTAAGAGGGTCAATTTTAGCTAGAAATCGTTTACTCATACCTTTCTACCGTCACTTAGTCATCCCCCCACCATACTCCATGTCTGAAGATCTTAAAGGTGTGAAACGGGCAGCGTCGCCAACTTCCCAACCTCTTCGTGATGCTCAAGGATTTAGAATGAAACGTCAAGCTATAGATAAAGATACACTCACAGCATATGAACAGTTGGGAGGAGAGAACGCTACAGATAAAACCATGACCAAATCAAAAACAATTCATGAAGAAGAGACAGAAGGTGCCAGTTACGTGGTAGACGGAAGATTACGTAGAGTGACTCCATACTTCTTCACATACTTAACATACTGTAAATTGAGATGGAGAGATCGAAAACTTCTCGATATCTTCGTGGACGAGTTTCGAGACTGTGACGCCGATTATTATAAGAAAATGATTGAAGCGGGCCAAGTGACTTTGAATAAGAAGCCCGTCAACTTGGACGCCATAGTTAAGAATGGAGACTTGATGAGCCATAGATGTTATAGACGAGAACCGCCAGTCAGCTCGCGTCCGATTAAAATAGTCCATGAAGATGACGAGATTATCGCTATTGATAAACCTTCTGGAATTCCAGTACACCCTACAGGCAGATACAGATACAACACCATCACCAAGATCTTCCAACATGAGTTTGGAAAAGTGGTCCACCCATGTAACAGACTAGACCGGTTAACAAGTGGATTAATGTTTTTGGGAAAGAACGCCAAAGGAGCTGCGATGTTGAGTCAACAGATTAGAGACAGAAACGTCAAGAAGGAATATATCGCCAGAGTGGTGGGAGAATTTCCGTGCACCGAGATTGTGGTGAACCAGCCCTTAAAAACAATCTCTCAAAAGCACGGTTTGAACAGGGTCGACCTAGAAGACGGTAAAGAAGCAGAAACTGCGTTCAGACGGGTATCATACGACCCAAAATCAAACACTTCCATTGTCAAATGTCTTCCACACACAGGCAGAACCCATCAGATCAGAGTTCACCTCCAATATATCGGTCATCCCATTGCTAACGATCCAATTTATAGTAACGAATTTGTTTGGGGAAAGAATTTGGGCAAGGGTAACGAGGGAGAAAGTAAGGAAATTATAGACCGTTTAGACAGGTTTGGGAAGGATAAGGCTGCTAAGAGTTGGATGCATCCCAACGAGGAGGGGGAAGTTTTGACCTCTGAAATCTGTGAGATTTCAGGACGTCCTCTTTATTCTGATCCTGGTCCAAACGACTTGGATTTGTGGTTACATGCCTATAAATATGAAGCATCAGATTTGTCGTGGTCATACAAGACAGAATATCCTGAATGGGCACTTGCTCCACATCGTAAGTTTATGGAGTTGGCGTTAGAAATGGCAAACAAATGTGGAGAGACCCAAACTCAATACAATGTCGGAGCAGTTTTGGTGCATCGTGGAGAAGTTTTGGCTACTGGGCATTCTCGTGAATTACCGGGAAATACCCATGCAGAACAATGTGCTTTGGAAAAGTATTTTGAATCTACAGGGACTAGAGATGTTCCTGAGGGAACAGAAATCTACACCACCATGGAACCTTGTACATTAAGATTAAGTGGAAACTTACCATGTGTGGATAGAATCCTACAGACCAAAATCAAGACTTGTTTCGTGGGCGTGGTAGAACCAGATGTTTTTGTGAAGAATAACACGAGTTACTCTAGGTTAAGTGAGAAGGGGATTGAATATGTACATATAACTGGGTATGAGAAGAAATGTTTGGAAATTGCGAAAAAGGGCCATCAAGAAATCAAGTAACTGAGCGAAGCGAAGTTGCTTAAGGATATCTATGGTAACTAACTGATCTATGGTTATTAAAATTGGCTAAAATTTTTTAAAGTTTGCAACCATAAATTTTGCAGCCAAATTATCTCTCTAGTCATAATTGGATCAATTATATTAGACGCACTATATTTAATACTGTTCAATATGTATTAATTTCATATACAAGAACTTTAGTTCATTCTAATTTCTCCTACATTTACTGATCAAATAAATTTCTGACCCAATCTTTGGTGATCTAAATATTTAGATGAAGTTTTTGAAGATCTGTCACTACTGGAAGTATGATAGATATTAGTGGGAATGTAGTGATGATAATCAAGTGAAAATGTAGTGAGGATGTTGTGAAATGTTGTGAAGTTATTCTAGTCAACTTGTTCTAGTCAACTTATTCTAGTGATGTTACTGTAGTGAAGTTATAGAATGGCTATATCACTAGCAATCGGTTTGCTAGATTTTCAATAATAAATTCTTCGCAATTACTTCACAATTGCTTCACAAATTCTATCCATCACTAACAATTTCTTCATCTGAAAAGTTTATAACAACCTCTTTTCTAGAATATACAAAAACATTTCTTCCATTTCTTCCGTGAGCACCAGTATTAGCGGCATTTGAAGATATTACGCTCGCTTCCTGAGCAGATGCCAGAGTCCCTTCGTTATTATGACTTGTAATTCTAGACGGTAATGTCGACTTATTATCGTTTATTCTTGCTCCCATCTCCTCCAAATGTGAGTTACGAGGTCTGTGTGCATCAAATGATGGCGTGGATATACTAACAGACCTTGGAATTGCAAAACCAGCTGCAATGATCCCATCCGTTAAAGACAAGAACGTGCGTTTTGTCTTTTTCAAAGCTAAAAGAATTGTTCTCGCCCTTGTTAATTCCTCTTCTTCCAAATTATCGCCAGTTTCTCTCATTCTACGCTGTGAGCTTTGGGGAGAGGTATCCGTAAGTTGTATCGATCCGTCTTCGTCATCATTACCATCTTCCTCTACGAAAAGCTCAAACCTGTCAAGTTCGTAAAGTTCGTCCTCATGAAATCTTCGTCCCAAAATCCCCTCCTTCTCATTTGCTTTCATTATTAGATTAAATTTATTACACCATTCCCAGGGTATGACCACACACACCACGTACGTCACTACCGAGAAGATTTCCGATAATTCGTAGACAAAAGCATTGCAAACATCGGCAATGAAAAATGCCACAGGGCTATAGATCAAAATCACTGTGAGCAAAGTAAGCAACCAGATCTTCTTATTTGCAATAATATAATTCAATTTTGTTATCAAATAGACAGTGATAATCGCAGCATAACACACTCCCATGACAATTCTCACGAGATATATAAATGCAGGCAAGATATCGCCAGCCTCGTCATTTTCAAGAAACTTGTGGAATTTAGTCACGGCCCAGATAACTTGAGATGTAGACGTAGCAAAAAGTCCCACAAAGAAGGCCGTTCTTTTATCTTGTTGTCTAGAAAAGATTCTCATTATGACCTGGACCTGGTTGATTTGTAGTAGTAATACAACGATCATATCTATGACATTAATCGCTAGATTGTTATTCACGTAATCCAACAACATGGCTCCATGTAGATATCCATCTCTCTGTTGGTTGTGCAACACCACGATAGCTTTAACCACCACCACGAGTATATAAACAGACGATAATGACGTGGATGCTTTTAAAAGTAACGACGCTTTTATGGTATAGTTTGTAAGCACAAATATCGTCAAGAACCAGATGATCACCGCCAGGATCGAGATGGAGTACACGATGGATACCACGCTATATGCAAAACTTCCCCTTACGTTATCTCTTGTAAACTCTCGCCATGAAGCTTGGACTATTGGAAGAGGTAGCGAGAACTTATCTAAGACTAGTCCTAAGTTAGTGTTCAACATGGGTACTGCATCTTCGTAACATACCTGGTGGTAGATGGCGGCTTGGATATGTCTGACTGGAATCATGAGTTTATGCGAAACAAGCATTCCTTCTGGAAGCTCTATAGGCCGACATGAAGGATATTGTATTGTTTCCCACCAGTTATTTCTCCAGTACATAGCATCTAGGGAAGATTAGTGATTGTTGGAATCAGTCAAGAATTTATGTTGGAGTTTTTGAATCGCGACATTCAGAAACTAAGCGAAAGGTACTGAGCGAACCGAAGTTGCTTGAGCGTTGAAGAAGCGTGATGAGTAAAAGAGCGTAGCCAATAAACAAATGAATAATCAGATTTATGAATGAACGATAAGACGATAATTAGGCCTCGGACTGATAATGCATCCCCTTGTAAACGATACCAACAAAACTGATACTGAAACTGAGCGGAACCTCAAAATTATGTAATCACCAAACTTGTTGAATATCGTGGGTAATATCTAGTTTAAATTAATGGTAATTCGTATACGAAGTAGCATGTACTATATCAAGCTGTCTAGATGTTAACCTTGTAATTCGAGGCAATTTTGGACAATTTTCCACTGGCTAAATCTACTGATGTTAATGTACTGCATATAAGGAATCAATCAGTTGGCTCTTTTGCAACTTTGAATAGCGAGAGCTATGAGTGAAGCTTAGTAGGAAAATATTAAACTACTGGTGCTAAGTAACTTAATGAATAGTCCACATTCCTACTATTAGTTGAATTGTTAATTTGTTCGCTAAATAAGATGCAGCAAAGAATTAAGAATTCTCATATACTCCACGAAATCTCATTAATATTCGTTAAAATTCACTAATGTTCACTAATGTTCCCCATAAGTCACCAATTCTCACTTAGATACACTAAATATTTACTATTCATAACGTTTCTAATTCGCAGATGCTGAGCTAAGAAGAATTTGCTCACTAATTACTATACACAATTCAAAACGCTTCTAATTATCGCAAATTCTCATTTGCTACTATTCAAAACTCTTAGACTTGACAAATACTTCGCTACGCTCACTATTTAACTTGCATATAACTATTCCATTCCGTATTCCCACCAACAGCATCTAAATCTGCTTTTGTCTCCTCGGATTTATGGTAGATCTAACGATCGACTCTTGGTGTAGAGTTTCGTATTGATATTGTCAAACCTCGCCCCAAATTGCATACATCAGAGAATTTTTCACAAAACTTTTTATGGAAGAGTTTTGATATGGATGGTATAGATCCATAGATCTATAGATTCATAGATCCATATACATAGCCATATCCATTTCCATATCGATATATAAGTTTAGACTCATATCTTCTCCAGTCATTACATAATCTCTTAGTCAGTCCGCGTTGTTTTTGATTCTAAATCCTCCACTTTTAACCATAGAACAACTCTAACATCTTCAGCAGTATGGAGTCTGCTGATAGAAGTATTAAAATGGGACAGTCGGGTAACTATCTCCATGTCCAAGATTCCAAAATCCAGAACTCTCTGACTCCCACCACACATCACAGAACAGACTCGTCTTATTCCAATAGTTATTCACTTTTAGACATTTACCGGACCGACTCGCCAGCATACACACAAGACGAGGAGGAACTAATGGAATTACAAAGTATAGACACTCACAATAGTTTGAACTTTAATGGGTCTAGCCCCGATAAAAAGAAAGATTCATTCACCAACAAGGACTTGGTGTCGAACCAAGTGTCAGATGCTGTAAAGGAATTAAACTTAATGGTTCCTCTAGGAACAGGTAAGGGGGAGTTTAAAGAATCTAATGAATCTAATGAATTTAAAGAATTTGTAGGGACTGGTGGGAAACAGATCGAGGTCGGTATTCCAAGAAATATCGAGGTTGAAGACCCCCAAAACAACCATTTACAAGAGACTAAAAACACAGTATCACCGGCGTCAACATCAACCAATTCCAGCAACTTTCAGCTGAACAGCTCCAACTCAACAACCCAGAAAAATTGCACACCGCCAACACTAACCAAAATCACCACACGATCACAGAACAATCCATCCACAACTGATTCACCACGAACTCTGAACGGTACAATCACTAACGTGCCAACGTCCAACCGAAAACCGAGCGTTGGTATCAAATTAAACTCTCCAGAGATTCCCACAAAACGTTCCAACTACATCGAACCTCTAAGTTCAGACACAATTGCCAAATTACTAGACTCTCCCTTTGATAGATATGGGTTTAAAAAGGCTTCTACACACCATGATATCACCAAGGATGAGTACAACAGCTGGTTTGGTGAGTATGCTGAATTTTCAATACGGAGGAAACAGAAATGGCACGCTTTGATGAAGAGTAATGGGTTGGGCATGGAGAGTGGAGAGCTAGCAAACCCAAAATATGATGGTGTACCATCCAGATTCCCTCCAAAATCTGATAAAGTTAAGAAAATGGTACGTCGTGGTATACCAGCAGAATGGAGAGGTAACGCCTGGTTTTTCTACGCTGGAGGAAACGAAAAATTGAACAAACATGTCGGAGTATACGAACAGATTGTCCGAGATACCCGCGGAATTCATAATAAAGACACGGAGGTTATAGAACGAGACTTGAACCGTACTTTCCCCGACAATATCTATTTCAACGAGCTGATCACATCCACCAGTATCGAGGAAGGATCAGAAATGTATATGATTACAGCGTTGCGCAGAGTCCTTATAGCATTTGCCCATTACCAGCCCCAAATCGGATACTGCCAATCATTAAACTTCCTAGCCGGACTTTTATTATTGTTTATGGATGAAGAAAGAGCGTTCTGGATGTTGGTGATCTTGACAGAACGAATTATTCCCAAAGTCCACTCGGCAAACCTAGAAGGTGTCCATACTGACCAAGGAGTATTGATGCTTTGTATTAAGGAGTATATTCCTCAGTTATGGGCAATCTTGGGCAAAACCTTTGAAGGAGAAACGTTATCTGAAGATAAAATCTTGTCCACGTTACCGCCTGTGACTTTAGTGACATCTTCATGGTTCATGTCGTTATTTGTTGGAAACTTACCCATAGAAACAGTACTAAGAGTATGGGATATAGTGTGGTATGAGGGATCCAAGACCATCTTCAGAATCTCGCTAACGATCTGTCGGATGTGTCTTGACAATCCCGACTTCCAAAACGCCAGGAATATCAATGGAGGTGCCGAACGAGATCAAATTGAACTATTCCAGTTTATGCAAAACTTTCCAAAGATAATTTTGGATCCAAACTTTCTAATCGATAATTGTTTCAAGAAAATCGGTGGCTACGGCTACGGATCGTTGTCGCAAGATGAAATCAACAAGTGTCGAGAATTTGTGTCGAAACAGCGAGCAAAGTTGGATCATAAGAAGAATTCAATTATAAGTGCTGAATTAACTGATGAAGAGAGGAGGAGTTTGGTTACTGCAAATTCCGAAAATTATATCGATCAAGATATTCATGATGTTTATGGGTTCCGTAGGCCAATAATGAGTGGGATGGTGTGGAATAAGAATGTTAGTAATAAAATGAAGAAGAAGTTTGCCAGAAGGCCGTCAAAGTGATCAATAATAATACTGAGCGCAGCGAAGTATTAATATTAGAGATAATTTAGAGGAGACTTAAATACTGAGCACAGCGAAGTATTCAAGACGTATTTGATGATATAGTGGATGTTTAGAGGGTATTTACCGGGATTTCCTAGAGATTAGTGACTTGAATATGAAGAATTAGTATATTTAATCTGCTCAGTATTAATATTAGAGAATATTCACTATGCTCAGTATTAATATTGTGATATTAGTGGAGATTTTGTGGGATTATTACTGAAGCAAAGAGCTCTGATGAGGCACCAATTTTCATAGTCCAGAATGAGCTCTGAACCCTGACCTAAGAATTCACTAATATTAACTTGAAATATCCATGAAATCCTCTCATCTCCATAAATCTCAACTAATACTCACTAATATCCACTTAATGAAACACAAATACTTCGCTACGCTCAGTATTTGCAATAGCATGACTTCATTTTCGGTGAAGTCCAAATATACAAAATGCTTAAATGATTGTAGATATTAATATTGGAATCCATAACGACCATCGAGTCTGGTAAAAGACTGTATCCAAACATCAAGTAGTCTCTTTACTGTCTTTGTACTATCATATCAGTCAGTTCGGACCGTATTTTCTATATTGAAATATCAGGCCAGAGGAATGCTATTCAATTCCATAAACGAATTATATCTAGTAAATGTCTCTGTAAATAGCATCACCGGTTTTCACAGCATCTCTCATTTCCTTGACATCGTGGACCCTGACAATATCAGTATTCTGTTCAATTGAAGCAACTATCGAAGCAGCAGTACTGATCACCCTATTGGTAGAGATTGGCTCGTTGGTGATGGTTCCAAGGAACTTCTTTCTGGATGGTCCCAATAACATGGCGACCCCATTGAAACTGAGATAGTTGTGTTTAACGGATTCTCCGTCACGTTCGTTCACTAAAACAGAGTACTTTTTGAAGTATGAAGCGTGCTTAATCAAACACAAGTTTTGTTGCAAGTTTTTAGCAAACCCAATACCGGGATCGATGATGATTTGCCATTTCTTGACTCCTTTTTCAAATGCCTTGATGACTTGTAAACTTAATTCACGAGAAACTCCGCTAAGTAAATTGTCGATTTCGGGAGTATAGACAAGTTCTTGATGGCCACTGATAGGATTGATAATGTACTCGACAATATCGTCGTTTGTGTTGGATTCATACTTGATGAGTTTGGACATTGTTTCGGGATTTCCTCTGGTATGGTTCATGATGTAGGGACACGAGTATTTCGCAACCACGTCAAACATATTCTTGTCGTACATTCCCATAGAAATGTCGTTGATGATATCTGCACCTGCAAGGAGACACTGTTCAGCAACATTGGCTCTGTAGGTGTCTACTGAGATTAAGGAGGAGGCCAATTTTTCATTTGAGGACTTTCTGATTGCTTGAATTACAGGTAAAACTCGATCGATTTCTTCAGCTTCTGAGGGCTGGGTCGCTCCAGGACGAGTGGATGCTCCGCCAATATCCAATATTATAGCACCGTCATTTACCAAGGAAACTGCGGATTCTACAATCTCTTCTATCAGCTTTGAACTATTTCCTCCGTCACTAAAAGAATCGGGGGTGATGTTCAAAATCCCCATAATCAAAGTGTTGTGCTTATTGTTCAACTGATCAAACTTTAAAGGATTAATACTGTCGTGGATTCTTGGGACTGGAATCAACTGCAATAATTCAGACGATTCTTGAATGGAGTCGTTGGGCTTGCTGTTCAAAAACTGTCTCAAATGGTTATGAATAGGCTCTGCACTCACGGGATGAATAAGGTCCGGAGGTAAGAGTTCACATAACGGTTGGAGAACAAACGATCTCTCCAACATCAGCTTGTGAGGAATAATCAAATCTTCAGTGTTCATACTGATATCGTCATAGAGGATAATATCCAAATCGATACTTCTAGGGCCATTTTCGTACTCCTTGACTCGTTTGATATGATTATACTCGATATCCTTAAGAAGTTTCAATAACTGGTGAGGAGTTTTGTCAGTGAAGGCGATTTTCACTGCTCCGTTGTAGAAATCGGGCTGGTCTTTCACATACATTGGTTTTGAAATGTATAAGGACGATGTGGCCAACACAGTGACTTTTTCCTTCAACAATTCTATGGCGTTGGTGATATTCTCGACGGGATTTCCTACATTGGACCCAAATGCAATATATGCTATATGGTCACCTTTGGAGACAGACGCATCAGTTTCCGAGGTGGGTAAGTTGAAACTGGTATGAGAAGTGGTCTCGACCGCTCCAATAGGCTCCATGTCTTTAAACGATTCTGGAGTCATATCGGAACTCACACCCACACCATCGGTATAACTAATAGCATTCGGTTTGGTGACTCTAGCCGAAACTGACGATATGCCCTCACCATTATTTTGGAATATCAACTGTCCTATTTTCATCACCAAAGCTTCCACGGTCTTAAAGTTTGAAGACTCGACATACTGAACAACTTCATCGATAATCAGATGAATCGAAGTGTTTGCGTTCGGCAATAACTTAATCTTCAAGTCGATATCAACGATTTGTTTCTGAAGTCTCTCAAACGTAAAAACTCCAACGATTGTGAGCAATCTCAAACCATTGACTTTAATTTCATCTTGGACACCGTCGAAATCGCCCGTCGTAGACCTACTAAGTCTGTACTCGATATTGTCAGCTCTGATCTCAGATTTGGTACTTTTGACAACAATCTCGACACTTCTTCCTCCTCCTTTCTTCTCGTCCAACACTACTTCACTAATTGACTCTCCAATATTGGCCAAAGATTTGAAGTTCTTGTGCTCATTAGCTTTCATGAACTCAGAAATATTCCGTGAAATCACCGCATAGTTAAGAGAATACTTGAGGTTATCAGTCACAGAAGCCTGATGGAAATCTGTATTCAATGATACTGAGATTGTAATAGGCTGAGGAGTGGGTCTGTTCCATGCATCTTTTCCTGTGATAGCGGTGGCTGCCACTTTCTCGATAAAAACTGTATCTTTTAGCATCGACTTTGAAGTATGGAAGGTTCTGGCAAATGTCGGGTAGATGACCGACCGGTATGTAGAGAATAGTGACAACTTGACTACTAGAACTGAAACTAGAAAGATTAGAGATAATTATGAAAAATATGAAAATATTAGCGCGTTCACATTTTTCATTGAGTCACTTGAGATAAAAGATAGCAGGTACTGAGCGTAGCGAAGTTCTTGTGAATATTTAGAAGTGAAGATTCGTGGAGATTGGAGAAGATTAGTGGATTGGTGGAAACTTTGTGAATATTAGTGGAAATTAGTGAACATTTGTAGAGATTAGTGGAGATTAGTGGAGATTGGAGGAGATTTAATGGATATTACAAGTTAAGATAGTGAATTATTTGTGAATAATAACAAAGTTTTACATACTATTACATTCTTTTACAGATTTCTAAGGCAGTGATGATCATTTAAAGTTATATTTGAAACATTTGTGGGTCTAGTTGTTCCTATGAATCATCAAAAGTTATTTCTCAGTTCCAGTAATTATCTTGCTATAGGCCTTGATGACTACTATTTCTAATATACAATTTTGTGATAAGCAACTTAGAGAGAGATTTAGACAGATAAGTATACCCACTCTATTAATAAATCTGCTCTGGTATCTCTAAACATAAGTATACCCACTCTATTAATAAATCTGCTCTAGGATCTCTAAGCACATATGACCAGTCGTGGTATAAAATATCAGTGAGGTACTAAGGTGCCTAGTGTGTCAATAAAGAACAGCATCCGATCCCTAGTCAACATAGTTTATGGTTAAGACTATGACAGTATCTAATCATCTTCGATCCCCTAATTTTTGTTTCTGATTAACGAAAATGTGCTTGGTAAAGCTTTCGTAGTAGTTAGTCTTGAGTAAATCCAAGAATTGTAGTGCTCGAAAGACTCTAGAGACTCAGAAGACTCAGAAGACTCAACTCCCCTATTATGTAATAGACTCGCTAGAGTCTATAATGCCTACTTTACAAGATCCACTTCACTCTCTATATCCTCTTCCGAACTGGTATCATTAACCAAATCATCTAACAAATCCAGATTTGCTTTAGGTGGAGATTTGGCGAGGTTCTGTCCTTGTGATATTTCATCCGATATGGATTTCATAAATTCACTTGTCTCTGCTTGAAGGAGCTCTCCAGCTTCGAGATCGTCTATGATTTCTATTGAATCTGCAACTATGGATCCATACTCCTGACTATCAAGTATTATACGTTCTGCAGCTTCAAAATCACACTCACAATCTTCCATGGCGATTCTTATTATCACTTCATTCGCTAACACATACGTCGCAAACTCAGACGTGGTCCAGTACGAGACCGTATCGTTCTTTCTGGCTGCATTTCTCAACTCTTTTCGACACCTGCTCGTCAATATCTGGCCAATTATCAGTTGACGCTTGAGTCCAAAGTATCCTCCATAAAACAGCTTCCAGTCGATTTGCCACCTGTCTGAAGACGACATTATACTATGTAAAGATGATTGTTGTTGGGCCTTTGCTTGGGAGTAAAATATAGAAGGGCTCATCTTAAAGTCGAGGATTTTCTTTATATCGTCTATATGTTGTTCTGTTCGTTTCATTAGTTCTCGTTTAGACGTTATTGACTCTGGAAATTTATAATTCTGGTACTTCTCCTTCACGGAATCGACTTTGGAGAGTTTATCATCCTGTAGCGCTTGAAGAACATTCCCTTTAGCCAACTTTGACGCAAACCCTTCGTATAGTGTGGTTTTAGGGTTTTTCGTTTCTTCGTCACTGAAGTCTATGAGTCCTTCAATGTCTGGTAATGTTTGTTTGGTGGAGGACGTTCGTGGACTCTTTTCCAACTCGCTGATATTTATTAAACTCTGATCGAACTCGTCTAACTTGGAGTCAAACGCATTGGAGCTTGGTGAGTCCTGTGTCTTGGTGCCTGCTTTGTGTTTACTAGTTGTTAGCGTGTTTTGGGGGTAGGTGCCGTAAATATATGGCTTCTTCGATTTCCTGGCCCTATCGTCTGTTCGGTATTTTGATTTTAGAACTCGATTTTCTTTCTCATTATGTTTCAGTATAGGCCCGCTGGCCCTATTACCGTCAATTGTACTCTGGCTACTTCGTTTACTATGAAATACCATGGTAATTATGGGTGATGGTTATAGATTTGAATTTCAAGCTTTCGAAAAATAATGCTGCGAAAAGTTACAATTAGTTGGTTAGTGCAGGTTAGACCGGTTTGGAGAATTTATAGTACTGAGATTCCCCAGGACCAGTAGTTTTTTGTTAGTCACTTGCAAATCTTTCTTAATCATTAATGGAAGTTCTCCAAAACCCAGTCGCTAAATTTATTGCTAGTCCTAGTGGATTTTTAAGATACTACTACTATTTCTTTGCTAATCCTCGAACATTTCTCTCTAGTCATGGAACATTTCTCTATAGTTTCTAGGAGGTTTCGTCACAATTAGCAGAATATTCTTCCAATTGCTGGATTATTGGATAGTTCGAATCTAATAACTATTGGTAGACCAATTCAGATTTCGTGGGACTGCTTTAAAACCACCCTTTGAGTCTCTAATTTCCTTCCTACAATTTTGTCTGTAATTATCCCAAATTTGGAAATTTTGCAGTTTAGTGTTTATATACTATACAATTATACTATTATTGGGGGTTCATTCCTCCATTTTGAAACAAGTTGCTCAACTGGGCAGATAAGTTGGGGTTCTGGTTGTTACCTTGGTTTTGTAACGAGTTCATGAAGTTTGGCATGCCTTGCTGGTTGCCTCCGGAAGGTGGGAAACCCATTCCTTGAGGTGGTTGTGGAGGTCCTCCACTGGAGTTACCAAATAATCCGGACAACGGATTGATGGAAGATTGACTGAAAGTATTAAATTCAGGCTGAGTTCCATGGGACATGCTGGAGGTGGTGTGTTGTTGTGGGATCAAGGTAGTCTTGACATAATCTTCATCTGGTTCACCAGGTCTGTTGGACTTTGGTCCGTTTCTAGCAGAGTTGGTAGGCATCTTCTTGGACATAGCCTTGGACGAAATACCAGCACCGATTTCAATATCTGGCTCGTCAATCACCATACCACTGGCCATTGGTTGTCCACCAGTACCACCCCATTGCGCATTAACGACCCAAACCTTATCGGCATCAGTTAATCTTTGGATAGGGATAATGGAAATTCCATGTTGATAGTTACAACAGTCTCTTGGTCCAAAACCAACTCCCCAACGTGTTCTTAAAGGCAACGAGTTATCCTTGTTGAATGAAGTAATTACTTGTTCGGCTTCTCTTCTAGAGTAGACCTTGATGAAGGCATGCTTTCTCTCACTGTTGAGAATAACAGATTGGACTTCAGCATATGGTCTTAATACTTGAGCCAATGCTTTCTCATCCATGTTGCGAGGAACACCTCCAATGAACAATGTTCTAGATAACACCTTAAATGAACCTTGTGGTAAGGTTTGGTCGAAACCGACATTTCTTGGACGGTAATGAGGAGTGCCTTCCAAATTCATTTCACCTCCCATGTTAACTGGAGCAGGGAAATTGTTTTGTGGCTGTGATTGTTGTTGTTGTTGTTGTTGTTGTTGATGTTGTGGTGGTTGCTGTTGGAATCCTTGTTGGAATCCTTGTTGGTCACCGTATTGGTTTCTTGGAGGAGATCTTTCACGTCTTCCGTACTGATTGTTCATGTTACGGTTTGGAGAGCGTGATCTGTTTCTTCTGGTATATCCATTGTCCATGTTGTCACGACCTCTTCTGTCGTTACTATAGTCATTGTTTCTCATTGGTGGTTGACCTTGTTGAGGCATCTGAGGCATCTGGGGCATTTGTGGCATTTGTGGCATTTGCGGCATCTGGGGCATCAGTGGAGCTGGAGCCGAGCCGTTTTGCATCTGTTGTAACATGTTGAAGATCATCTGTTCCTTACCTTGAGGTTCTTGTCCACGAGGTGGTGGAACACTAGATGACATCACACCATTGTTAGCACCAGAAAGTGCAGATAATTGTGACAAAATAGTGTTGGCATTATTATCAGGCTGAGACGCAGATACATTGGAGGTTGGAGGAGTCGAATTATTATTGGTCTTTGCTAAAGACGCAAGGGCCAGTAAAATACTGGTAGAGTCGTCTGTTGCTTGCCCTTCGGACCCAGGCTTAGCTGAATCAACATGAGATCTTGGAGGAGTCCCTGGAGGAGTAGTAGATGTGAAATGTTTGGATCTAATTCTTTGAATAAGCTCTGGTTCAAACGTTTCAGCTCTTTCCCAAATATCTACTAATTTACTAATCTTAATATTCTGAGACGAACTGATCAGTAATTCTAAAGCATCATCAATTAAAGATTCGACCAATTCACTGATCTTGAAAACTGCTGCAGCATAGGTACCTTCTGGAGCCTGGGAATTGATTGTCTGGTTACGTTGTTTTGCTTCTTCAATGTATCCTCTTACTATTGAGTCAACGACATATAATGTTCCTAATTTATGTGATGAAGGGACTGCCTTACAGTTTGAATACAAAGAAGTGATTAACTTCGATTCCTGGTCAACATTCTTAATAGCGAGATCTGTCAATTTCTTAATACGGGAACCCGAGACACCTGGCGCTTTCAAGGTTGGTAACTCCTTTAAGGTGGATTCAAACACTTCAAGTACGGACATTGTCTAGATAATTACGATAATTAATTAGATGCTGGTTGTGATGTTGTGGTTACTTTTTAGGACGTAGGAATTTTACAAACTTCTTACGACGTGATTTCCTGGCTCACCCTCAATTACTTTAGAATAAAATAAAATACGAATACAATATGAATAGAAATTCTTTCTTCTTCACCCTATTTAAAAATTGACTTTACTAATTTCTTGTTGATGTGAAAATGACTTTACTGATTTCTTGCAATACCTGTATAATTTAATGATTCAATTCCCTCGTATTTAATACTCTACTGGGATTTAATATTGGTTTGGTTGAAATGGTGTATGAATTAAATTCTTTGGAAAACTCAAGTATATTGTTGAGATATGTTGCTCCTTTTATAGTTTTCGCCCCTTAGTCGTAAAGAAAAAAGAAATGTAGGTTACCCGCACTTAGTGAAACTTGTTAGTGCCGAAATTTACTGCGAGGGTCCTAATTTACACGGAAAGTGAAAATTTCCGAAACACTGAAAAAAAAGCTCTAGAGAGAGTTGTTGAATATCGATTTGACTATAATGAACATGAGAGGAGTTATAGGTGGTAACTTTGTGAGGGCATACACCACACAGACAAATGCTTTAGTATCTTCAACATTGTTGTTGTCGAGAAACCCAGTGATAACAGCAGACTTGCCAAAGTTTGAGAGTCAATATTACAAGTACCAGAATGAATTATGGAAAAGGCTAATGTGGACGTTTCCAAAATGGTTCTACTTCAGAGATGGTACTTTGTCAGAACAGAGATTCCGTCAATTAAACCGTGATCCTGTTGCCAACAATCCAGATATCGAATACCCCAGAGGAAGACCTGAAATAAGACTTCAGAGAGATAGAAGATTCAAACAAGAAGTAAAATTACCCAAGACTTATAAGGAAGGAGCAGAGTTGGAGAACGACGCAGAACAAGCCAAGGCCGAGGCATCACAAGACAATTTGGCTCGTAAGATTATTCCTAATTCCAGAACTACCAAAGCTGACGAATCAAACGACTTGACAAGTTTAGAGAGAAGTTTGAGCCGTACATTATACTTAGTCATTAGCAAAGGTGAATCATGGATATTACCCAACTTTGCCGAGGAAGGAGAAACTCTCAAACCATTGCACACTTTAGCCGAAGAAGGTTTATACAAAATCGGAGGTGAAGGAATCAACTATTTCAACGTTTCCAACACTCCATGTCACTTATTCAAGAATTCTTCTGAAAACAAAAAGGAATACTTCATCAAATCCCATATTTTATCCGGAGAGTTCAAACCACAAGACTCATCTATGAAATTCTTGTGGTTGTCCAAGCAAGAATTGAAGGAACACTTGGACAAAACCTACTACCAAGACATTGAACATTTGTTAAGCGATATCTAGATATCAACCACATGTATATAGTTCTGTCATGATACATCTATTTGTATATAAATCAAATATATCTTAGCATCTATAATAACGGAGAAACGCTAAATATGTACATAGCAATTCTACAACTTTACAACTCCTTCTTTCCCTTAATGGCCTCCTGTGCAGCATAAACAGACTTATCAATAAGAGTACCGACCATCAAGACACCAGCAATGGAACTGATGACGCCGAGGACAAACCCAGACCACGTCTTAGCATATTGTTCACGATTGATGATTTTCAATGGTGAAATATCGAAATGGAAAAAGACTCCAGGCATACCTCCCTTAGCGTGTACAGTGTGTTGATGATCTTCATCTTTTCCACCTCTCATTGGTCTGTCATGTGTAATGACAGAAAACTGGTTGGTATCCAATGGAGAAGACAGATCGATAAACTCAAATCTGGTCGCAACTACCTTCAAATAGTATGTAACGGTATGATGCTTTTTGTTCAACTTTGATTCACGTCCATCTAAAGGATGTGTGCTTTGTTTTGCAACAAGATTTTCTGGATCTTTACCAAAAGACAAATGGTTGATGACATGGTCGAAGTTGAACTTTTCTGGATGCTTTTCATACAACGATAAGTCGTGGAAATGTTTTCCATTTTTGTTAGAAGAAGAACCTGGAGCAAAATCCATGGTTCCCGAAATTCTGTTGATTTTAGTAGTACCCTTGACTCTGCAACCTTCGTTACCGTCGATTCTACTCTTAACTCTTGCAACGTATCCTGATTCTTCACATTGCTTGATGTTTTCCCCATCGTAAAACGCCCAGCTAGCCTCTGTGTACGCCAATCTGACAGTGTCACAGTCATTACAACAGTATTGATTCTTATCTTGAGGTAAAGCTCCATAACAAGAACCACACTCGCCATTAGGGCCAGGCTTGGACATATCAGCCAATTTTTTTCCATACAACGAAGCCGACTGGTTATCAACGACTTCTTCCTTGATGTTTCCTTCACCATCTTTGATCAATCTGATCTTCTCGAATCCAGAGTGCAATACATCCAACTGGCCATCACCACTCTCATCCATAAAGTCCAACGAAAGTAAATCACAAGGCAAGTTGAAATACGAAATATCCAAGTTGATATCCAACTGTTTGTTGATATCTCTGTCAACCACCAACTCAGGTCTTACGATAATCAGAGTATAATCTTGATACTCATTTCTAATCAACAACAAGACAATAAACACACAAAACAAGGTAATTAACCCTCCACTCGTTGTTCTGATCCTTGCGTCCTCTACAGTCTTTGCAAAGGCATCGATCGAATACAACTTCGGCCTTGATCCTGCCATATTGTAGTGTTTGTTGAAGTAGTTGTACGTGGCTTTGATTTTTCACGACGACTTTTTTTAGATGTGCGACATCAATGAAATCAAAAGACATCAACGACAGATACTCAATACTAGTTAGAGAGATAAGCATAGAGTCGAAAAGAACTAATAGATAACTCACATAGATAACCAACTCCAACATCAAGCATGTCAAAGGTCAACAAGAGTTTTTTCAAGAACTTTGTACCAGTTCTGAGTCGAGACCGTCCACTTCCAGGTCATACTGCATCATCTACAGAGATTATATTGGTATCTATAAATGTGACAGGCACGAGGATAGTGACTTCAAGAACAGACAAGTCGATGAGGGTTTGGAAATCGACGGCTGACCGATTAATTGATCCAATAGTCATAGAAGATGCCCATTCGCGGTCTGTTGAAAGGGTCTCATGGGATCCCCAAAGAGAATTCACATTTGCAAGCGTAGGACGCGACGAAAACATTAAAATCTGGAAGACTACGGGAACCTTGGAGCGTCTGATTAAGGTAGAAAAGGAATTGGGCCAATCCGATGCCACTTCATTGAAAATCATTAGTTATTCCAACGATGGAGAACTCATAGCAGCGGTCGATCGAGATTCTACGGTGTTATTATATTCCGTAGAGAAGGATTACCAAAAGGTGGGAGAGATCAAGTTAAATGAACATGTCTATGATTTGAAATGGTTCAATTTTGCTCATGGATATTTTGCATGTGCTTTGCACGATGGAACTACACCTATTTACAAGGTAGACGATGGCGAGATGACATTAAAAACCACACTCAGGGGCCACAGGTCGTCGGCTACTACGTTGGCAATTGATCCGCGAGGTACTTACGCAGCCATTGGTTCTAATGAGGGTGTGCTTAGTATCTGGAATACTGCATCGATGCTTAACACCAAAGTCATTACAGAAATCGACGAATCCATTGCGTCTGTGGATTGTAGTCGAGATGGGACTTATGTTGCGGCAACATATGACCGAGGCTCGAATATCCGAGTTTTCGACGTTGAATCCACTGAACAGGTATATGAAGTGCCAAACAGTGTTTCCGGCCAATTGACGTTTGCAACTATTGCATGGTTTCCCAATAAGACGGCGTTTGCCTTTAGTAGTGACCATGGAACGACATTGACATTAATGAAGAAACCTGATAGAATATCGTAAAAATAAGCCGAACAGAAAAGGTTGGGAAATTTCGTAAACTGAATGGAACAGTCTTCACAATATCGTATTCTTCCATATGTGAAGTTGTTCAGAAATGAAATATCTTATGAAATAGCTGAACAATGTTCTCAAAACTTCACAAACCATACAGTAAGATGGTACCTCCGTTACGGTATCATTAACGGAAGGATTGGCTCGGAATACGCGACCTGCGCTAAATCTGACATATGTATATAATTTAAGGCACATTCGATACATTTCCCATCGATACACCTTAATTATGATCGTTGTTCCCATCCAGGGTTCGTAGTATCGTCTTGTAAATTAGTACTCATATCCGAACCTTTCTACTAAGCACTGTCTAATATAATAAGAGCCATCCCTAAGAATTTGTAACTTCAAGGTCTCTATAAGTATCAGTAGAATACGAAACATTCATAATATCGGATGGATATTTATCAGATTCATAATTATCAGATTCTTAATAAGCAGCCCGTGCTAATATTTTAGCGGTTATTATTGTTTATCGTAAAATAATATGTCCCGGCTAGACGATGGAGAACTTATTGTCAGATTATACTAACCAGATTAGTTTACTGATACATTCACCAGTCCATAGTGAAAATTTGCTTAGTAGTAGTTATTCAGGGAGTAATTAATTGGGGAGTAGTCAATTAGTGGGTAGTTACCTAAAGGTAGTTGCTTATAGAGTAGTCACTTAGCGAGTAGTCCCTTGTTGTCACTTGTCACTTATCACTTGTCACTGCTATCTCTATTTTCTCACCCCTACCAATTCTAATGCTCCCAGTGGCCACTCCTTCATAATTTCCAGCACACGCCCTACAGTGAGCCTGCTTAAAATATCTAGAGATTATCGCATACCCCTAAATATGCAACAGGTGAACAGTACACAGGCGTACAGCTGCGAACACCTAATGATAATTGAAATTTTTGGATTTTTTCCGTTTCGAGAATTTTTACCAAACATTTCATAGGAAAAAACAACGATTCTAGAATTGTCTGTTATCCTCGTCTTGAAATAAGCAGTTGTTGGAGTTTCGTCATATAGGAGATATCCAAGACAATACCAGCTCCGTCTTGAGTTACCCATACCATTTTTAGAACCATTGCTATCGCTATTACCAACGAGAACCGTATCTAGAGGTATCCAGTTTTCTCGAAACAAGTTCATCGTGTTCCAAAAGTTAAATTTGACTTACAAAAGCATCACCAGACACTATTTCAATAGATCTTAGTTGGATTCCGTTATATTACTATCAATTTTATTCTTCAGCTTCAACCACGATAAATTCTAGCTATTTGTAATCCCTTCAACCATATAGAGTGAAGAAAAGGATCGACACTATTACAGTTATACAATAGAAGCTACAATACAGAGCATCATCTAGATTCCAGAAAATATTCCATACTAAAGCATCCCATTTCTACTCACAACTCATAATAAAATGCTGCAACCCCAACCACCATTTCGTTCCATGTCAACAACGTCTAACTTATCCATCAATTCTTCCAGTACTAGCATAACCAGAGTTGCTCTGGGACCTCTTGCCATGAATATAAATTTCAATCAACAATCAACACCCCAAGACCACTTACATTACCAATCTTTAATATTGAAGAATAAACTTGCCAAAGTAGAAGGAATGGAACCGTTTTTAAATTTGGCTTTCAATTCGGCTGAACATTGTGCTGAACAACAAGCTTTGGCTTTATCACAACAAATGCAACAAGAAAACTCTCGATCAGCAAATGATTATCGAATTTCAGTTGGATCTGCAGGTTTTTCGATCCATTCCGATACTTCGTCCACCTCTAACGTAGGAAACAATACTTTCAATTCAAGTTCAAATAAGACCTTGGTTAAAAACAATATATTCACATACACTGCTGGAGTTTTGCCGGCTAATATCAGTGTCGATCCCGCTACGCAACTATGGAAATTATTTCAACAAGGTGCTCCTTTATGTTTGCTCTTCAATGCTGTTGTTCCAAGTTATCAAATTCCGGTTATAGGAAGTGAAGATATGAGAGTATGCAAGAAATCAGTCTATGACTTCTTGATTGCCGTCAAAACCTATTTGAATTTCAGTGACGACGTTATGTTCACTATTTCCAACGTGTTTTCCGATAGTACGCAAGAATTCATAAAGATCATGAAGGTTGTGGATAAATTATTGAACCTACAGAAATTAGAAGCAACTTTCGATATAGATCTTCTGTCAAGCCCTGTTGGAGAAGTTCCTATTACTGATGAAAGGTCAAAGGTTTTCAAAGAAATGATCGAAACTGAAAGAAAGTATGTTAAAGACTTAGAACTATTGCAATTATACAAGAACGATTTGGAGGAAGCAGATTTGTTATCCAGCGAACAAATTCATGTGTTGTTCCCAAATATCACGGAAATTATTGATTTTCAAAGAAGATTTTTGAATGGTTTGGAGTGTAATATTAATGTTCCCAACAAATACCAAAGAATCGGATCTGTGTTCATCCATGCATCTACTGGGCCCTTTAAATCGTATGAACCATGGACAATTGGTCAATTATCAGCGTTGGACCTTATAACCAAAGAATCCAGTAATTTAAAGAAATCTTCATCACTTTTGGACCCAGGGTTCGAGTTGCAATCATATATTCTTAAACCAATTCAAAGATTGTGTAAGTATCCACTTTTACTTAAGGAATTGATAAAAAATTCTCCAGAAAACAACGATTCTACAAATCCTCCTTCTGCTTCATACAATGAGCTTTTAGTTGCAAGAAATGCCATGAAAGAAATGGCCACTGAGATTAATGAGGCGCAAAGAAGAGCCGAAAATGTCGATTTTTTAGAACAATTAGTGGGAAGAGTAAGCAATTGGAGGGGATTTAGTTTGAAAGACCAAGGAGAATTGTTATTGCATGGACCAGTAGGCGTTAGAGATGCTGAAAATGAAAAAGATTACATTGCTTATTTGTTTGACAGAATAGTATTCTTCTTTGTCGAGCTTGACAGGCCCAATGATTTCTCGAAAGATAAAGAACCCAAGAAGAAACGGGAAATGTTGTCTACAAGAAAGAAATCATCAGCATCTGTTAATTCGTCCACCATCAATTTATTAGAAGCTTTGAATAAGAGTAAGGCCGACAAAACATCTCCATTGGAATTGAAAGGAAGAGTATACATTCTGGAAATCTACAACATTTCATCAAGTAATACCAACGGCTATCAATTGGTGATCTCGTGGTCAGGAAAGAAGGAGAGTGGAAGTTTCACTCTTAGATACAGAACTGAAGAAACCAGAAACCAATGGGAGAATTGTTTGAGAAACCTCAAGTCCGTTGAAATGAATAGCCAGCTCCATAGAAAGTTGAGAGATTCTCAGGGTTCTCAATTAACTAACGATTCATCGTTCTATGATGTTACTGCCGCATATTCGAACTTGTCGCCGAATACTCCTATTGCTGCAACTGCCGTTAACAATACTGTAAACACAGATGCGATTTCTTTGAGATCGTCCAGTGGTTCATCATACCAACGTCATCACTCGTCCTCGTCAACATTTAGTATGATGAGACAATCTAGAGGCAAGTCCGGGGACTCACAAGGAAGATCATCTTCCCAGTCCAACGGGGTGCTGTTCTCTGCCAATACTCCTATGACCCCGAATATCGAGACGTTCCTCAATAACATAGCCATCAAATTGATATATAATAGCAACACGATACCGGAAATGTTGATGGTTTCGTCGAATATCCAATATGGAGAGTTGTACCTGAAAATATCGGGCCAAATAGTCGGCAGTGGTGCGGTTAAAGACGATATTTTGGTCAATAAGTTGAAGTATAAAGATGAAGATGGAGATTTTGTGGTGATGGACTCTAATGATGATTGGATTTTGGCTGTTGATATGTTGGAAGAGATCTGTGAAAACAGTGACTCTGAAGACTCCGCAAATAGTACTAGAGAGTTGACTATTTGGGTATCATAATAGATGAGTTGAGTTGAAGGAGGTAGAGATTAACTTTAGAAGAGTATCGTCAGACCACTTTCATCGAACTAATTCAATCTACTGAAACTAATATAATTCATTGGAACTAATATAATTCATTGGAACTAATATAATTCATTGGAACTAATATAATTCATTGGAACTAATATAATTCATTGGAACTAATCTGTTCTACTGGAACTATATCATCACTAGCCACTTCACTAACCACTACATCCACGCTAATTTACCCTTGCTACTATTCTTTTTTCTGCATCTTTATGTATCTTATTACTATGGCTGGTTCCCTTATTATGTATAAATTGCATTTATGTTATGTAGCAATAGTAGTTAAAACAAAACCTTTAATAGAGATCATAAGTCTCGTGATAGATACTTAATTTATAGATCCCTTATATAGACAGCTTTAGAAACACTAATACAGGCTAGTATTAATAGTCCCTATTAGTAGTTGCTTAGGATCCATAGTGAATTCTCATAACTTCCCATAACTTCTCGTAACTCCATAACTTCCCATAACTGGCATAACTTCCCATAACTCGCATAATATTTCAGTGTCTCGTATTTTTTCCGAGTCAGTTCAACCCGAGTCAAACGACTAGCCATCGTCCCCCAAGTTTCCAGCCTGGGACCACCCCAGAGGCTGCAATGACTCCATAACGGCCCCCCTTGGTCCTAACAATCTAGTCTTATCAGATCGATAATCAGGCAACATCATCTGGTGACGATATCAATTTATGATTACAATCTGACGATTCTGATTCGCCAACGCTTCACAGTGAAAAAAACTATGAATCATAGAATCTGCAAATTATTGTGTTGCGACGTGTATAGACCAGAATCCAACCCATATAAACCTCTAGGATCCTAGATTAGTCTCTGCTAGTACTATATCACACACAGTTAGGCTGAATCACATCACGCATAGTTAAGATCTGTCTAAGCACTTGTTTCTGGAGATATAACGAACTGAGTCATCGCACAGTACCACTATGTTAGGGCACCATATCAAGAACTCCTCGAGGATAACTCGTGGATGTCGAAGTGTCTATCAGAGTAGTTTGAAGAACTTCAGCACACACGCGTCTCAACGCAGATTAGTCACAACTTTTCAGGAATCCACCATACACAGAATAACCAGAATAGCCAGAACTCACAACATCCACCAAATATCTATTCGTTCGTTTACATCATCTCCACCAGCAAAGAATGAAATCAAGTTTGACGCATTGTCCGAGGATGACCAAGCGATATTGACTGAAGAACGTGCCGCCGACTCGGTGGATGTTTGTATTGTTGGTGGAGGTCCAGCCGGATTGGCAGCCGCAATCAAATTGAAAACTTTAGATAATGAACTGGGAAATGGCGATTTAAGAGTGATTGTGTTGGAAAAAGCAGGTGATTTCGGGTCTCACATAGTCAGTGGGGCCGTCATCGAACCAAGAGCTCTCAAGGAATTGTTTCCAGACAGTGAGTTTACTGATGGAATACCTCTTCCCTCCGATTTGGTCACACCAGTCACGAAAGACTCTATGAAGTTTTTGACTCCAGAATATGCATTTCCATTACCAGAACCTCCACTGCTCGCCAACCATGGGTCCAACTATATTGTTTCGTTGAATACTGTGGTGAAATATTTATCAGAAAAGGCAGAGGAGGCTGGTGTGGAGTTATATCCAGGAATCTCCGTAAGCGAGTTGATCTACAATGAAGCTGGAGATGCCATTAAAGGTGTAGCTACACAAGATATGGGTATCTCGAAGGACGGTACGCCAAAGAGTAGTTTTGAGCGAGGTATGGAATTCCATGCCAGAGTCACCATCTTGGCCGAAGGGTGTCATGGATCCTTATCTAAACAAGCTATTGCTAAATTCGACTTGAGAAAGGACAGTGATCCCCAAACTTATGGGATTGGAATCAAAGAGGTTTGGGAAGTCGACCCCGAAAACTTTGAAAAAGGGTATGTTGGTCATACTATGGGCTACCCTCTTTCCACCGCAGAATATGGTGGAGGATTTATGTATCACTTTGGTGATGGCTTGGTGACTGTAGGATTGGTTGTTGGTTTGGATTATGCAAACCCGTACATTTCACCATATCAGGAGTTCCAGAAAATGAAACATCACCCATACTATTCCAATGTTTTGGAGGGAGGAAAATGTATTTCATATGCTGCCAGAGCCTTGAATGAAGGAGGTTACCAATCCATCCCCAAATTGCATTTCCCTGGTGGGATTTTGATCGGGTGTTCCGCTGGATTTATGAATGTTCCTAAAATTAAAGGAACTCATACCGCGATGAAGTCGGGAATGGTTGCAGCTGAGTCTATTTTTGAGGCCATTAAAGACTTAGAAGCAGCTGAAGAAGAAACGTTTTCGGATCCGGAGTATAAGGCTTTGGATTTGGAGAGCTATGCTCGTAATTTCGAAGCATCTTGGGCCCACGAAGAACTCTACGAAGTCAGAAACGTTCGTCCATCATTCAACGGACCACTAGGATTCATGGGAGGATTAATGCATTCAGGATTGACCACCGTGATAACTAAAGGAAATGAACCATGGACGTTGAGCCATCACAGCACAGACGCAGCAGCCACTCAAGACGCAAAGAATTTCGTCCCTATAGAGTACCCCAAACCTGACGGAAAGCTTTCGTTCGATATCTTAACGTCCGTGTCAAGAACCGGTACTTACCACGACGAAGACGAAAAGTGTCACTTAAGAGTCCCACAACAAGACCTCCGGAAACACGCCGAACTCAACTATCCAAAATTTAAAGGAGTTGAGCAAAGATTCTGTCCAGCCGGAGTGTATGAATATGTTGAAGATGAAACCGAAAAGTTGGGAGTCAAGTTCCAAATTAATAGTCAGAACTGTATCCACTGTAAAACATGTGATATCAAGGTTCCCACCCAAGATATAGACTGGACTGTACCTGAAGGAGGAGATGGTCCAAAGTATTACATGACATAGTGTATTAAATAATAGAATAGAATACTATTAATATGTATAGAGTAATTGATGGTCTTATATTCAACTAATTAGAGGTCTATTGAAGATTAACTGGTTATCTAGCAACTACGAAACCAACAGAATTTAGTGTAGATAACTCAGGCTTACTGTGAACTTGACGAAATTACTTGCATTTACTGATATTTACTGTGATCAGCGAAATTTATTGATATTTACAGTACACTTACAGATATTTACAGATGTTCAGTGATATATAATATACATTAATAAACATTTGTTGAGTGATTAAAGGAGCTAACAAGACTAGCTAATCGTATATTATTATCACTACATTTACTGAAGATCTATTGGACGTTAACGAGAATACTTAAGGGTATAGTTTACATATAGATTTACTACAATTAAACCAGATCTTTCTTAGAATATCTTTAGATTACTTAAGTTAATTCAAGATTGATTTTTATCAGTATACGACTAGAACTAGTAAACTTGAGAAAGCCCACAGTATCAGAATATATAGGAAAGTCTTGAAATCAAAACATCAATATCTGTATCTGAATGTCTGGAGATCGAGAATGAACAGAATGTTGTTTAGCTTAGCCATCTTCTGGATACAAGTGGTCTCTGCTCGTTTACTCACAACGGTGGTGATATGAGTTCACCATTTCCTTATATTGCCCTCTTTATCTTGGGTGAAACCTATCTCATTATTTCCATTTGGGCTGGCTCTGGATGTTCTGGTATTGTTTGGTCACGATATGGTTTTGACCTACTATTCTTTAAACAATTACATCATTGATACTTACGCTAAATCTGTCAGCTGTTTAAGAAATTTCTCGTCTTCTGTTTAAGCAATATGGCTTGGTGGACTCTTTTTCTGTATTGATAAGAGGAATTCGGTACTGATTACACATCTTGATTATCTCTGTAGTATTTCGAGACTGCGGATCTGCCATATAATATAGATTGATACTAACGTGTCTTACTTATATATCTCCTAGAAGTACAGTTAATATCTATTCAAATTATTGAGTATAAGAATTATCTGTAACTTCCGGCTCGGAGAGATAACTAAATGGAGATTTGTTAACATCTTCTCTTCTTCCTTTAATGGTTGCAAAATATGGAAAGGTCGTGCATTCACCGTGTTATATATGTGAAGTGGCTAGTGTTAGTGAAGTTTTAGTGATGAAGGCCTATATTCCTCCCATTCCCCTGATTGCTGTCCTTTTATACGAGCTTGATTGAAATAGATCTAACTATGATCATATTGTGGTTCTATTCGCATTTTGTATCGCTTCTAAACCAAACTACTTAATTTAATAGTGAAAAATATGAGTTTAGTGAATCGTACTAAATAAGATTACATAGTATTTGTGAATAATAAGAGCTATGAATTTTAATGACTTTTGGTGACTTGTAGTGACACTAGTGAATAGAAGTGAGAATTAATGAATATTAGTGAGATTTAGTCACTTATTTACCACAATTCTAACTAAACACCGAGTGGAGATACATATTTAATAGTGAGATGTATAAAAGTTTTGAATACTTCGCTATGCTCAATATACTAATATTAGCAATGCAGAATATTCGACAATTTACTGAGTACCAGTATTAAAAATCTGCAAATTATCTAACTATTAAGGTTCTAAAAGGGTCTTCAATATAAATTAGATGCAGTACACGAACTTCAGTAGATTCAGCTACTGGAATTTTAATTAAAATTGCCTCTACTAAGTAAGCTAACATCTAGACTTACTGGATTAGACCCCATTGTATCATATACGAATTACCAGCAATACTGAAGTGCTCTTACCCTCAAATAGTATGTAGACTATATTATGTTGAACGAAGCAGGTGCTCTTCCATCCATGAAATAGGTCCCTTGGCCCAGTTGGTTAAGGCGCGGTGCTAATAACGCCGAGATCAGCAGTTCGATCCTGCTAGGGACCATTTCTCAATTCGGGCGTGTGGCGTAGTTGGTAGCGCGTTCGCTTAGCATGCGAAAGGTCTCCGGTTCGACTCCGGACTCGTCCATTTGATTTTTTTTGACCATCCTATATACTTAAACCAGTTCTATAATATGTCAATCAAGCTACATTTCTTTTACTAATAGATATTCCTAGAACATAATTGTTTGTATTATATACAGGGTAACCATCAAGTAACAATGAAAGCTGCTTGATTAGACAAACCAGCTGATATCCGTAACAGATTTTTTCGCAAACCACAAGATCATTCTAGCTACGAGATTATTAGCTAGCCCAGCAGTTGCTAAGATTGAAATTTCTATTCATAATTAAACTCTCTACCTTTTGCATATATTTTAAACCTATTCAACTTTTTCAACTTCTTTTAAGTAAAATTTTTATCCACTATCTTGCTAACTTATGATAAACTTTGGGCATATCAATTATTAGCGTAAGAATTGATATCTCATTTGAACTTGGAATTGTTGTAGATTCTTGTTTCAAATGACCATCCACCAACAATTCAGAGATTTCCGTGCTCAAATCCAAACTTGTGGTACCGTTGATTGATTTATTCTCATTTGTGGGTATAATAAATTCAGATTATCTTTTTGATCTTTTAATAATTTTTAGTCTATTCTGTTTAAAGAAAGTAAGGGACTTTGGCACAGACTCTTTCTATTATCTTGAGTCCACTCCGGATATTATTTGACAATCGTATCTAAATGAGTTAGTATGGTGAAATAATAATAGATAGAGGTCTCTATTTTGTAATCTAGGTTATTAAATAGAGGCCGCGAAGTATTAATATTAGCGGAGATTTAGAGATATTAATGAGATTAGTGAGATCAATGATGATGAAGTAGTGAATATTAATGAGAATAATGAGATTAACGAATATCAGTGAGATTTAGTTGGATTTAGAGTCTTCTTGACTTCTTGAATACTCGCTCGCTCTGTATAGATATATCTAGTGATAAAATATTTTTATTAGAGAAGAGTAATTTTTTAGATAATTCAAAAGAGAAGCCATAGAGAGGAAGAGGTACGTATATAAAGAAGAAACGCCAATATGAACAAAATGAGATTTTTATACAGCCATAGCAAACTAATCACAAAGTTTAATGAATCATAAAGGTTGACCAAGTTAGTGAATCGGACAGACCAACTAAATGAATCATAGTAAGCAAGGTTTCAACGAGAAAAAAAGAGATAAAAAGACGATATAAGATAAACGATATTGACCAAAATATAACCCAAGTAATTCTAGTTCAAAGGAACAATCCAGGATATCTAGACGGAAGGTGTGGTCAGATATAGATCCGGTGGTGAGAGATCCAGCTGTGAAAGATCCGATGGTGAGTTGTGGAGGATCAGTGTGGAGGTGGTGGTGAATTTGGACCTTGTAGACCTTTTCTGAACCTTTGGAGTAACTAGAATGTAGTAAAAAAACGTAACATTTCACAATTGTGAGGGAGAAAGTGATTATTTGAAGAACTTATCTAAATCAGATAAACTTGTATCTTCGGGGGCACCAATGTCCTGAGTCAAGAAACCGGATCTAATGACGTTCAACCATTTTCTGTTGGAGTCGATCGAAAACGATCCGGTTCTCATGGAACTCGGAGAGTTGGAGTTGGAGGAGGTGTTGGAAATAGCCTTTAACGCGGACGCATGTAAAGCAGCTGCTGCAGCAGCTGCATTAGGACTGTGCGAGCTTGGGGCTCTAGGGGCTCTTGGAGCAGCAGCGGCTGCGGTCAAGATTTTAGATTTCTTGTTTAAAGAAAGGTACGATAATGATTTGGATCTCTTACCGTTCTTTTTGATGGTGTCGATGTATAAGTCGTTGGCACTTGATACAAGGTCGTCATCTTCATCATTAAAGACTTCGAAATCCTCAAACTCCAAGTCAGACTCTTGTGGAGACTTGTCTTTGGAATCGTCGTCACTATCAAACACATTATCGTTTTCAGTCAAAGACGCAGTGACAGGAGCCGAGGAATAAGGAACAAACAAGTTGGATTTGTCCAAGGTCGAGTCGAGAAACGTGTTTTTGGTAATACCTAAGTCAAACATCGTTTGTCTTCTAGGCTTGGCCAAACTAGCTTGTTTGCCAGCTTCTAAGGAGTCTTCTATTTTGAAATCATCGTTGGACCTCTGCATACTGTGAAGTGGTTGGATGAGACTGGTAGCAGCAGATGATGGGCCGGAAATCGAAGCTTTAGGAGACTGGCTAGCATCGCGAGATCCTTGTTGTTGCAATTGTTGTTGCTTCTGGACTTCCATCAAGTTCTTGACGTGGATATGGAAATCTTCAGCCAACAAACCACGGTAGACATAGACCATTCTTTTTGGTGAAGCATCGGCCCAATCACGAGACAAAGCGTACTTTAAGTTATGGTCACCCTTTTCAACTCTCTTGACGTAGGCATTCAACTTGGCACTGACCAAATTAGATGTCTTTGTCGACAAGTTGGCCATGTCTGGATGTTGTTCCACTAAAATATCACAAATCTGCTTAACTGTCATACCGGCACCCTCTGGGTCCTTTTCGAACAAAATAACAAAGATAGCGTAGAGAACGTCATCTTCCAAGGAAGGATCGTTCTTTTGCTCTGGTCTTGGTTTCTCACCAGTCACAGGGATCGTGGTGGAAATACCAGTCGCAATCGGAGCTCTCGAGGTGTTTTTCGGTTTCTTGGTGGTAGGTGGTTGAGATGAAAACGATTGTGATGATGGTGTGTGTGAAGAAGTAGGTGGGGTAGAGCCTCTTGAGTTTTCTTTCTTAGTATCATTATTCATAAGTGAGTCTGGTGAAATACTTCTTGAAGTCGGTGACAATTCTTCTGGACTCAAACTTTTCTCTGGGGTCATAGGGTTGATATCATTTTGATTAATGAGGCTTGATTTAGGTCTTGACTTGAGAGTTGTTGAAGTAGAAGTGGCACCAGCAGAAGAATTGGTACTTGGAATCGTCAAAGTCATTGGGTTGAAGGATGGAGACGCGGGAGTCGACTCAACTGGAAAACCAATAGGTCTTCTATCAGCTAAAGCCATTTTGAATGTGAATGTATATGTGCTTAGATATGAAACAAGTTTTGTGACACTGTTTAAACCTTTTGTAATGTTCTAGTTTTACAATTATAACTTTAACAAGTTAACTTGATATGAATGGAACAAAAATTAGACCGGAAGGAAATAAAACAACGATGAACAAAAAGGATTCTTATAAAACAAAAAAAATCGATAAAAACAGTTAACTTCTCGTTTCTTTAGTAAAACTGGTTCATAAGAGCTATGAATATTAGTAGTGAACGATTCGATTAGAAAAATAATATGGTTGGTGATTGACTAGGAGAATTAAATGATATTTAAATATTTAATAGTCCGTGTGATGGAGTGAGAAGATGCTAAGAAGATTAATATATGTTTTGAGGAGAGTAGTCAAGACGTAACTTCGTCAAGTCTAGATCCGAGACTCTACTGAAACTAATGGGACAACTTGTTTAGTTTCTGGAGATCCCAGTCTTCACTTAAGTGACAGTCTCCAAGTTTAGAGTACAGAGTAAGGGTGTTTTGAGAAACTGATTTTGAAGAAATGAATGTGGAATATCCACAGGATCCGAATGGATTTCGAAGCTTCAGTATTGATCATTATTCCATCACGCAGTCCTTTCTTCGATCAGAATCTCTTCAACAGTCCTTGAACTCATGAATTCTTCACTCAGGATTTCTGGTAACTTACATTTTATCAATATTTTTGAGGGATGGTCGAGTTTCCTTAGGAGTTTCCTTCTGATATAAGGATAGAAGGATAATTAGTAGAGTATAATCTGCTATCAGTGGTATTGGTATTTTCAATTTTATTATTTTTAAATTACTACATGGCACTAATTCCTTCTCCTGCATGTAAAACGGGCCCGCAATTTGCAAAAATCTCATCGGAATAAAGTCGTGCGTCGGTAATTTTTCACTTTTCTTTTGTGAATCCGATTGCAACAATGTGATAGAGAAGCAGGAAAGAAGGTAGAGAAAACACGGGAAATGACGGGGACGGTGGTCAGAGGTATACTCAATGTAGCGTCAGGGGTATGTATACTTTGAAGACGTTTAAAGCGTTCTTTCTACTTGATTTCATGAAATCTCGCTCCGGCCCTGTGTGATATTCATTTCTTTTCTTGCTATCATATGTACACAAAATTAAATCAACTCCACACGCCTAACTATGCAAGTGTCTTCGTATATCTAAGGGCAAGAAATTCTACAAAACACCCATACATACGAGATTGGATATTGGTGGTGATGACAAGCTACGAACAACTTAAGGAACAAGGAGGTCCAAGGATGTTATTGTAGTTTATAACATTACATTTTACGCTTTACACTTTAGCCATTCGGTTAAGTGAGTCCAATTGTTGCATATGATACTTGGCTGATAAGAACAATTGCCTTGATTTTTCAATTAATATAACCCCTATCCTGCGTGGGAAGCCCTAAGCAGCAATTAAAACCGCTCCGGCCAGCGCTCACGTGGTGGAGTATTAGATCATTGCGCTTAGAAGGTGATTCAGATGATCTGCCTAATATGGAAAGTCACGTTTATTGATCTAATTAGGGCGCGAGCCCCTGAGCACGTGATGGTTCCGGATTTTAACCAGCGCTTTTAATGTTTTTTGCACCCGATCACGAATGAGGTTGAGATGCACAATGCCGCAATATTTACACATTATTTACACCAGTAAGGCCACCAGACGAAGAGCTTTCAAATGTCTCTTTTGGCCACAAAGCGTGGCCCACGTCTTTATTCGCTTGTAGGTGGTATCCTCGTACACAAACGTAATTGTGTTGTCCGTAGCTCAAGGCACATGGAACGGATCTGCGCACCCGCGCCTGGCAGGGTCCAACAATTCCCTTGCAATACCTGGTGATGCTAACCTATAGTTTCCAGTATCTCAATTTGTAATCGATTTGACAAATTGTAAACTTTTACGGGTCATTTCCCAATCTTTGTGCCAATAACCATCGCTATAGCACAGCTGTCCGCCTGGTGAAAGGTCCGCGTTTGGAGGAACAAACCAATAATTTAATGCAATATGTACCTTGTTCAGGGTGAGATCGGGATCGGCTTTATTTACTGCTCCGAATGATGTCACTTCATGAAACCATCCCGCTGGCAAATATAGCATTTCACCAGGATTTAACCACACGGTGTAGCGCCGTAATCCTAAAAACCCTGGAAAGTGAGTGTCTGCAAATGCCACCAATTGCTGGCGGAGATTTTTGTCTTCAAACTCTTCAATGTGAAGCAATGCCGGGGGAATAGTGGAGAAGTTAGGCGGGTCCAATTTAGTGTCACTGGTGATGTTCATTTTCTTTCTCTCGTTGATTTCTGCTTCCAATTGTTTCAACAACTCTGCTTTTTCTGAATCATCCTCCATCTGGTCCAACTTCCAGTGGATGATTTCTTCAATTATGGCCCCATCATCACGAATGTGTTTCCAATTAGGGGCCTGCTGATTAATTTCATAGTCAATAATTCCGCTATTGAAAATTTTGTAGATTGTTCCCACGGTATACATCTTCAATGCATCGGCGGGCAGGAAGAGGGTAAACCTTTTACTGCCGGACGCTAAAATGTACAAGTTATCTGCATGATCGTGGTGCAATCCAGAAGAGCTTCCACTGTTGACACCAGGAACATATTTTCCTAGCCCCAATGTCTTTGTATCTTTTGGGTCTAGAACGAAATCGCTTTTGTCTATCGATTTGGTGGCTCCCATCCACAAGTTTATTTGTTGAGGAACCAACTTGGAGAATAACTCCGGAACAATTGGAAGTTTGTCATCTACCAAGTTTGTCAATGGTGGTTGAAGGAGTTCTTTAACTCTCTGGAATGCTTCTGATTGTGTTAAGGACGTCTCTTCGTCCACTATAGGATCTTCTTCTTCATCACTTTCGACAAAATCGTCATGTAGATTATTCATATCAATGGATGAAGTATCTGAGAAATTACCGAACCCACCATCTTCTCCCTCGTCATCTTCTTCTTCATCATCCTCTTCTTCTTCATCTACATTTTCAATAGCCCCTGCAACTTCGTCAGAATCCTCATTCTCATCTTCATCGTCATCTTCTTCGGCTTGTATATCTATTTCTTCCTCTTCATCAGAGTCCATGTCTTTATCATTTTCTTGTTTGTCGGGATCATCGAAATCGTATTGAGTGGTCAAGTAGTATTCGTCATGGCCCTTTGCAAACAATTGCATCAAACTCTCCAATGTCATTTTGACTCTCTTTTGACCGGATCCAAACCCATGTTGAAACTTCTTTTCTATTTGTAAATCGGAGTCGTAGTTCAAGGTATCTACTATATTATCTGGGGAGAAGTCATTCAAGTTTATGGATCCCTCTGACTTATCTTTGGAAAGTGGTGGGAAATAGTTCGTGAGCTTGACTGGTTTACGAGTCTTGATAAAGTCGTTGTAGAACTTATCAGCATTTATGGTCCCGTCATATGTTAATTCAGCTATTGTATTGTTATCAGAAGGAATTGTAAAATTCGTGTAGCCCGAGGCCAATGTCGTCTTCCGCTTATTCATGATGGTAACTATATTAAACAATGGCTAATCGACAAATAAATTTGGTCGTAATACTTTTCAATATCGAATGATAAATTCGAGGCTCTTTGAAGAAATGATCTGTGGCTGCAACTTTTATTTGAAAGTTACGTGCGAAACCAGGCGATCAGGGATAGAGTTGAATTTCAAAATGTCGTGAAGATAACGGAACTGATTTAATCCGTTTAGGGCCTTCTAATCGTGATCTGTCCTCGGATCAATGGTGGTGATTAATTCGATTTGACGATGACTTTTTCAGTGTGCGAATTATTCAGCTGATTAGTGGCTACAAATCTGCCGATAACTCAATGGTGGGGGTGGAAAGTCCTAATAACTACCCTGATCTTCTATGTTAAGAGTCCGAGTGCCATATCACAAGCCACAATATTAATACTTAACAGGCTCCACTCCAAACCTGTTGAATTGGGACTTTGCTAAACTTGTTAAACCGAGGCGATCGCTGGCACCATCACAATTATAAGGAAAAATATATTTTCTGCATATTCTCCTTACATGAGTATGTTATGTTTCTAATTTTCTTCCAAGAGTGTCTGGAACCACTAGTCCTGGAATTTGTTGTGAAAATTTTGCTGATATCTAGACACTGTGGTGGGCTAGATTTGTCGTCACTAGGGCCGTTTCAGCGCATTCCACCAATTTGATTCTGGATTTCTGACAAACAGAAACTTTTGCAGCCGAGTCTTTATGAAACTGAATGGCTTCTAGGTGCTTGGTGAAATCATAAAGACTCTCATATGCTCTCGGGTGCTCTCGGGTGCTCTCGGGTGCAACCTCGTATGTTTCAGATGTGATTTTCACTTCTGCTTTGTAGTGGTTGAAATATTCTGTTCCAGCATTGTCGTGAAAGAATAAGTCTGGGAAAGTTTGTTTTTAGAGCTGAAAACTTCAATACAGAACTGTTATGGAACATTCATGGTATATTGGATGAATGAATTGAAACCGTCTGAATTTAGGAAGACTCTAGTGGCCAGGAGTATTGTATAAAGTCCATATAATTGTAAACTGAGAAATTACTTATGTAGTAAGAAGGGTCCTATTTAGTAATGAAAGAGCCTGAAGCACATTAAGGGCCCTCTTGAAGCCCCCTCTTCCCTTCTCAGGATACAAGTAATTCTACCAATCTTACAGATTTTTTACTTTTAATATAATTAAATATTTTAAAGAATACTCATAATACACAAAAAACGGACATGGTTTAATAAGCCAGTTAAAAAACCACGCAGACCGCCGACCAGATTCACCCATTTAAGGTATGAAGAATAATGGTTTGAGATCCGATTTCAATCTTTTAGAATCATCTATAACATTTTGATGATTTACAGCTTCGACTTCATCTATACAATCAAACGATCTCTTCTTTGCCAAGTATGCTGGGGTAACGCCTGGAGAAGAGGGAGAGTTGAGTGAAGTATTGAACGAAGAGCTGAACTCAACAGATTTAAAAGCATTAGGTTCGCTTGGAATAGATTCATTTTTTTGGAACTCATTGACTTGGAAAGTTTCCTTGCAAGCATCAGACTCAGTCTTTGGCTCGGATTTGAAAGCCAATTGAATAGATGATTCAGTAGCTCCAGTTTTGAAATTGTTATTCACTTCATTAACGTCCTTATTTTCGAAAACTTGATCATTTTTAAGGTGCTTTGGGCTTGTGCTGTTTGAAACTGGAGTCAATGGCAATACACTGTTTGTCTTGACTTTGTTCGTGGTATTGATCTTTGGAGTAACAGGAGGATCCAATAAAGAGGTTAAAGAGTCGGTAGCACATTCGACCAAAGACTTCATCAACACAGAGTATTTTCCACCTTGGCTGAAATATTTGACTTGCAAACTCTTTGGAGGATGGTCCAAAATCTTGATCAAGTTCTTGAAGAAGTTCTTGTTGAACAAAGATTGGAATGATTGGAAAGACAAAAGCTCTTGAACCTTTTCACCATCCTCTTCACATTTCAAATTATTGTAGAAACTCAAGACGTTTGACAAATTAACCGGGATTTTCAAGATCAAAATGCTAACCAAGATCGAAATCAAAGCAATTTGAGATGAAGTGTAATCGAAATAAATATTTGGATAGAATTGAAATAATTCTCCAATGTAGTTGGATAAGAGCTTGATTTTGTATGACGATTTTTTGACCATCATAGAACTGTTTGAATAAGAAGTTTGTTCTTCCTTCTCGTGTTCTTTTATTAAGAAGTTCAAATATAAATCAATGAAGGAATCGAAAGTAGGAGTGTTGATCATCCATTCCAATGATTTTAAGATATGTTTTTCCATTTCAATGAACAATTCTTTGTAGTAGCTATCAACACAGATTTTTCTTAAATCGTTTAATGAAGGGACTTTGAATTTGGAGTCCAAGTTCTTGCAACTGATCCATAAGCAAGTCAATCCCAATAATTGATAGTGTTGTTTCTTGACGATTCTTGTTGAACAATATCTGTCAATCAAGTTAACTGTGAGTGGAAATGTGGACTTTGAAAGGTTTAAGATGGTGATAACCTCCATGAGGAAGTCCAAGAGTAATGGTCTCATACCCAATTTGATCTCTGGTTGTTGTTCGATAAGAACTAAACTTGGAAGTGATTTTGATTCCATGGAAAGTAAGTGGATCAACATGTCAAATTCATAGTCAGAAATGGTGGTTGAGTGGGACTTGTACTCCATTGACTGAAGAGTAACATTTGAAGACTTCAACGTAGAATTGAGAAGACGAGTTTGAAGAAATGTATCCGGAGAATTTGAATACATAATGCAGAGTTGGATAGTATACTTATACTAGTGAAGTAGAAGGAGAATGAGTATTTATAGGGAATCAGAATAGGTTGACAGAGATAATCTGAAGAATCAATTGTCTTAATGGCTGTAAAATCGTATGCGACAAGAGTACAAATGCGACAATAAATACGACAGAAATGCGACGATGCTGAAAAATTCAAGAAGAGAATAGATAGTAATGAAGAAGTGGTGGTCTGTATAAGAAGAGAATTAGAAAAGCAGAGGATTCAGAACGAGTTGTAGAAATAGTAGAAACTAATGTACTATGTGAATGAATATCTAATTAGCAACTTTTTGTTTGAGTAGTTAGTATATGAATCTAAATGTTCATGAAATTCTAGAGAGTGGATCTAAGTCTATGATGAAATGATGAATGGTTGACGTTGATGAACAGTGAAGAACAGTGAGGTCAATACTTTATGAATATGAATAGTTGATTTGAATTGTTAATGTGATTTTGATGTGATTTGAATTGTTATAATGATTGAATAGTTGTGGGTCAATTACCTATTCAATGATTGATAGTAAAACAAGAATAAATTCTTAAGTTCAATATTTCAAAAAAGGGAATAGTAAAAAGTAAGGAGTTCAATTATATATATATGTTCAAGAAAGTTGAAACAAAGGAGCCTCAATAGAAGGAAAATTTTTTGGGAAATAGACAGGAGGTTTTTGGAATCGTTTATTTTGACTGCTACAGAGGTGTGTAAACTACAACAACCAAAAGTCTGTCTAATCTCCAGGTCTCCTTTTCAACTTTGTGATTAAAAATCATAAAAGGAAAAAAAAACTATATAAGAATAATCCAAAAAATAGTAGTGATGTTTTTTGATTATTCACTTATACTATAAAACCTTCTTATCAGGATTTACTTTGTCCTTTCTTATTTTATTACTTGCATATTGGTACATTATTTTTTGTGCTATCCAGAAATAATTGCTTTTCATTGAAGCGGCCAGATCTAAGCACGACATTTTCCTGGCCCACGGCTCTTCCAAGTAGGCTGGTTTTTGATAACATTCCACTCAGATCCCTTTAATCCAGGAAATAGGGATAAAACTATAACCAAAAACGGATAAATGATTAAGGTTTCCATTGATACAAATGATTTAGAACCACAATAATTATCCATTGAGACAATTATGCACATTGTCTGAGTGTATCCATATCCCCGTAATTAGGCCAGAAGTTATAAGGTTCTACACAAAGGTTAATTGTCTGATATGCCTGATAACAATCAGGATTCCTCCATCAAATTGTCCTTGGTAGAGAAGGTTCAGCCCGCAGAACCCCGTTCTGGAAAAAGTCTGAACATGAATCAAGCTGTAGACGGAATATTTCTCTCTCCCCCTCCTTCCCACGGTGTAGCAACCTGTAAAATTAGACGACAACTTTCGACAAATCTCAAATTTATTTCCACACACCAATTTTGTATCATGGAGTAAACCTTTGTTCTTTCCGCCTTATATTATATTTTTGCGCTCTCACAACCATACTTATCTTAACCCTTGTACAGTTGTAAAGGGGCGGTTAGTCCAACTACTTCTGTAATTGATTGAAAGATGTTCAATCAATTACAATTATGGTACTCAGAAACTCGGGCCACTTGATCCAAAAGATCGACCGACTTCTTCATCTACAAATCCTTCTATGCCTATCTCAAACTCGGCCAAAAATATTGCTCCTACTATTTCCGGTTACCGTGTGATATTTTGCCTGCTCGGGCAGGAAAAAATCCGAATTGATATTTTTCTCCTTACACAGGCCAATACTGATAAAAAAAATATGATCTGAAGGAGTGATTCAGTTTTGAGGTGGAAATATAGATCCTTAAATTTGCCGTGAACGGAAATGCCTTTGATGAAATTCATTTCAACTTCTACGATAACGTAAATAATATTAACAATTACAAGTACAATTGTTTGTGACTCTTGTGATATATATTGATTATTAGCGTATGGTCTCGAGATTCAGTAGTTGAGAAATCGTATTTTGAACCACGTATCAGGATTTGACTCGACAAAATGTGAATATTATGAGACGAGTTTTCAAGCAACATAAAATTGCTTCAGCCTATGAAACAAATCCGGTTACTCGGCATAGTCTGTAGAAGAAGTATGTAGCGTATTTACATATACGACCCAAAGACGAGGACACATCTACAAACAGGACGACATTTTTGAAACTCCTTTCATGCATACTGTAGAAAAATTTTGTAGTCGAGGAAAACCATGGTTACTTTGTCGTAGCCTGGTTACATCCGAAAATTGATGCCCCTCCTCTGTAAACATCTTGAAGTTTGGAGGGAATAAAATGTCACTTTTGTGTTGGTGACTTAATTGGGTATATTCCGCGGCACGGTGTCTAATCGTCTTCATCTATTTCTACATTGCTTAAGTTTATAATTAGTCTTCTCATCCATTTTTGTCACTTCTCTCCTGTTGTTCAGGTGACGGTGCGGTGAAAATGTTGAAAAAACTAAAATGGCTACTACCTAGGTTACCGCATTATTCTTTACATAACGGTTGCGGTAGTGAAAACAGTTTATTGTAGAGGCTTATTATATCAGGTGATTGAAGAGGTTTTTGAAGCTAATTCACTCCTGTAACAACGAACTTTCTTTTTCTTGGATACAAAATGTCACTATTTTTGAGATGAGCAGTTTCTAAATTATCAGGATTCTCACAAAATCAAGAATCTTTTTCAGTAAATATTACAAATCGCAGTAATTCAAACCCATTCTCCACTAAATTTTCGAATTCGTCGCTAATTCAAAAACCTGCCTTAATTTCTATCGCTAAATTTATATTTGTTTCACAATCAACTCATCGCTCATCTATCTAATATGAGTTCAAGAGAAGAAATAATCACTAGGCATAAAAAGGAATCCAAGGATTTAATTGCTACAATCACAGGATTGAAGAAACAAGCAACTAAAAAGACAAGGAGAAATGTTGTGATTAAATGTACCGATATGCAAGCAGACTTGGATAGAAAACAGAAGAATGAATTGCAAGAGTTTGATTTCGGCATTGAAGATGAAGAAGTTACACCAGAAGAGTTAATAAAACAGCTCGAAATTGACAATGTGACTGGAACCATTGAAAATGATGCTAATGTAACTGAAAAAGATGGTGATGTCACTGAAAAAGATCCATCTGAAACTTCATCCACATCTTCATCTTTTAAACCTAAGCGGAATCGTCAAAAAGAAAGACTTCTTAAAAGGCAAGCGGAAATTGATAAAATCAAATATGAAGCTTCGATAGAAGCTTCAAACACTATAGATTATAGACAAATCGAAATAGACTCGATGAATCAAATTCTTTCACTTAACAGTTTAAAGGTTCAAGAAATCAAACCTGATGGTCATTGTTTATTTGCTTCCATCCAGGACCAATTGCTTTTAAGACATCAGGTCTCTAAAGATATTGAAACGTTGAGAAATCTTGCTGGTGAATATATCTCAAAACATAGAGACGATTTTATTCCATTCTTGTTTGACGAAGTCACCTGTGAGGTTAAGGATATTGATGCATATATTGCGGAATTAACAACTACTGCCATGTGGGGCTCCGATATGGAAATCTTGGCTCTTGCTAAATATTTCGATTGTCCCATTAGTATTTATATTGCAGGTTCCTCGACAATTGTTATAAATGAGGAAGGAGAAGAACCAAAGTTAATGTTGGGATATTATAAACATTCTTATGGGTTGGGTGAACATTATAATTCATTAAGAGACATGGAGATTTGAGCAACACCGAGCGAAGCGAAGTATTTTGAATCAAAAGGGTTATCAGTTCTGAATAAAGGGAGTTTTTATTAGTGGAGATTTAGTGGAAATTACAAGAGTTTTCATAGTTAAGCCCAACGATTAAAAGTTATTAGGAAGCAATACTAACTTCTAATTCAAACTTCACTTCAAATTTGGAACTAAAATGTCTGGTCTACATCGAGATTTCTAGACTACCAGACTAGAGCCTATAGATTACGGTGCATAGTTTGGATGACTATTGAGAGTGAAATATGCAATAGGAGGCTCTTTTATTGTAAAATGGAATTCTTGAAAGGAAATTAAGGGTTCCTTAAAAATGCAATTATCACTTCGTTGTCCTTGGAGGACGCAGCTGCTCTCTGGTGAAACTGTACCAGTTCCTGTTTAACACGATTATTAATGGACACTGACAGAAATCATCCCTCCCGACGAACAGTTGGGAAGATGGTTCATTGGTTGGTTGGGCCTTATTTGGAGCCATTCTTGTAGATCACGAATAAAATAGAGAATATGCTGCCGCAAGACCACAGATTAGAAGCTCTGTTTGGGGCAGTGATCACCCAGTCCAACAGATAATCGACAGATACTGATCGTGGTTCATTTCGGATCAGCAAAACCTCCAACTTCTCTTTAAGATGTCGCTAATCTTCGCTAAATCTCCACTAAATCACGGCTCTTTGTCTCCCGTTTCACCGAATTATGCTTTCTACCAAATCAAAATGTTTTAGTATTCGTTTATGCATGTGCTCTGGATAAACGTCATTATCTTTGGGTTGAGCTCTAGGGGAGTACAATAATGTCTGATCTCTTCACCATTTAATGGTGTAATTGTGATGTGATTTGTGCCTGCTACGACCTCTTATATAAGATGATAAAAAATGGGTCAATTTGCCGAGATTTCAACCCAGCTGTTTCAAGAAAAGCTCTCGACATCGAAATGCTTTAATTGTGTTGAAAGAATCAATCCTATTGTATAACCTGAATCGGAAGTTTCACTGAGTACGTTGCAATGAACTCGAGTTCGGCCACAGAAGTTGAGGAAGGTTAATTGTATCTCGGTTATGATTTTAACTCGGGTATTGTGATTTCGTATTGTTGGAGTTTCAGGGTTCGCACAGGGCTCAGTGATTATCTTGCGACATCTCCTCAGTTATTAACCCCCTTATCCTCGTTTTGAGCAAGGTGGTTCGACATTACTACTCCGTTTCCGAATATATCGACTTGTGGAGGAGGTACTGAAATTTCTCAACTTGTGGCAACAACTACACTACCCCGTTACATTGTTCTCCACTTGGGCTATGTATAGAGTTAACTTTAGATCGATTCCTTGATTCATAGGAGGCTACAAGATTGCTAATTATACTAATTGTGCGCTCGCTCCTATGCATGAATTTATTTCCGCATCGAGAAATGTCGCCAGATCACAACGACATTCAGATCAGAATTTTCTCCGATTAGGCAATCAGTACCTGCGGCTACAGTCACGTGAATTTCTCGAATTATGTCGCGAATAATATAGATTTCTTCCTTGCGACATTTTCACCCACGTATTCTGACGTAAGTTTTATGGGGCTCGTAACCCTCGAACTATCGTCGTAAATTTGGGGCATCTTTTAGACAGGAAACTCTTCATTTTTCGGCCAAATGTCTTCTGAAAGCGAGAAAATAGGGATGGACAAAAAAATCTTCGCTTAACGATTGGAATAGCAATTACAAAGTTCACATGTCTCTGCCCATGTAAACCAATAACTCTAGTAAGCGTTATCGCATATTTGGATTGTTGTTCGGTCCTGTAAGATCGTCAGATTCCCTTACTAAATCCGTAGCTATAAAAAACTTGAGCCCTGCAACTAATTTGGTTAAACCGTCCCACGAGGAAAATCTCCTGGCTAACTCATATTAGCAATCAATGAACATAAGATTCGTATTGATGCTGTAAAGAGGCTCTAGAATGCTAGGATATCAACCTAGAATCTTTTAATTATGATGGTAGTTTATCTAAACTTGAGCGAAGACAAATGAACAATTATCCCTCTTACTCTAGAGTTTCCGTACCTTTGAGTTAGTTCGATATATTCTTCATGTGCATTATATTTCGTGAACAACCGTCTGGATAAACCTTTATCTGGGTAACTGGCAAGCAACTATTCCTCTTACAAGGTTGAAGAAAGTGTTGAAGAAGGCGTACTCAGCTGAAGAGAAATCATATCGAAAAAGTTGTCGTGGTCGTCTCACGTGTGAAAAAGCAAATATATGAACAACTGGACAACAGGATGATAACTCGAAGTGTCCTCGCCTGGGCTTCCTATATACTCCTGGTAAATGTACAATATCAGTCTAGACAGTGTCTGTGAATTTTTCAATTGGTTTTCTTAATTGTAAATAAGGAATAAAAGTATCGTCAGGCTCCTCTCAATATGATGGGGGTGTACCATCTCGTCTAATGGTATTATATAAGCGTACAGTGGCTCAGTATAGTCAATTAAATGTCTGGTGACATTTGCTGGTCATTCTTAGTTGAGAGGAAAAATCATGGAACATTCAATTACAATTTACAGCTGGATCATCTGTTGAAGTTCCGTCAACTGATTTTTTTGGTAGCCGCACACACAACTTGCCAAATTTACGATTAGATCTGCAAGCCATGACAGAAACAGCCCTAGGAAATTCTGAGTTAATTATTAAGTAGGCTCTACCAAGAGGCACATAGTCCAAAGTGGGTGCGGACCTCTTGATCAAGGTTCATTCACAACTAGTGAGGGTATCATATATAAGCGTTAACCTAGCATTATTTGAATTGAATAAGCCTCCAAACACAAAAACACTGTTTTAAAATAGGGCTCAGTTTTTTTAAAGGGGTTCGTATGCTTTCCTATAAGGAGGCTCCCCCTCAGGAGGTCGACGACATTTTCTGAAGACCTATTCTATAATTATTATGTGGAAATATATCCAATTGTTCTTGACAACAAAACATCTTCATCTTCAAATCCTTAACTACTCCCCACCTTTATCAGTACAATTAAACTTTTACATATGTTACCACTACACATTGATTTGATAAAATCCCCACAGAGAGTGCATAATGTGTAGTTTCCACTTTATGTCTAAATAAAAAATATATAAATAATTACGTTTTTGCACGACTTTATTATAATACTCTTAGAAAATACACACCACAAATCCGGATTTTAAAGGTTTTGTCTGAAAAGGGTATAATTATTGATTTGAACCCTAGGTTGTGTAAGAAAAACTCACGACCTCAAAATGAATGAAAACCACCCGAACTTGAACAAATTCTAGGTAGGTTGATATTCTATTTGTACTGATTAGGGTTATGTTACTAACAACACCGAGACCAAGTCCCTTCACTAGGTCGTTACGCCCGTAAATCTATTCTTATCAATTACACTGGGTTCATTTTCTTTCGTTTAGAAGCTATAATATTCGCAAAAAATGAACACGTCCAGCAACACATCGGACAAACCCGTCTAGCAACCCATCAAACAAACCCGCCTAGCGAACCTTCTAACAAACCCGCCTAGCAAACTTTCTAACAAACCCGCTCAGTAAACCTTCTAACAAACCCGCCTAGCAAACTTTCCAACTAACCCCAAAATGTGATAGGCTGATTCGATTAATATCGCACAGTGATGAGCGTACCACATATTTTATGCTTTAGCTTATCATTTCATGGTATTTCCCCTCCAAGGTAATATTTAGACGATTCCATAAACTTCCAGTTGGCTTCGAGATAGTGTAATATATTAGAACTAATTCAAGTAGCTCTTTCGGCCGATAAACCACTAATAATTTTTTCTCGCACTCAGAAATTGAATGGCAATTTACGTAAATGTTGCCACTCACTTACCAATCAAGTTGAGAGTGTGAATATCACCAGTCAAAATTGCATATAAAGGTTTCATTTACGAGAACTGTGGAACTACCGCTGCAATCAACGTTATCAAACCAAATGTGTACATTTCGAACACTGCTATCCGGAGAACACTCGAGCCCCAATTCTGACCCTCCGTTGATTTGATTTCTCACACATCTACAAAAAATATCGGGCGGTCGGCGAATATCTTAGTTGCACTGAATCGAAAATATATAAGCAAAATCTAAAATGAGTGTATGGTTTCTGGGTAACATATTGGCTCGGCGTATTGCTTCTTGACTTGTTTATTTTAAACTAGCTAGTAATGAGCGATTTATGAACCTAGTTTAATTTTTAATTCGTTAAGTTTCAGATTATGTATGGCGGTGTTGATGTTTACTTTTATATGCACCTTTTTAACAAGAACAATTAGCGAAACCTTCGACGGATATTTTAAGAACCAATTTCAGTTTCGAAAACCTGTTTAATTTATTACCCTGGAATTCCGTCAAAAGGAGGTATATGCATCCCTATGATTGTTCAAAGTACGTTGGGTTATTGTTATATGCAGGTAATTGGGTTAGATATATTTCACTTATTAGCCAGGGAGGCCGGTTCTGTAAAGCTTTTAATGATTATTGCTACTACTGGAGGTATCGCTATGGAAGGCATTTTGTTTTAAATTCCGTTAGGAGTTTCCCACCACTAGGATATAAAATAGAAGAATTTCAATAAAAGATGAGCTTTTTGGCCACCAGGAGCTATCTAAATCTCGACAAAACGCTCTATACGGTATGTTTTCTATCACCAAGTTAAACCAACTCATGAACCACTGTAGCGATTAATTACGGGCTTATATGGAAATGCCTAGAAGTGGGCTCAAGAATCGCCAAAAGCCTCAATTAGTAGAACTTGTCGTGTAGTAGACGTTATGCTGGTCAACGCAAATGACAAGAAATTACGAGAAGCATAAATCCTACCAAAAGCAAAAAATGGAATAGCGGATGGAGACTGAGGTGAGTAGGTAGAGTAAGAGATGGCAGAAGGTGGACTGCTATTTATCTGCTAATTTATCTACTGATATAATAATAGTTCATTACTATTGTTGAGTAATTTGGAAATATTGTAGGTCACGTGACATAAAAGTTGCGTAGTTAAACAACACGAAGTATATAGATAAGCGAATAAGGAGGAATGTAGGCTTAAAAAAGCTGTTTCAATTATACTGGTTCCCTGAGATTCTTACTTCTTTAAACAAGTTGACTTTTAAATATATAGTTGTCATTTCATAGTCAGCCAGTATGGAGAATGCCAGATAACTCTCTGAACTTGTGCTAGTCCCGAACTTTGTAGTTAAAATCGTTAATACTTATATAGACTAGCAATAAAAGAAGCTAACTCTCTAATTTTAAGCCGCGACAGTCGAGGATGCTTATTATAAGTTATGGAGATCATGGACCTTCTGGATTTACTTTGCATCCTTTTATAGGCCCCAGGCCAATGTCGCACTTTGATCCGACATTCAAACGACATCAAACTTTTTTGCTTAGTCAGGGTCATCTTATATCAACCACTCACAAATCCTACATCTTTGCTTATCTCTTAATATCCAAAGAAACTTAAAATATACGAAATATGGGTTGGTTCTGGGCAGACAAGCAAACATCCACATTATCCAAATGTCCTATAGATCATACGGCCAAGAAACCACAAATTTCGGCATGTCCTATTGACCACTCGAGAGTTGGCAAGCCATCTGAATGTCCCGTTAAAGGCGACGAAGTTTTAAATCCAATGAACAATATGCCTATGAGCATATCTTCAGAGAAAGCTCCTGGCCAGAAGATTTCGTTATCCACAGAAAGAACCATTTCGTCGATTCCTAGAGGTGAAACAGAAGATCAAGGATTATGGGATTATCCATCTCCACAACAAATGTTGAACGCCATGTTGAAAAAAGGTAAAGGTCAAGATGTGCCTGAAGATGCCGTCGAATCTATGGTTGACGTCCACAACTTTTTGAACGAAGGTGCCTGGCAACAAATCTTGGAGTGGGAACACAAATACACCCAGGAATCCAGAGTAGAACCTAGGTTATTGAAATTCACAGGGAGACCACATGATTTATCTCCAAGAGCTCAAATGTATTTATGGTTGGGTAAGGTATTTCCTCAAACTTTTAATACTCAACCTCCTTTTGATAGACATGACTGGACGGTTTTAAGATCTCGGGGTAAGACGGAAGGCTGGGAAAATGTCAGATATGTCATTGATTATTATAGTGCTCCTGATGATGAAGAAACCGGTATGCCTTCATTCATGTTGGATACTAGACCTGCATTGGATAACCCTAGAAACGCTTTAGATAGATTTGAACATTGGTCGACACCATTGTGGAGAAAAGCTATGGGAGAAAACGGGTCGGAGGACCGTTAAGTTGATTTGAAGTAGCAAGTAACTGAGTGAAGCGAAGTTGCATGTGAGGGGTGTTGATGACGAAGAGGGAGAGTGCTCCTACGCTCCTAAGTGACTTCCATGCCAGAATTTCGAACAGCTTCAAATTGCTTCAATGGGCTTCATACCAGAAGCAAATACACCCATGATTCGTGTAGTGACTCGGTTATCGATCCAGCTACTACCGTGATGAGCTTTTATTAGCATTGGAGTCTGTATTTCTAGAATACATCTTGAAAGGTATTCTCAAACACCTTTGTTTATGATTTACGAGACACTACAAGAGTCTCTGGTACATTAACAAGTGTTTTTCTTGATCCGAATTGTAATTTTGATTTAATTATTCTTGAATTCAACTCATTTTGTTGATTGGTGAACTCCAATCATTTCTTTATTCATACTATCACACGGTGACTAACCATAATCACCATCCTGTTGTCATACTCTACACATATTCTACACCTAGTTCCCTTCTGACCTCTTTTTCAATCCGTCCTTTGTATATATCCTCTAATGTCGTATTTATTCCTATCAGAGGGAAAATCAGTAGTTCTAATAATACAACACAAGTCAAACAATTTTCAAGTCAAATAATTTTACAACTCATACAATTTTCTTTGTTAATTACAGTTTTATAAACTATTTACAAGATATCTCTAGATATCAATTCGTTGCCAATTCTTCCCTCAATCTCAAGTTCTGCTTAGTTCTTTAATTCTGCTAACAATTCAGGACTAAAGTTGAATTTATCAGTTAAAGTGCTCAATAGTTTTGGTAATTCCGTACCCAATTGGTTCAATTTCTTGTCTGCTAAGTTATCAATAATGTACTGAGTTCTGTCGTTGTTTCCTCTCTTGACCACGTGGTTTAACAAGAAATAATAAGTGAATTGATTTGGTTCTACCTTTAAGTCAGTTTGTTTTTTCAAGTTTTCAAAGTATTCAAATGCAAGATCTTCGTGTTTTCTGATCAATCCGGAAATCATCATGTTCCAAACTCTGGTATCGTTGCTGATTTTCTTGATGTAGTTGTCAAAGATCTTTTCGGCGTTGCCAACCAAACCAAAATCCAATTCTCCCTTCAACATTGAAGTGTGTAATTGTGCAGAGTATTTGTATTTCTTTGTTGCAGTTTCGAAAATCTCTCTAGCAGCTTCGATGTTCAACCCGTCTCTTGATAAGCCGTCCACCAACGTTGTGAAGGTGAAATCGTTGAGTTGGATATTCTTTGAAGTTGTGATGCTGGATAAAATTTGGTTGACGTTTGGCTCAAGCCCTTTTTCACGATGCAATTTGAAAAATATATCGATGACGATGGTATACGTAGCCACTTCTTCCGGAATGTTATATTTCTTCATGAATTCCAAGATTCCCTCTACTGCCTTGTAATTCTTGGTTTTCGAATAATGATCTAAGAAGGTGTTCATGGTGGAAGTGAATGGAACGTATCCTGAACCATCGCTCATGAATTCCTTTAATTTTGATTCTGCTTCGGTGATCTTCTTGTTCAAAAGCAATCCAATCAAAATATTGTTCTTTGTAGGAGAAATGACTGGCAATTTGTCAAATTTTTGCAAGTATTCGTCAACTTTATCAAATCTGTTGAGGTTTGCAAAGCAACTGATAATTATGGAAAGTGTTTTGGCAGTGACTTGAGTACCGTTTGACACAATCGTTTCTACGGTTCTCTCGATATTCTCAACAATCAAATCCTTCTTAGCTTGTCTTCTTATGTAGTTAGGATGTCCCATGGCTCTGAGAACCATTTCCCAGGTTGAAATTGATGGTTTTTCAATTCCGTTCTGCAAAATCGTTTGGAAAATCTTGAAAACGTCGTCACATTTACCTGCCTCAAGGTAACCTTTCATAAGTCTGACCAAAGTATCTTCATTGATACTTTTCCCTTCCTTCTTGGAAGCATCGTTAATATCGTTGTAAATGGAATTCAAGGCATAAACGTCTTTACGTTCAGAAGCATTGTTGATTTTCTTGTATACAATTTGACCGTTTGGATCCAAATTCTCATACTCAAAGATACGAATGGCTTTACCAAACTTTTGACTTTCGTCTTTAAACTTTTCGCCCACTTGGACATCGTCAAGAGTCCGGATTACAAGATATGGAGGAGGTAATTTTTCAGATTGCAACAACTTGACGGCATCTGAAGTAGTGTATTTAATACCCTCCTGCAAACAAGATTGAACAAATGCAAAATATGCAAGGTTTGGTAAATAAAATGGGCGGTATGGCAAAACTTCTTTGAGTACATATGGAAATGGAAGTGGTGATGAAAGAGACTTTTCGTATTCAACACTTTGTACCCAAAGTTTCAACACATTACGATAAATGGTTTGTTTATCATGGTCGCTAGAATAGTAGTTTACTGCAAGTGCTGTGAAATGATATTTGTGGGCGACTCTGAATTCAACCATTGAATCTAAAATCTCTTCAATCAGATACTTTCCCAAAGACATCTTTGGATCCAAAGCCTTGAAGAATAATTGAGTCACAATTGGTTGGAACCAAGAGAACAATTGTTTGTCGTCAATATTCTCAGACACCTGGATCTCTCTCAAGTACGATAATCCTTCATTTAAAATGGTGACTGCTTCAGTTAAATCACTGGATGAAGCCTTGACTGATTCCCGAATTTGATCAGCAATATCACGAAGCTTGGGATTCACAGCTTGATACTTTCTTTTACCTTTTGGTTTTATATCTGAAGTTTTTTCTGATGATTTGGTTGGTTTATTTACAACCTGGTCTGGCTTCACAGGCTGGACCTCTGGTTTTACAGGCTGAATCTCTGGTTTGGGGTTTGTTGTGGATGCTGATTGGAAACGTGCAAATACAATCCCCTGAGCTCTGGCCTGAACAGCTCTACTCAAGTTCCTATAGACGGACTGTCTGAAAGGAATCATGATGTTTTGTTGAGTTATCAAAGTGAAGCTTCAAATTCAATTTTCATTTTGATCGAAAAATTTTACGCGAAATTAGTGCGACTGAACGGCCAGAGGAGGGTGAGAGGGAGTTCAAGGGGAGTTTGAGGAAGGTTAATGAAAGGGTTAAAAGAGAAATATGGAGTGAAGGATTACGGTGGACGTAGCTGTAACTCTGCAGTTGTAATATATATAAAAAGTACCAAAAGAACTCCAATAGTAATTCGTGAGAGTCGACAATTTTTAGACAATTTATAGACAATTACAAGCGTAAATGTAATAGAATAAACTTAACGTCTATGAATTCACGAATTAAAGTTTTTCTCGTACTCTAAGACATTTACTATAATGAAATATCCCCTCTATGGTTCATTTAAATGAACTAGCGATTCATACTAAAGAACTACGATGGAGTGATCAATATCTAGGAATATTAAAAATATTTAGTAATATGACCTGAAAATTGATCCTCATGAAATCTGATGAAAGGTATGGATTAATTATATATGATATGAAAGACTTCAACCACTAATTTGTTAGTATTCCTCTTAAACATTAAGGAAAGCATATACTGTAAATCAGATATCTAAAAAAATTCTTATCATTAACAAAATATCAATTGAGCTGGGTTTAATAATGGAGTCCTCCGACTCAATTCATCATTTAAACAGTATACACTATGTTACATTTAGACATACCAATAATCGTTAGAGACCATGAGAATATATTTAGTGATTCGCATAAGTTTTTATACTTGTTCAGTTTTGGAATGAGGTCGTGTGGAGGTCGATTTGTAAGTATTACCCGGAATACTGACTACTACAAGAGAGGGTTGTTTGAATATTTGGAAGTATGGCGTACTCCATTAGTGGAATTGTTTGAAAGATTTGGATAGGACGACAGTTATGGAGATTTACGGGAGTGGAGTATTGGTTATGAGCAAATCAATCAATTTACTATAAACCAAGTTACTATGAGTTTAGAAGCTGTTGTTGAGGTATTGAGAATATCTCAAATACCACTTATTTAGAAGCGGGCTGGAACTAGGATGAGCGTGACAATTTTGATATATTGATTTAGAATATTTAAGCAAATATGAAATGGTTTTGTGGTCTAGTTGGTTATGGCATCTGCTTAACACGCAGAACGTCCCCAGTTCGATCCTGGGCAAAATCATTTTTTTGTTTTTTTTGGCTAAAAACTTAGATTTTAATTTATTTGTTTAGATTATATTGATTTCGCATTCTTAAGGAAAATATAGAATGGTTTTGTGGTCTAGTTGGTTATGGCATCTGCTTAACACGCAGAACGTCCCCAGTTCGATCCTGGGCAAAATCATTTTTTTGCATAATCTTTTTATTAAAAATAGGATATAGTTCTTTTCGTCCACCCCAAATCTCTTAATGTAGGAACAAAGCGAGGTTTTGATAATATCTGATCTCTCCTTGTTTGCATATTGACTCAATAAAATCAATAATATCAATATTTTAATAGCGTATTCTAGCCCGCTTCTAGAAAGATATATAGAATTCTCCAGCTCCGTATGGGTTGCGAAGTAGCTTAATATTACGTAGTCCATAGATTGTCCAAGTGTGTTTTGGTGGTGCAGATATTCACATGCATTTTGGGTATTGTAGATTGCTGTTATGTATTTTGTTATTGTAGATAGTCAAATAATTTATGACGTTAATTAATATATTTTGCAGCCAAACAAAAAATCCAAATTTTATGTTAATTTCTTAAAAAATTCAAATATACTATTAAAGCAAATCTAGGAATATTCATATAGTGGTATTCTATAAGCACAGCTTAGATTTAAAATCTCACTTACTCTCCGTGTTTCTATTGCTGGGGTAGGATATCGGAAACGAATCAAAATCCACCAGCGGCCAGCAGCGAGTATTCTTTTGGATTCTCTTAACCCTACATATCTACATACTATCACATAGGCAAATTTAACTCATTAGATCTATTCATACTAAGAATGTTTCCGAACATCTTAACCATCTTACATATCTTCGTCATTATCACCTACTTATTGCCATATCTAAGATACGCTTCACGTGACAATATCCGGGTAACCACCCAGATCTATATATCATGAATTTACAAAGCGATAAGTCAGTTTACAACACAATGAAATCTAATGGATACGCTTAATGATCCGAATACAAAGTATACACAACCAACCACTGCGCCAATAGAAGATGCTCCATCACATCAAGAACTTTTGTTCTTCAATTACCATGAATTCTTAGTTTCCGATTATAAATCATCGAGGTCTAGCACTACAGAGACATCGCTAGTAATAAATCACTTTCCAAATATCTATGCTGCACCATACTCTGCAATGTACTATACCACTAGAATAGTGCGGATTCCCCGAATATATGATACATTGAACCATCCCGATTTGATACCCCAGTTTTCATCATATGTTCCAGGAACTGAACCGGCAGCATTAACAAGTTCGGATTTAAATTTTGATCCTACAGGCATTTTCGACGGCAATAGGTTTGGAACGACTTCAGTAACACCTTTAGTTCCAGGATTAATATCAAGTGACCAGTTCATGACAATTGTCAGTACTGTAAATAAATATCTACATGACGCTCTTGACCCATACAATCTCTACAACTTTTTGGAAAATGTTCTCGAGTTCCTAAGTGCTGGCACTTACTCAAGAACCTTCAACAAGTTCATTTCAGTTTCATACTCCAAGAAAAAACTACAACAATTAGAAGAATATGTGGAGGAAGCTAACAATACCATTCTTCAACATACAAAATGCAAATTAATATCGCCGAGGAAATCCGGATACCTTTCAGTATGTGACTTTTTATCTCATCAATCATTTAACAAACCCATACTAACCTCTAGCTTGATTTTCAGATTCCAAAGCCATAACTGATCACATATTATATACAGGAACGAATTATAAGTGATGAGATATTTTCAGAATAATCCAAATCAATTGATGAAATTATTTAGATTTAGACCAAAAGTTATGGACGGAATATTTGCAATTCATAAACCTTCAGGTGTAACATCTTCTCAATTCTTGGGAAAGGTCCAAAAGATTTTTACCCAATCTGATGTTTTCCACGAAGATATGAACAAAGCTAAAGAAAAAGTCCGTTACGATTTGAAGAGTAATGCGAGATGGTCACAACAAAAAGTAGAAAAGAAAGTCAGAGATTTAAAGGTCAAAATCGGCCATGGAGGTACGTTGGATCCTTTGGCCAGTGGAGTTTTGGTTGTTGGAATTGGCTTGGGGACTAAAAAGTTACAATACTATCTTACCGAATGTGAGAAACAATATGAAACAAAAGCATTATTAGGTATATCTACAACAACCGGAGACTCTGAAGGAGAAATAATAACAAAGAATCCGGTAGACCATATCACAAAGGAGATGATTCTTGAAACAGCGCCAAAATTTGTGGGCAATTTGAAACAGACTCCTCCGATTTTCTCAGCACTTAAATTAAATGGTATGCCATTTTATGAATATGCCAGAAAAGGCATTGCTTTACCAGCCCCAATAAAAACCAGAGAAATTAAGGTTATGGCTGTAAAGGTGTTCGAAGAAGACTCTTTAAAAACTGATCATGGATTTGAGAAGTTAGAGAGTAAGCTTGATGAAAATGGAAAACCAGTTGAACATGGTTTAGCAAACAATCCAACTTTGAACGATTCGCCCTTATATTTTTCAAACGAATATATGGAAAAGGCAGAGGCTGAAAATTTACCAAAAGAAGTAGGGAAACCAAGGACCCTCGGTGAAGATGAATCCTTACCAGAAATCCTTCCTTTAATTCATCTCACAGCGGACGTTTCTTCAGGAACGTATATCCGTAGTTTAATCAGTGATTTTGGCAGAGCCTTGGAATCATCTGCTTACATGGTTGAGTTGATTAGGACCAAGCAATCCGAATGGGAATTGAACAAAAACGTTTTCAGATTAGAAGATTTCACAGAAAAAGACGAAAGAGTTTGGGGTCCTGTTTTGAAAAAGGTTTTTGACGAAGGTTCCGAAATTGATGTTAAGAAGGAATTGGAATTAGTAGCTGAGAAAGTCATGCCATTAATCGAAAAGGAAAAAGAAGTGCTAGCACAGGTTGAAAAAGAAAAAGAGGGTAAAGAAAAAGATGTTCAAGAGAATGAGGCACCAGTAGAAGCAGATAATGAGGCACCAGTAGAGGCTAAAGACATTGTGGCACCAGTAGAAGTTTCATTACCAGAAACTACACCAGATTCAACCACTTCTGAGCTTCCTAAAAAGAGACATATAGACGAAGTATAGTTAGTAATATGATTTAGAAAATCAATTAGAAAAATTGCGAATTTTAAACCAGTTATTCATAAAACGATGTGGAGAATCCATCATGCCAGACGATGTATGTCTTCGTCGAGCCGAGCTCTTGCACAAGCATTCAGTAAGACCACAGTAAACCCCACCAACTATCAACTCATCTCTCCAACCGCGTTTACCCCCAAATCATTGGTCCTCCTTGCAACACCTTCGAATCTTTCACAGATCATTGAAGATTCCATAAATATCCACCAAAAGCATAACATCCAAGTGATTGTTGCTGGGATTGATGGTATGGTTCCAAACTGGCATCGTAATGGGATTTCAGAGCTCTGGATGGACGAAATGGTGAAAATTAAACACTCAGTTGAGCTTGATGTGCGAGATGACTTGAACACACAACCACACGAAAGTGACGGGATCAATGTAGTAGCTGCTAGAAAGAATTGGAAGAGTATTGATTCCAAGCTCAGGGTTGAGTTGAATAGCAAAACAAGGGTAGAAATGCAGTTGGCTAACACTGTTTTCTCCACAGGCAATATGGTGACGCTTTTCTATCTCCAACCAGAGTCGTCACCAAACTCTGGACAGACTTTATGTGAGTTATCGATAGAATTGCCCTCTGGAATCTTGAAGGAGGGGACACGAATCTTGACGACCGATAAGTGGGAACCACTCTACGATTATTCTACCCAAGAACCATTCTACATCTCCAACTGTATCGGAAACTTGGTCAAAGAAGTGAATGGAAAGTCAGCAGCAGGATATTTGGAAAGCAACAACAAGCTAATGAGTATTGGCTCGAAGGATACTCAAGTGTTTGTTAAGATATACTCGCAAAACGATGCTAGCTCTGTTAATAAATATGAAGTCATAGCAGGCGGTGGTGGATGGGGAGCCAAAGCCAACATCATTGCATTATCTCCTGAAGCTAAACCTTCAAAGGGTGACAGGGTCGAGTTCTATATGCTCACGCCGACTGAGAGGTTTTCAAAGGCTCTGAATACTATTTCATTGAACAAGGTGTCCAATTCGTTTGTCTTCGAGAGTAGTTACGAAGAACTTGGGTATGAACAAGAATCAAACCAGTCCCAAACTGAGGTTCCAAACTTGTTCGGGTGTGGTTGTGAAGAGGGGTATATTTTAGATGGCGTAAGGCATCTGTCAGCCGGGGAGAGACTGATTATCTCCTTGTAGTTGTATATATTAATCAGATATAAAGAAAGGATCGTTACCGCAATATATTATAAAAGATCAATTCCGCAATATATTAGGAAATAGATCTCCACATTACGCGTAAATATATCTGGCTCGTGATATCTTGCTAATTAATTCATTTACTGGATGATTTCATATATCAAAGGAGACTTGTTCACGCACAGCCCCGCCAGTAAAACTGCAGTGACAATCTTGGCGCACGCTTGCAACTGTCGGGGCAGTTGGGGCGCCGGAGTAGCTGCAATTTTCAAAAAGAAGTATCCCATGAGTTACAAGCAATATGTTGGTTATTGTAGAGACCATTCAGACAATCCGTCTTCGCTACTAGGAAAGACCCTCTTGATATCGTCTCCCAATCGTGGCCATGAAAATTCTACATATATTGCATGCCTATTCACCAGCGATCTTACAGGGAGAGACAAGCTTCAACCCAGCGAGATTGTGAAAAACACAGGAGCTGCAATGAACCACCTACGCCAGCAATTGAACCAATTGAAGGATGTTGAATTTGAAACAAATAACGATTTAAAAATCGTCAATATGCCAAAAATCAACGCTGGACTCTTTGGGGTGCCCTGGGAAGACACCGAGAGAGTGTTGAACGAATATCAAGATATTGATATTAATGTTTATGTAATCGATTAGTTTTCCAATACAATTAACAACTCATGATACCGTCTGAAAACTATTAGACTCACTGTTCTAATACTCCTGCTAAATTTACTATGGCTCATTATTCTAATTACATAATTATTGAGAGTAGATTCAAATTTGATAGGAAAATTCTTAACTAATGGACATTCTTAACTTCAAGCTGAGATATAATGGTAGTACAAAGTTACATAATCTTTACTTCAGTTCTTTAGATCCTATTAATAACTCTACTACTGTCCCTAACAATCTGCCGTAATTGTAACCTGGATGATTTAGACAGAGTAACTTTCATACATAATATGGCCACATAATATAGTCTCTAAATAGTGGCTACCCCTATTTATAAATAGGCATGTTCATTCTCTCTACTTTCAGTTATCATCAGGGCTGTATCAGTCACTAATCATATTTGGTCGTGTCCCGCACATAATATTTCGTCGTGAAATCGATAGGAGGAAAACAATGAAGACAATTAGATCTCTAAATTAGTATTCTTTACATATCTTAAGGATCATAAAGTACTTCGATAATTCACCATGGATGAGACATTAATTGCTACCATCAATAAGTTACAAGATGCGTTAGCACCTTTGGGTGGCGGATCATCATCGCCTGTCGATTTGCCACAGATTACCGTTGTTGGATCACAATCCTCTGGTAAATCGTCCGTTTTAGAAAACATTGTCGGTAGAGATTTCTTGCCTAGAGGTACAGGGATTGTTACCAGAAGACCTCTTGTATTGCAATTGATCAATAAAAGATCGGCAGCTAAACCGTCCTCTGATTTATTGGAAATCAACACCACCAAAGACAACGGAGAAGTTTCTGAAAATAATGCTGACGAATGGGGTGAATTCTTACACTTGCCAAACAAGCGTTTTTATAACTTCGAAGAAATTAGACAAGAAATTGTTAGAGAAACCGATGCTAAGACTGGTAAGAACTTGGGGATTTCTCCTGTACCAATCAACTTGAGAATCTACTCTCCTCACGTTTTGACATTGACATTAGTCGATTTGCCAGGTTTAACCAAGGTTCCAGTAGGTGATCAACCAAAGGATATTGAGAGACAAATTAGAGAAATGATTATGAAATTTATTTCCAAACCCAACGCTATTATTTTGTCGGTCAATGCTGCAAATACCGATTTGGCCAATTCTGATGGGTTGAAATTAGCCAGAGAAGTCGACCCTGAAGGAGCCAGAACTATTGGTGTTTTAACCAAGGTTGACTTAATGGATCAAGGTACTGATGTTATCGATATTCTTGCAGGTCGAGTTATTCCTTTGAGATTCGGATACGTTCCAGTAATTAATAGAGGTCAAAAGGATATTGAAAATAAGAAAACCATTAGAGATGCCTTGAAGGATGAAAGTTCATACTTTGAAAACCACGCTTCTTATAGAGCAAAGGCCCATTACTGTGGTACTCCTTATTTGGCAAAGAAGTTGAACGGGATTTTATTACATCACATCAAGGGAACGTTGCCAGATATTAAAATGAGAATTGATATGTCATTAAAGAAGTATCAAAATGAATTGAGTTTGTTGGGCCCAGAATTAGCAGAAACTCCAACTTCCATCGCTTTGAATATGATTACCAACTTCACCAAGGATTACAACGAAATTTTAAATGGTGAATCCAAGGAATTGAGTTCGCAAGAATTGAGTGGTGGTGCTCGTATTTCTTTCGTGTTCCATGAGATTTTCAAGAACGGTATTCAGGCTCTTGATCCATTTGATCAAATCAAGGATGTCGATATTAGAACAATCATGCATAATACATCCGGTTCTGCTCCAACCTTATTTGTTGGTACCCAAGCTTTTGAAGTTTTAGTGAAACAGCAAATTCACAGAATGGAAGAACCTTCTCTTCGTTGTATCAACTTGATTTTTGACGAATTGGTGAGAATTCTTGCCCAAATTCTCTCGCAACCACAATATTCTCGTTACCCTGCGTTGAAGGATCAATTATCCCAATATTTCATACAATTCTTGAGAGAAGCTTTAGTGCCAACAAATACTTTTGTTTCTGATATCATCAAAGCAGAAGTGACTTATGTAAACACCGCACATCCAGACTTATTGAATGGTTCGCAAGCAATGGCAATTGTTGAAGAAAAATTCCATCCTAAACCTCAAATTTCAGTCGATCCAAAGACTGGTAAACCATTACCTCAGCAACAGCCACAAAATCCAGCTCCTCTCCCAACCCAGGGAGACAACACTGGATTCTTTGGTGGATATTTCTCTTCGAAGAACAAAAAGAGATTACAATCCATGGAAGCACCTCCTCCAGTATTGAGAGCCACTGGTACCATGTCAGAAAAGGAAAGCATGGAAAATGAAGTGATCAAGATGTTGATATCGTCTTACTTTAATATTGTCAAAAGGACTGTGGCCGATATCGTTCCTAAATCAATCATGTTGAAGTTGATTGTCAGATCTAAAGATGAAATCCAAAAGGATTTATTAGAAAACTTGTATAACTCACCATCGTTGGCCGATTTAGTGAAGGAAAACGAGTCCACAGTCTTGAAGAGAAAAGAATGTTTGAAGATGGTTGAGGTTTTGAAGAACGCCAGTGAAATCGTGTCCAGTGTTTAGAAGAGCAATTGGAAAGAATGATTGAAGCCCCACTTATAACTCCACAGTCTCATAATAATTTGATGTGTCTCCCACAACTAGAACCCTTTTTCTATATTTATATCGCTCTCTTATTATGCTAGTTAATACTGTTTTTTTGGCCGCTCGAGTGTAGCTTAATACAGGATACTTAAGAGTAAATAAAATGTAGATGCTAAGCAAATAGTGGATAAATCTGAGCAAATACTGAACAAAAGGTGAGAAAATACTGGGCAAATACTAAGCGTTACGAGGTAATTGTGAAATAGAGTTTAAATAGTGAATTGTAGTTAGATTTAGTGAATATAATGAATGTTAGTGAATATAAATGGAGATTAAATGGAGTATTTATGAATTCTTGAATACTTAGCGTAGTGAGAAGAACAACCAAGCAGAGCAAAGGAGATAATTCAATAAAAGTCTAAGTACCAGTAATATATTATCTCCCGAGAGAACTACGAGCGAAGCGATTAGTTCTCTCTGAATTAAACGGCTGCAAATAATCTAACTATCATGGATCTTCTAAATACACTATATGCAGTACATACATATCGGTAGATTCAGCTAGTGGAATATTGACCAAAATTGCCTCTACTAACTAATTTAAAAACTAGAATAACCTGAAATAGCCTCACTATATCATATTAGAATTTTCTGTAATTTTTACTTCCAATTACCCACAATATTCAACATGGATTGTAGATTATATAATCTTGAGGGTTTGAATACTGAGTGTAGGGAAGAAAATTAGTGGAGATTTGGTGGCATTAGTGGCATTAGTGAGATTTAGTGACAATTTGAATACTTTGCAACCATCAGTATTTATTAGTAGTTTTTAATATTTTAGGTTCTTAGAGGGCTTTAAGTATAAATATTATATGCAGTACACTAACATCAGCAAATTCAACTACTTGAATAAGGACCTAAATTGTCTCTACCAACTAAGTTTACATCTAGACAACCTGATATGGTACACGCTACTTCATATACGAATGCTCTGTAATTTTGACTAATTATTACCCATGTTATTCAACTTTTAGTGTGGATTACGTAATATTCACAAAGAAAACTGTCGCTCGATAACTCTTGAATTAAAAAGTGCGGAGATTTATTGAGATTTTGTGAGATTTATTGAGATTTTGGAGATTTATACATTTTGGAGATTTATTGAAACTTCGTTGCTGTTTAATAGTGGTGAATTACAAGAGTTTTACAGAGTTTAAGACTCATAGATTCGACAGATTCAGATTCTAAGAGTGAAAATTTCGAATCCTATGTCTGAATTTCGCTAGCATCTGTTGTTCTACTACCACTAACTCTCATGATAATTAACTCAGTCACGATTGACGATTGAGAAATTTTAGAGATTTAGAGATCGCGGTGTTTTAGGAGCGAATTTTTAAACTCTATTTCTCAGATCTGACTCTGGACAACAGAGAACTGAGATGGAACAAGACAGAACAAGACAGGAAAAGAGAGAACTGATACAGAACTGATACAAACCGACTCACACATACCTGGCCTCTACATAACCGTTCTCAGTTATTTACTCTAAGGTGTCACTAATTATTAACAGTACATTTTAAATAATATCAGTACTCTAAATTAAGCGAAGGCTTGGTATATTAGGGCCATCGTACTCTTATCGTAACATCACCAATTTTTGTAACTATTCTTCGATTTTCAGCAATTCATTAGTCAACGCCTCTTGTCCCCTCTAAATAGCCCCTATCTAACCTCTGTCTTACCCGGCAACTTACGTATTCGTGACAAGCTTTCCACTATATTTTTCTTTGCTCCACAAAAATATCGCACTATGAATCATAATGAAAAATTTTACTATCACTCTTCCTTACAACCTTACTTCACAGAAAGAAAACTTCACTTACTAAGTCGTTCATCTATCTATCAGTAAACACTAATACATCACTGAGTATTAAGAATTTTTCATCTAGAATTGTTTGGATTCAAAAACTTAGCAATACATCGAGAATTGCCAGATTTACTCCAAACAGATTAAGAATCGTTTCTCAGACATTAGCTAACTAACGCTTATGCCTAAGAAACCATCACGACCTATCTTTATAAATAAATCAATCGATCCTGGATAACGTCGTCGTTGTTCCAAAATATCTAAGCGTTAGCAGACACATAGTCACTGACAAACCGAACCTGCCTATCATTACGGCCAATACTACTACTACAAACACTGCCCTTGTTAACTTTTGCTGACATCGCATCCATAAGCCTGATAGAACATCATTTCTATCAAAATTCACTTTTAATTAATATTTGAAACGTTTCTTGCTACTTCTCTCTTCGTTTTGAATAGTATTAATTAGACGGTCCATCTTAAGAGTAAGTTCCAATCCTATTTCAGAAAAGTTCAACACTGTTCAATTAGGTACCGACTATCAAGACCCAAATTCATAGAATCACCAGTTCAAAGAATTTATCAGTTCACAGATTCACAGAATCTCAGAATACATCAAAGTTCACAGAATTCATTAAAGTTCTCTAAAGTTCACAGAATTCACCAAAGTTCTCTAAAGTTCACAGAATACTAATTAATTTACACAAGTAAATTATATCATAATCAATTTTCACTTATTAATTTCACTAAATAATGGTTGCTCCTGCTTACTTCGAAGACAGCTACGTTGACCATGAATTATCAGCTAACTTAGATTCAACATATGCGTTTGAAGGCCCTGAAAAATTATTGGAAATCTGGTTCTTTAAATGTCACACGAAGTTACCTCAAGGAGTTCCCGAGGAAGGCTTGAGAAGCATCCCATTGGAGCAATGGGTCAAGCTTTTAGACTTGGTCAACTGCAAGATTTTATCCATGAAATCGTCCAAATTCATGGACGCATATTTGTTGAGTGAAAGTTCACTCTTCGTATTTCCCCACAAGATCATTCTTAAGACTTGTGGCACGACTACGACCTTGGCTTGTATCGATAAGCTTTTTGAAACCGTGAATAAATTTCTCAAACAATCCATTGAGTCGAAATCTATTCACAGAATGTTCTACTCCAGAAGATCGTTCATGTTTCCAGAGAAACAAACCCATGTTCATAAAGATTGGAAGCATGAAGTTAACTTGTTAAACAAATACTTTCTGAATGGAAAATCGTATGTGGTTGGAGACTTTAACAGTGACGACCATTGGTACTTATATATCGGTGGAGACAAGGGCGACGAGGAAAAGGGCGAGGAGGCTGAAACTACTGAGACCGAAGGTCAGGTGGCTGAAGGTAAGGCTGCTTCCACCAAATCGAAAGCTTCAGTTCATATTGATCTGACTTTTGAAATCTTGATGACCGAGTTGAATCCTGAAAAAGCCGCAAGTTTCATTACTTCTCGTAAGCCAGGGGTTGAGTCGTTAATCAGCAGTGGTGTCGAGGAATCTGATTTAGGTCACGATGTTGGAATCGATACAATGGAAGAAACCGAGTTGAACGCATTATTCGAACCTATCAACTCCAAAAGAACCCATTTGCCTTCTCCTTCTTTATCTGATAGTCTGGAGTTGGAGGAGGAATTTGAAAAGTTCAACGTTTCTAGAAAACTGTCTAGCGCAAGCAAATTCGACTTTATTCACGATGCTTTTTCCTTTACTCCTTGTGGATACTCGTCAAACTCAATCTGTTCCAATGAAGGTGGCTATTACTACACTTTACATATCACCCCAGAATCTGGTTGGTCATATGCTTCGTTTGAAACGAATTATCCATTCAGCAAATCTTCGCCAGTGAAGATTGTTGACGTATTACTCCGTGTTTTAAAGATTTTTGAACCCAGAAAGTTTTCCATGACTTTGATTAACGAAGATGTTGATGGTGAGGATGAGAATTTCCTTAGTTTACACCAATCGAGTAGTGTTTTACTGGAATTTGGCTACGAAAAGGAGGAGAGAGTTATGTATGACTTGAGAGGTGGGTATAAGTTATTGTACTTGAACTTTAAAAAGGTTTAAGAATAAAAGAACGTTCACGAACGAAGTGAGTGAGTTCGAGAGCGGGGTGAGAACCACTGAATGAGATCAAGAGCTACCGAAACAAAAAGCTCGTTGACTTTTTAGACTGGTTCACTTCATCTCTACATTGTTCCAAAGTTGAAATTCATAGTGGGTTTCTCCTTTTTTCTTACTAGTCTCCCCTTTATATTTTTACGTTTTTATATCAGGTCTCTCTGTCAATGGGGCCTGGTACTTAATTTAAATATGTTTTCTAAGATGCAAAAAATAAATATTTTTCAAAACCGTTGAGCGACATAAATGCAGCCTGAAAATTGTCGCGACATCCACGACCTTATCCAGACAAAAGCAACTCTCAGCCAATGGAATTCTGTTGATATATCTAAGTACCTCTAGACAACTAGCAAACATATTGATTGCTCGAAAATTGATGGGATGAATGATCACCACGTAAGAGGGCCCTAAGAATGAGTCCTATGTATTGAGTATAAGTCTCAGAGAGTGTCAGTCTCTGCACCTTTCTAGTTCAAACTCGCGTAGATCAACGCGTTCAGTAATATTTCAGTAATCTCAGTAATCTCAGTAATTTCTTAGAAATTTCAGTATCTTTAATTAATTTCAGTAGCCAACTTAAGTTAGCCCTCAACAGCATCCAGCAATACAACCACTTCGCTACACAAATCTTCCTTTGATCAGGCTATATTAATACTATGAAATATATACAAATATTAATATTGCATTAAATAAACAAACGCAAACAAAAATATATCATGACAACCACTCTAGGACCGAACCAAACAAGGAAGTTAAATTTTAGTAGATTTATTAATGTTCAAGCGAGATTCGTTTACTTAAACTTCTTACCGAAGACGATAACTTGTAATTGATCGTACATGGAGATAACACCAGCACCGGCAACACCTCTCAAGATGTTAGCACCACAACCCTTGAACAAGGACTTGATACCTTCAGCGGCAACAACCTTTCTGAAACAGTCAATAGCACCATCGTACTTGACGGCTTGACCAGAAGTCATCATCATTCTTCTTCTAACGGTATCCAATGGGTAAGAGGCAGTAGAAGCACCAGTAGTAACAGTCCAACCTAACAAGAAAGAGGCCAAGAAAGAACCTTCCAATGGACCAATTAAGACAACAGGCTTCAAGGAATCGTACAAACCGAAGTATAAACCTCTGTAGACAACAATACCGATAACGGATGGACCGAAACCTCTGTATAAACCAGCAATACCATCAGAAGCTAAAGTCTTCTTGTAAACATCGAATAAACCGTTAAATTGTCTGGCACCGTCACCAGTGGAGGACTTAGCATCGTTAGCTAATCTAGTTCTGGCGTAATCCAAAGAGTAAACGAAAGCTAAAGAAGTGGCACCAGCCATACCACCGGAAGCTAAGTTACCACCGAACCATTTCCAGTAGGAATCATCCTTCTTGAAACCGAACATAGCCTTAAACTTATCCTTGAAAGCAAAGTTAAGAGCTTGGGTTGGGAAGTATCTGATAACGTTGGCGGTGTTACCTCTCCAGAAAGAGGTTAAACCTTCTTCAGCAGCAGTTCTTCTGAAACATTCAGCAATACCGTCGTACTTCTTAGCTAAACGACCTTGCTTCATCATCTCATCTTGGTTTTGAATCAAAAGCTTGACTCTTTCAATTGGAGCGGCAGCGGTCTTGGAGACGGCGGCGGAGACACCACCCATCATGAAATCAATGAAAAATGAATTATCCATTATGTTATTTGAATATATAAGATTATTAGAAGTTTGAAAGTCCTAAAGAATAAAGAGAAAATTTGAATTCTCGTTGTTGGGATCATCCCTCGTTTTTATATTTCGTTGAGATTCGCGAAAAATTTTGTAATGGTCGTGTGGTGGTAGAGAGTTTTGTACCGGAGTTTCTCGGGATTAATGAGTGAATGTGATTGGATACCGATTGTTCGAAGTGTTCAAGGAAAATATATCCCATATTCTGCTGATAATGGAATTTTAAGTTGAATGTATAGACGTTCTACCTTGTGGGAATAGATCTATACAACATTCACCACTTTAACTGGTCAGTTCGCTGTACAATTCCCGTTCACTTGATATTTCTATCGGATTTTTATCCCCATGGTACTGCACAGAATGAAAAGAAACTTTTACCAAAACAGACATGAAGAACCGAAGTCTTGGGCTTAAAAGAGAGTTCACTTTTAAATATGAATAGAAATGGGTCTAGATATCTTCACAAATAGTACAACTACAGCTGGGGTGAAGCTCACGCATCCTTAACTGGTTTTAGGTATTAGAATATCCTCATTGGTTTCATGATGCCTCTCGTATCGGCCCCAGGATACTGCACCTGGCCAAAAGAACCTTTTTAACTTACTTCAAATGAAGTGATGCTATAAATTGGTATGTCCAAATAAAGGGGTTCGTTTAGTGATGCAATTGGTCATTTATCCTGATCCATCGTTCCTCCTATTACCACCATCAAGCTTGCTGAAGAGTTGGCTCATCTCTCCGATACTGTATATAACATTTTACGAGGGACATTCAAAAGATATGAAAAAAGTGAACAACCACGTCAACTAAATCGGATGGTTCGAGAGAGTACATAACGCGCGACATCACCAATAACCCGAAGCTCGAATAAATTTGATTGGTTCTCCTTTCGTTGCGTTCATATCACGTCTCTAACTATTCATCCAGCCCTAACTTTATTTTGACGGAATTATTTTTTACGGAGAATATGAACCGCCTGAAATTCCTGTATATACAAGAATTTTCTTCTACTAGTACTAGTTCGACAATCAAAGAACTCGTTGAAGGTTTGGAAACGAGATTACTTGTAACAGTTTAATAGATTCAATATGGAATTCCTGAAATCTGTATGAATCCTATGAATATCCTATTTCTCGGGGTTTAGTAATTTCCACGATTCACGCCCTTTCTTAATCTTCCTCATCGCTCCCCATAGTCCTGCATAATGGTCTGAATTTCTGATTTCTTCAACCATGGAGAAACTCTCCACGTACACATTGCCAAAAGGACTTCCAAAGGAGAAATAATAACAAAGAATTCAACCGCCTCGCTACTAAGACCTCACCCCGGTTCTCTATTCTTTTTATTGCTTGATTTTTCACTATTCATTTACATACTAATTCTGATCTCTTTACATCTCTACTATCAAGACAGAATTGCTATCCTCGTATAGAAAATAGGCTCTTTGGGTAATTTTTAGAAGAATGTGATGGGCCTTGGTGCTCAATGGGGTTTAGCTCGACTTCTGCGTTTAAAAGGAAAGTTTTTAAATCTCTTACCAAGACTTCCTGACATCCCCAACACCTTATCTTTCTCTGTCTTTTGATTTGTTGATTTGTTGATTTCACAGATGGCCAAACACCAGTTTCGTAGTCAGTTCTTGCATCCTCGTAAAACCCGGTTCCTGCATACCTCCAAATTTCTTTTTTTCCAATTCTAATCTCCGAACAAGTAGCATTCTTTGGTAAGTTACTACCACGGACGTATCACACATAGACGTATTGAAACTATGCAACACCCCATAGACATCCTGGGGGATCCGTTAACTAATTCTAATGAATTTGGTTATGAAATATAAAGTTTTCCGGTTTCCTGTGTACAAATGCTCCAATTTCTTTTTAGAATACGTCTAAATGAATAATAGGGACGAGTGTTGAAAATAAGTTATGAATAATAGGGGATCGAGCCAAAAGAGGACTATTGGGTGGAGGAGTTATGTGGAGGAGTTATGTGGAGGAGGTGCAGTATCAGCAATATGAGCGAGGACTAACAGAGACTCAATCGTGAGAATCCTCATTGTGGATCCGCAAAATATTAGGTTGCAAAATAATAGCTCCAGGTACATTTCCAAAATGTACTCAAGTTAGCTGACTAATGGGAATAAGCGCATACTAATACTAGCGCTGTTTGATTTACGCGGTATGACTCAACATCAGCTGATTAAAAATCAATGTCTTTTATTAATATCTAAGTTATAATGTTGTCAAGAAAAGATTAGCGGTGACTGGAAGTCAGAATCCGTGATGCACGAGTTTGATTTTGGTTGAAATCTTCCATAGCTATTTCTTCAGTTTGAATAGATCTCGCCAAGTCCCCAGAGGACGAAGCATGGTTGATATTGTACGTATCAATCAATGAATTATTATCGTAATATGAGTTGATATTACTCTTTCTTTTGAACATACCCACTACTGATTTACGCATAGAATTGCGCACAACTTGGGGTGAAGGATGTTCTTGTTCAATGCCACTTGAAGAACTTCCAGTTGATCCCATGGTTTTAGCAGGAGCTTGCATACTCATCCTCCTGACATGATCACTACTATACGTACTGATCTTGACACGATTAGGATCCGTGGGATCATATTCTTCAGGATACATATCGAAGTCTCCACGTTGAGCACACTCACGAACGATATCAATATCCTTTGGCCAATGCAACTTTTGAACAAAATCGTAAAAGAAACGGGGAATCAAACAGCATATAACTCCAATAGCAGTACATGCCCAGAACCCCAAAAATCCAAACACTTGCGGAGCAGCTTTGTAAAACTCCCCACTATATGTTGAAACTGTCCATAGCCCTGTCCAAATGTAAATGATCAAGATAGAGATAGCCACAATCAAGGTTGATAACCAATCCCATCTATACTGATGAGACAAAATGTAGAGATTGCATGAAATACAGGCAATACAAGTGACAACAATCCCCATCCAAAACCGATGATCTGCCGGTAATCCATTCGGATTCGGGAAACTCACCCTGTAGAGCAAGTATGGAAAGAAAAATGAAATTAACGATTGATAAATTGCATCGACCATGTACCACCAGAATTTAGTCTGCGTCCACTCGCTTCGTGTAATTCCTGTCCTATAGATTTGAGGTACCAACATTGAGACCTTGGCACTTACGTCCTGGTCAAACACCCCCAAGAAAATAATTGGCAACGAAGTGAATGCCAAGTTATAGAACATCAAATATGTAAACTCGAACAAATATGAGCCATCAAAATTATTATAGATTCCGTACCAGAATAATGCAATTGTGAAGATGACGTTCTTGTAAAAGAAACTAGGAATCATCTCACTAAATCTCTTGTATGACCATCTTCCGTGAGTCAATAATAATCTTACTAAAAACCGGAATTGTCCAAATGCATAATCTGAAGACATCACTGCTTGACGTCCTTCTTCCCCTGCAATACCCACACCTACGTCCGCAGCTTGAATCATTGCAACATCGTTCGACCCATCACCAATTGCTAAAGTCATCACATCCAATGTGTCCTTGACTAACTTGACAACGGCCGCTTTTTGAGCAGGACTCACACGACAACACAACACAGCCTTACACTGCTTACACAACAACAAGAATTTTCTTCTAGTGTCGGGATCAACCAATGCTAACTTCAATGCATCTCCATCAACAACCACCCCAAATCCACTATCTGGAGGAGAATGATCTTCAGTTGCTGCCTCTAATTCTTCAATGCTCCCTTTCATCTGGAAATATTTCGATAAGTAATGACTGATTAAATAGTCAATTAAGTTTGATTCTGAAAGTGTATCATAGTTGGTGATATTGGCTGATATAACTTCTTCATCAGATAACTTAGTCTTGAGAAGTAATAATTCCATATCATTACCAAGCAAATTACATGAGAATCCAATATTGATTGCAGTTTCGACTTTATCACCAGTCAAAACCCATAACTTAATACCTGCTTCTGCCAATACTGAAATTGCCTCTGGTACACCATCTTGCAATCTATCTTCGATAGCAGTACCACCCAACAAGATTAATTCACGTTCGATTGAGTCAGCGACTTCTTCCATTTTCGCTTCACGGTTATCCAACGATGAAGCTGCAGCTTTATGACGTTTATCCCACTCAATATACTGACTCCATGTTAATTCACGTTGTGCAATACACAAAGTTCTCAACCCTTCAGTGGCAAATTGTTCTAAATGCTCAGAAGTCTTATCCAAAAGTGTACGATCATTATATGCTTTTGACAAACGTCCATATATTATTGAGTCAGCACCTTTACAAAGCAAAAGTGCTTTTGGTTCATCATTTGCAGTTTCTCCAGGAATCTTGATGATGGCACTCATTCTTTTTCTTGTTGAATTAAACTCGAGGGTGTTCAAAACTTGGTATTCTTTTGTAGTACCTTGAATCTCTAAGAATAATCCTTTCTTGGTGTTACCAATAAATGAGAAACCAAGTGATCTCGCTGTACCAACCAAAGCAGCTTCATCAGGAGATTGCGCTTTCAATAATTTCTTTCCTGGATTCTTTGGATCATCTTCTATTAAAACGGAGTGACATAATGCCAATGCCAACATGAAATGTTCATTGCACTGCTTCTGCTTTTCGTTGGTAGTACTGGTGAGATCATCAACAAACTCCGTGGAAACAAACGACAATTCATCATCATAATTTGAACTTGATGAGCAAATGTTTCTTAATTTTTGGATCATTACTTCACGATCTTTAGCGATCTGCTCACGCTCAATCACAGCCTCTCTCTCGACATCATAACCTTGTCTTTTTCTTAAACCAGCTAAAGCTTCTGTATAGGCTCTCCCATAGGATACACCATTTATAGTACATTTCTTGAACTCCATCAAATTTTGAGTCAAGGTCCCTGTTTTGTCACTGAAAACATATTCAATTTGTCCTAAATCATCGGAAATACTCCACGATTTTGGAGTACAAGGATAATCTAATCTTTCGTAGTACATTCCAAGATCAGAATAAACAAAGAATGCTTGGGTCGTTTTAATGATTTCAATGGTGATGTAAAGAGAAATTGGAACCAAAGATCCATATAAAATCAACGCCACAAAGAATCCAACTAAACCATTCTTGAAAGGTGAACCTGCGATGGTACCAAACTCAAAGAATTCTCTAGAATTTCCATTTGAACGATACCATAGACCATTTGCAAGGCCAGATACAAAACAAATCACAAACAATAATAAGAAATTAAGATACACGTAGTAGTTCAATTCCCTCGAAATTCGTGATTGTTTTGTAGGAGTTATTCCAGCATTCAACATGATTTTACTATCATCTCCAGTGAATGCAACTATCCCCACTACCCACTTTGTGTTTCTTAAAGAGCAACCTCTCAATAATACATTGTTAATTGTGATTGATTCTTCCTTTTCTTCTTTTGTTTCCAAATCATTATATCTCAAGTTACCTTGATAAGAATACAAATTTGGATGTGGTCCTTCACTCTCCACTTGAAAGTCATGATTAATCAAATCTTCAGCTCTATGAATTTTTTGTTCAACAGAACCATATTTTAATGCTTGTCTGACCTTCAAATTCGTTTCACCATCCAAGTTTTTCGTTTCAACAAAACAACAGTTGTCGTCATCACTTGTGGATAATATGATCAAATCTGCAGGTACTTCATCGTTGTTATAAATTCTTAAAACGTCTCCCACTCTAACATCTTTCCAATATTTCTTTGCAAATTTGAGAGTTTTTTGATGATGAACTTTATTATCACGTCTTTGTTGTTGAAAAGATTTTCTTAATTGATCAGAAAATGGGTCTGGTTGAGATGCAGCGTCAAACGACTGTCTTATAGAAATATCACTTTCAAATGACTTTCTCACATTGGCTTCTTGTATGTTATTCTCTAGGTTCTTCTGATCACGTTGTTTCTTAGCTCTTCCTTCCTTAGTCAAGTTTCTCTTTGAAGCTCCGATAAAACGAATCACCAATCTGGAATTTGCTTTCTTAAATCTTCTCCATAATGAAACTTTCTCATCATTCACGTTTCGGTTCTCATAAACATAATCTGAATTTGAAGTAGTTTGTTGTGTCAAAATATGAGTGGTTTGATTATTCACTTCCATGTCAGTGACAGTTCTTCTTGAGTCTTCTATGGCGTCTTTGATCGCTGTAATACACACAATCACAATCAACGGAACAGCAGCCAAAACTGGGGATGGGACCCCGAATATACCAAATGCTCCCAATATAATTAAAAACAAGAAATAAATGTTGGCAACGTTATGAATAAATTGATTAGTAAAATTCTTTGGAATAAAACTCAAAGGCGTATACTTTGTGGTTCTAATTTTGTTTCGGGGATAATCTGTATCTGGTTCACCAGTATCTGGATCAAGAAATTCATCGGGTAATATCCGATTGAATACAATTGTTCTTTTTTCTTCTCTACGATCCGATGGTTCTTTTGGTGCATTAGGAGTGGAATGCGATGAAGATGCTTCGTTGTGATCTGAAGAATAATTATCAATAATGTCTTCTTCTGTTGTGTTTGGTCTTCTTATGGAATCGAGCCTGTTTGGCTTCTTTTTAGAACCTTTCGGTTTTAACATGCTTCCTGAAGGACTTAATAATTCTTTCAAAGTTTTGGATCTACTCATGTTTTCTTTTTGAGGCCTACCTTGGTTGTTTCTTGTAGTACCCCATCTAAGTCTTTTGACTACGGTTTCGTCTCTATGAGGGTCCTCTGAATCCGGTTCATCAATGTGATAAAATTCTTCTGATTCGCCATCGTTTTTCAAGTTGAATGTTTCTTGAACAAACGGAGAAATGGGTTTTCTCATACTATTTATTGAGTTTTCCGGAATGGTATTTCGTTGATCCAAAAATGGTGATTCCATTTTATTGAGCATGGTTGAGCTATTTGGAGTTGTGGCCAAGGAAGATGTAGATGAATCGTATTGGTGCCTTTCTTCCTTTGGTAATTTGAACCTTAATGACGGTTTACGAGAAGTACTAGGGGTCGTGATTGGTGGTGGAACGTGCGGTCTGCGTATGAATTTTTGATCCACTGCTAGGGTCGGTGTCGGCATGGCCGAAGGAAAGTCAACGGACAGTGGTGAAGATGTGATATTTGATGGTTTGTTATTTGGGGTTGAACTTGATGTTGTCGGAAATGATCCCTCACGATAGACGCGATGCTTCGGATCCCTTGAATCGATTCCTTCCGATCCCGACTTATCCATCGTAGTATTGAAGGAAAATGAATCGTCCATTGAAGAATTCTGTTCAACATCCTCGAACGGACTTAGTGGAGTGGAATCATCTTTCGCCATCCTCTATAAGCACTTTGAAATCCGTTAGTAATACAGAAAAGTTGAAAATATTTAAGAATCCACCTACGAATTCGAAACCGATAAATGAAACGGAACTGAAAGTTATTTATAAAAGCTAGTGGTGTAGATGAACAATGGGCTTAAGAAAAGTGTAGTGAATCATCGCAAAAGGATGCTACGGATTTTATAATTAGTAACTGAATTTGTGCGTAGATTAAAATTTTACGTGTCTTTTGTGTAAGATATCACGTAGGGCCCCTAGTTGAATAACGATTTCTACGTAGATATCTTGGCTAGCTATTGTTGCAGCTATGGACCAATAGCTCGGATAACTTCTCCATAGCTCAAATAATCATTTTGATCTTGAGATAGATCGTTTCCGGCTTAACCTCTCTGACGCGACACCTGAAATAGCTAATGAGATTACACCTGATAGTTACTAATATATTAATATTTTCACTTTTCACTACGCAGGGCCACGGTCTGAATGATCTCACTAGGTTCGATGAAGGTTATGTTGACGTTTCCAGTATTGATAGATCATTTCCGTTCCGACTACAGATCTCGTCTAGCGTCATTCGTACTGATCTGTGGTGATAAAACTTGTGAGCTAGTTTAGGATTACCAAGACTTGTTAGCGCATGTTTTGATTTCTATTTAGAGGTTGAAGATGTCCTCACCAATCTATTCATAATTGGTATCGTCAGTCGCACAAATACGGGGTCTTCGCTGGTCCTATAATAACCACAACTGTTTAGGGGAGATGAGTGGCTGTATCGCCCATTAAACTCTTTCCAAAGGGATGCCGCGTTGTAGCCGAGATATCATTTTTGTACTTTTTGGTAGTTGTAAAATTCCACTTTTGGGTGCGTAACAGAATCAGTTGTGTTTTCGGCCGAGACGCGATTTGGCTATGGAATTACGCGTCTCCCTAACCACCCTAATCAGTGAATATGTGAAACTTTTTAAGCACAGTCTAGTATTAAGTAGCTTTATCGGCTTATCCACTTTTTATAACGATACCGCAATAGAAGTATGGGCTGAACCATAAAAAATGGGCGAGAGAATAAATATACGGATGAGAGAATAAATATACGGGTCGGAAGGAATAATTCGGGGCGAATCGAAACTTATTTTAATACTGCATGTACTGACGATATTTTACCCTGATCATACTCTTCTACTTTATTATCTTTAACTACTTTGAAGTAACTCTCAAACAGCTCTAAAATTCTAAGAATTCCCGAGAATGAGTGGAATGCCGTATTATGACTATGATGTTCTTGGAATTACTTCTACAATACTGAGCGTAGCGAAGTGTTGGTTTTGTTAGCGGAGACTAGAGGAGCTCATAATTGTAGAGATTATTTATTAGGCAGATCAAGTATTTACTAGCGGCGATCAAGTATTTACTAGCGGCGATCAAGTATTTATCTGTTAGTGGAGATACATGAGTTCTGCTAAGTAAACTATCAAGAGTATCTTAAGAAATAGATAGTCAGTTTTGACCAACACCGCAATAATTAAGGAGAGATTTTGCACCCACAACAAGCGGTCTGACAAGATAAACGATAGGGAAAGAAAGAACAGGATCAGTCATATTGAGATGAATACCGAAAGTCTCTTAGAGCCCTCTATATCCTGAGAAAGAACTCAAGGACAAGTCATGTGATATATTACTCCAATGTTCTTTTTCTATCCCTGTCCGTATTAAACTTCTTTACCTTTTTCATTTCTTCAATAGACATTGACCAGTATATAAAAGTGCCTGAAGAAACTAGTAACAGCATGTCCGCATACTTTTATGTCAGCTGTTTTCAATATGTGAATTTTATGTTAGCTCTGATAAAAGTCATCCTGTAAGCATCCTAACCGTTTCTTACATCCTCCACATTTAAATGCTTCTATTTGGTCATTAATATTCAATTGGTACTCCTATACAAAACAAATGAGTCTAATTCAGAGCTCTAGTATAAAGTATAAAAATTTATAAACTAGCAATAGAAGAATTCCATTATGGAGACTACTGATTGTTTGGTTGCGATTGTATTTATGCGACAAATCGAGCTGTTACAAGTACTGTGTGTCTCCATAATGTAATTGTGCTACAAAAGCAGCTGTTACAAGTACAGCTAAGACTCTGCCTACGCCAGATCAACTTATGCCAACTGTAGAAGTATAGTTCGGGACAACACTGACTTTATGAATACAGCCATCCCGGAATTAAAGATCTGATTTCTCTCCTCAAGACTTAGGATACCACAATTTTAGAAATCTGCTGTCTATCAAAAGATTTGATGTCATCAGAGATTAAAGATCCGTCGTGCAACTCAAGATTTAAAGACACATGTGCGTAACTTAATCCTTCTTTACTGCAAAAGTCTTTGTCCATTGTTTGGCGACTTCTATTGCTTTCTTCTCATCCTTTTTCCAATCTTCAGCCACATCATTAGCTAACGGATCATCCGGATTAGGAGCTCCCAAAAGAGCTTGAATCGATAACAAAATCGTTCTAATCTGTAGAGCCGGACTCCAATTATCTTTCAACACGTCCAAACATATTCTACCCAACTTATCTATATTAGGATGATATATTTTAGTTAAAAAACGAACTTTTGGAGCACACATTGGATAGTCATCTGGTAAATATAATTCTAGCTGAAACACCCCGTCTGCATAAGGACTGGATGAAGGTCCATCGATGCTAACTTCAAAGTATCGGAGATTATCTTCCAGTGGAACTGCGGTGATACCAGGAACCGGATCGGATACCAATCTTTCTGTTTCCTTTATAATTCTTTTCGGTAAAGCAGCCATGTTTAGAGTCTAGAGCTATTCAGTGCGAGACTCCTCGATTTCTATTTAGAACTCGCCATCAAAGGTCGTGTGCTCAAACAGTTTTATTTCGGAAAAACTAAACTCGTAAGGTCAATGAAGGTGATCTGGTTCATTCATCTCCCATACCATCTTCTATCCTTTACTACAATGCCGCCAAAAGTTGTACCCACACCTCCATTTTTTCAGAGAGTAGTTGTAGGCACATTAGCGGTACTTGCGGGTGCATATGTACTCAAAGATGCTGGTAAAGATCTAGAATTCGTAAAGTTCGAACCCCACACTCCAGAGGAAATTGAGAGAAGAAAAAGGGATGGTGTACACATGACGATGAAGACCTTGGAAACAAGAAGTTTGAACTATACTCCGGAGGCACAAGAAAGACTCAGGAAGTTGATTGAGGAGAAAGAACAAAAGGAGAAGAAACTACAAAGTGAAGAAAAGAAGGAAACATAACCAAAGCAACAACCGACAATTCTGAAGTCAACTAACAAAGGTAAAGCAAACTATTTGGCTCTCACTTTTGATCCCAAATATTTCTTGATATGTCCCTGTTGATCACTTGAGAATTTTGGAGAAAGCTAGAGTACTCAAGTTGAAAGAAAACGAAGACTTCGGTCTTTTATAAGTCAACTAGATCCAGAACTATCAAGACAACCAGTTTGAATCATTTGCAAGCAAGATTTCATTGTACTTGCCCATGAAGAATCTGAGAAATGAGAAAGATATTGAGTTAGGGCCAAAGCTAAAATGACAAGTCTTGAATCGAACCTAATGATATATTGGGGCAGCTGCCTTACCAACAATGCCATTATATGACTGGATGTCTATTCTATGAACTAGAAGTCCATTCTATGAATTCGAAGTCCATTCTATGAACTGGATGTTCATTCTCAATAAATTCTCAAATTCCTTATTTTGAGAGGATCTGGAAAAGCTAATCCAGTTTTTGTAATGGTGTAAAACTCGATTGAAAAGCGAAACTAACCATTAGCTCTAATGGGCATTAAGATGACTACAGTAAATACTAATATCTATTTTTTAGGGTTGAATTTTTTTTCAACAAGACCTCCAAGATGCCAAATATTGCAAAAGAGAGCAGCCAAGTTGGTTGAAATCTGACATTATTAGAAGCAAATATTTGCTTCTATGATATTCACAAGTGTAACAAGAAGGATTATATTTTTATATTACCTAATATATTAAGTAGCAAGAATGTACCACTCGGCTCTCACTTTTTCCGTCGAAACAAACGGCTCGAACAAATTGCGAGTTGGTATATTTTTTTAATATTTTCTGGACCATTAGATCCACATATTGAAAATATAAGCTAATATGACTGTAACCATAAATATTAAATTAGAGATATACACATCTATTCTCAAGTTCGATATGACGACTAAATTTTGCACTTGGAGGCAGTTCGTAAAGGTTCGTTATTCTTAAACAGTTGAAACTACGAAACTACCTTTAGTCCGATTCAAAATGGGGATAGTTAAAAATATACTACGGAGAGGAAATACTAAGTCCGCCAAACCTTATTTTCATACATGGTACAAAATAAACTTTTGGCTTAGAGAGCCAAGCCAAATCTCTTTGTTCCATCGTGAGTAATGATAACAACCATGGCATCTAATTGGTAAATGAGGTGCATATCAATTTTGAAAGGGCGTCGCCATACGGACAAAATATAGCAGAGGGTATACACTTCAAGAGCTCGGATATCGGGGTCAAAGCTCTGACATTGGATCGTTCAACTAACCATGGCTAATCGATTTATTCACACAAAAGTATCAAAAGTGGAAAAATAAATATTATTTATTAGTTAGACAAATTATTTGAAAGATTAACTTACACAAATAAATCGCCTTCCGAAGGATTGTAACATTCAATGAAAGCTACATTTTAGAGCTAAAATCTTCAATCCCAGGTGAAGTTAAAGCAGGAAATTGGTTTGAAATTGTATGACAATCGTCACCATCATAGCAGTGTAGAATTTAGTATATGGAATTATGGAATTACGGAATATACAATTCTGCATTGAGTCCGGCCAGTTGTCGGCTCAATAATTACCCCGTATTCTGCTGTTGGGATTATAAAACGAAGTTTGGAAACGCCTTTAACAGGACGGAAGTAAATTAACTCTCTCATCGTTCCGTTCGGAAATATGGAGTTATTGTAATTTCATTACCCCCCATCAGTATCTGCTTCATAAGACTAAGGCAAATGAAAGACCCCTCTATACTCCTTCAGAGACAATCGTTGCTCCTCTATTGCCTAGAGTGGCCTGAAATTCCCTTTCATGCACATGCCCTCTGCGACAATAGGACTGTGCATATGTAGTAACACAATGCACCAATTTGGCCTAATTAGATCATGGTTGCCTAAATTGGCTGCAGATAATAGTCAACACCCAAATCGAACTAATGATGAGGCAGGATGCATTGCGGAGAAAATTATTGAACATACTGACATCACCAACTGATTAATTAATATGAATGATTTCCATCGTAGAATTCTTTAGTGATATTGATCAACCTTACTACTCTCTAGCCGCTTGTGCATATTTCGTTATATTTCTTTCCAGAAGGTGTCGAACATGTTTTACCCCACAATTTCTAAATTGGACTTTAGGGGTTTGAAATATGGTATCAGAACCATTTAAACTTGCTCATTTGATAGGCACCCTATTGCACTTCCTTCATTTCTAATTCCCACCTAGTTGCAAACGCTAATGCCAAATAACTCTTCAATTTTGCCTAATCTTACACATGTGTATAGTATGCTTCAAAGTTGTAGATTCTCTTGCTTTGAGCTCATCACTCATGCTCCGCTCGAACTTGAAACCAAGTAGATTACAGAATATACGAAGGGCTGCTCTAATACTAGTGACTGACATCTCCAGAACTGCAAATCTTGAAACAAGGAGTGTTACTATCAAGACGTACAACCTTGTTGTACATTTATGTGGGGAAATTGCGTTCCACTTGCATAAGCAGCTCGTGAGTTTCATACCGATCAGTATATGGATTCCGGATGATAGGAAAAAGCGAATTTATTTTGATCTTTTCACTAGAAAATATGTGGGGTACATTAACTCCTACTTTATGTCCGTGATTCCCGTTAGCCGTAGAAGCACCATCACCTCGGTCTGAATCGATAGTTCTCCACATTAACTAATGATAGCTAAGGTACACAACTCTACTTTGTAATATCCTGAGAGTAGCTTCAATGGCCGAAGTCTTTCAATCATACTATGGTTATTCACGGCGCGAATTTCAGGAATCTAATTTGGAACCAAATCAGTCATCAATTGACAAATTAGGTCACTGTCGCTTAAGGTCATAGCTTTGTTAAACCGACAAAGTTTCGAACTAATTAGGAAGTGGAGTATGCCTGGGGGGTTAATAGCAAGGTCCACTTTTAAAGCATGTGCGTCTGTGACTTTGACGGTTGCGATAAGTATTATTTATACGACATATCATAATTTCCTATTTAGGTAATGTGGAGTATTTAATTAATCTAAAACGGATCACATATAAATCACAGTTCCTAAAAAGGATATTTTCTAAGAGTTGGGAGCATCGCTCACAGGTTCAGGTAGATCAATATCAAGGCCGATAGGATAATTAGGTCAAGTGAAGAATATTATTCAGGCACTGGTTTTTGGACATATTCTCTCCGCTTATGATCCGCGGGAGCCGTAAGATGCGTCACATCAGAAGAATATGGAGTGAATGTCCGAAGCAATCTTGGAGCAATCAGATAGTTGGTGAAGTGGTGATATCGCCTTTAATAGACCTCCTTACTTAACGACAATTCCTCTTTGGTGGGAATGCTATGCACCTCATTAACAAAGTGTAATGAAATTCCTATAAAGTGTTATTTCATGAGGCACTCCTTTGTATGCAAGGTTTGCTACTATGCGCCTTATTAAACTTCGGAACCTTAATTTATATATTTATTTACCAATTTCTAGACTAGATAATATTGTTAAGCATAGAGAAAAATAGTTGTGTGGACTTAATGTAACTATAGGGCTTTCGAGTCGTTTAGTTGTCGGCATTAATAATTATTTTTTAATTATTTTTTAGTTTTTTATTTTTCGATTATGCATTCACTGTAACGGATAGCATCGATTTAAACAATCAAATGGTGCCTACTATACCCCACTGGTAGTCAATTTTGGACTACCACTATGAAACTCGTCTTGCTGCTTGATCGAATTCAAAATTAAATAAATAGACACCGAAATCCCCTTCATCTCAATTCATTTACTTCATTCAGAACTACTATATCATCTATAAAATGGTAGCAAAACCGTATGTATACAACTTGGAGACTCATATTTCAAGCTACAATGGACTTTCCTTGAAATACTTTTATAATACACTGTATGATACTAACCCCTATAGAATAAATGTATTACCACCTGCCAACGGTAAAAAACTCTGGAGAGTCAAGAGAAGCGTTTCCATTGGAAATTCTTCTGAAGATTGTTCAAGTTCAACTCAATGTTTAAACAACTCCTTGAAGATATCAGCTGCCGGGAAGAACATAAAAAGAGCTCCATTGAGAAGACCAAAAAATACACCAGGAATGCCAAAGGATTTCGTGTTCGTTGATTTATCTCCGGTCAAATCTGACACGTCTGATATTTCTTCAGCCGAAGAGCCTCCTACTGCCGCTACTACTCCTACACAGTCTCCAATTACCTCAGAGACCCAAACTCAATATTCAACATTTCAAGAGGACTGTGCATTGTTGGACTCCATTTCGTCGCTTAGCGATTCGGACTCGATCTTCTCAAATGTCGATAAGAGCAATATTTTTGATTCTTCGTTCTCGGGATATATGCAGGAATCTGAAAATACTATAAGTCAGCAGGGTCCTAACGATCTCGGATTGGGATTGATTAACATGGATATTCAAGATTGGGAACACACACTGTTTAAGCCACAACAACAAGCTCCTCCTCAACAGCCAGCACTTTCTACCCAAGCCATTAGTCAACAATTATTTGGCTACCAACAAGCTATGATGCAACAATACCAACAAATACAACTTTTGCAACAACAATTACAACAACAAGCACAACTTCAGTTGCAACAGCAACAACTCGAACAAAGCATCTCACCAATTCAATCATCTCCAGAATCGGAAATTGAAACAATGATACCCTTTACCCACAAGAGATCAAAATCTACTAGTGAAGTGACCAAGAGAAGATCTTCAGGACAATTCCAATTCAAAACATACACTGGTCCAAACAAAAAGTCAAAGCATAGACGTATTGTTTCGGAACCAATTAAGAGACAAGCTATTAAGTATTTATCTCGCCCTGCTACCGCTCCATCGACTCCAAAGGCTCAACCTACTACTATTGGTTTAGAAGACTTTATGTTGCTCAATGATCAACTAAACATCAGTTTGAATGATGATAGTTTATTAAGCGATATCTCTGCCAATGAACAAAAATACGAAAGCTACAGTCCTCTTTCTCTGTATTCTGAAGTTGAGAGAATGCCAAAGAACTTTGATACTTCTCTCTTGAATTGTGGTGTTGATCAGTTCATAATTCTGAAACAGGACGAATTTGAATTCACGGGATTCGTTTCCATTTAATTCTGCAACTGTTACGTGTCATGTTATTATATTTTTTGCATATCTTTCTTTCGGTCAATGGTTGATTAGAATAATCAATCTTTCATTACAACAAAACCAAAACTTTCTACGATACCAATTACTTCCAGCCTTGATGGCTCTTCTAGCACCAGCTATATTTATTCTTGTATATTATCTTTTGGTTATCATGTCGTTACTTTCGGTTAACTTTCTCCCCTTTCGGTCAACTTTTACTTTACTTTCGGTCAACTTTAATTGCATCTTTGTCTTCTCCAAACTTTGGTCAACACTCTTATACCCTTTCGACCATATGGATCTTCTTTATCTTAGACTTCTCGACGATATCACTACATGTGTTTATTGTTCTTTTGCTTCAAATTCTCATTACTTGGAATCTTAAACATAATATTACAACTTTAGCATTTATTAATGCTACAACCTAATTATTGAATATTGTAGAGATTACTTTATTTCTGGAATATGTCCGAATCTAATTTAGAGGAAGTCGCGAGCGTGTTACTGGTGATGACCCCCGGATTTACAAGTTTTGGACTTCCTCAAACGAAAATAAGCTTCTCCTGACTGCGAAGATCTTCGTGTACTATATCACTCTTCGACAAATATGGCAAGAACCATTAAGGGAAATATTGTCAAAATGCCTATTTCGAACTTTGCCCAAAAAGGTATTTTTTTGATAGAATCGTAAATCTGCGCCTTTAAGGACTTGCATGAAATATTTTTATTTGCCTAATTAGGAATCTTTTATCAAAATGTGCACGTACCATCGGTTTTGTTAGACTGTTTATTTTAGGTATGATTTACTAAGGGTTCAAATTATACTACTACAAGCAATATAAATATATTCACTGCTTATAATTCAAAAGCACAATTGTCATTTTATTGGAATTGGCTGCTTCGATTTAACTAAGTTCTAAAAAGAGTGTATCGAAAATATTACAACGAGAAGACTAGAATATGGTGATTACGCTTTGGTGATTACAATTTGGTAATTACGATTTGATGATGATTCTCTCGAACTTTATGAGTAGCATTTGCATACTAATATACATTTGATATTACATAATGGCAGGAAGTAGCTTGGTCTATCTCGGTGTTGTGACGTACAAATTCTCACAGACACGACTTTACTTAATTGGAGACGCAACTATTAAGTCAAAGATCCCCCTATTTATACATGAAGGTTTATAAATACATCTACAAACAAAATTTTAACTTGTAAGTCAACAGAATGTTCTCGTTGTAGTAGTTTCCTGGTAGTTTCCTGTAATTAACAGAACGGTCTCGACCTTCAGTGACCAATTGAAGGAATTCAGACCAAGAAAGAGGGATTAAGTTGAAAATTGGAAACAATAGGTTGATTTTGTGGAATAACGTCGTGATTCAATTATAAGGAAGCTTTTATAGAAATTCCGTAGTCAATGCTATGAAGTACTCCCGAAGTTAATGCTATGAAGAATTCTCGAAGTCAATGCTGAGAAGAATTCCCAAAGATCATTAAAGATCTGAATTAGTAAGTGCAGTGATGTAGATATGTTGCGACTACTTTGATATATTTAGGAACTTCTAAAGTATTTTCCGAGGCACTTGATTAGAATTGAATGAGTTAAGTTCGGGTATTTGGTTAATTTCGGTAGCCAACAATATTGTAGTTATTATTCAAAGACCTCAGGGATGTTTAGGAAGACTATTCAAATTTCGACGAATGGTGTTAATGATTTCTTGATTTAATGCATTTTGCTTGATTTCAAACTCCGAGTGGGCATTTGTAATTGTATTCAAATGTTCTTCGTGCTTATGTAACAACAGTTCACTGTATTTAAGAATACGCTGGTTTTCCTTTGCAAGCAGAATCTGCAAATCTATGGATTGTGCCAACAACGATTGAAGAGTCTCGAGAGATTCTGACGTAGGTGAGTCATTTGGAAGATCAAGTTGGTGTCTGAGTTGATTAATTTTCTCTGTGGTGGATATCAATTCCTTTAATTTGAGTTGGATTTCTTGGACATCTTCCAGTTGGGTAACTTCATTGGCAAGGTCATGGTTTTGAAGATCTTGATCGATCATATCATTTGGAGATTGTCCAAGAGATTCGCCTGCTATTTGCGAGAGGTCACGAGCTGTATTGATAGAATTACTAGCAACTTTGCCGCTTTTTAACTTGTCACTTAGATCGTTCAAGAGAAGAATGGCCCACTCCATTTGGGACACGGAACTGTTGATAGATATATCCTTTACGATATTTTTCACATAATGGTCTTCATCATGTGACAGTATGGACGAAGTATCGTCAATTAAGTATTCGCCTTGAGCTTTCTTCTCCTCTCTTTTTATAGTAGCCTTCTTTATGGCTGTGGCTAATTGTCTTTGTAAAGTACGAACTGTTGGTACTATGATTTTCTGGTCACCAGGATAGTCTGCATGTTTGAGTAAAGAATATTTGTCTTGAATCAACTCCCATTTTCTAGTTTGACTCACAGATCGGTCTCCTACATACTTGAAGGGTCTCACTTCAATAATCAGGAAAAGAATAATTTTGACGTCATAGGTAGTCAATTTAGTACGATGGATGTTTTTCATATGCAGAGCCGAGGTATTGATAGCATCTTCTAATATCGAAGTATTAAGTGGTGTGTTAGCACTTGTACTTGTACTGGAATCGTTGGACGAGCCGCCATCGTGATGTGATTTGAATTGATTTTCATGCCCGTGGCCGTGATTCTCATGGTGAAGTCCATGGTTGCCATGAAGATCTCCTTTCACATGTTTTTCATCGTTAGAAGATAAAAGCGTTTGATTCATTGTTGACGTGTGGGTAGGCTCTTTGTCAGGAGAAAAGGACAGTTGATGGAAAAATTCAATTCAATAATTTTATAAATCAGACTATCTGAGTTCTCGCTAGTTCTCGCTAGATCTCTATGCTCTGTAATACTCGTCTCTCAACTTATACTTGAAAGCAAGGGAATGGTACGTGTTGTGTATTTATGAATTTTCAAAACAAATGATTCGGAAGGTCTAAAAGTCGTGCGGCGTTCAATTATACAACTTACATCTGTTATTCCAATAATAGAATAATAGTTCAGGCACAGCAAAAACATGCAAGAATATGGTTTTGTTGCTTTAGGGAACGATCTCTGCTGCTTATGGTATTTAATTAGAATTTGAGAATGTAATATTTACATAATGTGGTCTCGACTTTGTTGCTGTTTCAGAAGTTAGGCACTTCCTAATCGGTAAGGACACTCGGGGTCTAGAGTTGATTGAATTTCATTTATATTCGTACTAGGAAGCACAAGGCTATGTATTAAAAGTTAAAACCAGACGCAAAACTGCTGGTTACACTTCGAATATCGTCTTCGATATTCTTGTTTTGTGAATATCTTCCTTCGTAATTATTGTTCAAGGTGTTTAGTTTAGAAAAGAAGTTGGAATTGATAGGGTTAGATCCATTATAGACGTCAGTATTTTTCTTTCCCAAGCTTGGCCATTGTTCTTGACTGAATTGTGATGTTTTTGATCCTCTTGTGGGTGCTTCGTTGTGATAAGATAACACACTGGCGGTGTCGAAATCGGCACCTCCGTTAGGTATGGAGCCTCCTCCAAATTGCTTCCTAGAAGATAAATCACCTCTTCCACGATTCATTGTGCTTACATTGTTACCATTGTTCAACTGAACCATCGATAACTGTAAATTGTCCAAAGGACCATCAACAAGACATCCCTTTTCACGGAAATGAATCAACAAATGATTCCATAATTTGTTACGACACAATGCTCTAGGATTTCCTAAAATAGCCAACCCATACTTGGCTCTGGTTATTGCCACATTCAATCTTCTCGGATCACTCAAGAAACCAATGATTTGTCCTTCATTGGCTCTAACACAACTCAAAATGATGAAATCTTTTTCTCTTCCTTGGAAAGCATCAACACTAGTCACTTCAACCTTAAGGTAATCTTCTCTCATATCCACCATAGTACTGTTCATTGACATATATTGGACAATGTATGCTCTCTGTCCCTCGTATGGCGTAATAACCCCAATTTGTTCGGGCCTGACTCCATCTTTGAATAATTTGGTAATTATCTTTTCAACATTCATGGCTTCCACTCTGTTCAAGAACGAATTACCACTTCCACTTATCTCTTCACGCCCATAGTTAGCCCAAAACATCATTGGATTGTCAACTACAGGCCATGGGAATGTAGAGTCTTTGATCCATCTTTCTTCACCAGTTACTCCGTTTTGCAAAGAACCCTCATAAAACATATTACTTGGGAATTCCGATAAACAAGGGTTCATTCTGTATTGCACTTCCAATCTGATGGGCACATGTCCCAAGACAACTAATCTTTCAAACAAAGATTGTTTTAACCCTGCATCACCTGCCTTTTTGTCCAAGATAACTGGTCCCAATTGTTGATGGTCACCAACCAAAATTACCTGCTTGGCACCCTTGACAATTGGAATTAACAGTTCAGGTTCCGACGCTTGAGTACTTTCATCGATTAAAACAGTTCTGAACTTCATGTACGTTAATCTTCTATCCCCAGCACCAACACAAGTACAACAGACAACGTCACATTTTGACAAAATCTTGGCTTCAGATGCCCTAATAGATTTGATTAAAGACTTCGAGTCTGATTCGGATAATTCACCTAATTCGTTTCTCAATCTGAGTAATTTCTTAAGGTCTCCCCTGGCTGAATTGTTAACAAGATTGTGTAAAGCCAAATGACCTACCGAACTTTCAACATCTTCCCTCGATTTCGCTGTTAACCGTACTACCTTTAATCCAAGTTGATCCAATTTGGCAGCCAAGTGATCGACTGCTACATTAGAAGGTGCACATACCAAAATTTTCTCCTTGTTTAATTTGGATAAATGGTAAATGATGGTGGCAGATGTGACGGTTTTTCCTGTACCTGGAGGACCCTGAATCAAAGACAATGGTCTTTGGAGAACAGACCGAACAGCATTAGTCTGCGAAGCGTTTAATTCAGTTAAATCTGGATGGGAGAATTTACGTGGCAATTTAATATCAAATTCTATTGCCTCAACTTCGTGGCCCAATAATTTATGGTAAATGTAGCCAGATACAGATTTCTGATCTATGGCAAATACCTTCATTGCCTGTTGCATTCTGTCGTAAGAAGTGCCCTTCCAAACGAGCTCGGCAGTGAATCCTGTGGTGAGATGTGTTGGAGGAAGCTGTTTGGCTGGATTTAATTCCAAGGTGAATTCTTCTTGGTATGCATTAGGCAATCTGAGAATATAGCCATGTCCCTCCCATGGTTCCTGACTAGGACCAGTGTATCGTAAAATAATCTCATCACCCACTGCAACTTTTAACTCGTTGCTTTCGAATGTAGATAGACTGAACGATGCTAAATGTTTCTTATTCAATGCAATGGCCCATTTGACCAGGATGTGTTCCAAAGCCTGGGACTCCTTCAAGTTTTTGTCGTAATCTCCTTCGAGCTTTACGAGAGGAGCAAAAGAGTGTTGATACTGAAATGCATCGTTGTATCTCATCAAGATTGGTAGAACTTCTTCTTCATCACTATCCTTTTTTTCAATATCATCAAGAGTGGCATCACGGTTCAAACGCCATTGAGCTTCCAACTTAGTGATTTGTTGATGTGAAATCAATTTCGAGTTGATTATATCACCCTCTGAAGGCCCCGATGCTACCCAAGGTAGAAATTGACGATCTTCTATAAGAGCTTGCCAATGGGTTGTGTCCCAGTTTATATCCTTAGATTGGGCACAAGGCAAACGACATAAAATTACCACCACCGAGTCTTGTTTGGCACTAACAAAGCCTAAAATAAATACGTTTTTGTTTCCACAATTATAACACTCCAAGGTGGTATCCCCCAAATCGGAATCTTCATGCAATGATACCTGGTTGTGTCTGGCCATGACCAAATGTGTAACTATATGAGATCCTCCAACAGTAGACTTTGAATTACAAAACCACTTGTTACATATATTACATTTAATGACTGAGTTTGTGGAATGGATCTTACAATATGCGCAAGAATGGGCAGGAAGTTCTTCAGTTTCACCCATAAGTCTTATATCTTCGTTATCTTGAGCATCATCAATAAGATCTTGTATTTCTTGGAGGTCCAAGTCGTTATTATCCATTGGGGTCGAAGATTTTATAGTTGAATTGTCGTCATTGATTATCTGGGATTCATAGGACCCCACTTGGGATTCCTCGTGAGAATGGTTCAAGTTCTGACTCGTTTCAAAGTTTTGAAATAGTAAATTACTCATTTTGTAGGTTGGTAAGTCTGAGTAGATACTAAGCGCCAGGGTTTGTAAGTGAAGTATTTAATATCAAACGAAACCAAGAATTACAACGGAATATGTGACGGTCAGAGCGTTGGATCGGTTCCTAGCTTACAATTTTCTGTTATCAGTCTTGAGGTTGGCTGGCAATTAGAGCTTAGTTGGTTGTAGGAATTTTTCTCTTAGATATGATGGAGGACAACCAAAGCTGAAAAAAAAAATAAACTGCAAAATGACTAAAGTTACAGGTTGAATATTACACATTAGACCACTATCAAAATCGGCTACTTTGACTTCCAAGTCCAACTGTTGATCTAAGAATGATAAGAAAAGTACACGATATATCAATTCGTCGTAATTAAGTTCCCTGGTAGTCTTAGCCACGACTTTTCTAGTTTAGAATAACTTACGAGAGCCACCATTGATAATATTTCTGCTTTGCACCTTCCTTTGGGAGGTGGTTAATAAAGATAATGTTATTTCTTGTTGTGAAATAGTCAAATAAGCCTCCTCTTTCGATCAACTTCGGTTTTAACGTAAAAATTTATACATAATCTTTAAAAGCTCGTCAAGATCCTGAGGATATGACATTTCCCTCAAGGATTCAGAATATTTTATAAACTCTCGCTCATGAGAATATACCTGAATATTTCATAAGCACTCGAGAAGATCTTAATATTTCAAGGCTCATCCAACTCATAAATATCTAATTCTTCTATAGGCGCCTCTTACATTCGTAAGGAACGAATTACTCAGGAATGTATTGATAACTCACGGTCAGATATATGTAAGGTCGTGAATCATAAACTTCGCAAGTCTGCTCCGTCTACTATGAACCTCGACCATGTATTATTACGATGCGAATTGACTATTCTATAATGATATCACTTGCAGACCGAGGCACCAGCACCCCTAAAGTACCAAACTGTCCAAATGACATCATTGTAGATACGTCAGGTTAGACTCGCTACAGCTTGTCGCTATTTAAATAAGTATACCGATTTCCCGGAAATCAACTGCAAAACCCGTAGTGTGTTGGTTATGAGATGCCGGAAGTGACTAGTGACGACTAAGCTCAAGAATCCGACTGGAACCATTTACACGGGGAAGAAACATCGACGCCGATCGCACAAGTAACTGAGCGAAGCGAAGACTCCGTTACACTATCATCCTTATAAAAAGACGCGTGTTTCAAAAAGATCCATTGGTAGCCAATATCGTTTCATACTATTAACTCTTTATCAGCCAATATCTCTTCATCAGCCAATTATCCCTCTTGCTAGTTATCTCATACTTGTCTAGCTAAATTGATCTAGCTGATTTCTGGCTAAAGTTCTGGGTACTCAATTCCATTCACGTTTACATGACATACTCGCCAAAACTCAAATTTACCCGTTTGGATATATTTTGATTTAGTGTTTTTGTTTCAAATAAAAACTGAGAACGGCATTCAAATACAACGTCAAGTATAAAAATCACTGGTCGGCAACAATCAAGAATAGACACTGTATTTCTCACCACTCCTAGTATCATATTCTACTTAACACCAGAAGCTTCTGCGTTTTATATCCATTCCACTACACGTACTTTCTTATCTACTGGTAGATTATGAAACAAACATCCGCTTTCCATAAAGTTATAGCCAGAGACAAGGGATTGTTTAATGGAAAGAATTTCTTGATATCGACCGACTCTATCAATTGGATCCATTCCTTTTCATTGTCGATCACGGAATATGGACAATTATATTCTTCAGACGAATCGGATAACCACTACCTTCTTTTACAGTCGTTACCGTCATGTTATGTTCAGATATATCCTTCATTGCCATCTTCATCACCCCAGCCACAGCGTCCGTCCACTATCAGAAAGTTGTCTAAAAAATCCAGCACAAACTCCATCGAGACCGGATCATTACCTGAAGATCCCCCAGTAATTTTCATCAAAACTTTTGAAAATGACAAGCTTTACATCAAGGTACCATCTAAGTCCAATTTTGGTAACTTGATCAGTTCTTTGATTGTGTGGCAATCTCTCAAACCACAAGGTCTTCTGAAGAAGTGGTACTGTGAAAATAGGGTCGAACATTCCAACACCACTCAGGAAAATTCAGATATTCATTCTCCTCATGAATTATTGGTGTGCAGATTCAAAATATATGGTCCTATACCTGCAAGATCTAAGAATTTAAACATAGTTCCTGGTCCGAAGGCTCCTATTTATCAACCAAAAATAAATTCCGGCAAGCTGGATTTTGCAAATATTGTGGAAACCCATAATTCTTCAAATTACCAAATGCCAGGAAGTCCTACGTTACCAGATATTAATAACAACATTATCGAAGGCTGGTTCTACACCATGGGGGTTTTGAAATCAAATGGGATTCTCAACTTTATCTCAGAACTTGATGGGACATTACTTTATTCCATAGATGTCAAATCAATCATGTCATCCGAAATTAGAGAAATTCATCAATCAATATTTGACAGTTCAAATGTCTTGTTCCTTGGACAACTTAAGGAACTCAGATTTAACAATATTATCAAAACAACGAGCACTTTATCAAGTGACCAATACATGACTCCATTCTTGGTAAGAGATAGCAAGTCAATTCCCAACAACCAAAGAATTTTGATTGAATTTCCATTACATATTGATTTGGAAGATTGGTTTGTTGGTTTGAATTACTTTGCAAAGAGAGAATATATCGGTTCCTATAGTCCTTCGCTGAAATTGATAACTTCAAAAGAAGAAGAGACTGATGAGATCAAAAATCCAACTCAAAAGTTGAATCCACCTATTTCTGCATTTTCTCGTGACAACTTTAGAGTTTCAAAGAAGGTATCAATTGATATTATTGAAGCGAAATTTGATAATGTTCCTCAAGCCCAAGGCAAATCTACTGGGAAAATATATGCTGAAGTCAGAATGTGGGGGTATCCGTGGTCAAGAACAGCCATAGTAAATCATACTAGTAATCCGTTCTGGAAAGAAGAGTTTTCTACGGATCTCCCTATCCTGACTCAGATGGTGCATATTTTAATTAAAAGGTGTTCCTACAATGATGTTGGGTACCTGACAGATGACAAATTGATTGGAACTGTCTACGTCACCCCCGATATTTTAACAAAACAAGTCCATTCAAGCTCAACTATGATGGTGGGATCTGGTTCTGGAAATGTCATTAAAGTCAACGGGATCAATACTCACAACAATAATAATTCATCTGCTTCATCTGCAGGTGGTGTTAATGGAACTCCTACGAGGATTTCTTCTGTTAATAATGATATCGTCAGACTTTCTATCTATGACTCGTCTAATTTACCTATTGGAAAGTTGTTGTTGAATGTGAAATTGAAAGAATATCACATTTTGAATCCAAACCATTTCAAGACTCTTGAAAATATGTTGAAGAATGCACCAATGAAGGATCTTATTAAATTTTGCAACGATAATGTGCCTTCATCAGATTTTGAATACGTGAGTTTGATTTTGTTGGATATTTTTCAAAGTTTGGGAGTTGAAGATCAATGGTTCAAGTCATTAATGGAAGCTGAGCTAGTTGATGTAGACAAAATGACAAGGAAAAATTATCTGACAAACAAAAGGGCTAGTGAAATAGGAAATAGCGGCAGCGGGGCTGTCCCTTCCAGTGCTGCAGGGAATTCTTCGTCTTCAAATAATGTTTTCAACACTTTGTTTCGAGGATCTTCCATTTTTTCAAAGTCTTTGGAAAAATATAACTTAAGAATAGGACAGGAATACTTGGAAAAGGTTTTTGGTGATTTCTTTGCAAAATTATCCCAAGAGGGTAAAGATTGTGAGGTTGATCCAAGATACGTCAAATTGATGCAAAAAGCTCAAAGAAAGGGTAAATCTCTTGATGACTCGGATGATTCAGATACCGATTCAGATGTTGATTCAGATGTCGAGCGAGAACGTATTGACGAGATTAAAGCTGCAGTGGAAGCCAATTTCCAAAACTTGTTGGCTTATGCAGATGAAATCTGGAACAAAATTTACATCACATCCAATGATTTGCCCGAACAAATCAAGGTGCAACTCAAGAATTTTAGAACAAAGGTTGAGTTGGCTTGTGATCCTGAGGACAAAACCACTGCCTTGAATTGCTTGAGTGCATTCATCTTCTTGCGGTTCTTTTGTCCAGCAATCTTGAATCCGAAATTATTCTATTTGACCAAGAACCATCAAACGGGGACGAGCCAAAGGACATTGACATTAATTGCAAAGATCTTATTGAATTTAGCCAACCGTCAGGAATTCTCTCCCCATAAAGAACCTCACTTGGTGAAGATGAATGTGTTCTTGAAGTCTCGTCAAGCGCAAGTATTTGAGTATTTTGACAAGATTACAGCAAGAAAGAACGACTTTAATGAAAAGATCTTAGATTTGAGTCAAGATGTGAAACGTTTTGACTTGGGGTTGAGCGCTGATTCGACCTCCAGTGAATTGCCTACGACGCCATATTTGATTGACAAATATTTGAGATTGACGGAAATAATTCATTTATTGGATTACAGCAAGTTTAACAGAAATGAATTCGTGTCACCCCAACATTCTAGTCCAATGAACGACGTCTTAACTTCAAACTCGTCGATTATTACCAGCACATCCAACAATATGGCTATATTGAATAACCATCAGAGAAATAACTCTCATGGAAGCAACAATGGTGTGATACTACTCAATGATGACAGAAATGTGTACCAGATTGGATCGCTTGAATTTGAAAAATCAGAGTTCTTGGATTTAGCAGGTGATAATGAAACAGAAGGATTCATCAAAACGTTATGTCGCAGCAACGAAAACATGTTCTCGTTCATTGATGCCAATGTGACGTTGAAGGACTTACAGAAACAAAGTACCGAATTGATGACTAGAATAACTGACTTGGAGGTATTTTTAGAGAACTGTGAGTTCCCTACAAACTACTTGAATGGCGCACGAATCACGACCAATCCTAACACGACGATTAACAGTAATAGCTCCAGCAATAGCATCAATACGTACTTGTTGTGGGAAGCATACACGAACGACATTCTTGCAAAATCGTACTTGGACATTGCCCGTAACTGTTTGGTCTTTATTGAGCGTGACAATGTTTCTAGTGGATATAAGAAATTGGTGGAACACAATGCCTTGAACAGCTTGAAATTGAAGTTCAGCGTCGATCAACATGGCGATATCAGCACCAATGGATCATCTCTTTCCAATAATGGATCTAGTTCCAGCATAGGCGGAACTCCCCATGAAGTTTCAATGTCTCTGTCGTTTAGCAATAGTAGTTTGGGCAGTCTTATCAAGACAACTTCCAAGAATCCATTTAAAAAATGGCTAAGGAAGTAGGTGAGTCAGTTAACTATTAAGAAAGAAACACAGCGTGATTTTGAATATATTCCATAGATGGTAGAATTTACTGGTGATGCTTATCCATTTGATCTACAATAGTGCTTCGAGAAGGACGCTAGGAGCACGGAACACCAGTAGAGCTTGGTTTAGAATCGCTAATAACGTTCAAAATCGCTTCCAGCTCCAGTTCTCTGTGCTATTATTTATTCGATATTAATTCTTCTATGTATTACTTAATCTACATTATGATGCGTTTGATGATTTTGTTAGAATCAGTGACTATGAGAACGCTCAGGTTCTAAACTCTACGGAGTACTCCTCTGGTGCTAATATAAACTATATTTAGTGAATACTCAAGTGTTAGTTATGGCAGAGTAATAAATACTGGTAATCACCATCGTTACTCACTAATACTCACTAATATTCACCATTAATAACTCACTAACCCTCACTAATCCCTACCAACCCTCTATTCTCCTATATAAATCCATTCCTCCTCCTGAGCATAATTATTATTATCTCTCTAAGCTGGTGTTATCGCATACATTATTTCATCCAGTTTTGTGTTTGTTTTGTTTTTCTCGTTTGTTGGCAAACGCTCCGAGCGAAAAATTACATCTATTGCTCCCACCAACATCCACTACAAACACTCCTCCACTAATCATGCCTACCGCTACAGAAGCTGAAATTTTGGCCTCTTACCCACAAGTTTCCGCACCCACCGAACAAACTGGATACACCTCCAATCTCACTGACGAGCAAAAGGTTATCTTGGCGCAGTTCCGTGAGAAGTTGACTGAGCTTGAGTTCACAAGTCGAATTGATGATGCATCGCTTTTAAGGTTCTTGAGAGCCAGAAAGTTCGATCTCGAGAAGGCCACCGAGATGTTTGTCAACTGTGAAAAATGGAGAACAGATTTTGGTGTCAACACCATTTTCGAGGACTTCCACTACGACGAAAAGCCATTGGTTGCAAGATTATATCCCCAATACTACCACAAAACTGACATCGACGGTAGACCCGTATATTTCGAAGAGTTGGGAAAGGTCAACTTGACCGAAATGTTGAAAATCACTACTCAAGATAGAATGTTGAAGAACTTAGCATGGGAGTACGAATCGTTCACTCACTATAGATTACCTGCGTGTTCGAGAGCTAAGGACGTTTTGGTTGAAACTTCGTGTACCGTGTTGGACTTGAAGGGAATCTCTATAAGCGCCGTCAGCCAAGTCTTTGGATATGTCAGAGAAGCCTCCAAGATTGGACAAGATTACTATCCTGAAAGAATGGGAAAGTTTTATTGTATCAACTCTCCATTTGGATTTTCAACAGCTTTCAGATTATTTAAGCCATTTTTAGATCCAGTCACTGTCTCAAAGATCCATATTTTAGGTGGTTCTTATAGTAAGGAATTGTTGAAGCAAATTCCAGCTGAAAACTTACCTGTCAAGTATGGTGGTACTTCCGAATGTACTGATCAAGAATTGTACTTGAACGACTTTGGTCCTTGGAGAGACCAAAAGTTTATTGGTCCAGAAGGTGAAGCTCCAAGACATTTTGATGTTTAGAGCAAAATAGGTGGAACTGAGTTATACGACGAGTGAGATAGTAGGAGTTATATGAACGACTTATAGGAATCTTATGAAAGAGCTTATAAAATCTTATGAGAACTTAATAAACCAGGTACAATCATTAAGGACATCTAATTGATGGACAGTGATGTCTAGATGAAGGTCTGATGATATCCCAACCAGCTTATCTATAGTACTTTACCTACCGATATTCCACAACTGGTGAATCTACATCTATGGACTTATCTAATAGTTCAGAACTCCCAGTCACCATCATTTGATTTTGGTGCCAACAACGTTCCTCTAATTTTCCAGCAGCGTTCTCTATTTTGGTGTTGCTCAGCTTAACTTTGAAGTTAAGACCCATAGAATCTCCTATTTTTGAATACCCTTTATCAACGTTTTTGTTTGTTAATAATATATACGGTGCTTTGAATCTTAAGCTACAATCTTTGGAACTCAAGGCTTGAGTTATAGTTGCGAATTATTCGCCGTGGAACATTAGCTTGGTGCTCTTAGCATACTGAGATACTATAAAAGACTAGCCATTGAGCAAATTATATACTAAATCCGTAAATCAATTCGTAAAACACCACAACAAATCATGGATAAAAGTGTTCAGATTTCATTAAATCATGGATAAATATATTCAAGTCTCAACAAAGTCTCTCATACCACTAACTAGATTGAGTTCCCTGGACTAAGTCACATCTTCACAATAATGAATAGTGTCAACTTGGGACATTTTTCAGTAGATCAATGTCCGAATTGCGGTCCAGATAATCCGTTAGAAAGGTTAGTTAATGACAGATCTCAAACCGTTGTCATTGTCTTGAACCTTGATCTCAAAGGGTTGTCATTGTTCTGAACCTTGATGGTTTTCGACATCCTGTATCCTCTATCACACCGTCTTCATATAGTTGAATCTCTAAGACGCGACAAGATCCACGGCACAGAATAATGCTACGACATCATCCAAACTCATAATTGTCTGGTAGCCACTAAAGAAACTTTGACTAGAGAATCTTATGACCCTCTAGGAACCCCCTCTCAGGAATCATGTGTGTCAACGAATCCCAGCTTGTTCTTGTTACCTTTCCATTAGCGTGCGCCAACCAATATCCATCGTACAGTTCGATCTGGTCCGAATCGCACTTCTAACTTAGTTACTCCACATAGACTGTCACTCGTTACCGGCATGTTGTTCCTCCACTTTATATATCTCCTTTTACTAGGACTAGGTGTGGCAGCAAAGACTCACGTGTTTCATTACAATGCTACATATGTCGATGCCAACCCTGACGGGACATTTCAAAGGAGGATGATTGGAATCAATAATGAATGGCCAGTTCCAACTATAAGAGTTCGTAAGAACGACAGGGTCCAGATCCACTTTACCAATGGCCTTGGTGATAGAAACACATCATTGCATTTCCATGGATTATTCATGAAAGGAAACAACGCCATGGACGGCCCAGAAATGGTGACGCAATGCCCAATTCCTCCTGGGTTCACATTCACGTATGATTTTATAGTAGCCGACCAGGCAGGTACTTATTGGTACCATTCACATTCAGGCTCGCAATATGCAGATGGGTTAAGGGGTTTGTTTATCATCGAAGACGACTTGCCGTTTGAATTCGATGAGGAAGTCATTCTTTCAATGGCCGATTATTACCATTTGGAAAGTCCAGAGATTATGAAGAAGTTCAAAAGCAGATATAATCCTACAGGAGCAGAGCCTATTCCGCAAAACTCGTTATTGAACGATACAAAAAACTTGACCTGGAGTGTCCAACAAGATACAACGTATTTGGTTCGTTTGGTGAACATGGGACTCTTTGCATCACAGTATTTATATATTGAAGATCATAAATTCACCATCGTTGAAATCGATGGAATCTTGGTCAAGCCGGTGGAAGTGGATTCGTTATATATCGCTGTTGCCCAGCGCTATTCGATCCTTGTACATACAAAAAAGGCAAACAAAAACTTTAGATTGGTCAACATCATTGACGAAACCATGTTGGATGTTTTACCTCAAGATTTACAGGTGATATCGACCAACTGGGTTCAATACAATAAAAATGGAGAGCTTCCTGCTCCGTTGGAAAATGGAGCAGGATCTTTTGAGAAGCTCGTTGAGTCGTTGAATCCTTATGACGATTTCAAGTTGCAACCATTGGACAAAGTAGCTTTGTTGGAAGAACCTGACTATCAAATTTCGCTTGATTTCACCATGGACAATTTGGGTGATGGTGTGAATTATGCTTTTTTCAATAATATCACTTATACTCCACCAAAAGTACCTACGTTGATGACGGTTTTATCTAGTGGTGAACACGCCAGTGAAGCTGTGATTTACGGGTCCAACACAAACACATTTGTGTTGGGACACAACGAAGTCGTAGAGATCGTTATTAATAATATGGATCCAGGGAAGCATCCTTTCCATTTGCATGGACATGCATTCCAAGTGATCTACAGATCTCCAGAAGGAGACGACGAAGAAAATCCAATTGTTTATGATCCAAGCAATCCTAAGCATCATGAGTTCCCTGAGTATCCTATGATCCGTGACACCATCGAGGTGAATGCCAATGGATTCATTATTATCAGATTCAAATCTGACAACCCAGGTGTATGGTTTTTCCATTGTCACGTAGACTGGCATTTGGAGCAAGGCTTGGCAATCACGTTAGTTGAAGCTCCAAAGGAAATCCTCAAGCAAAACATCTCTCAGAACCACTTCGACGCCTGTATTCAAGGAAAAGTTCCTTTTGAAGGAAATGCGGCTGCAAATAATGTAGAATGGTTTGATTTGAATGGTGAAAATCGCCAGTTTGTTCCATTACCTGAAGGATTTACCACCAAAGGGTATTTTGCACTTTTAGTCTGCACAATTGTTGCTGTATATGGTGTTTTTACCATCTACAAATATGGAATTGAAGATGTTAACAGTGAAAGTAACGAAGCTACCATGACAAAACTCTACCAAATTCTTCATAAATACAATGCTTTGGATAGTGAACAGGAAGAAGCATTTTTGAGATCAGAAAACGCAAGTCAGATATAGATATCTTAGGATATGTTTATATCCCATAAGAACATCCAACAAATGGAAGTTCTAACAATGGCTAAGTTCCAACAAAAACGAAATAGAAGAATTCATATCTATGACAAATATAAATGAAACATAAATTAGTGCTATTTTTGAAGACAATGAACTCTCATTAATCCTCACAAACCTTCAAAAATTGAAAATCTAGACCAGAGGGAGGGGTGGCATCAATACTATAATACTTTGTTTCATTTCTTGCATATATGAGTCCTTTAGATTATGCAATGCTTATCTTTACCCATTTGATTCGAATGGATTTGATTTTTTGCAACCTTCAAGATCTGCAATTGCTAAGGGTTTGTTTCTGGATACAATATTTGTTCAGTGTGGGATTAGTGATGGAATTGTAGGCATGCGCCATATCACAAGATTTATTTGAAAATTCATGGAAAACTATATAATAATTAAATAAAGGTCGGTTGAACATATAAAAGTTGCTTGTGGTAGAATTTGGTGATACGTTGATGACATTTGTCGCCTAAGTTCTAACAAATCCATAAGTCCTAACAGATGCATAACCTGACGACTAAGGTGTTTCCTTATCTATATAGAATATCCTCCATCTAAAGGTATAGTTTCAACTATTTTTAATAATATATCTTCTAATTTTCTATTATATTCTTTCATATCGAACATCTTCTAAGCTCTTATCTAATTGCAAGTAATATTCAACTGGTGATTGGCACACCAAAGAAAACTACCAAGCAAGAAATTATACTCTTTTAATTATAATATATATAATACATTGTAATTATGATATAATATATTTTAATTACGATATTAATATCTTGCAATACTATTCACAGATTATCTTAACTATAGAACATATTATAAATTGATCGTTTTATACGGTGGAAGATTTTTAATAGTGTAAGGATAATGAAGCTATTAAATAGCTGTATAACTAAAAGGTAAGTATTGAATTAAACCACCATATTTTAGCATATCTTGTGTATAATAGAACCGGATAATCTCCAGATCATTACATATATTTTATATAAAACTCATATAATATTTATATTGAAATATCCCCATAGTTCCGCCACATTTCCCGTAGCAGATCGGGTATCACCCTTCTACATTATCACCTAAACTCATTGTCATTCATGGGGGACTCCTAGTCATTCATCAGGGTCTTTTTTGTAGTCCGCTAACCGAAAATATAAAAGGGTTCGCGCCAGAAATCTACATTCACAGATTATCATAAACTAGCGATAAGATGACGAGACACGTTGTTTTAGGGTACGTAGGATGATGTTTGTGACTGGGTAGCTGCGAGGTATCATAGTGGATGTCTGTATCTTTCGGATCAATAATATGACGATCTTCAATTTAGAATATTTTTCATCCAATAGGAGACTGCTAATTCATGAGATCATATAGATTGTTAGATCCAAGACTGGTGATAGTCAATTGAGGTAATAAGTGTTGATCTGAACCAATTGAAACTGTATTTGGTCGGGTGGCTAGGGATTTCTGAGATTGTTCTATGATATGGTTCGACGATACAAACTCATGTGTCTCCACTAATAAAAGTTAGATCTCCACTAATGCACATAAATCTCCACTAATGCACATAAATCTCCACTAATAAATTTCCACTAAATACTTGCAATAATCTTCGCTGCGCTCAGTATTCTTACGCTCAGTATTGCTACGCTCAGTATTGCCATTGATCCTATTACTAACATTCAGTTCCGGTATTATCGGATTATACACCACTTTTAATCTACTTGAAAAAGGTGTTGAGCCTCAAGATATCACTATCATAGCCGAATTTCTTCCTGGCGATGAGTCTATCAATTATACATCACCATATGCCGGTGGAAACTTCTCCTGTATCACAGATGATGATCCTCGTACGTTGAAATATGATAAATTCACATATACTCACTTGTCCAAGGTCCAAAAGGAACTTGGTGGCCCGGCATGTGGCTTGGACCGGTATATTTCAACAGAATATTGGGATTCAAAACCGTCTAAAGAGAAAATCGACTCGTTGAAATCGTATTTGGAATCATACAAGGTAATCCCTACCAAAGACTTACCCAGCGGCGTTGCATACGGAATCCAATTCAAATCATGGAATTTTAACTGTCCCTTCTTCTTGATGAACTTCAAAATGTACTTGGAGAACAAGGGCGTCGTGTTTTTGAGAAGAAAGCTTTCTCATATCACTCAGGCATATTTATCGTCTGCTACCATGGTTGTTTTCAATTGCAGTGGTATTGGAGCACATAAACTTGGTGGAGTCAACGATTTGAATGTTTACCCTACTAGAGGACAAGTTGTGGTGATCAAAGCTCCTCATATCACTGAGAATGTGATGAGGTGGGGGGATGGTCTGGCTACATATATCATCAAAAGACCATATTCCAACGACCAATTGATTCTCGGTGGATTTATGCAAAAGGACGACTGGACTTCGGATACGTTCAAGGCACAAACTGACGATATTTTGGCCAGAACCACCAAATTATTCCCAAAAATTCTCAAGAATAACGAAAGTGGTTCCACCATTAAAGATTTGGAGGTTTTGAGAGTGGTTGCTGGTTTGAGACCAAGCAGACATGGAGGTGTAAGGATCGAAAGGAACTATGTTGAAAGCGGAAAGATTTTGATCCACAATTACGGAGCTAGTGGTTATGGATACCAAGCTGGGTTAGGCATGGGTGAGGAAGCGGTTCGCTTAGCATTTTTGACTGATTCAAAACTCTAGTAGTTGTTAATCATATCCCACGTGAGTCCTACAATTACCACAAATCATATCGTATCATAATTCGTCTGTATTAACTCCAATTTGCTTAATCGATTAGCATAGCAATATTTGGTATGCTTCATTTCTAGCATAATATTAATACTGAAAACATCAATACTTATACTGAAACATCAAGCATACTGTATTTGCAATCTGTAGCTGTACTAAATATATCTTAGGTTAGGGGTTGTTTAGTCCCACTACGCCCGAACTCTTGCCAGATTTCTCCAATTTTAAGCTAATCTTTAGTAACTTGATACAAAAGTTGTCGCTACTAGTGCCTAAAACTAGTAGGACGAATAAATTATCCATGTATTGTAAAATTCATGCTTAGTATTTGTGTATTTCAACAGTTTATAGTGAGATTCATTGAATCTTAGATTTCATGGAGTATTTGAGAATTCCTGAATACTTCGCTACGTTCAGTATACTAAGAATACAAGGACTATTCAATAAATTACTGAGTACCATTGACACTTCATCTCTCTAATAAAAGTATACCCGAGAGAACTATTCGCTTCGCTCATAGTCCTGTTAGTGCTGCGCGGAACAATCTCATTTGGGGCAAGTTCGCAGATTAAAATGGAAATCAAAATTGTCTCCGATTAATTAGGAGGGAACACACCAACACTGCCATTAACGAGGTAAACCCCACCAAAACTAACGTCAAGTTACTAAACATCAATTGTAAGACGCTGGAACTCAGTTTGCGACAGTGTGTACTCCCCTTGAGACCAATTTCAATATCGACCAGTTATCGGAGTCCTGTCGCCACTCACCACTGATAAAAGACCACACCTCTTTGTCTTTAAACAATAGAGGCAGAAGATTTCTACAACCTATTCACCATAGTCGAGACTTTCTAATATACTATTATTGTATAATATATTATCAGACAATTATCATTTAAATAGTCCCAGATACTTCTAAACCCCACCCTTCACTCCTCAATCACAGTTCATCATGTCACAATTATTTGAATGGGCGTTTGGTAAGAAACTTACCCCCCAAGAACGTCTTCGTAAGAACCAAAGGGCTCTTGAGAAAACTCAACGAGAATTAACAAGAGAAACCGCCAAATTACAACAACAGGAGAAGAAATTGATTGGAGAAATCAAAAAGTCGGCCAAGCTGGGCCAGCTTGCCAGTGCTAAGATTCAGGCCAAAGATTTGATCAGAACAAAGAGTTATATCAACAAGTTCAACTCGATGAAGGCCCAATTGCAAGCGATTTCTTTGAGAATCCAATCGGTAAGGTCCAACCAACAAATGGCAACATCTATGAGAGACGCTACCAGAGTATTATCGGGAATGAACAAGTCTATGAATCTTCCTCAACTTTCCAGAATTGCACAAGAATTTTCTAAGGAAAACGATTTGATGGATCAGAAACAAGAATTCATGGACGATGCGATTGACGATGCTATGGCCATGGACGAGGATGAATTAGGAGAAGATGAACAAATCGATGAGATTTTGAGCAAGGTTTTGGATGAAATCGGAGTGGATATGAATACCAACTTGAAAGACACTCCAAGTGGAATCCATACAAATGAAGAGAAGGTTGCAAACTCAAGAGTTGCACAAGCAGTAGGAGGCTCTGGTCCTGCAAACTCTGAAGAGGATGATTTGCAAGCAAGATTGGACAGTTTGAAGAAATAGTTATCCTATGATACGAACTTATCACTACTGGAGTGACTGTACATTTATTTAGATGATTCACACAGTTGTTATTTCATCAACCTTTTACTTCTCAGATAATATAAGCTAGTGAATTGTTACTTCACCTTACTAGTTAGTTGTTGAATTATTCTTTTATGGTCTAATTCGCTAGACAAATGTCTAATCAAACGCTGAGTCCTAACTATGATATCAATCAATGGCTATATAATAACCTCGGTTTGTATCCATCGTCTATTCGACTACTTCATATTAATTATTTTCCTCATGAGAGCATCCTTTATGTTGATAGTATGCTACTTAGTTTAGATTTATCTATGTAACATTTTAGTTACCTGTAGAAGACAAGTGATGCTAGAAATAGTGATGCTAGACGTTGAAATTTGTGATTCTTGTCGCTGTATTATATTGTTGAATGGAGACAATAATATGGTATGAAAACTGTATGAAATTGATCTGGTGCACTCTTAGTCACAATCGATGATGAAATTACTGCTACAATTGCTGCTATAACTAAAATGACAGCGAATTTCTATCACTATAATCTTCCCGAGCTTCTTAATAACTAATAAGTATTTTGGCAACTAGCTATTTAACAATATATTCTATCAAAGTAATAAATTATGGCTGCGAAAAACAGGTCCGAAGGGCCACCGAGTTGAGTAAAAACCGTGCTATTTTTGATAGTCACGGGAACACTGGATCACACTAGATCACACTAGATCTTGATAAACTATTTCAATGTATTTCCACAAAGTTATTGTCTTTTACTCACTTAAACATAGTTCTTTTCAGTCAAGTATTTCAAGATCTTCTCTACACATTCCTCGACACTAGTACCTTCATAATTCTTCAAATGAATTTCTGCATTCTCTGGGGCTTCATATGGAGCACTGATCCCGGTGAATTCCTTGATCAAACCTTCCCTGGCTTTCTTGTATAAACCCTTTGGATCTCTTTGTTCAGCAACTTCTACCGGAACATCGACATAAACTTCAATGAAATTTAAACCGTCCTTTTCATGCAATTGTCTGGCCAACAATCTATCTTGGATGTATGGAGATATAAAACTTGTGATGGTTGTGCAACAGGAATCGTTGAATAATTTTGCAACCTCAGAGATTCTACGAATATTTTCGTTTCTGTCAGCTTCAGAAAAGCCCAAATCCTTGTTCAATCCGAATCTGACATTATCACCATCTAATCTATATGAATTTAATCCTTTGGATAAAATAGCTTGTTCTAAAGCGCAAGCAATTGTAGATTTACCAGAAGCTGATAATCCAGTCAACCAGATAGTTAAACCCTTTTGTTTCCTTAACGAGGAACGTTCGGAATGGGTTAAGTTTTCGTGCCAGGTGATATTGGTAGCCATCGTGAGGATATTTGATAAAGAAATTGAAGGTGTTTAAGAGTTTTAAGTTGACTTCGGTGAAAAGTTGGAGGGTATACTATCTACACCATTGCACGTGATAAGAGATAAAGGGGTATATGCAGGACATGAGTATGGTTAGCGAATTGAAACTGCTGGATTGGGCCAGGTAATCCCAAAAGTTATTGCGTCCCAGTATGTAGAGAGTATTAGATATTACCATTAGTATGCGGGGGAGGAAGTGTGTAATTTCATTAACATACTTATTGTAAAACCTTTCGTTGGTGAATTTACTGATTAACTTATTGAGAAACTCCTTTATTTAGACTGTGAATAGAGTAGACATAGATAAGCAGAGAGAAATGTACCTACTTGGAGTTGAGGAGTTTAACTGTGAATTGGACAGATTTAACAACTAAGGTCTTTGTAGAGGTCATTTAAGGAAAAGTCCTCACAAATATCAAGGGAATATTTAGTACAATCCATACAAACACCGTTATCAAATATAGACTCTAAACAGTACAATATTATACGATCTGTACTCTTTTTGTCTATTCTATTGCGTATAGAAGAATTAAGTGTGTTAAACTTCATCTATTATATTTGGTGCATATCTAGAGGTCTAACATGTTAAGATTACAGCTCCAAGATAATTGAAGGTTAGAACTACAAGATTCAATAAGTTGCAAAATATTACATAATCCAGTTTGTCGTGCGACATTACGGAACGACATTTTCCAAAAATTTTCCTCACACCAATATCAAAGTGAAAAATTATTGTACAGTGAGAATAGGACCCCACTTCAGATCAAGATGTATTATGAACTTTTTGCTATTGCACGTATAACGGATCCTGTCAAGACCAGTAAGGAAGCTGTCAAGATTGCGTCAACTATTGGAAAGTTGATTCTTAATAATAGAGGAGTTATTCGTGACATAACAAGCTTGGGTGCCAGACCTTTACCTAAGATCATGTCCAAAGAACAAGAAAGACATTTCCAAGGTTACCATTTTCTTATGGGATTTGATGTGTCTGCCAATGTCCAAGCTCAGTTATTAAGAACTTTAAGAAGTGATCCTAGAATCTTAAGAGCAAATATAATGAAACATGATATGACCAAAAAATTGAATACCGGAACCTCAGTTCAACAGGCCTTGAATTCGATTCAAAACCAATAGATAATCTCGGACCCCACAATATGGTCATGAAGCGACTACGAACTGCTAGCAAAGAATACTAATTATGAGAATTTCACGGAGCCTTGAAAAGAACATATTCAATTATTCATGAAGAGAAATTAGAGTGTTCATATTTTACTAAGCTTTATTAATAAGCTTAATGAACTGATGTTTGTTTCTATTCGTCATATTTAACTTCGATGCCTACAGCATGATGTTTTCTCAGAGGTACTTCCATTTCAAACTTCCATACACAGGATTGTCACGATTTTCACCATTGTCTATCTTGGCTTCGGTACCCATGAACCTACACAACTACATATTTCATGAGTCGACAATCCGTCAAGATCATTACCTAAATATCCGGGGTCTAATCAATAGCATCCTTAATATTATACAGACCACAATATTGTACATAGCATTAATAAACCAATTACAACCATTAAAGTAGCTAATTCCTTCTAGACGATCTGATTGACGAGTGAGCTGTTTCAAGCCATTACCGAATAATATTTCAGTCTCACGATTGGCTAATAACTACTCGTATTCATAGTCTAGTGAAGCCTCTATTTTGTCCTGTTCACGATGAGGAATGTGGCACGATTTACAATCAGTGGAGATCTTCGGATCTAACGTCTCGTCTAACTGATATTTTGGCATGGTAGCTGCAAATTTTAGTGACCTTGGCATAATTGATGAGATCTAGTCATGCTGTCTACTTTCAAGTCATGCTCTCTACTATAGTTTATAGAGCCTGAAGTAGGGAGCAGGGATCATTTACTGGGGCCATATAAAATACATTTTTGTGTGTATACTAGTAGTATATAAGATCTGAAGCTTTTTGATGCCTTTCTATTCCATTATAAGCTTTAGAGTCCCTAATACACACCCCTCTGGACTTATATTAAGTACTCTTGTCACTAGCGAATCGTGGGCCCTCTTCACTTTCTAGTAGTAGCAGATAATTATTTCACCCTCGCACGACCTGCCAAATTGAGAAACATCAACAAAAATTGAATCACAAACAAAAATCATACAACAACAAACCAACCAACGTCAACCTATACAGGTACAAAATTCGAAGTTAACCAACTCACAGTTTCTTCACTCACCGCGGATCACTTGTTGTGACTCTTGAATCAAACGTGGGGTTCCATCAACAATTTGATATATCCTAGCACGTTCTCGATCTTGCTATAGGGAGCATCTATCAAACCAACTACATTCTTTCCTTTTGATTTCCCTCATTATAAGTGTCCTGAGCAAGAGCACATTGGTTGAATATATCTATCTCATTTCAACTTGTAACGTCGAAACTCGACCACCCCCGATTTCCCCGTCAAAACTCCAGAACAATTTTTTCGTCTTTAATCACCCCATAATATCTTAGCGACTCTATTAAAGAATGTATGGAACACTGTTCAACAAAGAGAATGAATTTAGTGTTGCAAATGGTGAAGGAGACCCTGTTGTAACTTCCCTGCTGAACCCACCTATAAAACCATTGACATCACAAAGATCAATGAACTCTCTCAATAGCGCCAATTCACCAATATCATCTCCAAAAAAGGAACCAATTAGAAGAAGGTTGGATCTTTCTTCAAATAGCCCTTCGCGAAGAGATCTTCATTCTGCAAGTCCCTCCCGCAAAGAGCCACCATCCACCAGTCCTGGATCTTCAACTACATTAAATAATCTTCAGAAAGATTACACCAAACTCGAAAGACAGCACACCGACTTACTACTTAAAAACAAAGATCAAAACAGAGAGTATACCCAGCTTGAGTTGGAGCTAAGCACAAAGGATGATCAAATACAGGAACAGAAGGAGAAACTTTTGAACCTTGAAATATTTATTAAAGCGATAAAAGAGGAATCTTTGAAACATACAGAACTCCTCAATGATGAAGTATCAGCATATAAGGAACTCGTGGAAGATCTACAAATGAAGGTCATAAAATTGACTAGCGAGATTAATATATTCAAAAGACGTGAAAGTGAAGCACAATTAGAGAATCAGAACTTACACGAAAATGACGATCTTCACGAAATTTTGAAGATATCTGAGAAATTTAATAGACTCTTAAAGGACTTCAAAGTATTACAAAGTAATTTTGAGTTGGAAAAGAATTCAAAGTTGGTTTTGATAGACCAAATTGAATTCTTAACTAAGGAGAATGAGTTATTGTCCACGAGAAACTCAGGCAAGAACTCTGAACAAGATGAAGAGAATATTGAGGGTGATTTTCTCGATAGTTCTGATAGTAATCTAAGTGTCATTCAGAACTTTACCAACACCATTCATACAATGAATGAATTGACAGACGATGATGATGACAGTATTCTGCGCCTTGCAATCAGTACCAATAACGATCCAGCCAACTCAGACGATGACGACTACAATTCGAATATTTTGAGCTACCTTGCAGACGAACTTCAAGACAACCATTCTTCCCCCATAAAACAAGTTCCTGACTTGGATGGATCCTTAGACATCCCAAACAATTTCCAATTCCCAGCAAATAAACGGAATTCGATACTACCAACTAATTTTAATGTTCATCCTGATCTCCATCCATTCCCACCATCTCCCGACCCTGAAATCAGAGAGAACAAAAGACAATCGTTGCCATCACAATTTAAAGCATCTCCAAGGTTCGAAACTGATGAATTTGTCTTGTCTCCATTCAAGCTTGCTAATCAGAGTTCCTTCTTCGACGGAGACAATGTATCGACAGTAAATCGGTATTGTAACCTGAAGCCAAACCATTCACGTTACAACAGTCATGATATTGTGCCTATTAAGGTTGAGTTCGAAGCTTTGGACACCAGCATACGTAGCATATCTGTTCCCGAACGTGAACATCAAAAATTCGATGTTATAAACGAGACCCCTGAACCAAACGAGAGGGTTGCAAACTCCAAGACCAGAAACGCCGTGAGGAATAGTGCCTTTTTTGCGCTCAATGGGTATGACAATAGTGCCAGTTCCAACAGAAACTCTGTTTGCACAACTACATCGTCCAAGCGGTCAAGCTTGATATATGATCCACCCACCGAAATGAGCAAGCAAGAGATAATGAAACTTAAATTCGAATTGCAATCTTTGAAATTACACAACGAGAAGTTGTTGTCGTACATTGGATTTGAATTACAGAAGCAAAAGAAGAATATTAAGAAGTTATCGAACAAGCAATCGGCAAGAACCTTGAAGGCATTGACTAACGTTAGTAAACAGATTGAATACTCCGATGCCAAATTAATAGAAAAATCAAAAGACATGTTAATTCATAAGAAGAGAGTGTTAAGGTCTGTGTCTATCAACCCCATAGTATCAAAAAATTATAGAAACCCTATTGTTAAGAAACGGGGATCGGTGAGTATACTTACGAAGGGTCTTGGACAAGAACATGAAGTCTTTTCTGCTTTCAACTATGACGATTCTATGTATGATGCTGTGATTGAAGATGATGAAGATGACTATGGGTTTATGAATCACAGCGATAAGTTCAGCACTCGGGTATTTTCCCATGGCCTAAATGTCTACTTGAATGGTGATGAGTGTGGAGAGATTGATGGTGATGAGGAAGAGAGTATAAAGAGACACAGGTCGCAAATATTCGACTCTAGGATGAAGGTCGACGATGAAGAACAAGAGCAAACTACATCTGAAGACACGTCATCCGAAGATGCAGGAGTGTTGGGTCAAATGAGAAACCTCTTCGCAGGCAGAAGCAATACGGTTCCTAAAAAGAAGAGAACCAAAAAGGAGCTGCAACAATTGGTAGATGATGGATTAAAACTCAAGTTTCTTTCCATCACTCTTGGAATAATGATAATAGGCTTGAAGCTTTCACATCAGAATCCAAATAGACTCTAGATATATAGACGGACCTATAAAAAATGCATATTCAAATATAAGCTGCAAATACTGAGCATCGCGAAGTATTAGTGAATTAAAAGGATTCTATTGTTAAGAATGTTAAGAGTTTAATAGTGAAGAATACGACTGAATTATTTATCCATTGTCAGTAATCTAATTGCTCTTTCTCTAGCTATTATATTAAGATGGTTGGTATATAAATATTTCACACCTAGACACGTGACCCTTTCAAAAATAAAGCCTACACTTCATTTAGTACAAATTATCAATAGGAATATTAATATGTGTTTCCATTCTGGGCAGGTCGTGTTTCTTATACGTTTGGTTAAAGTTGGTAGTTTTTAGAATAAATTTTGACCATTTTCCACAAATGGATGCAAATCTTACAGAATATGCCAAATCGAAATTCATAAGAAAACCCACAAAACGTTCCAAGTTGTAGAGAAGGGATTTATTTTGGGGTAAATGTAGCAGTCTTGATTATTTTCTTCTCAATTGCATTCATGATGTATTAAAAGAATGATTGTAAGGGAACAGTTGTGAATGGAATAGAAACTGACGAAGAGGAAGATGAAGAAATTCAAAAAAATACACAGAAAGTGTTACCACTAGCGAAAATGAAGCTACTTTTCTACTATATAGAAAAACTGCCCTAGTTAGAATCATCTGATTATGAGTATTGTAATAGTATATCATTAGGTTAGACTTAGAGTAAAGGGGCTTGAAATAATTATTAGATAAAAAAATGGCTCTTAGCTCAAAATGCATGAAGATGCATAAATTTTAAAAGGGAATATATGAATGAAATTTGATAATTAATTTCCTAAACGTCAACAAAACTTGGAGGAATTAAAGTAGAAATTTGTTACACAGGTATAAAAATTTATGAACTCGTTACTTTGGTTTAGTTTAGAAATATGAACTCTTTATTTTAGTATTTTCATTAATTTAGTAAATATTTTTTTGGGTGCAAAACTTCAGAAAATTGCAAATATTTGATTGAAAAGATAATTTTGTTTTACAATCAAAAAGTCAATGTAAACTCTTAAAAGATGAAAATCAGAATATACTGGGAACAATCCACACTATTACATTGTCCTCAAATATAAATCAGTTGGAGGACTTTCAAGGTTAAAACCAAAGTCCTTGAGAGTCTCTCTCAAAGTTCTGATAATTTATTTGTTCTCTACTAGTATTATCTACATATTGTAATGGTATCTATTAATGCCCAATATCGACAAGGAAACAAAAATCGATACGGAACTCACAAGCAACTTCGTTTACCTCAATCATTGCAGTGAAATTAAAAATAAATAAGTACAAGAGTAATCTAAATATTCTTTTAAATGAAGTTCCTCTGACTACTTAAGAATTACCTCTAAATACTGATCTATGAATTCGCTTTATCTTTCGAATTCGCTTTCTCTTTAGGTTGAGCTTGTCATTGTCATATTAGTATAATTTTGAAAGAGGTTTAAATGTATTATTTGTATTTATAGCGGGTTATATCCTTTTCAAGAAAACCGAATAACACTCAACGCCAAACCAGAGCTTTGAAGGAGAAATGACTCTCAAAAGCCATGCCCTGTGGTAAATCATGGATTTTATCATTTGAAATTAGTTAGGTATATAATTTAGACTTGTAAAATCGTATTATATGGAAAATACTCTAATACGCATAAACGATACTATATATACCAATCGATGTTGTGTTGAATCTGCCAGGTAACTTTCCAAGAAGTGACATAATTATATGGGTCTGGGTACTTACACCTTTACACTGAACTCAGAGATTGTTGGCCTTGGCCGGTGGATGCAAAAATCTTCATTTTAATAGATCAGAAACCTCAAACACAATCCCATTATCATTTATACTCACTTATATTTCTTAGTACTGAGAGGCACCAAATATTTGCTCAGTATTCTCATTTCTTATAACTTGTAATTCAGTTATATTGTTTTTTGTAATAATCTTTTTATGTTTATAACTACATTTATAGCTATATTCAAATATAGCTGCGTCCTTCAGAAACACCTATGCCTTTTTAATAGAGGAAAAACATTAATACCTTGCGATGTGGAAATTTATGTTGAGATCAGTACCTAATAATCTTAATTGACCTTCTTCAAACATATCTCCTCTTCTTCTAACTCTTCTAAAAATTCACAAATTCTTCACTTTGCTATTTGAGCCTTATATCTACAAGTGGACAGATATTTTTGCTTGCCTACATGAAACGGCATATCCTGCATTTTAATCCATCACCTGGAATTGTCGATGCATATCTGCCCAGACTTTCACTATATAAATACAACCATGAGCACATAGATGCATATTCTTCTACGTCACTGGAGTGTTGAAGTCCTGAATAAGATTATTCGGGAGCAGACGGATTCTACAGGCCAACAATTGGCGGAGTGGGATCGCTCATATCCATATCCACAATAGCTTTAGTTCGGGCGTGCACCAAAAAGTGGAATCATTTCCGTTTACGCATATTTCCAGATCCATCTGAGTCAAAAGTGGTGTGAGAAATTTATGTACCATTTATATATATAGGGGCTTAAACCGTGAAAATTTCACGTATATATAGAGGACGTTATCACAAGAATATCGTTAGGTAGATTCAAGGTCAAAGGAACAGATATTGCGGGTTAATAGAGGTTAGTTGATATAATATACATAAATTAGTACAGGTTACAGGAAATTTACAGATTGCAAAGAATTACAGATTACAACAAATTACAGGTTAATACAGAATAGGTAATCGATATCATGGCTTTAAGAAATTATTTATACGCTAAACACTCCAACGACATCACTGATGCAAAAATCAACAAGAAGGAAATGAAGGAAGAGGTCAGAACACATAGGTCAAAAACTTTCAAAGTCATACATAAAAGACCCCTTCAAAAACAAGAGTCTTGTGACAGTGGTCGCGAGTTGATTTTGGAAGACGGCACAAAGGAATGTCGCAATTGTGTGGATTGTCCTAAGAAATTAGCCACTTTGTCGGAATCGACAAGGACTCCGATGATAACACCCGCCTTATCTCCACAAACTTCGGCCAAACTGGCTCCCAAAATTACTGTGTCCCAACTCCAAGTTGAAGTGGAACATTTAAAATTAGCACAAGAAATTGAATTCACCAATATTTTGTGAAGACACGACCATTTAGGCAGATAGGCATATGATGCATGGGTATTGTAAAGGCACAATAATATAATAATACGGATATTGAATTGATGTAGATGTGACAGCAGGCGAATATTATGCCTGGCGAAGTAGTTGTAAGTTTGAATATTGAGTACAGCGAAATATTTAAATAAGTGAAACTAAGTGAATATCATTTGTGATTACCAGTGAATTTTCATGCATATTAGTGAAATTTAATGGAATTTTTGTGAATTGGTGAATACTAATGAGATTTAATGGAGTGTTTGTGAGTTGTTGAATACGTAGCTACGCTCAGTATCAATATTTGTCAATATTTTTGATTTATTACCATACTTATTATATAGATCATCTATCGTGCTAAACGAGTTTTCTTATGGAAGCTTTGGAGAATACCCGTTCAATCTTAAGGTAAACTCAAGAATTTTCAAATTGCTTGTATTCAAGTACCTCAGAATCAAGATTACAGAGTTGGAATTGAAGTCGGGCAAGTACAAGAGAATTTTGCAACCAAAATAGAATTCAGCCAAAATGAGATTCAGCCAAAATGGGATTTTGCAGCCACTCCACCATAATACAATAATCACCACATTTCTACAAAAAAGGTTAATAGGTATTTAACTTTAAAGTATACTTCTATCAATTATGGAAGGTGAATAATACAAACCTTCACTAAATGTATCTTAGCTACCTGGGAGTTCGAGCAAAAACTAAATTTAGCCCTGGTAGTGCTGGGTTTACCAGATTTAGTGTTGGATTTACCAGATTACAATTATTTTAGAGTCACGAATCTCTTTAGTTTCTAATATGCATTAAAACCTTCTATTTTTAAATCTCTGATCTCTATGGTGTTCAAGAAACAAATTTGACAAAATTGACTAATATGCATTAACATAAAGGACTTTAGTGATAATGACGTCACTTAAAGTCAAATTATGATTTAATCACGAGTCATTTTATGTATGTCGTATAGATATTTTAGAGATTTGATTGGCAATTGAGGTTCCTCACGGGTAAATATCCTCCAAATTTTTGTCAGATTCTCTATGATAAATATGACGGAAACGATAATTATATCATTTTGTCATATTTAGCAGCATTCATATTTTTATAATTTACCTATTCTTTATTTTGTATTCTTGATTGGACCAAACTTAACATGTAGTATAAAAATGTCAAATATGGGATTTCTCCTCTTGGATTCTTTCCACCATTGGCTTTATAAGCCCTCAAAATACTGGCTAGAATACAGTCTAATTCAATCATTCTTCCATTTCTAACATCTACCAACATCGAAGGTTGATAATTAATCTGGGCATCACTCTGCTGAGTATCTTGGACCATAAGCAGGACAACATCGTCAGTAATTACTTTGTTGTATTCACCATAATCAAATAATCCAAGATCTTGATTGGCTACAAACTGGACTTCCTTCATCAAAGGAATAATGACGGTTTCAATGATGTTTTCGTCCTCCAACCCGTAGAGCTTGCCAACATCTTGATCAGTCAAACAACAGACTGTGTTGTAGGTGGCGTTATATAATAACTTCTTCCATCTGGTGAATCTTACATTATGGTCTATGCCTGCGTCGTTAGCGTCGTTGGAATAGAGCCCAATGAATTTCTCCAACGTGGCATCGTCTTCAGTATGGTCAAATACTCCAAAAACCACGCTATCGTGTCCATACTGAGTTACTGTCCCTTTATCGTTAATAGAACTGATATATGAGACTCCTGAAATAAGGACAACGTCATGGGTAAGATTCTTCCACAAATCATCGATACCAAACCCGTTTTGTATCAAAACAACACTGGTTTGTTTGTTAGGCTTGATAAATTTGGCCTTGTTCTGTTCGATTTCGTCCCAGACGTTTTTGGATGTTTTAGACGGAATCACCTTCGTGGATACAACAATATAGTCAAATGGTCCGTTGGAAATTTCTTCCACTGACTTACAGACATGATTGGGCCTGTATCCGGTGATATCCGCGTCGTTTTGTATATTTGGTCTTCTTCCACCATAATCAATTGACGAAATCGTGTACCCTTGGGTGGTGACAACATCGTAGTCAGATCTGATAATGCTTGTGATTTCAACAGATTCATTGAGCGAGAGAGTGTAACTGGAGATAACTCCAACTCCCCCCATACCAATGGATAAGATTTTAGTAGTCATGGTTGATAAGTCGAGTGGTGGAAAAGGAACACTGGCAGAAGCTTGGAATATATAGTGAGTGAGAGAAGAAATAGTGAACGAGAGGAACAAATAGTGGAGTGCGGAATTTTGGCAGGCCCGATAGCGGCTTTTTCCATATTAGGACGACTCTAAGATACGCGAAAGAATCAGTGACAGTTAGTGCACTTCTCACTTAGTCTACCACCAGATCGTTGTTGGGGCTTGTATAGGACTGTTGCTAGGTTAATGAGCAAAGATCTTCATAGCACAGCTGTTGCGTCCCACTACTAGATAATTAGAAGTTGTATTATGGTGCGCGTCGAATAAATGGTGAGCATAAGCGAGATAGATAACTATTGACTATACGCCGTGCACAACCAATTCTATCAGTTACTGGGTTAAAATTAGGACATTTAGACTGTAATGATAAGATAGTCCAAGAGGCCGTGGATTTGGACAGATTCCAAGTATCTAAATATACTTTATTGAAATTTGGGTCTATTCACACTTACTTTTTACAATTGAACGATTCTCTATAACTATGTTAGTAATATATTCTCTTCTAATAAAATATGGAGTACCGTTAATATATTATCTCACTGATAAATAGATTCCCAAGAGGACTATTAGTGAAGCGATCAGTTCTGTCGGTATTTAAGCTGCAAATAAGCTATCTAATTCATTATATGCAGTACATCAACATCGGTAGATTCAGCTAGACGAATAATGACCAAAATTGCATTTAGTAACTAAGTTAACATTTAGACATACCTGGTATACCCCCACTATATTATATGTGAATTCCCAGTAATTCTAACTACTAATTAGCCACAATATTATGGAATGTAAATTACATTATCTTTAGAGTTTTGAATATTTCGCTGCTCTCAATATTTAATAAGCGAGATTGATGTAATGAACCTTGAGAAATATTAGTGAATTTAGTGAATATTAGTGGGATTTAATGGAATGTTTGTGTATTGTTGAATACTGAGAGTATTTGAATACTTAGCTACGCACAGATTCAATATCAATAGAAACTAACCACTTACTGCGAAGCAACTAAGAATAGCAAAAGAACTATTCAATAAATTACAGAGTACCAGCAATATGTTATAACAAATTAGAGAACTATTCGTTTAGTTAATAGCTAGCTCATTGTCCTCGCTTCGCTCATTGTCCTTCCACGACTCTTACTGTAGCTTCTCATACATTAATTTCGTATAATACATACATAATACATAGGGTATATTGAATAAAAAGAGCTGACAGAAGCTGGAAGCAACACGCGAGAGGAGTGTAGAGGTATCGTGTCTGCGATTTCGTAGTCTGCGATCTCACTATTGCTCTCTCCGTTATTGTAATACTATAAAGCATCACTTTGTAGTTCAGTAGTAGTCGTGGGATCAGTGATAATTACAGGTATTCTCTAAATCATGGCCATGCAATTTTCTGATCAATACATTTAGAGGACTTTTATCTCTAGAGCACATTTTTATCTTTCCACCGTTTGCCTCGATGATTGGGAATATTTGGAGCTGCCAACAGTACGCCGCTTCTCAGTTGCCTGCCTACGTGCGTATTCATCATTGGGTCTAGTCCAACTGTACTACCATTAGGCGATCCATGATGGTGACGATGTTGAGAAACACGCGAAATATTTGTAGCAATAGAGTTGGTGGGGTTGTTGGGAGGTTCCTGGACAGCTGCACGTAAGAAAAAGTCATCAATACTGGAGATCTGCTGTTGTTGTTGTTGCTGTTGCTGTTGCTGTTGCTGTTGCTGTTGCTGTTGCTGTTGTTGCTGTTGTTGCTGTTGTTGCTGCTGTTGCTGCTGTTGCTGTTGTTGTTGCTGAACTTGTTGAATCTGATGGGCTTGTTGGATCTGGTGGGCTTGTTGTCTTGCTTGGAGTTGGGCAATGGAATCTACGGCAGCTGCTTGTTGTTGCTGGATTTGTTGCTGCTGGGCATGCTGCTGGGCATGCTGCTGGGCATGCTGCTGGGCATGTTGCTGAGCTTGTTGTTGAGCTTGCTGCTGCTGAGCCTGCTGTTGCTTGAGAGATCTCATATTAATAATCCTTTCATTAAAGAAAGAACTCTTGAACTCTTCAAAAATCTTGAGCGTTTGTGGATATTCATATTGATGGTCATGAAAAAACCGATCAGCGAACATGTAAATAAAACGTTCAATATCAGATGCACTGATCAGTGATCCTTCAGCTGTAGCGGCGCCCGTGGTAGGTGTAGATGCAGTTGCATCGATTTGGTTATTAAGATGATGGTTGGCATTTGATGATACAGGTGTCCCTGGATTTGGTGACACGGTTGTGGATGCCACCGTTGTAGAGGCAGCGCGGTTGTTACTATTATTGCTGTTTGTGGATCTGGTGCTTGATCTTGTTAGTCTGCTTTGGTGATGTTGCTGTGGCTGCTGATCATAATGGTGTTTTTGCTTCTCGTATTGTGCTCTAAGTTGTTGTTGGTAATTGGTATCATAGCCATTCGGATTGAGAGCTCCGTCCTTTCGTTGAAAATGCAGCGGTTGTTGACGCTGGTTGCTATGCAGTTGTTGCAGCTGCTGCAGTTGCTGTTGATATAATGCAAAATTGGAAAGGTTGAGGTTTGGAGTTCCAGTAGAGAAACTGAGTCCTTGTTGTGGACGAAATTGGTTACCTCCAGAAGGACCTAATGAATTTCCACCAGGATTAGATGAGGAAGGCTGAGGGTTCATCAAATCATAAGTTGAAGGAGCAGTGGAGATTTCACTTCCACCATTTGTGGAAGCAGGGTTATTCGCCGAGCCATTTGAGGTGTGAAATTCGCCGTTTTCGTCAGCATTCGTCCCGTTATTCATGATAGTATCTGGATTTGTAGTCGTATTATTACCAGCAAAAGTTGGATCATAGACACCTTCAGGCTGTGAAGGTTTACTATATCCATTACTATTGTCTAAGTTTGGTAATCCTGATACAGGAATAACACTTGGAGAAGGACTTGCTGAGACGGTGGAAGGAACGGACGAAGGCACGCTATTTGTACTGTTGACATCTTCAGTGTTTGAGGGTGTGCTAGGATTGCCTCCGACAACCATTCTTTTCTTGGTTAAACCATGTCTCTTTTTGAATTGACTTAGCCAACCGTGGCTGAACCCCACCAAACGTTTTGGATCATCAACACCAAATTGATGTGCGTAAATTGACCAGTGTTCACGTAAAATTGGTTCATTCACAGGCTCATTCCTTTCTAAACGTTGTTTCACTAGGAGATCCATAGCATGATTGATCTTTTCGTATTTGAACTTTACCTTTCTACGACTGTTTTTCGAAAAAGTCGTACCGGCCTGATTTAAACGTTCTCGTAATTCATCCTCATTCTTTAGCCATTCACTAAATGATGACGTTGAAATTGATATTTCATTCTTGTACCGATCTACGGTTTCCAGCTGTGGTCTATTGGTCTGATGATAGGCATCCAAAATTTTAATTTTTTGTGCCAACGTAGCTCTTGGGAGCTTTGAAGGTGGCATGATGGCTAGAGTCACTGTTGGATCAATAGACAGAATTTTGGTGTGCAATTAGATCACAATTAAATCTCTTTCAGGAGTATCAGTTCACAAGTATCAAGGACCTACTATAGTGGAAGTAGTACACTTTCAATAGTCAATGAATATTAGACTCACCAGGACTCACAATTAGGAGGCAATTAGTATAAACTCTTAATTGCTCCAGCGATACCTTCTATATCACCAAATTGTTTTTCTGTATATACGATTAATTTTTCGATTGGTACAGAATGATTTTCCTTAGCAAGGTTGTGATTGATCGAGTTGTTGTGTGTGATAAAAGTTGTAGGGAATGGATGATACAAGCGAGAGTATGAATGTATGACCGGTGAAATCCTTGGTAGGCAGTGACAATTATCTTGAAAATTTATGATTCTAGGATCTGCGATGAACGAGATATCCGCCCTGACCTCCTGGGTAACTTGTAAGGAGAGATTTCTGTAACTAAGATAGCGAATGCTCCTAAGTGGGTCGTGAGCAGTTCTCAAGTCACGTTGAACCTTGTGGATCAGTAGATAACTCTAGAGCTCTTCTAGTCCAGCGAATAAAATTTTTGAAACTTCTCACTAATAAAAGAAGAAAACGAAGTTTTCAGTCGTTTAATAAGTGGATACTGAGAGTTTTTGGATATCCGCAACTTCAAAGATTCGGACGTTAACGAGTTGTTGATGTAGTAGTGGTTGTAACTATCTGTTGTATGAGTTTTACATTTACATTGTGGGTCGCGAAAATCATGGGACTGCATATACCTCAAAACTCCGGTGTGCATATAAGGAAGGAGTATCTGTGCTTTGCTGAAAGAGGCTTGACAGAGCATAACTTAGAGGAGAATGATTTGGAGGAGGATAGCGTAGATCCATGATTAAAGTGCCAGAGAATTGTACTACGAAATTTAGACTGGTCAATCAGCGCAATGTATCCTGCAAATTATATGTCTATGAATTAAATTGCTCATAGTTTACTGAATGGGTTATGAGTTTCCTAGCTAATTTGAGATAGTTACAACGTAGGCTCTATAGACCACAGACTAGGAATAAACAGACGATTTATATCCTCTGTCCAGCTAATAATGGCTCACTATATCGCAATTGAAATGTATATATATAACCCAAGTAGATCATAATCAGATACTATATAAGTATTTTGACCTATGACGTCTACCTAGATTTAATGAGAACCTGCACCTCTGCTGACTCTCTCCAAAACCGATTCGTAAGCAACTTCAGAAAAGTCAGTACCTTGGACATCAGCAGAAATACCATTAAGAGCTCTTCTCAAGGCATCTTTAGATGAAGCATATACCATCTTAGCTCTAATTGGAGCGGTGTCTGGGGACCAAGTGAAGAAAACAATCTTGGATCTTTTTCCTTCACCTCCACCGAGTTCGTATTCGAAATCGTAAATAGCGTATTTACATTCGTTTTCTGGTAACTTTTCTAAGAAGGTATCGTAATCGGTAGCAGTGGAAGTTTCTTCAACAACAATTTCGGTCTTTGCGTCGTTAAGAGCAAAGATAATGAACTTGAACTTCTTACCCAACTTTAACTCGTTGAAAGCACTTAAGGATTCGTCGGCAACAGAAACACTAGATGTTAGTACATACATAGCCTAGGCTAATATGAATTCAGATGGATAAATCGGTAGATCTAGCTATATCAGCTATAGCTCATGCACCCGTAGTACCTAGTACATTTTGAGGTCCAAGAAGACCTTCTAGAGTGTCAAGTCTTAGTTCTTCTAAAGTTTAAGTTACTTAGTTTTTCTAGAGTCTACAAATAGAATCCGAATAACATTTGCAGAGCTCATTAGATGATCATAGAATGGATACATCGATAGTTATATCACCACCCATGAGGTTCGTAGATCTAAACAAATTTGGCCACCCTTAAATTATGATTTGAGACATACCCTGATCTAGACTGTTGTTGTTAGTATAATGACTTTGACATATTAAAAAGGAGTTCGAGAATTGCAATATACAATTTATCAACCCATTGCTTGAAATCGCCTAAGGTCTCGGGATATAGTCTGATATCACTCGCGTTCGAGAACAGGGGGTGATCACCAACACAACGTTCTCACTTGCCCAAACGTCTCTTAAGAAGTCAATCAATCAATTGAGACTTTCCAGAACCTCCCAATGATTTTATGATTACTTACCATTGTGAAAGGAGTTGTATATAATGGATGGATAGAAAGAAGTCCTAATTACTCCTCCTCCAAATTCGAAATCTGTTGACTTTTTTCGTCCTGGCTTGGAAAAACGTCACACACGCAATTGATTATGTAATGATATTACACAAGGTAGTTTGGTTTTGCAACAAACAACTGGATGAAGAATTCTATGAGACCAAGAATAAGAGCTAGTGATGATATTAGATCGTCAATCAATCAAGGAACTTAATTAATTGCTTAGCCATTCATTATATATATAGTTGTATAGTTATATATATAGATATAGATAATCCGCTAGCGAAGGACTCTTACTTGATATTATACAGAGATACTCAGCTTTAAAGGATTTCTGATTGTATACTACAATCTTTCTAATAAAGACAGAGCATCGGTCCTATCAGTGAACTCGCCGCCTTCTTCACTTTCCAAATATTGTACTTGTCCATCAACAACGATTGCAGCATACCTGTTAGTTCTGATACCCAAACCAATTCCTAATGAAGACATATCGGCAACAAAATTGTCTCCCAAGGCTGCTGATAATTGAGCATTGGGATCACTGGCAAATATAACATAATTATCCTCATCACGATATCCAAGTGCTTTACCCCAAGCACTATTAACAAATGCATCGTTTGAAGTGAGGATGACGATTTGGTCAATTCCCTTTTTTTTGAAGTCGTTTATATGCTTCAAATACGTTGGAATGTGTTCTTCTGTACAAGGACGAGTAAACGCACCTATGGCAGAAGTAATCACGACTTTTCTGTTGGGAAGCTCCTTACTTAAATCATAGTCAATAGGATTAGCGCACGCGGTAATGTCTTTATTCTTATTAGAGTAGGGAATATACTTCAACACGACACTGGTGGGAAACTTGTCGTCGGTGTTAAGCGGAGTCATTGCTCTGTATCTGCTCATCGCAATGTAGTATGTTCTTCAGTATTCAGTATTAGAGTATCTCAATATTAGAGAATATCAGTATATATCAGTAGTGGAGAATATCAGTATCAGAATATATCAGTATTAGAATATATCAGTACTATGAATTGGATATAGATTTCGATACAATTTGTTGATTTAATGATTTAACTCAGGTTTTAATTGCCCTTTATACTCCGAGCTCCCCCGCCATGGACTCCGATCTCCGAGTTTTATGGGGCAATTAATGGGGAACAAATCAAAAGTTCGTACGATACTCCCCTCAAGGTACTACTACAACGTGGGACAAGGTTGTTGAACAGTCGCTTACAACTGCTATTCAGTAGCTAGTAGACTCTTATGTTATTATTAGAAGTCAATCATATTCATTATGTAAAGACCCATCAACGTGTTCTGAAAACGATGATAATTTTCAAGAACTGTAGCGGTTTTATAATTAACCACCTTGATTCGTCTAGATCCGAAGTGTCTTAAACCGTGTTAACTCCGAAGCCCCTCAGGTGTCATTACGCCGAGACTGCAACTACTTTAATGACGTTGACTCAAGATATGTGTAATTATTTGTCTAATTGTCTGTATTACCCCACAATTTACCATATAATTTATAACTTGCCAGTTGAAGGAAAAGAAGAGTATGATTCCAGCGGCCAAATACTAATGACATATATTTGCTAACTATATCCATTTAACTTCGCTTGAAATATGTGATATAACCAAAAACAAACATTCTCAGGGGCTGTAGTACATTTTACCCTTTGTCACCTAAATATGTGCATTTGGCGCATATGTAAAGATCGATAAGGGGTAATTTCAAAAGAAAGGTCCCTGGTTCGATTCTGAGCAAGGATAGATACGATGGCCGAGTGGTTAAGGCGAGGGATGCAGGTTCCCTTGGGCTCTGCCCGCGCAGGTTCGAACCCTGCTCGTGTCGATATTTTTTGCACTTCTTTAGTTGACTTTCTCTTCTATGTACTTGATTAGTGTCATAAATTCTTATAATTGAGAATTATTGAACCACTAAGGTATTGTTTGATATATTGAACTTAGTCGAGGAATTTTTTCGATATAATTCTGGAAAGATTTCAGTTCCTTTGGTTCAATTGGATTGCTGTGAAGTAAGTAGATATGGCAGCATACCTGGAACCTTGTCACTCTCCATTTGGTGTCACTGGCTGGACTTTTGGGGCCTTGCTGATTTTACGGATATTATTAAAAAGGCATAAAAAGCTGTTCTAATATTAATGAATTCAACACCACTTGCCACTGAGAGAAGCACATTTTGATCTAGTTTTATTGCGATCACAATATTGTGGAACTCCCTGCTCCAAACATCTACTGAGTAGATCTTTCGATCCTCGGAGGTATTTGTATGGCTAAAACTTCTCTAATACTTCGTGGACATATGAGACTTTACATTCTCATGAATCGTTATTAGTTATATGATCTTGAGCTAGCAGCATATTCTTGATTTAATTATAGATTTAACAAGAACCGAGCGTTCCCGATCATTTAGCGACCATATACCCTCTAAGTGACTATATCTGTAATATACGATATATACTAGCAGGCTGGCTTCTTCCATCTTACAAACAAGGCAACTTGTCCGAGCGGTTAAGGAGAAAGACTTGAAATCTTTTGGGCTATGCCCGCGCAGGTTCGAGTCCTGCAGTTGTCGTTTTTATTTTTTGCATCTTTTTACTAGCAGTGCGATTTGAGCAATGTGGTATGGTATATGTGTTATAGCTCAAATCATTGCTAAATGTTACTATGACAAGCTAAGTATTGAAGCCAATTTGTCGTAGCCCTTTTGATGACTCGACCTGAATTGCAACTTATCGTTTATTCTTCTTTGTATCCACTCGTCAGTAGATACAAAACTCTATAAATAGTGAGAGTAGGGTTCCACACTAGCGGACTTTCTTTAGTCAAGGAGAGAAAATATCATTTGAATTATTTACTGAGAAATATTCACTATGGAAATATTCACTATGAGAAGTTGTGCTCAGTATTCACTACTATTCTCGAAATCTGCATTAGTTTTAGTCTCCGTTCCGCTCAGGATTCAAAGCTTTCAAGATTACGTAATCAACACTCCACGTTGAATATGTAGGTAATTAGCTATTAAAATTACTGGAAATTCGTATTTGATGTAGTGGACGTTTCCTAAAAGTGATCTAGACGTTAAATTCGTTTTTAGAGCAATTTTGGTCATATTCCTCTAGCTAAATCTACCGATGTTTATGTACTGCATATAGTTAATTTTTGTCTGTTAGTTTATTTGCAGCTTTAATACTGGAGAAATATTCGAGTTCTCTCAGGTATTTGATTATTAGGGAGATAATAAATTACTGGTACTCGGTGGTTTATTGTACAATGCTATTTGTAGTCATTCTCCGGTTAATCTTCTCACAAAGTAGATACTAAGCGAAGAAGAATAGTTAGTAAGAGATGTACTTTATAAGTCACTAAATCTCACTATACTGAGAACAGCAAGTATTCTAAACTCTTTTAATTTGCAACTATCACAAAATCTCCGAAGTACTTCACTAGATATGACCAGATCTCTCTTATATAATTGAATCTCACCTGTCTTCTCTATAAATCTCTCTAATATTGACTTTTTTTAAATATTTCGATACACTCGTTCTTGAATTAGCCTTCGCTAAGATTATTCTCCACCCTAACACAGAACAACAAGAAAATGGCACAATATTCAACTTAAAACACTACCCAGCTCTAACCACCACTATACACTCTACTAGCTACTAACCACTAGCCACTTTCCGCTAGACACTTTACTCAATGTTGGTGTCTTAAATCGTAGTGTACGTCATAAAAATGGCGAAAAACTGAGTCTCATCAGACTGAAAAATCAACGCCCCACAAGTTAAGATCTCAACCAGATTCTAGAAGACATCGTCGAATAAAGCGTTAATATCATAGAGGGATACCAGACGAGCGTGAAACAGTGTTGAAGAATATTTATCACTGAACTGAGAACATTTGCTCAATCCTACTGCCTGATCTTACGACTCTCTACATTTATTCTAAGGCATTCTATTTCCTGATTGTCATATTATTTGATATCTTGTATATAATCAACTATGTCTGAATTGTATGAAATCTTGGAAGTCGAGGCCACTGCTACATCGTCAGAAATCAAAAAGGCATATAGAAAGTTGGCCTTACGCTACCACCCAGATAAAGTAACAGAAGACGATCGAGAACACGCAGAACACAAGTTTAAAGAATTATCAAATGCCTATGAAATTTTGATAGACGAAGAAAAACGTCTGCAATATGATACGTATGGCACTACTGATGGCACCGGAGCCGATCCTAGAGATTATGATTTCGGTGGCAACCCATTTGACAATTACTTTGGTGGAGGTGGTGCAGAGTATGGAAACGATGATTTTTATAATTTCTTCCAAAACATGGGTGGCCATGGTGGCCATGGAGTTCCTAACGGCAAACCCAGAACCAGGGCTAGGACTGAAGATGCAGAAATAAACGTTGATGTCACGCTAGAAGACCTTTTCAAGGGTAAAGTTATCAGAACAACCTCTACAAGAAACATTATTTGTGTTACTTGTAAAGGTAGTGGAGCCAAAAAGTCGGCGATTACCAAGAAATGTGGTATTTGTGATGGAGAGGGAACTGTACGGAAAATCAAACGCATGGGCCCAGGTTTAATAACCCAAGAATACGCAGACTGTACTACTTGTAGTGGAACAGGTAAAATATACAGAACAAAGGATAGATGTAAGAAATGTACAGGAACAAAGGTGGTGGAAGAGACCAAGATTTTAGAGTTTGAGATTGTCAAAGGTTCAAAAAGCGGTGAAACCATCGTGTTGACGAGAGAATCGGACGAATATCCCGGTAAAGAAACTGGTGATGTCAAACTTACGTTTAATTGCAAAGACCATCCAGTATTTACAAGGAAGGGAGATGATTTATATGCGAAATTTAAGATTCCTCTCGTTGATGCATTATGTGGGTTTTCAAAAGTGTTTGTAAAGCATCTTGATGGAAGAGGAATACAAATTTCAACCCAGCCAGGGAAAGTCATTAGACCCGGCGATTTTATCAAGGTCAGAAATGAAGGAATGCCTGTAAAAGCGTCTAGTTCAGGATGGTTTGGCGGTTCTTCTTCAAAGAGAGGTGATTTGTATTTCGAAATGGATATAGAGTTTCCCAAGGATAACTGGTACTTGGAGAAGAATGATGTTTTAAAGATGAAAAACTTGCTACCAAATGATTTACAGAGTAAGTATGATATTCAGAAGCAAAGTGTCGATAGTGATTCCTTACCAGAAGCAAATATTGATATAATCACCGACTTTTCTATTGCAAAGAAAGACGCATTACCTGATTATACGGAAGATACTCCAAAGGAAGAAGAACCTGACTACGGATATGATGCTCATAGGGGACAACCAGAATGTACCCAGCAATAATGTATATAGAAATTGCATATATCTGGATATAGATAAACCTAATGTGGAATAGTTGATGTAGTGAAGGAGAACCATTTTGAAAGATCCATCTGCCAGAAATTTATAATATTTAAAGAATTGAAGCCTAGACTGTTATTACCTAATCCAACAAATCTGGAGTGTGTTTGCCTAGTCCAACAAATCTTCCAATTCCTCTACAGACAAGCCAATTTCTTTGATATCCGCAGCATCCACGTCCAAAGGAAACTCATTTTCATCTATCGCAAATGTTTTGTTTTCTTCAGTTTCAAAATCATACATTAAAATTTTGTCAAGGTCAATTTCTTCAAACTTCAAGTCAAGTTCGTTTTGATGAATATCTGGATTATGAGAGGTTTCTTGGACGTTTCTAGTTGGTTTGGAAAAAAATTCGTAATCACTTTGGTCCAAAGGTTCTATATCGGCTGGGGTGTATGGAAGGGGTGTGGCTTTCTTGGGGACGTATTCAATTTCATAATCGTTATTAATCAATTCTTGACAGACTGCAAATTGTTTGGCAGAGTCATACGCAGAAAGTTTCTTTGTTTTGTTTGCTTGAAAGCCCTGTGATACTGGACCACGCTTAGGACTCTTTTTGACAGGATCGACGTTATTGATGTTCACGTCATGAGTTATTATATTAGATGCGTGTAATGTATTTGTTTGTGGAGTAATGGTGGAAGGAAGATCAGCTATTTTTTCTCTTATTTCTTCGCTTTCATTCTTTTGTAAGTTGTCTGTAATCTTATGCTTTTCAATTAAATCGGCACTCCTCTCTGCAAGTTGTGAGTTGAGATCATCAGTCTTCAAATCTTGAAGAGACAACTTCTCCGTAGGCATATAGGATATGGGTTGCTTGGGAATAGTTGGTCCTTGTTTGTGTATGAATCCGAGGGTGGAAGTTGCTTTGGTCAAAGTCGGAACTTTGGGCATCAACACCTTCCTCTTCTGAAGTGTATCAGTTGTAGGAACATTCAATGAAGATTGTGATTTATTCAAAGTCAATTTATTTTGGTCCTTACCTTCCAAGGGAACCCTCACAAACCTCCTTTGTCCCGATTGTTGTAATGGTTGTTTTTTAGGTCTAAATTCATTTTCGGCATTATTTGTATTTGTGGATAGTATTTTATGATTCATCTTTTTAATGACATTTTCCTTGTCTGAGTATAAATGATTCGTAGACATGACGAGTTATATGATTGTTATGGTGGAGAGAAGTGATTTATGTATGAATAATGGAGAGGCGGTATGAATAAAACTTGTGTGTTGCTTATCCTTTATTTGTTTATGTTTTGATTTTTGAAACGTCAGATTTGACGATTTCGCACGACTTTCGTGATACAGGAACGCGAAAACAAGGCAACTAATATTACTAGAGACTTATCAGAAGTGAAGTGGTGTAATTTATTAAAAGTGATAAAGGAAGCTCAAGTTTGTTCTCCAACTTTCTAAATAGCTTTCACAATGGCGGTAGCTTCAAGTTTCCCATTTGTTACATCCTCATCAGCGCTAGGGAGTTCTAGTTGGATTTATCTACTGGATTGGATTCTTTCATTAATTCTAGGATTAGCATTTATTTTTTTCTTCAACCGACTCGTTGGGTTTGCATTCACATGTGTGTTCAAGTTACTACTATATAAGAGGTTTGGCGTAAGGATTACTGTTGAATCGTTCAAAGTATCCCTTTTAGGAGGTCGTATATTCGCTAAGAATGTTTGCATAATTACACCAAATCAAGCAATATCAATACTCTGCTTAACGTTGACATGGAGATACTGGTTAATCAGACTAAGCAGAGTACCTGAATTTTACTTCGACGAAAATCCTGACGAAAGAAAGAAAAAGGAGAACCAAAGCCTTCCATCGAGATTTCTATTAGTCCTAGAAGGGTTGGAAATCTTTATGTATAACAGGACAATGTCTTACGATAATATATTGAATGAACTAAGCAAGCAAAACGACAACGACGGAAAGAATAAAAATCAAACAAACGAGAATGAATACGATACCAGCATAGACTCCACAGAGACTACCAAAGACTCAAAAGAATTCCAAAAGTCAAAGAAAGATCTTCCTTTCGATAAAGAGACTTCTTCATCTACTGAAGTACCCAAGGAAAACAAGATCCAATCTTCGTTATTATTAATGCTTAAACTTCTTCCTATGAAAGTAAGAGTGAAGAAAGGAGCTTTGGTGATGGGAAATTCAACCACTCCATCGATACTTGTTGCATCCTACAAATCTGCAAGTGGGATAATCGATTTGGCAAAGTCTCCAAGCGCCTTAGACATAGCGAGGTATTTTTATGACATCACTTTTGATGCATTCCAGTTGTCTTTAAAGCCAAATATCGCTTATGACAAGCATAGATACGATTCTGAAATCGTGGAGAGACCTCTGAAAGTGGGGCATTTGGCCCATATGAAGAAGTACAAGCATTGGTACAAGTTTCAACGGGCATTTGATAAAATCAATAGAATTTTAAAGAGGTCCAAGAATAATTTCGGAGACGATGAACAATACTCACAATGGCAGGGATTGAGGAGATATGTTGGAGATCAGGATGATTCATATTTGCTCGCACGATTGAATAGTGATGAACAATATGCAAAATACAGTTTGATTGTGGATTCAGTCTATACCCGAATAGTGTATTACTATGACAACCCTGGAACAATCCCAATAATTTCAACACCTGGATCTGAAATAGTTCCAGAGCATGGAGTAGAAATAGAATTGTCGATGGCTACCATTCATTACGGACCATGGGCTGATAAACAACGTATTCCTTTACAACAAGCATTCTTCCCAACATTATCCCGAGATTCAGAGCCAACTGTCCTTCCATCACCAGGTAGTTTGAGGCAATACTCAGGATTCAATATCACCACTATAGTAAAAGATGAAGTCATTTTCAGAGTTCCTACAAGAGAACCAAGTAAAGATAAAGAAATCTTGAAACAAACACCAGCCAATCAAAATAATATCTCCGCCAAAGTTTCCAGACCATTCGGATGGCTTGAATTAAAAATAAGTGAGAGATCAAACTTTTCGTACTTTACATCTTACATTGCTACCAAAGATGAAGGCTGGGGAAATAAGTTGTCTGCCTCGTTTAATGAGCCAGAAATTAGAACATCCGTGAACCACGATATTTTGTTCATCGCCGATTCGCATGCAATTATAGCAGATGTTGGATTTCCCTTGCAGTGGAACGCAAAATGTAGCTGGATGTTTGATTTTATGAGCGAAAATGCAAGAATCTTCTTTCTTAGAGAACATGCAATGTTATTCTCAGATATATTTGCGGATTTTGCTTCCGGCGAACCCACACCTTATGAAAGCTTCCGACCATTCGTTTACAGAATTAATTGGAATATACTGAGTTATAAGCTTTACTTGAATGTGAACGACGCAAATATTATCAACAATCCTTTGGATTTCAATTCCAACAGGTACTTATCATTTCAAGGTGATAACTTGAACATTGATTTATCCATTCCTTTGAATGGAGAATTTTCCAAATCTACTACTGTTGCATACAAATTGAGAACTTCTTTCTTTGACTTAGTATTGGATACCCCCCCATGGCATACGGCAAATACATTTATGAAGGATCAAAAAGTTATGGGAAAAAGTCACGATTTCACAATTGAAGGTTCTTATACGTTTTTCAATGCCATTGAAATTAATACCTCCAACCACATTGAAATTCGATGTATAGGAGACACTATGACATTGCAATTATACGGGTTCTTGGTGAAATATTTGTTTATTATTAGGGAGAACTACTTTGGAGATCACATCCACTTTCAAACATTTGAAGAATATAGCAGCGGTATGAATTCGGAAACTACTACGGAGACGAATTCAAATAAATCGATCAAGGATTTGGAAAGTGTTAAGACAGAAAGTCCCACGGTTGACTATTGGAAGATAAGAAAAACAGATAATGATGTCGATCTCCTCTTCACATTCCAAGTGAGAAGTGGTTTACTCGTATTGCCATGTAACATATATGATAGTACGTCTCATATAGGACTTTCGTTCGATTACTTGGACGTCGACATCCGGTTCACCAACTATTATATGGATCTACAGGCTGATCTTAGTCCCATCACTGGTGTTTATGTTGATTCTGTTCATCAGAATACGGAGGCATTGATATTTGATATTCCAAAGTACAAAGAACTATTTGTTCGTAATGATGAAAATGACTTGGCTATTGAAGGATTATCGATTCACGCACATAGAATGTTCGGAATACCTCCTGCTGAAATAACTTATTTCTGTAAATGGGACTTGGAGTGTGGTAATATAGAAATCGACAGTCGTGGTTTGTTCCTCAGTTCTTTAGGCTCAGGTTTGTTAAACTTTACTTTTGGATTCAAGGATAACGAGAATAGTATCGGGAACCCTGTTCCTATTGTTTATGATGCTTTGAATTTTTCATTTAGATGTCCTCTGGCAACCATAAAGTTGGCGATAATGAGTCCGACAGCATCATCTCAGTACTTTGTTTTTGATCTTGGCTCCATATTGTTTACATTCAATGATATTGCAAACAAAAGATACTCGAGCAAAGCTTCCATTTCACTTCCATCCATCACAGTACTGATTATTGACAGTTCACAAAATGATAAACTCCTTGGATATCTCAAAACTTCATTAATTTTCAACAACATTACTCAAAAAGCAAATATGTTGGAACATAGAAGACTACAACAGGAACACATAAAAGAGAACGATGCTCCTTTCCACAGATGTCCTTTCCTTTTATTCAAAGAAAGGAGAGATAATACTTACAAGGAGGCCCATGGAAGTATTATAAGCACGTTGTCCTTGCCTAAAGTAAACTATCCTCTTAATGACGATTTGAAACTCACTGAAAGTCGTCGGAAATCTAATATCTTCAGACGCCAAAGTAGAAATTCATTTTCAAGTGAAACTTTCGATCAATCAGACTTCAATCAGTTGCCTTTCACATTGAAGTATAATGACGAAGACTATACACCTTCGTACGATGTTAATCCAAAATTCAACTACGATAATTTGATATTTGAACTAGGTGAAGTTCAATCCTTTATAACCCCAGAGTCGATTCTTCCTATTGCGTGTTTGCTAAACGAATCCAAGAAGCTTTCTCTAGATTCAACAATGGATGATTTGGAAATCACTATTGTCACACAGCTTCGAATGAATATGCTTTCTGTTTTTAAAGTTGACAATTTTCGAATAGTGTCGCCTGAGATTTCAGTGAAACTTGGGGACATCGAGGTATCTAAAGCTTCCGATGTCTTCACGAAATCTTCAGACACTCCTATTGTGAATATAGTGTTTGTTGAACCGTCAATTGCTTTTTCTGTAAAGGAAGAGAAAGATGCAAAGGTTTTTGAAATGCACGAAAACGAAACCACTGCTGCAATTCATGTGAAAGAGTTGTTTTTTTCACAGTCAGGACCCTCTGATTTCACCTTACCGATATCGCTAAGTATCAATGATGTTGAAGCATGGTTCCAAAAATCCAAATCTGGTGAAATAGTGGCATCATCTAATATTGATGATTTCGAACTTGAACTATATAAGGAACACTCAGTTTGGTTAGTTGAGTATTTCATGAGGATCCGGAAATTGCTTGAGCCTGCATTAGGTGAATTTAGTCGACTTTCGAGATCGAGACAAGTTAGCTTTGAAGAACTTGTTTACAAGATATCTATTGCATCCGTCAATTATTCAATTGATCACGATCCTGGTGTTTTAACCAAACCAGCCAACATTTTGAGATCTATGGAAGAAAATATTAGGTTTTTCGATGGTTGGAAAGTCATGACAAGATTAAGACACGTTCTACAAAACTTACCTTCAACATGGTACGATAGGGAAAACAGAGAGTTTCAACAATGCAAATCTACTAACCCTTCAACTGCGTTTGAAGAAGTGGTTGGTATCTTCTCGCGTTGGAGGGGTTGGGAAGCAAACATTGAGCAAAGAGCGCAATTCTTCAATCGAGTATTCTCCAAGAGTATGGCACCGAATGTTGATGCTCCTAATATATCCTTCCAAGCAGATTTCTCAGAGGTTATGATTAAATTGACAGTCACTCCTCAAATTTATGATTTTGTCAATCTACATAAAGCTTCCTTCTCTTTGAAATCTTTTATTGAAGAATTCAAGGACTTATCGAAGATGAATTTCGGAACAATTGATAAACTTCAAAATTGGGGAGTGATATTCAATTTACTTGGCTACAAAAGTAAGCTTTCGACGATTCTTCTTGGAATGGTGGAAGATATACTTGATTGTACAAGTAAAATTGAGAGGAAGAAGTCGTCCAGCAAGGCGATCGAGCCCCGAAAGGTACTGAATCTTCAAATTTCCTTAGTTTCAAATGTTGAGAACTTCCAACAACATCTTTTGCTTCCTTACTCGACGTTAGATTTGAATGGTGCGGGAATTTGCAACTCAGTGGAGTTCTATAGACTTGGAGAGTTTCCAGAGACAGTCCCAGTGTCTGTTGTCAGTGGCTCAAAGCTCTTTGACATGAACTTATGGGGAGAAGAGAACAAGATTGCTTCTTTAAGGGTCAATGATAGTATACTGGTGTTATCAAGCATCGGAGATTTAGCGAAAGGATCTAAAATGTCGAGCATAAATTTGGCCAAGGTGTCATTCAATGTATTTGATCAGAACAATTCACTCCATGGTGCAGTCTCACAAATTGTAGAGAAGGATATTCCTTTTCTCAAGCAATTCTCCAAGCGAAGTGACGGAACAGTTCCTAAAACCGAGACTCCTAATGACCAGCAACTCTTGCAAATGTTTGGTGACTTTTCTATTTCAATCAGAATCCAAGAGTTTATTTGGTTGGTTGAGATGTTACATCCTCTTCGACTCAGTGGTCTGGTTATAGACAATAGTTTCTCGATTGAAGCGATTGGAGGTGTGTTGAGCTTGGAATCATTAATTCAAAAGATCGATTTCAATGCTGCATTCAAGAAGACGCAATTAATAGAGCTTCAAAACTCAAACACATCTACTAGCATCAAGTTCACCCAAGTTGATGACTTTATTCTTACCTCTATATCATCCAGTACTGGATATACCAAACTATTTTCTCCTCTGATTTTGGAATCTATGGAAATCATTTCTGCTTCTAGCGAGGAGTTGAAATCTCAATTGGAAAAATGGGACAGTCTATTTGCTTCCAAGAAACCCAGATCACCAGATAGCCCATCAAGCTCGAAGAATTTATTAGAAAAACTAGCTTTCAGGTTTACTTTGAATAATGATTATATTAGATTGTCTACCAACGTTGATAAGACAAAGTACTCGTTGGAAATTGAAAATGTTTCTGTTGGTGTGCACAACGTTGCCAGTGTGATGAGAGATGGTGTTGATGCGTTGAACACAATTGTCCCTTTATATGGTGACTTATCCATCCCAACAGCTCGTGTCTATGTTGTGGATAGGAGAATTCCTGTTGGATTATCTAATGTTCTTGATGTCAACGTTTCTGTCCGGCTTTTAAACAATTCTGAGACTAAAGAAGATATGTCCTTGCAAGTGGAATCTCAATATTGTAGGATATGTTTATGCCCTTCTGTTCTTTTTAGAATCATAAGCATGCTTGATCAGTTGAAGATTTCTGCTTCGAAGTTAACTTTAGGCAAGAGCACAAAGTCTGCTACAGATGATTCTTCGTTAATTGACAAATTCTCTGCAGTCCATTTGTTATCATACAATTTCTGCTTGGGATGGCTCTTCGAAGACTCACGGAATGATTATCCAGGTGTGATTTTGGGCGCAGAGAGATTTTTTGCTATAACAGAAAAAGGTTTAGGTAAGTTCACATTGATGGATGCATTTTTATCAGTTGCAAACGGGTCAAGATCTTCCAACTTTTACAGCACTTCAACGGAGAAAAACAATCTTAATAGGGCTTTCTTGCCTAGAATGCAATTGATATACTCTATTGAACATGAAAACGAGGCTAAAAAGATGAAGATTGTTATTAATGGAGATGAGTTGGATGTGAAGTTCTTGTCAACATCAGTTGTCGTTGTCGAAAGAGCTGTTGGATCTGGATCAGTGGTGCAGAAATTCTTGCAAAAGAGAGCTGGAAATTTGAAGAAAACCAAGCAATTGGCTATTGAAAACGAGCAGTCTAAAGAATACTTCAGTACAATCAAGTCTGCTTTCCAAACCATAGAATTTGTGTCTACATTTGAAGGGTCTAATGTTTTATTTTACAGGTTGAATGATGACAATTCAAAAACTCCTTCGTCCTTGTTTTTACATTCCCCTGCTGTGAAGTTGGCAGCCATGTATGAACATCAGCCATTAGAGAAAAAGAGACATATATTCAAAATTGAGTTATTAACTTCTTCGTCTGATAATACGTTGTACTCTTCGTGTGTTCCAGTTCTTATTGATTTGGTGGAAGGTGTCAAACGGATGATGCATCAGCCAAACTCCGAGAAGACCCCATCAAAACCTTCTCCAACAGATAAAGGAGTAGAATTTGCTGATTTAATACGTGATGTTGATCTTCATTGTGGTATAAAGATTGAAAGTCAGATGTTGTCCTTGAGTTGTTCTCCTACTGCTAAGGTAGCAGCAATTGTGGGAATTGATGGTATATTCATTCAAATAAATTCAGGATATTCAGAAGTCCCTAGTTTAGTGATCACTGCTTTGTTCCATTCCATCTCAACATCATTACAACATGTTTATTCGCGGGAAATTAGTGGATCTATTGGTATCAAAACCGCATTGTTGACAAGTTCCATTGTATTTGGAGAGGTATCAAGTATTTTCTCGTCTGGTTGTTGTAGTGATATCGAAGGTTATATCAATGTCAAGCAATATCAAGACTTGGAGTTGTTTAAAGATATTTGGTTTCCAAAGGAGTACTTTGAATCGTTCACCACGTCTGAGGATTGTGCTGATTCAACCGTTGATGAAACGTTCAAATCTGAATTGGCATCCAATAAAAACATATCGTCCCGGTTCAAAGAAGTATCTACAACATATGCACTTCCATGGGTGGTGACCTTCATTGTAACCAATATTTCTTTGAAAGTTGACTTTGGTCTGTCACTTGGAAACCTCAAGTTGAATGTCGATAAATTATGGGCCGTGTCAAAGAAATCTACTGACTGGGATCAAGACTTGAAAATGGGTATAAACACAATAAATCTCCTGTCAGAAGGAAGATTGGGCGGAAGTTTTGATGTTAGCGAGATGAACATTCACACTGCAATTAGTTGGAAACATGAATCTGGCCTCACGCTTGATGTGCCGTTGATTTTGATTTCTGGAGGGATTGAAAAGTTACATTTGAAGTTATCGTTTGACTACCATGTATTTGCAATTGCGAATATAGAAGGTTTCTCAATGGATGTTTTTAATCAGAAGAGCTCGTTAAGAATCTCAAAAGATCACTTGTTTGTTACTACGAAGTTGGTTGCGGCAGAAGTCTACATTACGTCGTTAACAGCTTCCAACATTTTGGATATCTATAATGCTATTTCCAGAATGATTCAAGAAAACAGGAGATCTTACAAAGAAACACTTCATGATTCATCTAGAGGAAAGAGTTTAATGAGGAATACTGCGCAGTTGAATAGAACGGCCAGTAGTGAGATCTTGGAAACTGTCAAGAAACTTGAAACCAAAATTCAGCTCACTGTTGGACATCTTTTGATTCATGTATATCCTTCGTCGTTTGCTGATTCCAAGGTGTTGGTGGTGAAATTGGATGAGTCCAAGGCGAACTTTCAGCAAAATGAGTATCGTAGTGGGATTTCAAACGAATTGGAGATTCAATTCAACGACTTGAAGGTTTCGTTATCAATGACATCTTCGATACAGGAAGATTTCATTGGCCAATGTTCAGTGGAAGAATTCATCGACTATGCTCATAAAGCTACAGGAGGGACAATTTTTGTCTTCCCTTCGTTCAAGATTTCTATGAGAACATTTCAAAAGTATCAAGAGAATGTTATTGAGTACTTGTACCAGTCTTCCTTTGGAGGAACTGTTGATCTTCGTTGGAATTTGGGGTCTGTCAATTTCATTCGTGAGATGTATGCTATTCATAAGAAGGCACTTGAATCACGTATAGAGTATAGAAACCTTCCTACGGAACAAGTTCAATTACGTCAAGACATGTTTGAAAAACAAGGCACCAAGATCTTGAAGCAACAGCTTAACGAAGAGGATCCTACGGAAGAGATCGACCAGGCCATCAATGAAACAATGGAAAAGGTGTCGAGCGAATCGAAGTATATTTATAATCCTCTAGCTCCGCCAATTATTGAGGCTCCACAATTGAAAGAATTAGGAAACGCTACTCCGCCATTGGAATGGTTTGGTTTGCATAGAAATAAGCTACCAAACGTTACCCATCAATTTGGAATAGTCAGTTTACAAAAATTGATGCACGAAGTTGAACTGCAATATTCCAAGATCTTAGGAAAGGCATAGTCTAATTATATTTATTATAATAAATGCATATTTACAAGAAATGAAGGTTGTCAAAGAAGCGGTGATTACTCGAGTAAAGCGAGGCACTAATTACCCAAAAAGTCCTTTGGCCCAAGTGAAGCGAGATCTGGTTATTTGGAGCCATATTGTTGAGAAGATTGAATCAATTTCATTTCTGATCACGTAGTTCTGATATGGAGATATGTTCCAGTAGTTATGATGTTTATGTTCATATAGCTTCCTGTAAGTGACGAACCGTCTCATAATTGGAGGGCTAAGAATAAAATTAGATGTCTGACAAAACAGAACCACTTTCAGGACCACTTTCAGTACCACTTTCAGTACCTCTTTTATTACCACTTCATTACCACATCATTACCATAGAGGAACTAATGGGATAAGTACCATCTACCCTTTGCTCTCCTCCTGTTCAACAACTTTCTTCCATTCTTTGTTCTCAATCTTGCTAAAAACCCAAATGTTCTCTTTCTTTTCAAAGTAGAAGGCTGGTAACTGTTACCTCTGGATTTGAATCTTACTTGGAGGAGTCCTATTATGGATTGTAATGGTGATATGTTTTGAAGGGTTGGGTTGATGTTGCTTCTTGTGTTGTGGATGGCCAACCTTGAGCTGAGGGTGCTGGTTGGCTGGGACAACGCAGAAAATTGACGTGCGCTAAACATGCTACCACCAGAGAGGAGACTGGGAGTGTTTCTCTTTATGACGTTACCGAGTGACCACATGCTGTTCTGGATATTGTTGTAGAAGCTTTCGGTTTTGAAATTTATGGGTGAGAAAAAATCTATACGATTTCAAAATTACACCGAGATCTAATTCATGCGCGTAAATCACAGCACTAACAATTTAGCCATCTCAAAAAAATTGGTTTGAAAAGTTCCATCTCAGAATCAGTACCAGAAGCGATAAACATGTCAGCATTTAGACCTAGAAGGGCAGTACCATCAGCTGTTAACACTCCTACTGAAATACACGTCAAATCCACCACTGGAATCAAGAATTCCGATGCTGAAATCATTTTAAGTGAATTTATCACCTCCAGTGAAGCCATCGCCAATGCATTCCCAACCTCGAACGTTTTAGAAGAATCTGAAAACACCGGTTTATCCAATGCCACCGGAAATAACGCCGTGTTGAGTCAGTTAAAGAGAGTTCAAAGAGATTTGAGAGGGTTGCCACCAATTGCAGCCGAACCAGTTCAACCAAGTCAAAATAAGAAAATCAAGTTTGATGATATAGGTGCTGATCCAGTAGAAGAACCATTGAACAAGAAAATCAAATTTGATGATGATGATGAAGAAGAAGAAGAAGCCAGCGACGAAGAGGAAAAAGAGGAAGAAATCATAGAAGAAGAACAAGTCCAGGAAGAGCAAGAAGAACAAGATGCCAGTGACGATGAAGATGTCTCAGAGAAGAAGGAAAAGAAACACAAGAAGGAAAAGAAAGAAAAGAAGCATAAGAAGGAAAAGAAGGAAAAGAAGAACAAGGATTAGATTCACATATAAGAAGAGCAAGAAGAAATATCTCACTATCATTAGATCAAATATCTCCAAGATCATTCTATCGTTTATCTTCCCTCACTAATTTTCCACAGTTCCCTGTTACATTTGTATAATAGACCAATAAAATATCATAATATATTACATTGAATTGAAAGTAGGTTCGTATTACTGTAGCCAAACACTATTAATTAGCACCCATACGTAAAGCACCAATATTTGATTCTAGAATGGTTTCTTAACTAATTAACTAATTTGAGATGGCGTACTAGGTCGTGCACACAAACCAAAAAGTTCTTGTTTACAATTTTACGTGTCAGCGATCCACCAATTCAAGTTCATAACTAACCAAAACAAACATTACCGATCTCTTTCTGTATTTCAAAATATCAAGATGGGCATGAAACGGAAACGCCCCGCTAAAGTCGTCATACCGAGTGACGAGGAACAAACGTTTATAAATAATAGTGACCTTGATTCAGATCACGAAGTGTCCTTCAAGAGTTTTACTAATGATGCGACAGGAATAAGTTCCTTCAATGGCGATAATGACGATGAGAACCCGTTTGTTTCTGATGTAGAGATTGATAAGGATGATGTAATTGACAAAGAAGCAAAAACCAATTCTATAGATTCTGATAAGGTAAGTGGAGACAACGCGGAGAGTAGTGATGAAACCACTCAAGTTAATGGAGCAAATAACGGTGAAGAAATAAAAGCAAATGGTGAGGAAATAACAGCTAATGGCGAGGATTTGGAACACATTAACCCTGGTATTGAAAACACCCATGAATCTCTTAATAATGGTACCACAATTATTAATAATGGAGATATAAGTGAGATAAAAATTGAAATTAATGATGATAATGATTCGAATGTATTTGATGACCATTCTAAAGAGCCAAAGAAATCTTGTGATGATTTATCACCTAAACTTGAGCTTCGTCCTCCTCCACAATTAGTTCACCCACCTGGACATCTATTGCAACCTCCCTCCACTGCAGAATCCTTCAACAAAAGCTCTTTGAGTTATTCCCAACAACAATCCGAAATTGTACTACAATCCCCATCCAAAAGGCGGGAGATCCCGGTAAATGTGCCAAAGAAAAATGAACCTAGACTTATAATCAACAAACTTGTACTCACCAACTTCAAATCTTATGCTGGTGAACAAGTGATTGGACCATTCAATGCCTCTTTTTCCGCCGTGGTTGGTCCAAATGGTAGTGGTAAATCGAATGTGATAGATTCTATGTTATTTGTTTTTGGATTCAGAGCACTGAAAATGAGACAAGGCAAATTATCTGAATTGATTCACAACTCCTCTGGAGGTGAGAAACTTGACTACTGTCAAGTTGATATACATTTTCAGCATGTTCTAGATGATCCTAATGACGAACGCAAAGCAGATGTGATACCAGAATCAGATATCGTAATTTCTAGAAAAGCATTGAAAAATAACCAGTCTACGTACTACATTAATGGAAAAGGTAGTAATTATACTGAAGTCACTCTGTACTTGAAAGATAAAGGTATTGACTTGGATCACAAGAGATTCTTAATCTTGCAAGGTGAGGTAGAATCAATTGCACAAATGAAAGCTAAGGCAGAACGTGAAAACGACGACGGGTTATTAGAATACCTAGAAGACATTATAGGGACCTCCCAGTACAAACAATTAATCGAAGAAAACCTTGCCAAGATTGAAGAATTAAATGACATTTGTTTAGAAAAGGAGAATAGATTCGAATTAGTTGAGAAGGATAAAAATCTGTTGGAAGATAAAAAAACAGAAGCCCTTCACTTCCTCGAAACAGAGAAAAAGTTGACCAACAAGAAGTCTACTCAATACCAAATAAGTATCGCAGAAAAGAAAGCAATTCTCAAGGAAAATGAAGTCATAGTGGCTGGTTTGGAAGAAGAATTGGCTAAAGAAAAAGAAGCCAATTCTGAATTGAACGAATCAATAGATACTTTAATCAAGCAACAAAAGGACGTGAAAGCTTCAATGTCAAAAATTAACGACAATTATTCTCGTGTCAACAAGAAACAAAAGGAAATAACTAGATTCACTGTTTCGATGGAGGAGAAGAGTAAAAATCTTGCTAATAAACTTAAGAAGATCGCCAAGACCAAAGAACTGCTGGAACATACATTATCATCATCAACACAGAAACTTCAAAATAGTAATGACGCTGTGCTACAATTCAAGTCGGAAATCGAAGAGTTAAACGCCAATTTGGAGGTTGAAAAGGGTAAATTAGATGAAATTAGGACAAACTTGACTGCAAAAACATCTCAATTCACCAATCAAATTGAAACTTTACAAACGAAGTTAGAACCATGGAATGACAAACTCAAGGAAAAAGATAATGCTATTCTTTTAGCCAAGTCGTCTCTTGAGATGCTTCAGTCCCAGAAAGAGAATGCTGCTAAGCAACTTGAAACTGCTCGCCAAAGGTTAATCAACATCAAGAAAGAAGGAAAGCTGAAGGAAACAGAGTTTATTGAATCTGAGAACAAGTTAGTACAGATTGAAGAACAAATTTCTCTTGGGGAAGAACAATGTAATCTCGAGAAGCAGCAATTAGATAAACAAAAAGCTCTCGTTTCTTCTCAAAGACAGAAAAGCCAAGATGCAGCGAGCTCTCTTACAAGCTATCAAAACAAGAACAAAGTTTTATCTAGTTTGTTAAGACTCGCCAAATCCGGTCGTATTGAAGGGTTTTATGGAAGGTTAGGAGATTTGGGAGTGATTGATGATATTTATGATATTGCAATCTCTACTGCTTGTCCTGGGTTGGATTCCATGGTTGTTGAGACAGTTGAAACAGCTCAAGCTTGCATTGATTATTTGCGTAAGAACAAATTGGGATATGCAAACTTCATTTGTTTGAATAAATTGAGACAGTTCAATTTGACTCCAGTCCAGACTCCAGGAAATCCGGCAAACATCAAGAGGCTTTTTGATCTAATCAGACCCCAAAACCCAAAGTTTGCTCCTGCCTTCTACAGTAAAGTTTACAATACATTGGTGGCTCCAGATTTGAAAGAGGCAAAACAAGTAGCTTATGGAGCCAAACGTTGGAAAGTAGTAACTTTGGATGGTAAAGTTGTGGACACTTCAGGAACTATGTCTGGTGGTGGAAACTCGTTCGCTAAAGGTGGCATGAGATTGTCAAACTCAACAAATGAAGATGCAATGGACATCACACCAGAAGATGTAGACCAAATGAAGGAAGATTTGAGGAGGATGGAATCCAAGTATGAAATGGTCGAATCTGAATACAAACAAAAGCTCGAAGTATTAAACAAGTTGAAAGATCTCAAACCAGAAACCGAATTCACAATCTCAAGATTGAAGCTTGATATCCAATCATTAAGCTCGGAAAGAAAGGAAGTCACTGCTGTATGTAAAAACCTTATCGCTGAAAGTGAAAATACCAACACCAATGAGCAATTCGAGGAGCAAATCCAGGAAAAACAATCCGAGCTTGAAACATTGATTGAAGAACGCAAAGATCTTAAATCCCAGATGGTTGACTTGGAAGCACAAATTAAAGAGCTTGAAGCCAAAATTATGGATGCTGGAGGTGTCGAATTGAAGGTCCAGAATTCCAAAGTTGATTCTATCAAGCAAAAGATTGAGATCATTAACGAAAAGACTTCAGGAGACCGAATGGCCATCAGGAAATTAGAGAATGATATCAAAAGACATACCAAAATCGTAGCCGAATCGAGTCATGAATTGGAAGCAACAAAATCAGATTTGGAAACCATTCAAGTCCAACATAAAGAAAGAAGAGAAGAACTAGAAAAGGTTAATCTCGAACTAAGTCAACTAGAAGAAGCCAAGAATGAGAAAGAAAATGAAATAGAAACGCTTCGGTGTGAATTGGAAGACAAGGAGCAACAAATCAACAAATTCAAATCTTTTGAAATAGAGCTTGGACAAAAGATTGAAAAGTACTCGTCTATTATCAAACGAGCCAAGCGTCATATTGAAGAAGATCAAGAACTGTTGGAGAGATTGGTCGTTCGTGATACTAAACCATATATCGATTGGATGGACGAAGAAGACCAGTTAAGATATGACGGAGCAGTTCTTGAGAAACTCGACGAAACCATGATTGATGATATCGATCTTGACGCCATAAACATAGAGATTGCAGAACTCGAGTCGTACATGGATAACGTGAAAGTTGACATCGAAGTTTTGAAGGAGTATGGCTCCAAGAAACTAGATTTTGAAACACGTCGTGCTGACTTGAACGAAGCAGTCCAAGGACGAGATGAAATCAAAAATTACTGCGAAGAATTGAAGAGGAAACGACTCGACGAGTTCATGGAAGGTTTCAATACAATTTCCATGACGTTGAAGGATATGTATAGAATGATTACTATGGGAGGGAATGCCGAATTGGAATTGGTTGATAGTTTAGATCCATTTTCCGAGGGGATCTTGTTCAGTGTCATGCCACCCAAGAAATCATGGAAAAACATCTCGAACTTATCTGGAGGAGAGAAGACATTGAGCTCTTTAGCATTAGTATTTGCATTGCATCAGTATAAACCCACACCGTTATATGTCATGGACGAAATCGATGCTGCGTTGGACTTTAGAAACGTTTCAATTGTTGCAAATTACATCAAGGAACGTACCAAGAATGCTCAGTTCGTGGTCATTTCGTTGCGTAACAATATGTTCGAGTTGGCACAACAATTGGTAGGGATTTACAAGGTTGATAATAAGACAAAGAGTATTTCTTTGAAGAATAAGGAGTTCTTTTAATGGTGAAGGGGTTCAAATTGGAATCATAGAGTTCCTGAAACGAACTGTAGAGAAGTGTCTAGCTTATCCATAGTTGCTATTGTATAATACTGTAAATTATAATCTATATACCAATAAACTCTAATAAATAATGCATGTAGTGAAGATATTGAACAAGTGTAGTTGCGACATATTTCATAGTTTGCGACATAGAATATGACTCTAGAAAGATTTAAAATAGCTTGCGACACTGATTATTTTGCGACAGCTTGCGACTCTCTAATTTGCGACAATTCTTTTTGAATTTGCAGCACATTTTCTTTAACCTTTTGATCCATTAATGGGTATAAATTCTATAGTAGCACGGCTGTTCATATACGTGCTCCTTATATATGTGCAGAATTTTCCTCATTACGTCTCCATTTTGGTTCTACCGCTGTAGCAAAATCCTTATGACCTCTCCGTCTCAACACAAAGTTTGCATCGAACCAGTCGATCATATCCACCAAACACGTCGTCTCGTTCATTTCTTTCAAGATCTTCCTAGGAATCACCTTGTCCAACATTTCTGAGAAATGGTGTTGTGTGATTCTGAAAGGAAGGCCATAGCTAGTGGCCAAGTCCCAGAATATCTCTACTGCTGACCATGGAGTCTTTTCATATCCAGCAAAAAGGCCAGGGTTAGCCAAAATACCTCTCGCTGACATGACACCATCTACGCCGGTGAATTCTGCAATTTCATACGCATCCTTGAGCGAGAAACAGTCTCCGTTGGCAACTACCGGTATGCTGACCATTTCCTTGACTTTCTTTATGGCTTCGAAGTTGGCAGGAATGGAAGATCTTGTGTTTTTGGTTCGTCCGTGTACAGTTATGAAGTCGACGCCGCTAGCCTCTACTTTCTTGACAAAATCCAACGTTTCTTGAATATTGGCATGGATTCTGATTTTCGTCTCAAGACACACTTTGTCGCCATATTTCGCCTTGACGGCCCGTACCATCGATGCGACGAGATCTGGTTGTGACATCAAGGCAGCACCAATGCCCTCACGTACTTGTTCCTTTATAGGACATCCACAGTTCAAACCAATCCCGTCAACGTATGGATGGATCATCTCTACAAACTTCATCAAGTCCTCCACGTTATTTGCACCCACTTGCACAATAACCGAGCGATCTTTCTCGTTCGTTGTGAAGTCTGAAATACGTGCTATGTCGTTCCTCACAAACTCTCTTGCTAAAATCATGGGAGTATAGACGATGTCTGTATTGAAGTTGCGTACAAGTTCTCGAAATGGAAGCTTGGAATATCGCACCATGGGTCCTGCAATAAAGGCGGGTCTGCTTTGTTGAGCCTTTATGGTCTTTAAAATATGTAATGGGTTATGTTTGGGGTCTCTCGCTGGAATGGTCATGTTTGGTGTTAATTCCAAACTCAAGTTAGCCAACTCGTTGGCGAGGTATTGTTCTGTCATAGTTGAGATGGGTTATCTAGAGGGGAGCAATTTAAAGTCAGATTATTTGCCACTAGAACGTCAAGGGTCCCGTCCCGAATATATAGTGGTAGCTGTCAGAGATCAGATAAGATGGCTCGTTGATTTTGTGATGAGCCGAAAAATTTGGAGGTGGATATCTATTCCTAATGCGGAAGGAATTTACGCAACGAGAATAAAAAATAAATAAAGGAAATCATAGAGAGAACTACATCTAAGGCATCGAGAGAAGCATATCTAAGGCAGAATTACTCCTTAGGCCTTCAATTAAAGAGATGTTAATATACTAATCTTTATAATGATATTCAATTTTAATACACTCATATATTCTTAAATGTTTGATGATGGTATTACACAATGTTAATACACTCATGAAAAAGTGTTAAAATATGGTAAACATACTAATGGATATTTGATGATTTTAGACTAAATATACTTGAATTAAAGAGCATACATGCATTGACTAGTATCTATCATTGAGCAGTCTTCAAAAACATCCCCACAAGCAACTTCGCTTCGCTCAGTTACTTGTCTGGCTACTTGTTCTACTATTCGAATCATATTATAATACAATTAACTAAAAAGCAAACCGAATGGAAGAATGAAAACATTAACATGAAATATTAGGGGTCCAATTTATAACTAAATTGAGGGGGAAGAATAACTAGACTCTTCTATTCATTATTGAGATATAATCTTTATACAGGGAGTGATTATTTATGTGATATGTGAAAATGTGTGGAGTATGTGCTGTGAGATACCATGCTGAATCATGAAGCGATGGTATTATTCTTCTTCAGAACTTTCGGACGAAACCTCATCTTCAGAAGATTCTTCGTGTCCAATATTCATAAAGCCATTAGTATTCATATTGTTGCCTTCATCAAATAATGCCAATTGACTTCTCAAACTTTCCATTTCGTCAATGTTGCTGGAAGGCATGAGTTTCTTCTTTTTCGCCAAGCTGGCAGCTGCTTTCTTGCCAAATAAGAAATTGTGTAATTTCAATACCGTGCGGTCTTCCAATTGATCCATGTCCAATTCAACTTCATCCTCGTTACTGATTTCAACATCATCTTTGATGATCTTGATTAATGCTTGCAACTTCTTGTCCGAGAGGTTAGGTACCATTTCACTCACTTGTTTCTTCATCTCGTAAGTCACAATTGGTGCATTGGATGATATCGAGCCAAATTTGGTTGGATCACGAGACTTCTTAGATGCTTTAGATGCCTTCTTAGACTTTCTCTTCTTTCTCCTGGCTAATTGTTGTTCTCTCAATTTCTTGAGGTGTTCCTTCTTTAACTCGTCCAATTCACTCTTCATTCTGATCAACTGGTTTTCCAAGAATTGAATGGCTGGAACCTCCGACAACATAGCTTCGTTAATTTCTGGCTCGTTGTAATCATCTTCGTCATCACTTGAGTCATAGTCTGAGTTGGTAGGTGTAGGCTCAGGTACTGGTCTGTTGGTCCATTTCTTATCGAATACACTCTCCAAACGATGTCCCATCATGTTGACTTCGGTACCTTCGGGATTGAAAATATAACAATTCTTGAATACCAAACGGACATCGTATTCGAATTGATCTCCGTTTTCATATTGATTGTTGGCCAATTTGGTTTGGATGGTGCCCAAGTCCATGGGTTCTTTGACGACTTCTGCATACTTTGGAATATTAAGGGCTACAGTATCTACTGGAGCCAAGAATGGAAAGTTGTAAGCAAAGTGCTTTTTCGATACCAATTCTTTAATGGTTTGGTTGCAGTACCTTAATTCCGCAGCAAACTTCTTTTTGCGGGGTCTGATGTCATAAGGCAACTCTTTTGATTTTGGGGGATGAATGGTTCTTTTTGGTCTGTGTGCGGCGACAGATTCTTTTTTAGAGGTCTCCATGTCGGCGTTGCCTCTTCTTTTAGGAGAAGACGCCCCTCCGGTAGCAGCGGACATACCTGAAGGCAAAACCTTTGGAGGAAAGTTAAGCATGTGCTTTTCAAAGTGGGCCTGGATGTTTGCTGCCATCTTGGAAATGCCTGCATTTTCGCCGTTGAATTTCTTACAGTTGCTCACCATCAAGTTGAAGTCTTCAACAATGTGTCCTGCATCCTCATATGCGTTGGCGTTAAGTTTACGTTCAATGGTCGACAAATCCATAGGTCTGGGTATGTAGTTGTAGTAGAATGGGATGTTTAACTTCACAATGTCAACAGGATGCACGAATGGACCGGCATCCCGCAATCTTTTTATGGTTTTGATGGTGTTCAAGGCAAACTTGCTTTGATGTGGTGGAATAGGGTTTGCAGGTAAGTTATCCATATCAGGTTCTGGAGCCGGTTTTGGAGCTGGGTCTTTGAAGATTGGCTTTTGTTGGGATTGAGGAATTGGCGATTGTTGTTCGGATTCGCCTTCCACCTTTAATCTCTTAGATGATTCATCTTCTTCATCATCTAACTTGTGTTTTCCTGGACTGGGAGATGGGTTAGGAGGAGAGAGAGGTTTTTCGAATTCTTCCAAGTCTCCATGGTTTTCGATACCGCCCTTGCCTAACATCTCATGATGATCCTTTTGAAAGAAGTTATCTGATGAAGGGGTCTGTACCGGAGTATTGGTATCAGGAACGACTTCTGACATTTGGGTGTGTACACAAACAGAAAAAACTCGTCACACGGGAAAAAAGTGCAGTTTCGGTTGGATTTATATATAAGGAGATAAGCCGCAAAAAACTGAAAATATCAGACACAAAACGAGTTGTAGGTTATGTAAACTGTAAAAATTTCAAGAATAGGCGCGAAAATCTGGTTTCGGGTCGTGCGAATATATCAGAAAAAATTTAGTATTGTAGTGTGGAAGTTTTTTCGGTTAGATGGCCAATCGCATCGCTTTATTTCAAAATCCCGATGGCAAAACTTTTTTTCTCAAAAAAATGGGATTTTACATTTAATTTATACTGAGGGGCGCACCTTCCTCCTCCAGACGTTTCGAGCTCGCGCACGACCTTTTCTACAAAATTCGTCATCTCCAAAATTTACTGAATTGGAACAACAAGATTTACTTCTTCATTGGATTTCAGCTACTTCAATCTCTCTTGTCCCGTGCCATTTTGAATGCCTCCTATTTCTAGAAACTTGTGGTAACACGAAGAAAATAGGAGACGTAGACTCAGAAATTTTGTTTTGATGAAGATTCGCATTTTTGCTGGTCGTTCCCTTGCTACATTTTGCCACCCCCAGCCATCTTTTGATTGGTTTATGGATGTCCGGGTAATTTTAGAGGTCGCTGGAGTTTAGATATTAACATTGCGCGATATAATTACCTATTCTAGATTCAAATTAGCACTCTCAGCCAGCACCGTAATATTTAGCATGACTGGTGGATAGCTCAAGATGTATGAGAGATAACGTTTGAGTTGGGAACTGATAGATACAGATACCAGCCGAGATGATCCAGCAAATCCCAGCCGATTTGGCGTTCCCAAGTATCGAAGTACGAACCAGTATTCTTAGACTAGACTTTCCAAAACGTATTCTTGGAGTAGAATTAGACAAGGTCAGTAATATCAAACTACTCTGGTTAGCTTAAACATATGCTCGTGGCGTAAACAGACGCCTATACAATTAGTGATAGAAACTGTATGGCAAAAGTAACCATGAAATACGCGTCTAGAATTTCAGAGAATTTCAGAGAATTTCTGGTACGCGTCGAAGTATCAACTATGGTTAAAGACTCACCAAATGGCCTAAATTCTGACTTTGTGAGCCTCGGTTGATTTGCATCATTTGATTGATATTGACTGGACTCCTGTTCCTCTTATGTATTGAGTTCTTGATGCTTTTCTCGCCTTCCTACAAATGAATGGATAATAGATCATTTGATGAAAAACCTTTGTTACAAGAAGGACAACGTCTTAATCTCGCTGCTAACCTTTCTTGGGTGCAATTATGACAGAATACATGGCCACATACTGTGATGGCCGTGTCTTTCCAATTTTTCGAACATACTGAACATTTTGCAATCGAACGCAAAGCTTCCAATTGTTGCTCGTCTTCTTGAAGAATCAAAGAGGTATTGTTGTCCTTGTACTTCCTAAGTAAACTTTCTGTACTTCTTAAGTTCTTTTCCAACCTGTTGATTGCGATTTTTTGTTGTCCAACTTCAACATTCAAGTCGTGAAGTTTATTATTCTTTTCTTCAAGAGTTCGAGAATACTTCTTCACCTCTGCCTCAAGTGATAACTTGATATTTTGTAAGGATTTGGTAGAATCTTCGAGCTTGGAGTTTTCGTGTAAAGAATTTTCCTTGATTGATTTATAATCATTTACGGTGTTGCTTAGAATCTCGATTTTATTGGTGTACGATTTCTCCAAATCGTTCAAGTTTTTTATGATATCTTGAGATTTGGCGATTTGGGCCTTTAGCACCTTATTTTCAGCTTGAATCGAATCCTTAAGACGCATGGATGCAAAGTATTTCTGATCGGCTTTTGTTTTTTCGATACTGAGTTTCTTGACCAAATGTTCTTGATCAATAGCATTTTCTAGCTTTTTCAAGGCAATTTCACGAGTTTCTTTAAATGCACTTTCGATTTCTTTAATTTCTCCACTTAGACTGGTGATTCTATTGATGAGTTCTTCTTTACTCAATTCGGTGTATGTGGAATTGTTGCATTCAATCTCGTTTCCTGTTGCTTCTAATTGCTGTAATCGTTGCTGTAATATTTGATTCATTTTGTGAACTTCTTCATTAGTCTTTTGGTTTTCCACCTGGGATTTCAATATAGTAATTTTCGCCAACAATTCATCTCTAGCAGTACGAATACGAACTAAATCGGATTCGGTTTTATGCAATTGTTCCTTGAGAGATTGGTTTTCATCACTAATCTCTTTGTCAATAGATTCAATTACATTATTTTGCTTGGCTTCGAGTTCTTTCAACCGGCTTATGTTGCTGTCGTTAAGCTTGTTTAATTTCCCAATCTGATCTTGTAAACTTCTGTTGTTCTTCACCACATTCATATAATATACATTGTCTGCCAAATCAGACTCCTTCAAATGGCTAATGCGGTTATCCAACTGGATCACTTCTTGCTGTGACTTGTGGTACTTTTCATTGACTTCTTCTAATTGTAACGAGAGTAATGTGTTGGTTGATTTTAATTCTTCAAGCTCAGCTTTAATCTTGTTTAGTTCTTCATCGTCAATTACAGGTTTCTCGTCTATGGGACTCTTTACTGGAATATCTGGTTCTTGTTTGATATGGCCATTTGTTTCTTCAACTTGTTCTGATCCATTGGTTTCAGGTTCCTTTTTCATACTAACATCAACACGTTTAAGGGTTTTAGAACTTTGACGGTCTTTATCTTTTACCAAACTCAATATCTCATGTTGTAACATTTCAATCTTTTGTTCTAAAGAAGCTTTAGCTTTCTTCAAAGTCTCATTGGTTGACTTGACTGAAACTAACTCCGAGTTCAACAATTCAAGTTTGCTCACCAATTCTTTTGCTTCAAAACTACTATTGCCCTTCAAGTTATCAAGAATAGGACTAAGAATCTTTAATAATTGCACCCGTCTCTTCTCCAACAACTCCCCTATATCTGACACATCTGTGGCTTTAAGAAGAAGAGTATCATTCAAATTTGAATCATCCATAGCGTTGCTGAATAAGTTGACAATCTGTTCATACCATGAATCCAAAATTATTAACTTCGACTGGTTTATTTGGAATTCTTGTTGATACTTGTTTAAGTCCTTTGTAAGAAGGTGAGACTTTTGTTTGAATATAGACATTTGACGCCATATGGCCTCTTTCTGGAAATACACCACTTCATCTTGAGTCAACGGACCGTCTTCGTTGACTTTATGCAAAGGCTTTTGTCTTTTGACCTCTACTTCCGACAGTTGGGAAAGTGAACGTTTCTTGTCAACATCTGTCATATTGTAGTAAGAAATAGAATCTCTTGTAATGAAGGTTGATACTCCACTAAGCTATCTAATAGGAAAACTGACGCTACTAAGGGTACGTGAACAAAATTCCTTGTTAATTTTCTGTTTCAACTATTAAATTGATAACTTACAAAACTAGAAAGGTAGTACGGCTTTTGATGTTTAGTTGTCCGCTCTAATAAAATTTTCGTCTGAAATTTTGTAGTACGTTTTGAACAAATCGCACGACTCGAAAGACCCCTGTGATGAATAAGTTCAGTCAAGAGGTTGGTAATCACAAGATACTGCTTGAACTGTAGAGTGAATAGTGGTTAGCTCGGGGTCGTTTAATGAAATATGGTTTTAGAGTATATTTTCTTCCTCCCAGTACTCCACCAAAACTTAGCCCTTTGCGGCTCCAAGTACCGGTAATTTCTCGTAGTTTCGTGATAGCGACATAAAACGATGTTCCTTCGCCCCCTAAGCTCAATATTGTTGGTGTTCAACAAGATTTACTTGTTCTTCATGATTTCCATGACGTTTAATTTTATTCTGTCAGAATTTTTCAAGGGCCAGAAAATCAACCCAAAGCACGACTAGGAGTGCACCAGGTCTAAGTCAGAACATGAGAATTAGTGCCATTTTAGTGAGTTTTGATGGAGTGTCATGACGTTATGGTGGAAATATTGTTGGCCTTGTAACGATAATTTTCAATAATATTTAATAGATATTAGCGTTGGATATTCCAAAACGTTTCGCAGCCAATGTAGAGTTCAGCTAATGTTAGTAAATCTGTTTCAACTAGAGCTATTACTAAGAGGAAAAGACTTGACAGTGTGGAATGTCTGACTCTGGATAATTTAGAACTACCTTAGTCTGGATGAATTAGAACTATCTGAAATTAGATCTAGCTGAGTCTGGACATTAATACCATATTTAGCTTATTGAACTTATAAAGACTTATTTATATAGTTACAATTATGTACGTTCAAGCTTCAAGAGAATAATTCAGAGGTTCTTAAGTCAGCCTTTTATGTCTCTAGAGCCATATATATCTAGCCATAATCTATCTCTATATTCTCATTTCTACACGTACATTCTATGATCTACGCAGTCTAAAAAAGGGCACTCCACTATTTTAAACTTGCAACTTTCCCCTACTAAATACTTGACTGATTCTACAATTTAATACGTCTTGAACATTGATGGTTTGAAATGAATTATTTTCACATCTTTCTACTATTTGCGTTCTTGTTCAATCCCGCCTTATCTGTGAAAGAGTACCTCTTTAAGACATGTGAATCGGCGGGATTCTGTTCAAGAAACAAACATTTCGCCTCCAAAGTGGTTGGAAACGTCAATTACATCCCAAAATACGCAATAGATTCAAGCTCTATAGAATTGGTTGAAGAGGGTAACTTTAAGTTGACCGGTTCTATATTGAAAAGTCTACCACTTGGTCAGATATCCTTACCATTTGAAATCACTGTTATTAAGGGAAATAATATACGGTTTCAGGTGAATGAAGAGAGACTGGGACATTTGGATGATAAAATTAGTGATAAAGTGGTTTCCCATCATAGATATAACGAGACAAGTAAGTGGGCATTTGTGGAAGATGTGCCATATGTAAATAAAGACGAGGTGAAATATACTGTCCACAAGAATCAAATTGAATTACAGTACGGTTCCAACCATGAATATACTCTCGAAATCCAATTTTATCCTATAAAACTTACCGTGTCGTACAAGGGCCAACCCCAAGTTGTCGTTAATGATAAGAATATGTTGAATTTTGAACATTGGAGATCAAGATCAGATCCGCTGGAAAATCATCTCCATGAAGAAGAATCGAGCCATGACATGTTTCTGGATAGTTTCGAAGACTCAAAGGCTGACAAAGTGCCTTTAGGTCCTGAATCAATTGGGTTAGATTTCACATTCAAGAACTTTAAACATTTGTACGGAATTCCTGAACATGCTGATTCCTTGGATCTTAAAGACACTACAGACTCCAATTTGCCGTACCGTCTTTTCAACGTAGACATTTTTGAGTATGAAACTGAATCTAGAATGCCCATGTATGGCTCAATCCCTTTATTGGTTGCATCAAAGCCTGAGTTATCGGTTGGATTGTTTTGGATCAACAGTGCAGATACCTTTATCAACATTGACAAAACCACTCATGACAAGGATTCGATTTCTCATTGGATCTCTGAAAACGGTGTATTGGACTTTATGATCATTCTCGACAAGACTCCAGCAGATATTAACAGAAACTATGGCTTGATTACTGGATATACTCAGCTTCCACAACTTTTTGCTCTCGGCTACCATCAGTGTAGATGGAACTACAATGACGAGAAGGACGTATTGGAGATAAATTCGTTGATGGACGAACATCAAATCCCTTACGATACCATCTGGTTGGATATTGAATATGCCGACGAGAAGAAATACTTTACCTGGCAACATGATAAGTTCCCTAGTCTTGAAAAAATGGTGCAGAAGTTAGATAGAACTGGCAGAAACTTGGTAGTAATTATTGATCCACATATTAAGACCGGTTACTCTGTCAGTGAAGAACTTTTGACGAAGAAATTAGCGATTAATGATCCTTTGAACTCATCCTATTACGGCCATTGTTGGCCAGGTGAGTCTGTTTGGATTGATACTACGAATCCAAGCTCGCAGTCATGTTGGGACTCTAAATTCCAATGGGGATCTGTGTTTATGGGTGGAAAGTCTGCAAACATCCACCTCTGGAATGATATGAATGAGCCATCAGTTTTCAACGGACCCGAAACTACTTCGCCTAGAGATAACCTTCACTATGGAGGATGGGAACATCGTTCTCTCCATAATATATATGGATTATCGTTTCACGAAGCAACCTATGAATCGTTGTTGAAACGTTTGCTGGGAAATACTAACAGAGAAAGACCTTTTGTTTTGACCAGATCGTACTATGCTGGATCCCAAAGGACGGCAGCCATGTGGACTGGGGACAACATGTCTAAGTGGGAATACTTGAGAGCTTCTATTCCTATGGTTCTTACTTCAAACGTTGTCGGTATGCCATTTGCTGGTGCTGATGTTGGCGGTTTCTTTGGAGATCCCTCCAAAGAATTGTTAACAAGATGGTACCAGACCGGTATTTGGTATCCATTTTTCAGAGCTCATGCACATATTGATTCGAGAAGACGTGAACCATGGGTACCGGGAGATCCATATACCTCTATTATAAGAAACGCTTTGAATTTGAGATACTCGTTTCTTCCAGTTTTCTACACTAGTTTCTATGAAGCGTCAAAGTCTGGATTGCCAATCATCAAACCTTTATTCTACGACCATCCAACTGATTTGGCCAGTTATAGTATAGAAGACGAGTTCTTTGTTGGTGATTCGGGTTTATTGGTTAAACCTGTTACCAATGAAGATGCAGAAACCATTTCATTCTACCTTCCTGATCGGAAAATCTACTATGATTTCTCAAATGGAGATATCACTCAGCCTGACAAAGAAGTAAAATCATATCAAGTCAAGAAACCACAATATATTGAAAAGGATGTTACTTTAGAGGATATCCCCATCTTACTCCAAGGTGGCTCTATTCTTGCTAGAAAAGAGAGGTACCGTAGGTCCTCAAAACTAATGGAAAGAGATCCTTACACGTTAATAATTGCCTTAGATGAGCAAGGAAACGCCAGCGGAAAACTTTACGTTGATGATGGTGAATCTTTTAACTACAAGCATGCTGATGAATTCTTACTTGTAGAGTTTTCTGCTTCTAAGGAGCAGATTTCCGGAACTATCAAGAGCATTAATTTTGGCTATGCAGCCACTCTTGATGATATCACAATTGAAAAGATAACTGTACTCTCCAATCAAGAATACAAGGTTAAAGATGTTAAAATCAGTCAGAGTGGTAGGACATGGGCTGGATCCTACTCAGATTCTGTTGCCAACAAAGTGACCATCATCAATCCAAAAATCAGCATCGGTTCCGGCTGGACTATTGACATTACGCAACCTACAATTGATCATGATGAGTTGTAAGTTATTAAAATAACACTTGGCCGGTGAATTGTGTTAATTTAGATTAGAATTTGCCATTTCGGCCAGAGATTTCACATTTCGATCAACAAAATGATTCTCGAAGAATGGACTGAACAACAAATGCTGCTCGAAGAATGGATAGATCCACCAAATTCTACTCAAAGAATGGACTTACACTTCTAAATAATCCTTAAGTGCATATTTGCGCAATCGAGTTGAAACTTTGCTCAATGTTGTCCATTCCAACTCAACTAAACAATTCAAACAATTACCATAAGTGGGAATAAACTTATTTGATTCTTCCAAGAATTTCGGCGCAAGACAGGACATATGGAAGACCGCTTCACAGTGATAACATACAGCAAGAAGAGGCATGGTGTTTTTAGAAAGAAACTCATTAAGATGTTGTGGAGAATTTATTCGAGGTATATCATCTGATAAATAATCCACAGTTCCATCACAGATTCTACATGATGGACCATCAAAGATCACTTTTTTAGCAGACTCAAAATATTTTTCAATCAGTTTGATTTCTGAAGAAACCAGAAACGAATCTGATGTTTGGGTGTTTTGGGTGGGTAGATTAGAATCTTCATAATTCTCTGTGGGAATTTCAGTTCCATCTATGGCTTGTTCAAATTCTTTATTATCAGTTTCGTCAATACCTGATTCACGACCCTTTCTTCTGACCCTTGTAAACTCATCAAAATCACAAAATTCCATTTTTGGATCCAGAGCAATCTTTAGACGATTCTGAGTCCACTTCTTCTCTATATCTTGTTCAAATATAACCACCTTCAAATTCATGGTGCTAAAAAACACACTCGACACCAAGAGACGAATATTCGCCAACTTATGGTTGATGGAATTTCCTCCCAGTCTTGATTTTGTCACGCGTAGTTCTGGTCTGATATGTCTCGTTTGATAAGCATGTTGAAAAGCATGTTCGAATTGTAGTGCTGCAATCTTGGAGGGGAAATTTGCAACCAATGCAACCATTTTCCAGGGCCGTGCTCCAGCTCGTTTTGTTCTATATGCACCCCCTGCCTTCAAATCTCCGTTATGTTGACGTAGACGTCGCAACGGATCCGGAGTAGATCCGATATAAAACGACTGGGGCCGTGGAACCGATTGGAGGAGGTACACTCCGTATATAATTGGGTTGGTATGGAGGCTCACCTTTGTTGTATCCTCCATCCTGAAGTCTTGAATATTCTGAAGCTGAGAATTTATTTTAGTTAGAAATGATTGTAAACGTGCACGACCACGGTCAGATATCACAGATTACTGAAATATCTCATCTCCCTAACTAATACTAGAATGTCTCCCTTTATTCACAGAATGTCTCCCTAAACTCACTTTAATGTCTCCCTTGATATTACTAAAATATCTCTAATATCATAAGAGTGTCTCCCTAGATTCACAGAGTTTCGAAATTCACAGAATGCCTCCCTAGATAACTTCTTTGATATTTCTACCGAGCAAAACTCTTGTAATTCCCACTAAATCTCCGGTAATATTCAATTCAAAATTCTTTTGATTCACAAATACTTCGCTTCGCTCAGTATATTCTCAATGTATTAATTTGTGATCCAAGTTTGGGGTGGGCTTTTGCCGATACTCTTTAGGAGATATAAAGCATTAAGCATCAAAAGGTTCCAACTTGGGAGCTATTTTCGACTTGAAATTGGTACTCGGTCTCACATTCCAAAAAAGGCACTATTATTTCTCTTTCAATTGTTCCGACGCCTCACTAGGTTTCGCCGCACAAGCCTACAATGTCTAACGAGAACCCATATGTAGAGCAAGTAAAGTAAGAAATTCAAGAGAGTTCCATGGGCCTACCTCTATCCAACATCATCCCCCGACGAAACCTACAATTCACCAAGAAATTTCAGTACGAATTCATAAATTGAACCCGTTACATCGGACTATTTCTACGATTCCCAGCCTTGTTTTCGAATTTCACCCATAAATCCGAGCAGGTCAGAGTTGCCAGGGTTACCGTAGATTCTAATATTCGTTCTGCCTATAAATAGCGTTCGTCTCTTTCCTTATTCAAGGTGGAGCCCGTCAAGTGTAGTTCCCTTAGTGACACTTTCCTTCGGTTTGGCCCATGCACGACCTACTCACATTTCCTACTGTAATATTCAACTCTCTAACTCTACCGCTACTACTTCTGATAAGTTTCAATCCAAAGGATATTTCTCGTATAAACCTCGTTGTTACTACTATTGGAGAATATCCATACATACTTCATCAATATTCATTATCCACGGAAAAGAATTCATTCCGTCTTCGTATACCACATTGAATTCCCACATTAGAGTGTCCCAAGAAATTGTTTAAAAACTGCTGGAGAGGATTTGTGACTACATCGTACTATAGAAGAAGATTTGATAGGAACAGAGAGTAATTCGAGGAACGATTAAGAAATAGTACTAGAACTTGAAAAAGCAATCGTCTAGCACCAAACAAGAAGTCCAGAGCAAGTAACTTTAGAGAACCACAATTCGAAGAGGTTGAACTAAAACTAAGGACTTAGAGAAGTAAGGACTTCATTGAGCTAAAAACTTACATAAAAATTTACAGAAACGAAGAAGTATCAATAAAGCTGTTAAATAAGCAATCTCAGGATTATCAGAACTCCCAGACAAGAATTATCAGAAATTACCACTCTCAGATAACCACTCACAGAAACAAGCACTAAGAGCTTTCCAGAACTACCCCTCTCTGAAACACCACTCTCGGAACTCTGAGAAACAACCACTCAATATCATAACTTGACAGATTCTGCATCCACATATTATGTCACTGAAGCCTGACCACGACTTTACAATGAATCAAACCATAAGTTCGACCCCCAACACAGCTAGCTCTAACTTGAGTGGATCCAACGACTTCGTCAAGAAACTATTCCAAATGTTACAAGAAGACGGCTACATAGATGTTGTTAGATGGACTTTTACAGGAGACAGCTTTGTTGTGCTAAATACCAACGAATTCACCAAAGATATCCTTCCGAGACACTTCAAGCACAGCAACTTTGCAAGTTTCGTTCGACAATTGAACAAGTACGATTTCCACAAGGTCAAGATCCCCAACGAAGAAAAGCACAACTATCCGTATGGAGAAGATGCCTGGGAATTCAAACATCCAGATTTCCGTATGAACGACCGAGAGTCCTTGGAAAACATCAAGAGAAAGGGTCCAAGTAACAAAAAGATCTCGTCATCCTCCGGGATTGGAGAGATCTCGACTGCCCCTTCTAGTGGAGGATCTTACAACAACGTAACTCAACTTAATTCAATTCAGAACCTGATGAAAGAAGATATAGACCAGTTGAGAGCCGACAATAAGTCCATGCACCACGAAATCAATATCTTAAAGACAAAATATAAAACTTTGATTGAAAATATCGTATCTATCAATAATGTGAACGAGAGGTACCATCGATCAATGGGGGTTTTGGTAAATTGTTTGGTCCAAGCAGGTATCAAGTTACCTCCTTTGGATTTTCCAAACCCCAACTTGTTGAGTTTACACCAGCCTAATAACTTACATTCCAACGTGTCTGTGAGTGTAGGAATTCCAGGGATCCCTCTTCCGATCCAACAAACAATGTCACAACCAACCATATCTCCACAGCAATCAATGACACAGCAACAAGCGAGGACTCCACAACAACCAATAAGTGCTCCACTCGTCGCACCGCTTTTAGCGAGCCCTGGTGGTCCAAGAATGCCTATTCATCCCCAAAGCGCAGGTGGTACCAGTGCATCCAACTACATTTCACAACAGTCGATACAACCACAACTCACTGGCCGTGGAACTCCGCCGTCCAATGAAAACTTGACGCCAAAACCTCACACGCCTTTGGAAAACTCGTCTGGAGGCTCGCCTGCTTTGGTTTCTGCTTCGTCAACGGCTGTGCCGTTACCGCAAGTTAGCACAACCACGTTGGCAAACCCGAAATTCCATGTACTTTTAGTGGAAGACGACAACGTTTGTATTCAGTTGTGTCGGAAGTTTCTCGTCAAGTACGGATGTCAAGTAACGGTGGCCACAGACGGGTTGAACGCTATTTCCACGGTGGAACATACAAAATACGACCTCGTATTGATGGACATTGTTATGCCCAACTTGGACGGTGCCACTGCAACCAGCGTTATCAGATCGTTTGACACCAAGACACCTATCATCGCCATGACAGGGAACATTGAAGACAACGATTTGGTGACGTACTTGCAGAACGGGATGTCCGATATCTTGGCCAAACCGTTTACCAAGGACGACTTGTACTCCATCTTGTCGAAACATTTATTGACCGATGAAACGAAGGGAAGTGCTCCGCGCACTAACGGGTTGACGCTACACCGCAGAAACACCTCTCCCGTCACCACCACTGATACAGCAGAAACTCCGGATGGCTTACAAAGTGGATTGACCAATTTGCAACGAGCTTCGCAGACCATAGTGTCGCCGACACTACCTACCAGCGAAGACCCAGTTTTGAAAAAGCAAAGGTTGCAAAGGTAGAATATTATTATGCCGATCTGTATTAAATATAGTGATAATAGCTGGATATTAGTAGTGGAAGCTACGTTTTAAGCTCAATGACAATTGTAGATATAGAGAGAGTAGTGGGATCAAAAGCGCAAAGAGCTAATACGTTTTGAGTGCTCATTCTAGTGACGAATGAATTAGTTGTAGATATAGAGAGAATAGTAAGATTTTGCACACTTCTATGGGAAATGTGAGAGCTTATGCTCAGCCATATCTAGTATGTCGAGGTTTTCGACATCTGGATCAAGGCTTTCGACATTATCGAGTCTTTTTAGTGTATCTGATATTTCACCTCCATTTCAGACATATCTTGAACCATATCAGATGTATCAAGCACAACTAATACGTAGTTTCTCATTTTAGGCTCTTTTCAGTTCTTATTAATTCCTCTTTCAGTTCCTCTTTCTATTCCTTTTTCTATTCCTCTTTCTATTCCTCTTTCTATTCCTCTTTCAGTTCATCATCACTCTTCCTTGTTATAACATGAAAGGCCAAATCAGAGAACGAATTGTCCCAGCCGTCGACCTGAAACCTCGAGATCTTTATCTTTTCAAAATAACTCTCCAGCAAGTCATAAACGATCTCCGGCTGTTGGTACACAATCTTCTTATTCCGTTTCTTCTTGGAAACTGGAATAAAATCCGACACTACGGCGACATCCTGCTGTAAATGTACCAATAAACTTATCGTTTTGTAGGTTTGGTGAAGTTTCATCTTTGTCAACCGATCAGTATGGGAAACAAGATCGTTGGCTAGCAAGAATAATGGGTTTTCTTGGTTTAGCAAGACTTCTGTGAGTTCCAACGGGGCGTGAGGGAGAAAGTATAACGTTTTGAGCTGGTCTGTTGGGGTATACAGCTCTTCAACCGCATAGTTCATGGTCCGGAACAACTCTTTGTCCACTGGGTTGAATACTGGGTCATATAACGAGACGTCATCGATAGCTAGAACATCCACAACTTCTTTCAAATATGCCAATTGGTACATGGCGTTCTTACTCTCTGAAGGAGATCCTAGAGCCAAGCATCGTATTCTCGTGAAACCATATTGTTTTATGAGAGATAATGTTTCGTCAAGTATGGTGGACTCGAGGAGTTCAGAGTGTAGTTTGACCAACCGTGATATTAAAGGAGAGCTATTAAGGGTAGATTTGTCTGACTCCAGGGAAGACGTTTTGCTGGGTTGGGTGGTAGTTTTATTAATCGTTCGGTGAGTATTTGATCCTTCAGTGGCTACCTCAGTAGAAAGATCGACTTTTTCAGCTGACTCATCGCTAACTTTCTGGTGAACTATCTCATCGCTAACGATCTCGTGATCAATCTCATCTCTATCGTTCTTATGGGACATTTCTCTACCTCTTATGACTCTGTTCCCTCGGCAGCTCCGATTAATAGTTCTATCTGCACTACACAGAGTTACTTGTTACCTGCACTACACCGAGTTTCGTGTTATCTGCACTACGCATCTCATCACCATTTGATCTTAACACGACCCTTTTTGCTACGCTCTCCTGCGGGAAATGAAAATTTATCACTTACATTGATGGGCTCACCATAAGTTATGATATAATGATAGACCTTTAGGTTCCGCCATAATCAATACTCAAGTCACACCTACTATTAATTGGATCTAACAAGGAGATTTGATATTTTCCTGTTTTTTTCTAGAGTTTTAGCGCCCCCTGAAACTAATAAATTACCCACGTCCCCCGCCCCAACGTTGACTATATTAACTAGCACTTCTAGATTTAATAAGTCCCAGTTGTTTCTTTACTTATACTAGACCAGCCGCAAGTCTAGATTGAGTTTTTGAGCCAGACAAAGTCTCTGACTCGAATTCACCCCCTTCATATTCAAGTTGTTCCATACACCAATTGACATGCGTAAGTGTAAAATCTTTGTTGGTTCTTCCCATCCAGAATTGGGGAGATTGGTTTGTGATAGATTAGGAGTCGAACCTGCTCCTTGTACGTTGAAGAAGTTCTCAAACGGTGAGACTTCTGTACAAATCGGTGTGTCTATTCGTGACGAAGATGTCTACATCATCCAGTCAGGATCGCCACAAATCAATGACCATATAATGGAATTGTTGATTTTGATCTCTGCGTGTCGTGGTGGGTCTGCTTCCAAGATCACGGCCGTTATTCCTCAATTTCCATATTCAAAACAGTCCAAGATGAAGAAACATAGAGGTGCTATTACTGCAAGAATGTTGGCTAACTTGCTTATTATGGCCGGTGCTGACCATGTTGTTTCTATGGATTTACATGCTTCGCAAATGCAAGGATTTTTCACCAAACCAGTAGATAACTTGTTTGGAGCTCCAACCTTGGCCAGATGGATCCGTCACAATATCGCCGACTGGGAAAATTCCGTGGTTGTTTCTAAGAACCCGGGTGGAACTAAAAGAGTCACTGCTTTGGCAGATTCTTTGAAAATCAACTTTGCCATGATCCACACCGATAGACGTCGTACTCACGACAACTATTCCAAGAAGAAGGCTTTGAAGAAGTCGACTCGTAATGATGATGATGGTGAAGAAGACAACATTGTGTCAGAAATCCAAACCGCCAGAATCGTCCAAGGACATGTTGTCGACGATGATTATCCTGCTAGCAATGGATCCAAGGTTTCATCTGCTACTGTCAAGGAAGAAAAGATTTCCGACAGTGATGCCTTGGGTGGATCTTACGATGCTACCAACAGTGACGATGAAGACGAACCTACCTCCATTGACCAAGAGAAATTGATCACTTTGGTTGGAGATGTCAAGGACAAGGTCGCCATTATATTGGACGATATGATCGACAAGCCAAGTTCGTTCATTGCTGCTGCCGAACATTTGAGATTGAACTGTGGAGCCAAGGCCGTCTATGTAGTCGGTACCCATGGTGTCTTCAGTGACTTATGTTTGGAGAGTTTGAGTGAATGTCCATGTATCGACCAAGTCGTCGTGACAAACACCTATCCTATTGGACAAGAAAGAATTGAAAAGTACGCTAAGAAATTGACCGTCATTGACGTCTCTCCTATATTTGCTGAATGTATAAGAAGAGACCATTTCGGAGAATCGATTTCCGTTTTGTTCGACTCCTTAGCAGCAATTGAGTAGTTGAACTCCTGAGTAATTCAACTCTCAAATTGAGTAGTTCAACTCATCATCTTAATTCTTCCTAATAACTAATATCAAAAGGTTTGCTATGCCGACTTGTTGATTTCTGATCTCTGACATTGCTGTTTTTGATCCCTACTGTTATCATTCAATACATATTTATTACTATATCATCAAGACTCTTGATGATTGTAGAGTTTATAACACCCAACGATGCAGTCACCGGACTGCAGGACATGGTCTCCTCAACTTTGTTGGGAACATAGAGGCTACCTGGACTAACGGAGCGTTGGAATATTTATTTCTTTATCTTTCCACCCATGGACTTTATTCATGGTTGTTCTTGATTCAAGACGGAAAGGAAAAGATACATATGAATAATGAATATATGTCATAGCATAATAATAAGGATGTAAAGATATAAGAAGCAGCGAGGTTTTTATAAGTTCCGTAGATCTCGTTAATATTAGTAGCTCGTTAATATAACTTGACTAAATCTCACTCTTATTCTCTATCGATAACATAACTTCTCAAGTAAAAGATAGTCACCGCCGTTGATCTTTGATCTTTAAATCCTAATCTCTGCAAAACTGTAGCAACAATTGTGAATTATTTACTTGTAATCTCCACTAATATTTACAGATCTCTCTAATATTCACAATCTCCACCAATATTTACAAATCAGCACAGATCAGCACAAATCTCCACAGATCCCTCTAATATACGGTAAACCTCACTAATCAAATCTCCACAGATCCCTCTAATATACGGTAAACCTCACTAATCAAATCTCCACTAATATTAAATACTTCTGCGCTCAGTATCTAATATTCTCTATGATGCTGCTGCTGCTGCTGCTGCTCTATTGTCTTCCTGAATATCTTCATGTCTCTTGATAATCAACCCCATGCACAAATGTACCAACACATCCAAATGAACTGAATGTATACTGTCATAATTGACGTCACTGTTGCCTGTGTTGGATACATCTGGCAACAGGATCCTTGTAGCTTCCTGGAGCCTACCGAACAAACTGTGTTTCTTCAACTCATCGAACTTTCCCACATCATTTCCGGAATAATATTCTTCCTTGGGCATTCGGGAGCTCGGCTTAAGATGGCTGAATTTATTTCCCACCAAAGGGTTTGATTGTGAGTTTAGAGTATCACCGCCCGTCCAGTTATCCAACATCGCAGGTTGGTTTGGTTCTAGCCTAAAGGCACGGTACGATTCCAAGTAGCTGAGGTACTTTTTCTCGTGGATCCAACGATATCTGATTCCCTTGTATTCATATTCACGTATGGGGAGCGATCTATGGGAAAACATCCATACCTTAAAGTTTTCATTGGGGTTATTGGGATTTGGCGTGAACGTGAGGATGTAAGTGTAGTACGACCTGTGATGGTGTTTGGTGATCTTGCAAAAGGGAGTGAAGTCGGTCTTTCTGTTGAACCCTTTGAGGGCCGCATTATTGGTGTGATATCTGGTAATAGTGAGAAACTTGTTCATGGAAAACGAATGGGTCTCGCAATGGAATAAAGGAACCCCGAGGCCCTGTGCCTGGAGGTCGTTTATATGTGATGACAGTCCAACATTCGAGTTGTCCTTGAACGACTTGTACTTTCCCACGGCCTCTGACGATACAAAAACATTCAATCCGTTCAGGAACCCACTGTTACACACTATAAAGTCCCATCCATGCTCAGGGTTGGCACTTGAATAGTAATCTGGAGGGAATTCTTTCTCGTTTACTGGTGGGTTTGAAGGAGGTCCAGCCTCGTGGTAGTTAGGAGGATCATCCTCATGCGAATTAGGGGGTCCATCTTCGTGAGGATTAAGAGGTCGAGCCTTATGGGAATCTGTCTGATCGTTCATAACTATAATTTAATGACTTTTATTGTCTAATGGTTAATTCTTCTCAATTATAACTCTAATTATGACGTCTAATTGATATTTCTAGACAAACCTTTCTTGAATATATATCGTAATAAATATCGTAATAAATATGTAGACAGTTCTCGTATTATTGCTCTTTATTTATATTATTCTATCAGCCCTTCGTGATCTACTATTGATTATAATCAGATTGAGAGAACAATTTCAGAAAGCTCTAAATCGTGACCGGACTTATCTAGGGTTGTTTTTGTGTAAGATGCCATTCGCAACTATGGGTCGTTAAATAGAGAACTTTAATACTTAGAGTCAATTTTCATAGACAGATATTGGAGTTGATATTTGACATAGGGATTTATTAGAGTTGATATTTGACAAGGCATCTGTAATTTAGAAACGATTTTTAACCTACACTAATTAGAGATTATATTTATCTTGGACACTTGATCATAAAGATATTTGATCTAAGCCTCGCGTAATCCATTGACGTGATATAATATATATCTGATAAAAGAAAAGTAAAACGTGACGATAACCCACTATTGATCATCAGTCTTAGTTAGCACTCCTACTCCGGCTGTGGTATTGTTCGGCCCGAAGAAAAGAGGCTACGGCCGACCTGCGAGAAACTGATTGAATGTTAATGCAGGGTAAAATCTCATGTAATACTGAATAACATTAATGGAATGTTCAATACCTCTGCCGTCTTGAACCCTAAGGATTATCTACTCTTTAGCAAGAAAGTGTTGATCTGGAGGAAGTGTCATTCTGGAATTTATCCATGCCGTTTCACTAAATACCATTAAACATCCATACCGCAACTAATATCAATAGTTTCAATAGCCATACATAACTCTTGAAAATACAGATTTGCAACCTAAAACGTATCAAACTTCGAGATATCACTACTGAGAACCCACTCCCATTCCGCAGAATAATTACCGTAAAAAATAGAACAATCTGACTCCGATCTCTAATCTCTCAAGAGATGAGTCTCGATTACGAGAATAAAAGAAACATTAAAGAAAAGACTAAATAGTTACTGATACACAGGACCGAGCATTAAACATTTTGGAATGCCCAGACATCTCTGAATTGTTCTATATTCAAAAATCGACCTCCTCCACATCTCAATTCTTGGAAGACCCTCCAAATCCAGTCCCCAATCCACGCACTTTTTGAAAATTCACTCCACGTTCTTCCACTAATTTATCAAGGCGCCATGTCAGAAGATAAGAAAACTCTTCCTATCGCTGTTCCTGGTACCAACCCTGACCCCCTCGAAACAGAAGACAAGACTTTGTTGGTTAACTCACTACTCTCTCTGGTAGTCCAACAAAAGATCAACCAGCCCATGTCCCCCTTGTCGTTGTCAGATACTTTAGAAGGAGAAGGAGATTTTAGCACCAAGCTTTTCAACAGATTAAAAAGCCAGCCGTTACCATCGCCAGCTACAGAACGAGCTATTGCCTCCATCGCACCAATGTTAGAAGGATTTGCTCCAAAAACGTCGGCAGAAGATTCAGGCATTTCATCAGTGGAAGTCAAATCTTCTTCCAACGTTGGATCTCCTACTTTGCATGGGATTCTCGACGACGAAGCATTCAACAAATTGACCTTAGATAATTTAAACACCATCGAAAGGATGAAAAAGAAGGAAGAAGAAAAGTCGGGCGACAACAAGTCTGACTACAGACTCAACAAAACGGTTTCAAACACGTCGTCGGCATCTAAAAAATCCATCTCTATCCACAAAGAACCACAAGGCCCGAAATTACCAAGGATCGGCAAGATTGGAGTCTGTGCTATGGACGCAAAAGTCATGTCGAAACCATGTAGAAGGATTCTTAATCGTTTGATTGAAAATGGAGAGTTTGAAACGATTGTTTTTGGTGACAAGGTCATTTTGGATGAAGCCATTGAAAACTGGCCCACCTGTGACTTTTTGATTAGTTTCTTTTCAACTGGTTTTCCCTTGGACAAGGCAATTTCATACGTCAACTACCGTAAGCCATACATCATCAACGATTTGGTATTGCAGAAAGCTCTTTGGGATAGACGTCTAGTATTGATGATATTAAACCATGCCAACGTCGCTACTCCCGAAAGATTAGAAATCAGTAGAGATGGCGGTCCCCATTTGGATGACCTACTTATTGAGAAACTTCGCGAAATCAACATGACAGAAGAACAGATCCATGAGTTGAGTAATCAGAATGAACCGGAATGGTCGATGATTGACGAAGATACTCTTAAAGTCGGAAACAAAATCATGAAGAAACCGTTTGTGGAGAAACCTGTCGATGGTGAAGATCACAATGTTTACATATATTATCCACAATCTACTGGAGGAGGTGGTAGAAGATTGTTTAGAAAGATCGGCAACAAATCATCAGAATTTGATCCAGAATTGAGTACTCCTAGAACTGAAGGTTCCTTCATCTATGAAAAGTTTATGGACACTGATAACTTCGAGGATGTCAAGGCATACACAGTAGGTCCAGATTTCTGTCATGCTGAGACCCGTAAGTCTCCCGTTGTTGACGGGATTGTCAGACGTAATACTCATGGCAAGGAAATCAGATTCATCACCGAATTGAATGAAACAGAAACGTTGATGGCCAGAAATGTCAGTTCCATCTTCAAGCAAACGATTTGCGGGTTTGATTTATTACGAGTCAATGGATCTTCTTACGTTATTGACGTCAATGGGTTCTCCTTCGTTAAAGACAACAACGAATACTACGATGCTACGTCAAGGATCTTGAGAAATCTCTTTATCGAGGCCAAAAAGTGTCGTGATGAGATGAAAACCAGAATCCCTCAACTGTCGAAACTTCTCCACAAAAGTCAATTTGAAGAAAAGGTACAAAAGTGGGTATTTAAAGGGATGGTTTCTGTCATTAGACATGCTGACCGTACTCCTAAGCAAAAGTTTAAGTATTCATTCAAATCTCCACTTTTTATCTCGTTATTAAAGGGACACAGAGAAGAAGTAATTATCAGAGCAGTCTCCGATTTGCAAGTTGTGTTGGAAACCGTCAAAGTTGCCGAAGAAAAGAACTTGGAAGATCTTAAGAAATTAAAACAATTGAGAGGTGCTTTGGAGAAGAAAATGAACTTCCCTGGTACAAAGATTCAATTGAAACCTGCTTTGAATAGTGAAAACCCCGAAGTCGTTGACAAGGTTCAGTTGATTTTGAAATGGGGTGGTGAACCTACACATTCAGCCAAACATCAGGCTACAGACGTTGGCGAACAATTGAGACAAAACATCAAGTTATTGAACCGTGAAGCCTTGAAGGATGTCAAGGTGTTTACATCCTCTGAAAGAAGAGTTATTGCTAGCGCCCACTTATCCACACTCGCTCTCTTGTCATTAGATCCAGAACATGACACTTTGCCGGATGATTTCTTGATTGTTAGAAAGGACTTATTGGACGACTCAAACGCCGCCAAAGATTTGATGGACAAGGTCAAGAAGAAGTTGAAGCCTTTGTTGAGACAAGGTGCCGAAGCGCCTCCCCAGTTCACGTGGCCACCGAAAATGCCCCAACCATTCGAAGTCATCAAGCGTGTGTGCGAATTAATGAACTTCCATCAACAAATCATGGAGTACAATTTCGAGAAAAAGAACGTCGATGATTTTCAACCCAACTGGTGCTGTGGAGAAGATCCAAACCTATTCAGGGAACGTTGGGACAAGTTATTCCAAGAGTTTCTCAGTGTTGAAAAGACGCATCCATCTAAGATTTCTGAGCTTTATGACACTATGAAATATGATGCTTTGCATAATAGACCATTCTTGGAGAGAGTATTTTCATACGATCCGAATGACGAAGAACTCTTGGAAAGATTGCGCACAAAATGTGGAAACACGATCAACTCGTCTGGTTTAGTGAGTGAATATCCAATCAATATTTTGGCCATGAACAATTTCAAAATCCCAGACAATCCTGCGGCCATCAATATTCCAAGCACAACTTCTACGCCACCATCTGGATCCAATTCTAGCAGCAACTTATTCAATATCACTTCGTCATCCACTCCTGTATCAGCAGGCTCCTTGGGCTGGGTTTTGAAGGGTGCTTCGGCGACAGTTTCAGAGTCTACGTCCAACAACGACGCAAACACCGACAAAAAGAAGGCCTCCAAGACCAACGAGAACCCATTCGACCATCCAACGTTTGCCAGATTGAGAGAATTGTACAGACTATCAAAAGTTTTGTTTGACTTCATTTGTCCTCAAGAATACGGGATTAAAGACGAAGAGAAATTGGATATTGGTTTGTTAACCTCTCTCCCACTTGCAAAGAAGATTTTGTCCGACATTCAAGATATGAAGCAGCACGACACAGCTGCAGTAGTCAACTATTTCACTAAGGAATCGCATATATATACGTTATTGAACGTGATTTATGGATCCCAATTGCCAATGAAGATCGCTAGAAATGCTTTGCCAGAGTTGGACTACTTATCACAAATAACTTTTGAGTTATACGAGGCCGGTGATGCTTCAAGTGATTCAGGTAAGAAACATTCCATCAGATTATCTTTATCTCCTGGTTGTCATACCCAAGATCCGTTAGATGTACAATTAGATGATGATCACTATATTGGATGTATTCCTAGAATCAGTTTGACCAGACATTTGGACATGGACTTGGTCACCCAGAGATTGAAGTCGAGGTTCACAAGAGTATCGTTGCCTAAGAAGTTTACTCCGGTGAATATCTCAAGTCCTTTAACGACAGGTATATAACAAATACTGAGATGAACAAATACTTCGCTACGCTCAGTATTTGTGACTCTAATTGACATAATCAACTGGAAATCCATACTATTTCTATATCTACAATATTATACACGAATAAGCTCTTTTCTTGTCATTTAGATATAGATTGTTCAGTAAACATCTAGATCTCAGTAAATCTCCACTATTCATCACGATTGACTAAATTTCCATTAATTCTAAGTACTTCGCTGAGCTCGGTATTCAAACTCTCGATTATGTAATCTACACACTATGTTAAATTGAAGGCAATTGCTGTTAAAATTACTAGGAATTGTTATATGATCTACTGAGAACTATCTCAGGATATTCTAGGTGTTAAGTTAGTCAAAAGAGACATTTTTGGTCACTATTCAACTAGCTGAATCTATTGATGTATCTGTACTGCATATAATGTCTGAAAACCCCTTCCGAGAATCCGAAGAGTTAGAATATTTGCAGCTTTTTGAATATTGAGAGAGCTATCGCTTCGCTCATGGCCCTTCAAAAAGTGACTAAATCCCCAAATGTTCACTAATTTTTCACTTATATTCACTATGATTTCATTAAATCTTCACTAATAATAAGTACTTCACTGTGCTCATTCTTCGTAATCGAGGGAAGAAATTATTGTAAATGATTATGTAAGCAACTCACTAAGTCGAATATTGTGGGTAATTGATGGTAAATATTACTGAGAGTTTGTACACGTTATATTGGGACTATATTATGCTATTACAAATGTTAGTTTCATTAATAGAGACAATTTTGGCCATTATTCCTCTTGCTGAATCTATCAATGTTAATGTACTGCATATAATAAATCATATCTTTTAGACTATTTGCAGCTTTAAATACCCAATAGTTCTCTCAGATACCTGCTTATTAGGGATATAAGAAATTAGTGGTACTGCGTAACTAATTTATTACTACAATATTAGATACTGAGCTCAAAATATTGACTAAGTCATTATATCTCACTTATATTCACTTAGATTGAATATTGAGCGATGAATTTTTGATGATTATCTAAGCTCCACTCCATGTTGAATATTGTGGGTAGTTTCTTATTAAGCGTACTAGAAATTTGTACATGATATATCAGGGCATATATCAGACTATTCTAATGTTAATTTAGGTATTAGCGCCAATTTTGGCCATTATTTCTGAAGCTGAATCTGTCGATGTTATTGTACTGCATATAGCTTATTTGCACCTCTAAAACCCATTTAATTTCAAATTTGATCACAAAACCTCCACTAATACTTCACTAATCTCTTTAAATCTCTCTAAATCTCCACTAATTTCCGCTATTCTCCTTAAAATACTTCGCTGCTCAGTATTTGTCGCTCATTTTTTAAATAATTAATTTATTAAATAATCCTTAACGATAGAAATATAAATTGTAGAAAATCACATAAGATTAAGTATGGTAGTACCACGTACCATAAATAGTCTATCAAAGTATGATTGACATACAAGCCAGGACCACAAGTGATGGATCTGAAGCATGAATATGTACATGTAGAGGTTGGTGGTGACTCTCAGAGTCATCACGCCCTAACACTCCTGGACTTAGTTTTAGATCTAGTCTAATTCTAGTCTAGTCTAGATCCAATCTAGAGCTAATCTAGATCTAAGCCTTTTCATAAGAGTCCCAGTTGTCAATGATAGCTTTGATCTTATCGGACTTGGTTAACTCGTAAACTTCTTCGAAATATTCCTTTGTAATTTGGAATGGTTTGGCTGTCAAGTTTGGAATATATCTACCAATCAAATCGTTTGGCTTGACGGAAGATTGAGGAATCTTCTTGCACAAGAATCTTTGGAATGGCTTAACACCAGACATCAAGTATGACGAATGGAAAGGAACCGAGATACCCTTCAATGGGATAACGGCGAAACCTCTTTGTAAGTCGATAGGTTGTTCCTTGGCTATGGATTGGGCAGAAACTTCGGAAATGATTTCCTTCAAGTGTTCCTTAACTTCTTCGATGGATAAGGTGGCTTGTAACTTGACAATGTCGATCTTGTTGATCTTGATGACGTTCAAGACGTTGGTTAAGGTGTCCAAGGCTCTCAAGTCACCGGCAGTGACGTATTGTTGGTTTTCGACGTTGTAGTTGACGATTTCCAATAACCAGGTGGTTTTGTCAGAAACTTCATCAACAACAAATCTCAACGCAGCATCGTCAAATGTAGGACTGACTCTTGATGGGTTGACGGCACACATACCGTAGTTGGATCTTCCTAATTCATCTCTTGGGACGGCGACTTGCATAGTCATACCTCTGTAGAATACAACATCAACTAACGATTCAATTGGCATAACATTGGCCAATGAAGATAAGGCAGAGTATTCACCCAAAGAGTGACCGGCAAACATGATATCAGCAGGAACCAAGCCCTTGGACTTGATATCTTCGTAGGTAGCCTTTTCCATCAAAGTCAATGCTGGTTGGGTGAATTGAGTGGATGACAATAATCCAGTTGGTGAAACAAAGGTGTAAGAAGTGGTGGATTCGTCAATATCCTTGAAAATCTTCTCGGACTTGATGTCTCCATCTTCACCAATGGTCTCGAACATCATGGTGATATAGTTGTCTCTAATCAATCTACCCTTAGCACCTCCAAAGTGAATAGTTAATTCGTTTGGATTGTTTTGAACAATGTTAAGGATGGAGAAACCGTAGTTGTCAACAAAGTGACGATCAGCTCTGTCCCAGACTTCTCTGGCAACTTCAGAAGTGTTGTACAAGTCCATACCCATACCTTGTTCTTGAGAACCTTGACCAGTAAAAACGTAAGTAGTGATTGGTTGTTCGATTTCAGCTTCACCAACCAAAACCAATTGGTCGGATTCGACATTCTTGGTTTGAACCTTGATAATCTTACGTCCGTTAATCATACCAACGTGTTCCAAAGTAGTTTGAAGAGTATCGTTTGGTAAAACCATTCCAACGAAGTCACACTTGAAAGCTCTAACTCTAGAAGCAACGTTGTTTGCAGCCCATTCTTCAACCAAAGATCTGATAGAAGCAGAAGAGTACATACCGTGAGTAATAGTACCTGGCAATTTAGCGTAGGCAGCAAAGACTCTGGAAACATGAATAGGGTTGTAATCACCAGAAACCTTAGCATATGGCTCGTTAGTACCTGGAGCCTTAGAAGTCAATTCTTCTCCAGAAGAGATTGGAATGACGTTTTCAAAAGTAACAGCTTCTTCGAAAGTAGTACCGTTTCTGTTGAAGTAATCAGTAACTGGGTTACCAAAAGATTTACCTGCTTCGTAAGAAATAGTACCAACTTGAATGATTTCCTTGGTAGGCAATTCCAAAAAGACTTCACCATTGGTTTCGATAGAAGAGTAAACATTGGCAGTCTTGAACTTGAACTTAGATTCGGATCTGAAAGTCAAGGTCTTGTCCAACAAGTCAATTTCGTTTTCTAAGTGGAACCATTCCTTAGATCTCAAGATAGCAATGTCCTTAGCAGACTTGAATGAGATTTGAACTGGAGTTTCGGTAACCTTTTGGAAAGTGTTTTCGAAATCGACATATTCACCACGGTACAAGAAAGTAGAAGTAACTTCCATGACTGGCTTACCTTCTCTGAAAATAGTACCAACAACTTCAACCATTTTACCGGAAGCTTGATTCAAAACAGCCTTGATGTCAGCCTTGGTGGAAACAACATCTCCGTTTTGGAGAGGACTAGCACCAGGAATCATTCTGTAACCGTTAGACAAGTGAACCAATTTCAATAAGTCACCATCAACAGTCTTTGGGAAGATAGCCTTAATAATGGCTCTCCATCCAACAACAATGGCGAAATCCATTGGAGCCAATGCCTTCTTTCCTGGTCTGGAAACGAAAGCGTCACACTTGTTACCAATGGCATGAGTAAACTCAGAAATGTCTTGTCCTGTAATAGTAACATCTTCACCCTCAATAGTTTGTTGGGCATTGATGTTGATATCATAAGGAATATCGTTACCGAACCATAATTTCCAGTAGAATTCCTTGATTCTGTCGTTTCTGTCACCCATAACTTCCAAGATTGGAGCGAAACCATCTTGTGGGTTGTAGGTGAATAAGAAAGGCAAAGCGACTGGCTTAGCGTCGGCAGTTCTGTGTTCAATCAAACTGAATTGAATGGTGTTGGCTTTGATCATCTTGATTTCAGCAACTGGCTTCAAGTCACCCTTGACCTTTTCAAATACAGTCAACTTGGACTTTTCACCCTTTCCTTCAATTTCAACAACTGAGTTGGCTGCTGGAGTCAAGACGTCGTGTAATGGGTTGGCAACGTAGTTGGAACCTTGAACAATTCTATTAGTAGAAATGAAGGCTTGTAACCAACTCAACTTGTCACCGGCTAATAATTGTAACCAGGCGGAAGTTTCAGGGATGGTAGTACCAACCTTGTAAACAACTTTAGTGGCGGTGGAGGTGGCAGTGACACCAGCAAAAATAGATGGGTCGACCTTGGTTGGAACCTTACCACCAAAGTATTCAACAACAGGAATCTTGGATGCGTCACCGTTGTATTCGTCCTTGATCAATCTGGCAATGTGACCTTCGTGAATAGAGTCCAAGATTTCTCCAACTGGTTCGTTAACCTTGTTGGTGAATTGGGCAGCGACAGGACCGTGCAAGATACAAGTTCTTTGAACATCTTCATCAACGACGGTTTCCAAATCTTCAGATTGCCAAAGAGAATCCTTCTTGAAGAAGAATTCCAATCTTTCATCCAAAACTGGAACGAAAGGAACTGGCTTTTGAGTTGGTCTAGAAGCACACATAAGGAAGTAGTCACAATCTTCTTCAGAGATCAATTGAGTCTTAGCAATTGGGAAGGTTTCGAATAACTTGTTGCTAAATTCTTGAGGAGATTTAGCCAATTGGTTGTAAGATTGAATCAAAGAAACAGATCCAGAAGTAGTTGTGAATCTTTCTTCAATTCTTCTCAACATGTCACCGAAGAAGTTTCTCAATGAAACATCAATCCATCTTTCGGACTTCTTGACGTACATTAATTCAATCAATCTGTTGACAACTTCAAGATAGGTCATATCTTGCAAGTCACAAACACCAGCGGCATTCTTACCGAACCAAGGCTTTTGGAAATCCTTGTTCAATTTTTCGATGATGTAGTCCTTCTTCTTCAAGAGACCCTCGAGCAACTTGTTCTTTGGTAAGTTAAAGATGGTATCATCTAATTCCTTCCACAAAAGGACACCTCTAGTGGCAATCTTATGGATTGGTTCACCCATTTCAGATCTAACAGTAACAATTCCACCAGTTGGCTTCTTGTAAGTCTGTTCCCATTTTTCGTCAGTGACACCAGGACACTTGGCGATCAACTTCTTGGCTTCCAAGGCAGTGTGAGCTTCTAAAGCAGTCATGACTCTTGAACCAAACAAAACACCATCGAATGGCATTGGTGGGTAGTTGAATTCACGAGACCAAGAACCAGTCAAGTATGGGTAGGTATCAGAGTCAGATCCGAAACCAGAACCAGCAACAAGAATGATGTTTGGACATCTTCTAATCTTGGAATAGATTTGTAAGATTGGTTGATGGAAATCTTCGAAAGAATGGTGACCACCACCTCTACCACCAGTCCATTGAATAATAATTGGGAAAGTTGGGTGAGCTTTAGCAATGGCAATACAAGCAGCAATAGAGTCAACTGAACCTGGTTTAAGACCCAAGTGAGTGATACCCAAGTCTTGGATATATTCAGTGGCAACTTCAAGAGATGGAACACCAGCACCAATAGTTAAACCTTGGATTGGATATCCCTTATCTCTCAATTCCTTGACTAAAGGAATACCCCATTGCAACATTCTTGGGTTAACGTAAATGTAGTTAAGGGAGACACCGTAACCTGGCTTGACATTCTTGACAACTTCTTCAATACAAGCTTGCATACCGGCTGGACTAAAGTAACCACCACCAGCGATTTCAATATGGTAACCTGCGTTAAGAGCAGCAATTGAAATATCTGGGTGAACGGTACATGGAGTCATACCAGGAATCATCAAAGGAGCTCTACCTAATAATTGGGAGAATTTAGTGTCAACATAAATCTTGCCAGTGCTAGTCTTAACCAACTTTGGCTTGAATTCAGTCAACCAGTTTGGAGCAGTCTTGATAGACTTAGACGAAGATGATTTGAAGATTTCTTGCTTGAATCCGTATTCATCGTCAGTTGAAGCTGAGTCAATAGTACCAGCAATGATAATTCTGGAACCAGTACCATCCTTGTTTCTGTGGGTCAAAATTCCTAACCCGGAAACACCACCTGGACCGAAATCAAGGATGTGGGAGGATTCAAAGTTTGTGGCTAATTCCCAGTTCACACTTAACTGAGTAATACACTTAACGACTCTAGCGGTGATAGATTCTTCAGTGTTAGTGTAGTCTTGGTAGTTTTGGCCATCAAAAGTATCGTAAACAGGAATTTGAATATCCTTCTTGTCGAAAAACAATTGTTCCTCTTCAATATCTTCCAAGATCAATTCAGTAGCATCAGTCAATAAATGGGAATGGAAAGGAGCGAAAATTGGCAAGAATCTGTTGGAAAACTTCAATTTTCTTTCAGAAAATGGAATTCTAGATTGTTCTAAACCACTTGGAGCCTTGTTCTTTCTCAAAGTCAAGTTCAAACCGTATAAAGATTCAGGAGGACCAGAAACAACCAAGTTTCTAGCACCGTTAATTAAAGAAATAGCAATGTGCTTTTCTTCAGGTAAATGCTTATTAGTTTGATCAATGAAGTTTTGAACTTGTTCAATTGATAAGTCTCTAACTGACAACATTGGAGATGGTCTACCTTCAGCGTTTTCAAGGGAGTCTTGCAACATGGTTGGAGGTAAAGTAGTTCTTGGGTAAGAAACAAGACATCTGGAACCAATGAAAAACAATAATGAAATAGCCTTTAAAGAGTTTTCCAAAAACGATTCCCATGAGCTAGAAGAAGCAATTGCCAATGCAGTCACGATACCTTGAGAGTGACCGGTGGAACCACCAGTCTTTAAGTAGTCTCTGAAGTCACCAGGGGTTAAACCTAAAACTTTACAAGTGATGGCGTAGTGACATAATTGGATAATACAAATCACTGGACAAGAAACTGGGACGGATAATAAATAATCTTGATCAGGGGTTTTGTCTGGGTTAGATAACCAGGTCAAGATATCCAAACCTTGGGTGTAGACTTTATCGAAACTTGGATCTTTCTTGACCAAGGCAGATAATTTTTGGGCAACTGGCAAGATGAAATCATCGTGAATCAAACCCTTGTAAAGAGAGTATACATCTCTCAATTCTTCGAAATAATCATCAGTGTTACCTTGGCCACCGAAAACAGCGGCTAATTTTGCATTACCTTGTCTGGATTGATATAATAAGTTTGATTCGACCTTTGAAATCTTTGAATTCGAGTTGACTACGGCTGTGAAATAGTTCTTAACAATGTTTTCCTTGATTTTGGAAGGAGTGGTTGGGAATGGAGCGTCATCAGCTAAAAGAGAAGTTGCAAATGAGTGAATGTCAATGTCTTGGTTCAAAAATCTAGAGTTGAAATCTTGTAATGAAATTTCCAAACACTTGTCAAAAGGAGTGGCACCTGGGTTTGAAGGGTCAACGAGAGAAGCAATAAATCCAAGGAATTGTCCAAATAACTCAGCTGGCGAAGATGGTTCATTATCATCAGCAAAACCTTCAGTTGGTTCTGGTAAGGTCTTTGAAAATTGGTCCTTTAATTGAGAGTAGTTGAAGAAGAGTTCTTGAGGAACCAAGAAAGTATGTTCAATTGTACCATGGGTAAGGGAAAATGGACGGTGGGATGATGTTGAGGAACTCATTATAAGTTTGAATTAGTATTTATTAGGGAAGCAAAGCTTTTAGCAGCTATATTGACGAAGTGAAATTGGCTGCAATTGTCAAGTTGATGCTAGATCGAATTGAGTGGAGTAAGTTTTAGATCTAATTTATCGATTCTTCCTTAACAAACTAAAGGTGGTACTAATTGTTATGAGAGGATTGGATAACTTTTTCCTAAAATTTCCGGCGTGGGTGTTGGTAAATATTTATATACTTCGGAATTATACCACAAAAAAATTACTGGGTCCCACCAAAAATAAGAAGGTGCGTGTGGGATGGCCAAAACATGGAAGTGTTGCAAATTGTCAAAGTTGGGAGATGATGGCCCAAAAAAGTTCCACCAGGCTGTGTAGATGTTTTAGTGGAGGCAGCCTGTGTTGGGGCTCCATCTCGGCTACTCGTTGGTCCTCTAAACCTTCTGAGATGTCCCCCATTAGCCACCAACTCGCCCTCACTTTTCTCCCTACACTACTTCTCACTCCTGTGTCTTCCCAACATTCGTTTTTGTTGGATCGCTCAACACGACTGGTAAATATGGATAATATGCAGGAGCCGAATGGGGGCTTTCTGGACTCTTGACTGCAAAAGAAAAGGTGAGAGAAATCTAGAGATGAAAGAAAGATAACGATGGAGATAAGTAGAGGCTAAGGTTATTAGTAAGATTCTGGGAGTTACGATAACTTTCTATGATAATGGGTGAAAAATTAGTAGAGTGACACCTGATGATATTATAGAAAAGATCTTCTTACTATATACAATAAATACATCTTAACTACTGAGTATATTTAGTTAGTATATCTTGATCTAGGAATTCTAGATAGTCGTTGTTGGTGAAGTCGACTATTCAATACTCATTATTTGGGTGTTCTCGGAGTTTACTGCTCGGAGCCACAACATATTACTAACATCTCATATCGATAGTATTGGGTGGAAATGTACCCATGTGGTTTCGGTATCGTAGTTTTGCTGGGCCTGTACCTTCTAAGGCGTGGCTACGTGTTGACTCGGCTTTAACTCCCACTTGTTAGCGAGGTTGGGATATTTATCCCACTTCTTTGGGCTATTAAATTTGGGTCTGATTTGTAAGTTCTTATGTAAGAAATATGGCTTGGGCTCCCTATGCTGATGTCGCTACGTGAAATACGGAAGAATTTTATTGTTCGATGATTTGTAAGTTCTTATGTAATGTTCCATGAAAGTTGGTACAAATACGGGAGAAATGTTGCGGCAATGATGTTTTGTTTTAAGTTTATTTGAGGAAACCTATACAGGTGGATTGGATATGGAGGGAGCCAACGTGAGAAAGGTTTAGGATTACGGGGAATTTCTAATAATTGAGCCATTTTATTAGGAATTCTATAATAATTTTTAGTGAATTTGATTAAAGAATTATAAAGATGGAGAGACAGAATGATATCCATAGACTTGAAGATAAAAGAAACAATTTGATATAAAGTTGAATTAGTTTATGATGTTTTCAAGTATACAAAAGTGTACTTGTGTGACTGTGCTATCATTTAGCTCTAACAGGTCTAGTAATTCTAGTAGTTCTAGTAATTCTAGTAGTTCTTAGCTTTATATTCTCTCCTCTAGCCCTCTCTTCAATATCGACCCTTCTAGCCTCACCAAGTCTTATAGATTGTCACCGACAATATGCTAAGGTTGTCGTGAAGCTATCACAACTTTCTATGCTCAAGTTATCACGCTTTTGCTCAACTTTCGCAATACTTTCGCTACGCTCAAGTATAGCTATTACTTCCCAGGCAAAGCCATCACATTCTTTACCTGTTTTGGAAACTCTCTCACAATAATCTCACACTTGACTTCCTTACATAAATCCTTTTTGTTATAATAAGGGACCTTTGCTAATAATTCCAAACCACTCGACCTCTCTAATGCTTCGATAGGAACTTGATATTCTGTGAGTTGGTCATTATTACTAATGACATCATTTGGCATCACAAATGCACCAACTCTCAACACTTCATCTCCATTATTCTCGCCTACTACCAACTTGAAGAAATGAGTTGGAACAGCAATGTTTGGAGGAGACCCAATGACTTCGTAGGTGACTCTAAATTTACCATCTTCACATTTCTTGGGTAAATATAATGGCCCCGTCAAGATACGGACGTCGTCGTAGGTCTGGGTGAGTCTTCTAGTGAAATCTTCGAAATGGGCCCAGTAATCACGATTGAATCCTTCTCCGACTTGGGGCGACATATTCGTCAAATAGAAGGTCTCATCCATGGCCAACTGGCTGAATTTAGCATTAGCAGCGGCCGCTTGGTGGCCACGGTCGTATCCACTACGGAAATAATCTCTCAATCTGTTTCTGAACTTCAACGGAATCGCTTCGTCTTCTTTAAACACTGATTTCTTACGGTCCACATCACCGTTTCTCTTGAGCGAGTCTTTGTTTATATGTTCCACGACCCAGTATGGATTCCTTGTAGAACGGTCGTAACAACTGACGAACTCGCTTCTAGTTTGTAGATCATGCATTGGTCCTGGAAACCCATATTTGAAGAAATCTTGAGGTCTAACTTGCGATGGATCAAATACTTTACCTGGTGGAGATACGGGAGCAGGAAGATTTTTTTCGGGGGTTTTAACTGGAGGTGTGGTAGGGGCAGATGGCTTACCCCAGAAATATGAAGCTATCCCAATTCCACCTAAACCAATGGTGTTTGTGACAAGTTTACCAGACATGATGATGGTTTTGTGAAGTGATTTGATTTTGATTTTTCACGCACAAATAACTGAGAAAGTAACTGAGCGAAGCGAAGTTACTTGAGTAGTTACTGAGAAACTTAGCAATATGAACTTACTAGAGAAGTTACTGAGTAACTTAGCAATATGAATTTACTAGAGAATTTATTGAATAACTCAGCAATATGAACTTTCTTCCGGATGATATCGAGGTATTTCCTTTCCTCTATGTTCTGAGATTTGTGAGAAGTCCGTTCCTCTAATCTCTGAATTTCCAATCATGTATCCTCGCTTCGAGACGTGCCAGTTCCCCAGCACTTCGAGAAGAGCCATTATACTGGGGTATTTGTCGTAGCGAATTATATTGAAGTATCCAGTATATATATATATTTACCAACACTGTAGGGCCATACTCATACCTCTCTATTTCTTGAGAATATAGTTGAGTTGTATTTGATATATACTAGATAGTTACTAGAGTTATTAGTATTGGATAGCTATTGCTGTTGATACTAGCGCTTATTCCCGCTATTTTAGTGAGTGCTTCATTTGTTTCGGGAAGAATGTCGTGCTTCTATATAGGGGAATGGAAATTTTAGGTAAACTATGGTTAAATATCACTAATATTCTCTATAATTAACTAATGTTCTTTATTTTTCACTATTATCCTCCAGATTCACTAATATTCTCTAACTTTTCACATTTTCCGTAATTTTTCACCATATTTTACCATATTCTCTAGATTTAACTAGTATTCTCTATATTCTCTAAAGTTCACTAATATCCCTACTAATTTACATTTTCTCTATAATTCTCCATTATCATTTCTACAATTCACTACACGGTAAAGGTCATAAATACTTCGAAAGGTGACCTTTCTCCCTCCCAATGTTGTTCAATTTTGACTAAATATCTGTCATTTTTGCGACTTTTTGCAACCATTTAATTTTGAGAACTCTTCAAGAGACTCTAGATTTATAATAATGTCCTGACTATATTATAAATACCACCTCTAAATCATGAAATATTGACACGAGGAGGATAGTACTGATATTATATAATAATTGAAAGAATTGGTGCCTAATCATATTCGTATCCTTTTCATATCATTTTCTTATCAAATTTTCTTATGGTTTACTAAAATATAGCTCGTTGTAGAATACGAAATCTAAGCACCAAAGGATGCATACTGGAGGCTAGAAATTTTAGCGCAGCTCCTAGCGGAAACTTTCAAAAACAAAAATTGAACTCTCCACCATTTTAAGTTTACATAGCCTTAGAAGACTCTCAATATTAAAGGGTTAAAATAAATCAACAGTATTTATCTATGTCAATCGAAAGTAAATAAAGTTTCTTGAAGAAAAGATGAACGTAAAGACTAATGAAATATTAGGGTCCTATATTCAAGAGCCCTATATACTAGAGTCCCATTCTAGAGTCAGTTATAACTCTAGATCTCTTGTTAGACTTTCTCTATAGCTTGGGGGTTCCTGTTTTGAGATTATCATATACCATTTTCTCAAATTTAACAGCACTGGACTTACAATACATATCATTATACGGGTATACTTGAGTACCCCAAAATCCAGCAATCTTATTGTCAAAATCAATCCAATGGAATAGGTTAGCAAAACCACCCCAATAGATAGATCCCTTGGGTCTTCCCGTTGGTAAGTTGTTCTTAGAGTATGCATTCCCGGTTAGCGTAAAGCCGTCTGGGATATAGCCTGGGATGTCTTTTGATGGGGTCATGCCATGAATCTCCACGTCAATACCAGTAGGAATATGGTTTTGGATTGCATACTGGACAGTTTCTTTCTCAAAAATCTGAAGCCCAGAGTCAGGAGAGTATCCATCGTTTAATAAGACTCTGAACATCTTAAAAAGGTCGGATACGGATCCATAACATCCCTGGCCACCTCGAAGGAGCTTGGGATCGGAATTAATTTTGTGTGGATAAAGTTCTAGACTGGAATCAGGCTTTCTCTGATGAACCTTGAGAACGTTTGTCATATCCTTCAATCTATACGTACACGAAGTCATTCCAATAGGGTCAAATATCACCTTTTTCACATACTCATCGAGAGGCATACCGGTGATTTCCTCGATAATAAAACCGATCCAGTCGGTATTGACTCCATAGACCCATTTCTTACCTGGCTCATGTAATAGCGGCATAGCTGGGGTTGAAAAGTATTCTCTATTTGGTTCATTGTACATAATCTCTGGATCAATATTTTTCCCCAACGCTGCATAGTCAGAGTTAAAAAAAAAATAACAAAATCCAGCAGTGTGTAATGCTAAATGTCTTACTGTAACCTCATGCATTGGTTTTCTGGGGGGAACAGTGAATCTTCCCGTTTTCTTGTCCACTGTTCCAGCATCTATCAACTCAATCTTGGAAATCTCGGGCAAATATGTCCGGGCAGGAATATCCAAATTGACTTTCCCTTCTTCATACAACTTCATCAAGGCCATATTAGTGAATATCTTTGTGCCTGAATAAAAATCAATTAGATCATTTGTTTCTACAGGCACTTTTGATTCGACGTCTCTCACCCCCTGAGCTTTCAAGTATAAAACTTCTTTATCTGAGGTAGCACCAGCGATCACTGCGTTGATCCGGTAGTTAGCAGTAGATTCTGCAAGGAGAGTATCGACATTCTCCGCTAGATGAGCTTTCGATTCTGCAGTTATAAGCATGATCCAGTAAAGTGGTAGTTGCTGGAATGATCTGATTTTAAACGCGCTTCAAATTTGGAGCCTTTTATATAAATTAGTTTCAAACCAATTTGATAAATCCGGTTTCGTATTTGCCCCACCCTTGCCCCACCACTGATATCGGAAATATACGATGTCTAGTAAATTATATATTTAGACGTATAATAAGTATAATAACAGAAACAATAAATTATATATCTATACGTAGAACTACGTAGAATTTAGTATAAGTACAGTCTCCAGTTTATACTTTTTTTGGCCTTATTTAATTGTGATTCTATATTATGTTAGAAATTATCTCTAATCATGATATTGAATATTATTATGAACAAAACAAGAGGAAACTGTTAGAAAATGTCTTTTTAGTAAATCATATTTAATAGTTTAGTCATATCTCTCTAATCTATAGCAAAAGATATAAAAGAACTGGAGAGTGATTTATGAGTAAGGAGTGAAAAACAGTACGAAATCATAGAACTATTTTATTATTGAAACGTTACTAAAGATAGTATTTCAAAGTTGGTGAATTCTAGTCCAGACACACCAAGACTGATATAGCCAGTACTCTGATATTAAATCGAGAACTAAATCTTTAATAGTTCTCTCACTAACTAGAACTATCAAACGACTTCTTATAATTGACATCTGCCATTTGTCGCATTTTTGGGTGCAAAATAATTTGCGACACCATATCTACTCACTATATCTACACTGTGCCATATATATACAGAGCTAGGCAGGTATGGACTAGATTTTTATAGTCAGTCAAATTTCAATTTGGCAGTCTAATCAAATTTCTAAGGTGAAAATTAATTGAGTCTACGACTTGGTATTACCTGGTTAAACCATGCTAATTTGGTACACAGGATATCATAAGTTTCAGTTACATCACTACAATTTTAAATTTCTCAGTTCTCAGTTTCCCACCAGATATCTCTATACATCGGTAGACCAACTAAGAAATGTCCACTAAATGTCCACTAATTCTAACTACTTCGAACCGTGCTTGGATAAACTCTTTGAAGATTACATAATCTCCACTCCAAGCTGAGTATTATGGGTAATAACTGGCTAATATTAGTGGGAATTCGTATATGATATAGTGGGGCCTATCTCAAGTTAGGCAAGATGTTGATTAAGTTGGTAGGGACAATTATGGTCAATATAACATTGGCTGAATCTATTGATATTCATGTACTGCATATATATATGTAACCCGTTAGATTATTTGCAGCTATTGCTAAGAAAACTGATTGCTTCGCTCTTAGTTCTATCAAATATCCGCCTCGGGTGGTTAAATGTGCTACATTGCTAAATCACCTTCTTGACTAGGAAACTATTTCTGTTCGTATCCAGTTTGACGTAGTTTTCTGTAAGAAATCCACTTTTTCTGCCAGATAATGCCTATGGGTCTTAGGTCTCATGGCTCCGGGGCTTTTAACCTTGATATTGATTGTAGTTGACATAGCCTGAAATTCGCTTTCATGAATAATAAATATGCGAGGTGTCCAATATCTCATTTACCAAATCATCAAAAATGGGTACAATTTCTTCTACCTTGTTAATAAATTTTGTTTCATCCTTGTCCAACGCTTGAGTCTTTCAAAATTTGCATAGAAACAAGAAAAATTCCTTCAAATCGACTTTGAATTTATAAAGAATGAAAAGCAGGTTCTGCCTGAGACCCAAATTTTGTGATGATTTTGAGAGAAAATAGGTAAGCAGTTTTGATGAAGTTTAGGTGAGCAGTTTTGATAAAATTTTGCGATGACAAGACTGAAAAACGTAGTGGTATCTAAATGACCTAGTTCTCAATAGGCTGAGTATGCGGTCCAACCAGAAGTAGGCTTTAATAATCAACAGGTAGCGGTTGATATGGATATGGAGATTCGGCCTTTTGGATCTCGTCTTCTGATGCATTTTTCAGCTTGGGCGTGGCTACTGTTCTAATTCTTCAAAGCTTTCAACATAGAATATTTAGACACTCCGTTCTGGATCGAGTATGGAGACGACTCTACGTCAACTGGGACTTGAGTGCACGACGACTTCACTTTTCGAGGTGAGCCAACACTTCCAAGTTTCAATTTTCCAACAGCAAGAACACATCTGTGATACAGTGGAGTCTTGGTATTAAATTTGCATCTCTTGAAGCAGTATATCTGCATATAGGTGAGCCAGTCTATCCTAACTTTCCAGTGCCCAAACTTTCCAGTGGTTTTGAAAAAACAAAGTGTGATTGACTGATTCTCTCTTTAATGGACAGTGCAACATCTCGAATAGAGTCTGTGATGAAAAGCGCTACGAAAGTTATTCTAGAGCCAATAATTCTTCCTCTAGCCCGTGTGAATTTGAATACTTTAGCAGATGCTGAAAATTGTGTAGAGTGGAAGCTCTGATAGACTCTTGACCACATTTCCACATGATTTTCTCAATGATATAGCTCAGGTAACCAATTATCAGATAGTAAATGCACCAAGCGGCCCTTAGTGGATTTGTTCTTGTGATTTAACATGTGACCAATACTTGACTAAGGTTAAAAAAATAAAGCAGCTACCAAAGTCCCACGTCTAAACTCAGTTTATGCTCTCTATTACAACGATAGTACGCTTCAATGAGAATGTGAGTTGGTTGTTGGTCTTGCACAGTATTCATACTGCGTGATTCCTTCTTGAGAAGTGTATAACTTTAACCTCAGGCAAATGTTATAAACATGTAGAGATGGAACAAAGAATACACGAAAAGTATAGATTCTATACCGAGTAAAATTATCCACACTCAAACTATGACTATGTAGAGAATACCAATACCAGTATCACATATATCGTAGAATAACAGCTTAACTGCCATCTAAAAATATATGAATTTCAGGTATCTGTCATCTCTTAACTTATCAGCTCTCTTTTCATAACCATAGATTACTCTGTTTTAAGTTTATTCCTTCTGTCTGTTTTGAGATCTACCAACATCTTAAGAAACCCTAATGTAATAATCGAGGTCACCGGTCCTAACAAGGGCAACAATACCGCAAGTTTATGCTCACTGGGGAAATATGCTTGTTGGACCATTTCCTTTTCAAAAAATGCTTTGTCAGAGTTTTCCAATGCCTTGGACGACAATTCTATAGCCTGAGGATAGTCTTGATGGTCGTCCAAAACAGTAAGGGATCTATTTATGTATGATATGGTTTCCAAGACGTATTCCTTGGTGTTTTCTGGAATGGAAATTTCATTTAACGATTGAGTCAACTTGATTAAAGAGAGCAAGTTCTCCAATGCCTTTTTAGAGTTTTTGAAAAATGTGATTCTGGAAAGTGTGTCGATTCTGATACTTGGAGATTTTGGAGTACTTGGAAGTCCTAGTAATTGGAATAATTGAGATGCAAAGATTTCCATCACTGGTAACAATTCATCGTCAGTTAATGTGACTTGTGCCCCAGAAAGGACAGGCAAACCTTTATTAAAAATGCTGACACCTCCCCATTGTGGTACAAGGAAAGAATTTGTGTCTGAATTTTCAATCAAAAACGGTTTTCCTTTGTAGTTTGAGTCTGGAAAGTAGACTAAGAAGTTTATTGTTGGCTTGATGTCGTGAGTGACGAGGTTCCAGTCTCCAAAATTTATGAATGTTGATAATTCCGAGTCTTTAAGAACATATGCATCTCTTCCCTGGTCGTATTTGACCTCCTTGGTCAGTTTCGAGTAGTATTGGATTTGACTGGAAATTGAAAAGTTGGAAAAGTGTTGGAGTTTTTCAAAAAGTGGTCTGAATAGCTTGGTTGATTCTTCAATATCCCAGTTTAGTGTCTGGCCATTCTCAACTAATAACGAAAATACCACGTTATAGTTGGAGGAGTATGGCATGACAACTTGCGACGTTTCTTTCTTTGACGACAACAAGCTGTCGAGCTGTTCAATTTCTTCTTGGAACACATGTTCCAAAAGTACTTTTTTCAAAAACGTTTCTACAGTCTTTGTATGAGCCTCTCTAGTAATCGAAAGATTGATCTCCTTGGAAAACGGCGAAATAAAGTACGAAAATGATTCTGCAACATTCATTCTGATAACGTAATCCTTCTCCGTATCAATTGTCTCCTTTACTTTCCTCTTCAAATCGATTTGCCACGTATCCTTCAAGTTTGGATACTTTCCATATAACTCGTCGTCGATCATTTCCTGACACGAAGGAATGAAATATTCCAAAGAATTGGATACATCTATATACACGGGGATCTTAAAGTGTATTTTGTCTTGAAAAATCGTTGCCAACTCATTGACTTCGGATATTGGCAAGTCGGCTCGGTAAATGGTAGTTGTGGTGGAGAAGAGAGGATATCCCAACAGTCCGACGAATATCACAACTATGAAGACAATCAAGCGTCTGATGAATCTTATGGATTTCGGTTCCGTTGTTAATGCTTGTTGTGTAGCCATAGTGATGGTATTTACTGCGGTGGTGTTCTTTGTAATGGATCTTTTGGCGTGGAACATTTTTGTTGTTGGGGAATTGCGGCATGGATGTTCGCGAGGTCTTGAAACTACCTTAGCTAGAAGTGCAACCTAAGCTAGAAGGGCTCCCACTAATAAGAAAGAAACCATTACTAATTAGTGAACTTTTATAAGTTTGTTCTTTATATTTGTCTGGAATAGGGGAAATATCGTATTTCTCTAAAATCATTAATTCTGTTCAGTAATTCTCTTCTTGTTCACTTTATTGATCTTTTTAGTTAGTTCTTTAAATTCGCTCCCTAAACCTTTCCATCATCTAGTGCCAATTTCCATTCTCTAAACAATTTCCATTTTTCCCTTTAACAGTCAATGGTTCCTTTAATTATCTTCCTATTCCATATTGGGTCGTGTCTGCCCCAGATTTCAGATCTCATCATATTTGCTACCATAAATTTACTCTATACTTTGCCGCCAACTTTCTCCTCTAACATCCTCATGTTTAAGAAGGATCCTCAACCAAAGGCTTCTGCCTCTATAAAATCTTCAGAGAGGAGAAAATTGCTTCAATCGATATGTTCTACATACAATTTGCCCCAGGAACAAATGTCCAAGGACACTTTAGTAGCCTTGTTGCCTATGAATACCAAGCAAGCAACATTTAAGAGTGTTCAGGGGTATAGTGGAACAATCTACTTTGATGACAACGAGACGCCTACGTGGTTTAAATCAAGAGATTCAAAACTCTTTCCATCGTTATACACCTTGTGGAAATGTCCTTACGTACTTCCCGTAGTCAAGACCCATCCACACGTAATTGGGATTCTTGCTGGAGGTGCGGATTTGATGCTTCCAGGAACTATTCCTCCATTTGATAAGAGACTTGTTAGAGATTCAATTGTGGGGGTGGTAGACAGTGATAATCCTTCAGTTGTCAAAGCGATTGGACAGTGCAAAATGAACATGTCCCAGTTTGACAGGGTAATTGGCAGAACAGGAATGGCAGTAGAAATCTTGCATCATTTGGACGATGAACTTTACAAACTTAATAAGTATGTGGATATTGATATTCCTGAAGAATTGGATACAGCCGTGCCTTTAGCTGAAGCAACAGATGTAGAAGAAAATAAAGATTCTAATGATAATACGCCGGCTCAAATCTCTCATGACGAAACCTCTTTGGAAGCTCAAACCCTGGAAATTGAAAATAGAAACAATTCAACTCAAAAGCCACAAGAAATTGAAACTGTAAAACCTTCAACTCAAACTGACGAATCGGACGACGAAACTTTAACATTAACTATCGATGAAGTCGATAATTTCTTTACTAGATCTTTATTCCAGACCATCAAAACTGATACCTTATCTTTCCCCATCCTTGCATCCACCTTCATGTCCTCACATATATATAAAAACCTTCCAATAATCGAGTCCAGTTATTGCAACATTAAGAAAACATCATGGAAGAAAACTGCCAAATTTCTTCGTTCGATGGACAAACTAGGATACTTGGAAATCAGAGGTAAGGATGACAATATGCTGATTGTGTCAGTCAAACAAAATTCCGACATTATCAAAAACTTTGTCACTCACAAAACCATGGGATCCAAATCTTCAGGCGACAAACCTCCTACTCAATCGAAAAAGGCACATGAATTAACTATTGTCAACTACTACAAACCTACTAGTAAATCTAGAATGTTCTTCAACAAGGTCGATATGCAATTTTCCAACTACTACCAAGCAAACGAATTAAGAACTTTGCTTGATAAATATATCAAATTGCAAGATTTGGTCAATATCAAAAACCCTAAAACTGTCAAAGTTGATGACAATCTCAAATCCATAACCAACCTTGGTCCAGAAGCAACTCCTAGAGATACGTTGTTTAAAGCATTTTTAGCAAACTTTTCTCCTTACTACCAAATCGTGAAACCTGGAGACTCCGCTGAAAAGGCAGAATTACATAAAGGTCAACCTTCCAAAATTCTGATTATCACCGAAATGAAGATTGGAAGAAAAATAGTTACCAAAGTAACCAATTTCGAAACGTTTTACATTAAAGCACACCTTCTTGCAGACGAATTAAAGGTCAAATGTTCAGGGTCATCTACCATTGGTCCATGTGTCCAAAATCCAAAACTCACTGAAGTTACAGTGCAAGGACCACATGGAAAGTTGATTACTGAATTATTCAAGGACAAGGGTATTCCAATATCATTTATTGAATTCCAAGATAAAGTGAAGAAAAAGAAAAAGAGAACCACGTAGAGAGGTGACTCTATTAGACTCTATTGAGAAAACCACGACTTGATGATATTATGGTAACTATTGACTATTATTCATGAATTGAAACAAAGATCATTGAAACTAATATCATTTCATGGCTTTTAGACTTCCTTATGATTATTACTATGGCTCGATGGCTATTATGACTTGATTCAGAGATAATGACTTGATTCATAGATCATGACTTGATTCATAAAACATGCTTACAACATAGGTTTCCCTTTCTGACTTCTAGACTTCTGGACTTCACTTGATATTCTAGTGTGTTGGTTGATCATTGATTATATACATCCTGGATAAATACTTTCATAGGGAAAATATTAGAAATTCCTGAATCACAGGCTACAATTGTGCATATCTAACCGTTGTTCATTCAATACTAAAGGACTATTTCAATGATATTCTGATAAGGACCTGCACTCACAAACGCAGATTTGGTCTGTGGGTTGACATTCAATTTCTGAGCAGGTATGCCTCCTGGATATATGTGAGCATTTTTGCATTGGCTGACGTCAATATAGCTTAGTGGAGAACATCCACTAAATAATGCATCGATACCTGCTCTGGTGACTCTGATGCAGCCCTTCAAAATAAGTTTTTCCAAATTTCTAAGGTGCAACGAAATTGCAATCAATGAAGAGTCACTGACGGCAGAACCACAGAATGAAAGGTCGAGTTCTCGAATGTTGGGACAACTCAAGCATAAAACTTCGATCGACAAGTCCGACAACGCACAACAGAAATTCAAGTCTAGGATTTCGATGTTTGGAGAGGCGTTGGCTATAGAGACGATAGCCTTGTCCGACAAAAACGTACATTCCTTCAAGGAAAGTTTCTTTAAGTTTGGAAACGAGCCGTAGCTCCAATATTGGAATCCCTTGTCGGTAAATGTCGTACAACGGGTCAAGTCCAAACTTTCCAAACGCTGGTTCGCATGATTAGCAATGTGGTACATGACATTGTCGGTCAAGTGTTTGCAGTAGCCAACATTTAGGATCTTCAAGTTCTTGCATCCGATTTGTTCGATGTTGAAGTCGACTTCTCTTTTGTTGATGGAGGCATAGTAGCTGTCGTCAATCTTGTTATTAGTGGTGTCCCATCCTATAAGACGTTCCAATACGTTGTCTCTGACTTTTCTGCAATTCGACAAGTCGATTTCTTCAAGATGTTGGCCAACACTGGGCACAGTGAGATCCATGATGGCCATGGCACTCACTTCCCAGTTGGATTTCATTTTCAAGACTTTAATTTTCCCGGATATTCCTATTTCATTGACCATGTAACTGAAACCTTCATCAGTGATATGGAAACAATTCGAGAGGTTTATAGTAGTGGGTCTGGATCCGACAAAGTCTGTGATGCGAACTAACGCTTGGTCATTGATGGATGTATTCCATGGAGATAGATCTAATTTGGTGACTAGATTTGGAGCAACATATAATAATTGTCTCCATCTTCTGCTCATAATTCGTAATTTCATAAGTTCTGGTAATGTGAGGTATTCAAAGACTTTAAGGAGGAGACGATCTGGTAAAGGTCCATTATTACTAAGTACAGATGATCTTCTTCTCCCTGAGATATTAGACAATCTCAATCTCTTGTTATGTGATAAAAATGGAAGGGCGAACCTGGGAGATTGGGTGTTGTTGTAGTTGATTTGAAAGTTCTGGAAGTTGTTGATGGAAGGAATGGGCGAGTTAAGTGCTGGAACCGATAAGTTTGCGGTTATGTCTGAGTTATTGATGGAGGTTGAACCTGACATGCTGGCTTTACGTTTGCGTGCTGGATGGTTATCATCAAACGACGTATTTCTTGTGTTGAATTGTTTTGTAATGGAATCTGAAGAGAATACCGAAGACACTTCTAAATTACTCACTGGCGAAACGGAACCCGAAAGCTTTTCGTTATATGCCTTTGCATTTGCGAGGTTGAAGTCCCAATTTGTTGAGAATAAAGACTGAGAATTCAAGCTTCGAGATTGTGGATGTTGCAACTTTAATGGCTTTGAATGCGCTGGTGAATCCAGAGGAAGCCCACCTCTTGGCGACGGAGTTAGTCTTCTATTAATGTGTATAGCGTCGTTTCTGGAATCTTCGTTGATCAAACAGTTTATTGATACTCGTCCCTTGTCCTCTTTTGTATGCATCGATTTGTTCAGATCAATTCTCTCTTGAGCAGTTTTCCTCATGTCGTCGACAATGTATGGATACTTGTTACATAAACTCTTTAACTTGTCCCCCTGTACCACCATTAATTCAACCGAAGAGATGGATCTAATGCTGGCACTCCTGGTGAAGTTTTTGCTTTCATTTAAATATGAAAGGAACGACATTTCTCCGAAATACGACCCCGAACTCAATCGTGCCAATTTGATTTCTGTACGGTTGCCACTATCATCTTTTATATAGTTCAACACTTCGACTTCTCCGTTGATAATAAAGTAGATATCTGAATTGACATCTCCTTGGTGGAAAATGTATTCAAACGCATTGACATTTAGAGGCTCAACCCCTAACGCCACTTGGTGGATTATACTAGAAGGCAAATTCTGGAACATATGCAAGTTCTTTATAAAGTCTTGAATGGAAATGGACGCGTCGACATTGTCAGAAGGATTTGTTCCCAATGAAGGCGAGATTGATCTAAAAGATAATGGAGATGGAGTGGATTGGACTGGGGGTAAAGACGGTCCCGGCATAGGGGCATATTGAGACGCCAATGCACTGGCATTTATACTATTTTGTATCGGAGCAAAGTCGGAGTTTATCGGGTATATGAGATTGGGAATCTCGTTCTTGTTCTTCTTGTCTTGCATGGCAAGTCTTTCTTGGGCTTCGTCTCTGATTCTTCTTTCTATCAACGGGTACGACTTTAATACTGAATTGAGAGCGTCGCTAGTCAACACACCAGCTAACACTCTTGTTCTTGCTACGACGGTAGCAGTTCTTGGTCGGTTAAACAAAATCCCGATTTCACCAAAAAAGCTACCACCGGCTAATTCTGCATATATAGATTCTCCATCAGTGGAAGTCACACTGACTGTTCCCTTTAAGATCCAGTACATTGATTTTGACGGATCTCCTTTCTTGATGATGTATTCTTGGGGATGGTATTGCATGAGGGTGAGTTTGGACGCAACTTTGGTATGGAACGACTTGGGAGCCTTGTTGAAGAGCGGGAATGTCGCTAGACGATTCAAAAACTCCGGCGGAACTTTATAATCATAGGGGTCGGCGGTGTCATTATCTTGGGTCTTGTAGTAATCGATGTCTTGAGGATGTCGTACTGAAGACGACTGTGCTTTGGAAAGTAGCGAAGTCGACTTCAGTGAGTTTGTTTCTGACGCCAGCGCTATTGATTTATCTTGTTTAGATGTGGTTGAAGACTTTTGGTGGGTTTCTTTGGGTGTTGTTACAGGTGCCAACAAGTCCAGCTCTTTTGACGGTATCGCTAGAGGCGACGGGTTATTAGGGACAAATTTACCACTAGATTTTCCTGGATTCATTCTGGTTATACTTGTGAATGGACAAACCTAGAATCTAGTATTCCTTCGATTTTGATGATGTTTTTTTCTATCCCTATATTTGTCATATATGGAAAATCACAATTTGAGGTGTGCATATAACAATTTACGTGCTAGATTGCAAAAGCGCAAGGAAGCCGCTAGGAGTGCATGAGCAACGCCTTGGCTCGGTTACAGGTTAGTCGTATTGAAGACAGCAATGGAGGAGAGCTAAGAGAATTGAGGAGAATTGAAAGAATTGAAATTGGTGGATTAAGCTTAGTGGAGTAGATTTCTTATACAGAGCTTAGTGAATGGCTAATTTGCAATATAGATTACTAGATGGTTCTAGAATTCTAGAACGGACCCTCAGATAAAATCGTCTTCGAGATAATCGATACAGATTATAAATATAGGTTATGAAGTATAGATAGATTATTGAATTCCAAGATCTTTGATAATCCAGTATATGGAATTTCTCAGAATTATCCAATAAGAGTCATGGAAGGCACTGTTAAAGCTGTAACTATTCGGCGTTGTCAGGGCATCACGGTAATTTAGAGTTGGCGTTCGTTACTAAAGGTCAATATGATGTGATTTTCAACATGATTTTTCAAGGCGGATTAAAAAAAAAGCGATGCAACGGCGGTGACCTAATTAGTTTTGGGATGTATTTACGTCCATGTATCTTTGGATAGGGGTACTCACCTAGTTCAGCGCGCAAAGCTGTTATTTGTAGTGTTTTAGTCTGAAATTTTCGTGGTTTGTTAATTTATGTTTCGATCTCTTTAATTCAATTATGTAGTTATTAAGAGTCATATAGTCGATATTCAAATTGCTAAGCCCGGGACCAGATCTGACTTCAACTAGACCTTTGATTAGACCTTTGGTTTCATCTATTGTCGTACTCTATGTGAAATAGATCCCTCCCATTCTTCCTCACTCACTGGTGGGTTACGCAACTTCTTCTGCAAAATTCTTCTCTGCAGCGTAAAAAAACTCTAATTATATACAGGAACTATGAAAGACTATTAAAATGGACTTTCAGCTATTACTCGGAGATAGTAGAGATGGAGAGGAAAATTCTTTCTATTTCGTTCACTAGTTTGATTGGCTTAAACGCACAAATCCATATATCGGTTGTTTGATCGGTTGTGCCGATCGGATCCCCCATCGGCAGCTAATTTCTTCTTTCATGCACTCACAAAACGGAAGAATATTTTTTGAACGTTTCATTAGTGAGAACTAGTAAAGATAATTGGGTGACGTGATGAAAGTACTAATAAGACAACGTTTCCCGTTATTATCGAGACACATTTACTAGAATATGGGAGAGTTGCTAATTGGGTTTAAATTTGGAGATACTAGGAAATTTCCAATACTTAGAACATTCGGAGTTCTAGGTCTCTCGCGGCGCCAAGAAGCGCGATTTCAAGATGGAGATCTCTGTCGCATTCCGCGGACTTCCGAATGTGGGGGCTACTTATCTGCAGAAATACAATAGACAATATTCAGAGTAAGGAGTATATAGAGTCGGTGTTTAAAAATTCTATTAGATAACTAATGGTCGTAGTATTCAAGTATTCAGATATTCGAAATGTCCACTTTTTCCAGAACCCCTGATTAATTGACTATTAAACTGTCTAATGGTTCATTAAGTTTCACTATTTTTACATTGACCACGTTCAGTATTTAGTCGTGTGACTTAATGCTCCTAAATAATAAATGTTTCTGAGACATTTTGGCTGAGGATTTAAAGTTTAGATTCGACATAAACGAGACGACATAAACGAGACGACATATATGAGACGACATAAAACGACATTGAAAATCTTCGACATTATATTTCACGACATTGTCTCACGACGACATTGAAGATCCTCGACATTTATATTTCACGACATTTTCTCACGACATAAAACTTTTCTTGAAAAATTGTTCGCTAACAACTCCAACCCCACCGATGTTTAAACTTACCAACTTAACTAAAGTTGTGAATATCAAACCACTCACATCATGTCGTACATTCTCTAAGTCATTGACGGCACAAAATAAAAGTCCTCAAAATGCAGCCAAAAAAAAGTTAAAACGTGAACAGCTCGTAAAATTGAAGAATAAACAAGCTCCAGAGCTCCACCCTTTATACATGGAAGTACCAACCGCCATGAGATACTTGAGAGCAGCAGAAGTAGGACAACCAGCGAAAAAAACAACCATCTCCATCCTTATGACCGTTATACCTGATAAAGGTTCGACTCCATTGTCTGGATCCATATATTTTCCAAAACCCATCAGGGATAGTCATGTGATGGTATTCAGTTTGCAACCAGAAGTAGCAGAGCTCGCAAAGGAATTGGGGGCCTCATATGCTGGTGGTTTGGAATTAATTGAAGAAATCAAACAAGGAAATGTCAAATTAGACTCGTTAACTCACGCATTTGCAACTCCAGATATCGTCAAAGATTTGAAGGTAATTGCAAGACAAATCGGTCCTAAGGGGTTAATGCCTACTCCTAAAAAGGGTACGGTCTCCGACGATGTTCCTGCTTTGATGAGGAGTTCGGTTGGTGCATTACCTTTCAAACAAAAGAGTCAACATTTATCTGTACCAATTGGTAGATGTGATTTCTCCGACAAAGAGATTATCGAAAACTTGAAGGCTGCAAGTGAAGCCATCTACTCGTCTCAAGCACCAGGAACTCGTAAACCAAATTTGATTGGACAAACTCGTCTTAGTTCCACCTTGGGGCCATCGGTTTTGATCAACTTCAAGACTATATAAGTATCAAATGCTTTGCGCTCGGTTTAATAGAGGTGAATCTATCAGTATTCAAGAAATCACTATATCTCCGCTAATATTACTACTTTGGGGCGCTAACAATTCAAAACTTCCCAATACTCCACTAAATCTTACAAAATCACAAATCTCACTAAATCTCATTGTCATGGTTTCTAGAGATCAATATTCTGAGATAAGATCAAACAGCTCTAATACTCCTCAATAATAGAGAGTGTCATGGGCGTCTTGTATATAAATTAATACAAATAATTTGAATTTGCAATAGATAGTAGTATTAAATATTGATGTTAAATACTGATATTTAATATGTTTGAATCTGAATCTCCACCAATATTGACAATAATAGATACTGAGTACAGTAAAGTATTCAATCGGTCGCTAATTTCAATACTCTCACTATTCTCACTATTCTCACGTATATCTCTAAATCTTATCATGGTTCGTAGCTTCATCATTGACTACTCAATTTACTACGTGAGTATATTCATATCCTGTATATAAAATTTGAATACAACAAATTTGTAACTTTGCAGCATCAAACAACCTCCTCCACCAATATCCATTACGCAAATAAGTAGTACAAATCTCCACTAATAATATTAGTCTCCACTAATCTCACTAGTATTCCTTAATATTCACTAAATCTCACTAACATCCACAACATCCACTAAATTTCACTAATCTCAATAATCTCACGATTTAAATGCTATCCATAGCGTCACATAACAAGTTTATGGGATTTGCCGATGGCAATATCCTCAACTGGTGTCCCACTCTCAACCTCCTCACAGTTTCTATGAACAAAATGTCAATATGGGTGTATAGACTCAATGGAGAACGTATCTACTCAATCAACAACAAATCTCCCATCACGTCAATTGCATTTATAAATAACGGAAAGTACTTCTGTCTTCTGGGGATCGATGGACTCATCAAGATCTATGATTCTAATAGTGGAAAGCTCTTGAAGATATTGAACAAAACATTTGACCAGATCAAATTGTTAAAATGGAACGTTCATTCACCGAAATCACAGGGGAAATTTGACCATCTCTTCAAGGTTGATGTTCTTAGTAACTTGCCGAAGATTAGTGACGGCACAGTTGAAATTGAAGAGTTGAACAATACAGTTTCGCTAAATTTTCTTACAATTGTAGACTCGCTGAGTCTATCTCTAAATTTCAATAATCTCTTGACTATACATGATATCCAATTTAACAAGGATAATATAAAAGTCATTGACCATCTTGATAATAATGATTTGTCAGATCAGTTTTTCTTAATACAAGATGAAGAACGCTTTGAATTGATCCATATGACCTTGGGACTCGAGGATAAAGTCTTAGTTGATATTATATTGAAAGTTTGCAAGGTCATGGCAATTATAAACTATTTGAGTGAAAATATCAAGTCGCTTCAACAAGAGATCAAACCATTCTATCAATTGTTTGATAAGTATCTTGAAAATTTGAGAGATAGTATAGAGGAGGGTAAAAGTGAAGACCCCAAATTGGCTACTAATTCTAACATTCCATCACCGCCTAATTCTGCATCCGAAGATTTGACACATTCCTGTCTATCTCAGCATTTCTATGACATTCTACTCACAAACTTAATCCCATCATATTCTAAAGATTACTGGCTAAATCAATTTGGTGAACGAGGATACAAAAAGTTGAGTAAACTAGGGAATTCAGTCTATAATTTTTCAAGAGAAATAATCTATACGAAATTCATATCATCGATAGAACGTTTGATAATCGTACTAAACGATTTGAAGGGTTTAAATTCTTGGTTCATTGATTCAGAAGAAAGTGAATATGGACTAAACCTACAAGTATTAGAAGATTTACTAGACCATTCCAAATCTATGTTGAAAACATTCTTTCAACTCATCTGGGACATAAACCAGGAACAAAAGCTATTTAACAACTTTATGGACTGGATAAAATTCGAAATTATTGATAAGCTTGTCAAAGAAGACGATATCCAGTCGTATTTAAACCAACCACAAATGTCGTTTAACTATCCTGACCTTGTGAAATACATAAACGACTACATATTTTCAAATATCTTCGGGAAGTACTTTGAATTTGATGTTTCTTGGGAAATATTGATCCAATCAAATTGTCAAAAAAATGTCGTTGAAGCTTTTCAAAGTTTGGCAAATACCTTCAATGACAATTTATTCCATTCGTTTGAGAATTTTATCAAACAATCTGTTCAGTTTAACAAACAAAACATTTCGTTAGATTTATCCAGTTCGACCAACATTAAACTCAAAAACTTGGATCAAAACTACGGAATTGTATCAAGTATTGGTAAAGAGAACGATTCTTCGATATTGTCATTAGTAAAATTTTCAACTCATTCTTCAGAGTCTTTAACCAAATGTATCAACTTCAATTCAGATACTCTGTTGATCACATACGAATTTAACGATAAGGAATTGATTTTGGTTTTAAAAGTTGCAGGAATCTTCAAAGTCGAAGTTATTAATTTCATAGATTTGTTTGAGTATGACGGTGTGAACGTTAATTACGACGACATATTGAAGATTGGTGAGTTACAGGGAATAAATCTCGAGAATCCGAAGTTGTTGGCTATTAACAAGAATGCTGCGAATTCTTGGGGATGTTTATTGGATGAGAATAGACAGAATTATGTGGTGTTTAGCATTAACAAAAAGAACCATTAAACAGGTCTGATAAAATTTCTATATTGGCCAGATCTTTTCCAGATTAATGAGACAATTTAATTCACAATTGAAGGGAAGAAGTGAACATAATTCAGAATTGGAAGGATCCTATCACCACTTGATTCAGATTGTTCTTCACTAAATATGTTATCATGGTATTTCACTTCAAACTACATCATTAATTTAAATTGATTTCTATCTGCTCGACTCGTTAATCTTGATCTGTTGGAACTCTTCAATCATCGATCCTTCATTTTCATAAAAGTTGTGCATCCAACTCATTTTATAGGTGTCGTCCTCTAAATAATACTGTTTCATGGTATAGTTTCTGAAGATTTTCCTGATATTATGGTCGGTGGGTATCAATTTCTTTGGACGTAAATGTTTTTGAACCATCGAGCTGATGATTTCATGTTGACGCTTCTTTTCCATGTACTTGAAGAAATTCTTATTAATAGTGAGTGAGTCTAGTTTATTTGATGGGTTATTCGATTTATCTCGATGATGACTCTCACTCAATGGTTTGTGGATGGCTAGCTGGTAGATCTCTTGTAAACCCTCAATAGCTATTGGTTTGTACAGTTCTAGCGTGTGTTTGACCGACGCTACCTTTTCTTTCAATAGTCTGTCACGTTTTGCAGGATGTAACGGTAACGCAAGGCGATTGGTGGGATATATGACTTCTAGAACTGGGATTTTGGATCGAGAGAGGAGTCCTTGGTTGGCGAACACGAATTTATACCTCCTAATCGCTTCATTCATTATAGAATCGATTCTACCCGTATGAGTTGAATATTTAACCAAGGGCTCTATTGGTTCTCTCTTTCCAGGACTTAGGCAGAAATGCGCTACCATGGAGATATCTTCATTCTGTTCTTCTTGGAGCTGGAGCTGGTACTTCTTGAGAACTGATGGATCTTTGGTGAGCTCGTTTATTAGATGAACTTGTGGCCAACCGGATTTCAAGCTTAGATAATTGGTATGTTTAAATTCCTTGAGCCATTGTGGAGAAGACTCTTTGTAGAGTAGATCCAAGATATGAGTGATGTCGTCGAATTTTTCATTGACCAAGATGTTGTCTAGTAACTGTATGTAATTTTTTGATTTGGAGGTTGGGTAGAGAGATTTCATGAGGGCCAGTAGATCGTGAAGTTGAGTATAGGAGAGAGGGAGACGACGAACACGTCGTATTATGGATTTATAGGAAGACATCACAAAGCAGCGTGTAAATCACTAGAGAGCGTAGCGACTTAGTGATTATCGACTTAGTGAATTTCTTTGACTTGAAGTGAAACTTCTAGTCACAAAGAAGCGTAGCAGAGATAGTTTCACTTTATGGTATTGTGCGGAGGGAGACGAAATCTGGTAGTATTGAGCCTTCTTAGTCTACTAGTGAGCCTTCTTAGTCCATTGGTCTATTAGTGAGCCTTTTTAGTGAGCTTTCTTAAGAGCCTTCTTAATGAGCCTTATTATGTATCTTTGTTTTATCATAACGAAAATTCCCACTTCAGTATTTACTGAGAAATTACGATATAATGACAATTATAATGAAAATTAGCGATGAAATTACTTTTTCTACTGCGAAATTAAAACTTCGAGCCTAATATTAGTGAGATCATTTCTTATATCAAGAGAATCAGTATCAAATTACAGCCACATTATCAGCTAACAAAATCCCTAAACCTATTGAATATTATGTAATATACTTATAATCTATTATATCTACTTAACTACCTCATTATAAACATAATATCTCTCCTAATAACTGCTTTTACTTACCTATTCTAAAACCCCACCCGGACAATCACAGTTTAGCGACGATCCGGCGCGTCTCCGTGTACTGTTCAAAACTTCAACGCTAACCAACCAGACTGTGTTGTCAACTACTCTTCTCACCACCATGGCATTGGCAGAAACGTTAATAAGGAAGATCAACAAACTTGGGTTGATCCCAAAGGCAGTGAAACTTCTTCCTGTAATATCGTTTGTTTTGGCGCTTTCCAGTCTTGGATGGCTACTTGTTCTTCCATCTGATGGCAACTATCGTAACTCATACATATCAGAAAATGCATTGATGCCGTCGCAAGTCACGTCATACTTCAGAGAGAGTGAATGGAACATCGTTAGAGGGTTTCGTGAAGAATTGGAGAAATTCGAAACCAAAACTGTCATTGAAAGAAATCACATCATCGAGGAGTGGTTAGATGGGTTTGGCTTACTTAATACTTATCATAAGAACGGCGTGGTAAACGACACGTTATATTCAATTATGCATGCTCCTCGAGGTGACGATACCGAGGCCATGGTTCTTACAGTTCCTTGGATGACCTCGGATCAGGAGTATAACCTCGGAGGGATGGCTCTAGCCATGGCTCTTGCTAGATACTTTTCAAAAGCATCCATATGGTCCAAAAACATTATCTTTGTATTTCCACAGGATTCACATATCGCCTTGAGATCTTGGGTCGAAGCTTATCATACCTCGTTGGAAAATACGGCAGGGTCTATCGATGCGGCCATAGTGATGGAGTACGGTAAAAATGGTGATTATTTCGATTATTACGAGCTCTCGTACGAAGGTTTGAACGGTCAGTTACCCAACTTGGATTTGTTGAATACGGCAAATCTTATTGGGTTCCACGAAAGTTTAAAATGTTCTATTCAAGGCACTCCAGCTGGAGAACTCCAGAAAAATACATATTTCACAAGACTTAGAACTTTATTCAAAGGAATCTTGAGCTTGACGCTTTCTGGCTTGAGAAAGAACACTCCTGGATGTGAGGCGTTTTCTGGTTGGCAAATCCAATCGTTCACCATCAAGGCTAGAGGAAATAGTGGACCTGCTGATGTGACTCAATTTGGAAGAATGATTGATTCTACGTTTAGATCGGTAAATAACTTATTAGAAAAGTTCCATCAATCGTTTTTCTTCTACTTGATGTTGTCGCCAAAGAATTTTGTTTCTATTGGAACTTATTTACCTTCGGCTGCATTGATGGCTGGTTCTTTTGCATTAAGTTCTTTAGGAACTATTCTCAACTGTGGTTTCAAGGTCGATGGTTTACTACACAGCTTGGGTAGTTTGTTGTCTCTCTTCACCGTTGTTGAAGTTGGTGCTTTGCTTCTTTCTGTATTGTTGCCTTACTTGGCAACAATATCTAGTGAAGATGAAGTAGCTTCATTGCAAATCTTATACGCATTCCTTCTAGTTGATTTGGTCATCTCGTTCCTTCCTTTAACCAACTTAAAGCTCAAGAAATTTAGCAAACAAGTCACTTTTGGTTTGATCTCTTTATCATTATTTTTTATCGCCATGTTGATCATTACTCTCTTGATTGTCCACTTCTCGTTAGCGTTATTGGTTGGGATTTTTGCCTTACCTTTGACCTTTGTTCAACCCTTGATTATGAAAGTACAGAGTGAAAAGGTCACAAATATGGTCAAAACCTCCTCGAACATAAAACGTGATCCTTTGTCGAAATTAATTGGTTATGTTAATACCAACAAGTCACAGTTCCAGCTCAGTTTATGTTTGTTGGTATCAAATCCATTTTTCATCTTGTTTGTCGGAGGTGGATTATTTGGTTCTGAGACTGAGACTATTCTGTTAATGAGAGGACTTTTAACTTCGTGGCACGAGCTCCAATGTTGGACTTGGTTTGTGGTTATACTTTGTTGGTTTCCCGCTTGGTTGGGAGTTGGTTTGGCGTGTGTTTTGGGTGAATTCGATATAGACTACGATGCAGTAATAACGGAAGTTAAAAAAATTCAATAACCAGTGAGAATTATATGAATTAGGGTAAAAGTTGTTACGAGCCAGGAATGGAATTATCATTGGGATAACATTGAGATAACTTTAAGATAACGGTGACTGGCTCTGTCTAAAGGTGTCTAATACTCCTCGTGAAATTCAAACTTCACTATATTCCTGGAATTATGGCTATTCATTACATATCAGTTCAAGCACTATCAACTAACCGTTTCTACAAACACCGTACCCACTAGTCATGAAAGTAACATAATAATCAGAATCTACAGTTAGGATTACACAGATGTCATAATATAACCAAAATACAGAATGCTCCATATTCAAGTGTCGCAATTAGTTCTCTAGTCATAGCCTTAAATTAGAAATAGATATCTAGATATCTGGATTATTCAGCTCCCTCTAGGATAAGAATACAACTCGTCTCTGTAGCTGCCCTTCTCTAGTTACTGTTCCTTTTGGAATTTCTTGCTCTATTAATTGTCGTCTAGTCGTTTTACTGCCCCCACCTCTTCCTGTTTGGTCGTGCCTCGCGGTTCGAAATCTGAGCGTTCCTAACCTGTCAACAATACGAACGCGTAGTCCCCAACCATTTAGTCAAGATGTTTAGTCAAGATGCTTCAATGTTAGAGCACTGACTCCAGTGGAACGTTGTCAGGTGAGGGAATTCTAAGTCCATAGTCTAATTCTAGAATTATTTAGTTTGAAGAGAAATGATGTTAGCCTGTATTGTAAAGATATTTATGAAGAGTCTAACTTTATTATAGTCGTGCGTGCCTGAAAAAGAATCTCTAGCCTTCCTTGTCTATACTTGGGAATACTTGCGACGACTTGCGACGACTTGCGACTCCAGATAATCTCTCATCATCTCTAAACATTCACTAGTATGATCTGGTTCTAGAGAAACTGGCTCTAGAGAAAGTAGTTCTAGAACTAATTCCAGATTATATAATTTTCATACTGCATCTAATCACTGTGTTAGTTTGCTAGAAATCTTTATAAGCAGAGTTATTAACTAGTATCCCTACGCTGTGCGAGATCATACTCGTTGACTTCATATCTTTAGAATTAAATCTCCTTATTCAACTCTATTATAATCTTTTCAGATTGGAAGAATAAGATTTTTTGTCTGAAAAATTGTAGGAATTGTCTGAAATAAAAGCTATTTGACTGAAATAAAAAGCTATTGATCTAATCCAAATCACACACACACGCTCTTAGAAAAGGTCATCACTGTCGTCTCTCACTCTCACACACTCTCTCTCTCTGACGGCTAAGGCTAGTTGAATACACGTATCCTCCTGTATATATTATCCTGTATATTATATATTATATACAGTACTGAATTTCTCACCCAAACATCAACACTTTGACGATAAATCATTAAACTCCTCATAACATCATTACAGAAACATGTCCAGCTTCAACTATTCAGTCGACAACAATGCTTCGTCCGCGGCATTAAGAAAACGGAAGACCTTGAAAAAGTCCATCAACTTCTCGCTCATGATAATTGGAGAAAGTGGATCAGGCAGATCAACACTTATAAACACCTTGTGTGGAGGAAACTCGATCGTGCCAACGTCGCTGACGATGAGCCAGGATCCTTTCACCAAGAAATTGACCTTAAGACATGAAAACGTTGAATTGGAGGATAACGAAGGACACAAAATCTCGCTCAACATCATCGACACGCCTAACTTTGCCAACTCCATCAACTGTGATGAAGATTTCAAAATTATTGTAGATTTTATAAGACATCAGTACGATGAGGTGTTGTTGGAAGAGTCGCGCGTCAAGCGTAACCCGAGGTTCAAAGATGGAAGAATCCATGTTCTTATATATATGATCAACCCTACGGGCCATGGATTAAGTGAAGTTGACGTCAAATTCATGTTGCACGTGAATAACTTGGTGAATATCATTCCTATAATCGCCAAGGCAGACTCGTTGACTGAGGAAGAGTTGAAACTCAACAAATCGTTGGTTTTGGAAGATTTGAACAACTACGGAATCAACTTCTACAAGTTCAACGAGTACGAATACGAATCTGACTATATTGACGACGAGATCATCGAGTATAACAAGTACTTGAACTCGTTGGTCCCTTTTGCCGTGATCGGTGCAAACGAATATCAAGAAAGTCCCGATGAAGAGGAGTTGTTGAAGTTGAGAATCTTAAACCCTGTCAACACCAAACCAATAAATGTCGAAAACGTCGACGTGAATGATTTCACCATTTTAAAGAATGTTTTGTTGATCACCCACTTGAACGAGTTCAAGGAATTGACTCACGACCTGATCTACGAAAACTACAGAACAGAAGCTTTGTCTGGAAAACAGTTCCAATATGCTGCTGGTAAGGACGTTGACGAGAAGAGTGAGGACCCGTCGTCTAACTATTTGGCCAAGGAAGAACAGATCAAGTTGGAAGAAGAACGTTTGAAGAAGTTTGAGGAAAGAGTTCATCAAGATTTGATTAATAAGAGAAACGAATTGATGGAAAGAGAAAATGAATTAAAGGAAATCGAGAGGAGGTTATTGGAAGAAGGAATGGACTTGAACGAGGAGAGTGAAGTTGTCAAGGAAGAATACTGAGAAAACTGAGCGCAGCGAAGTTTTTATGAATACTAAGCAGTCTTTTCTGAGTATTTATGAATATTAACCAGTCTTTGCTGAGTACTAATAAATATTAACCAGTCTTTGCTGAGTATTTATGAATATTAACTACTCTTTGCTGATCATTTATGAACCCTTGCTGAGTATTTATGAATATCAACCAGTTTTGAATACTGAAGCATGAAGACTGAACTTTGTGGACTTCATTATTCATCTCAATTACTGGCAATTTGGCTTCTTTAGACTCATCCTCTCATAATGGGAATCAACCTAAGGATATAGTTGTCGAAATGATGACTAAGTGCAACATTGTTAGATTATTTAGTACATATATAGCTCGAATATTTCCGTGCTGAACAGAGACCAGTTCGAGTTACACACTCTCGTCACATCTAAGATTCAGCAAATGTATGGTCTGTATATTACAAGTCATACAACTCAATATATATTTATAAATGCTCAATAAATGATAAGAAAGAAGAAGATAAATGATAATTAGTAGGTTCGAGAATATATGCATTTTTATTTCTTATTCAAAGATTCAATTACTTTAATTGTATTCATATTATTCAATACATATTTTTATAAGTAAATAATAATATTAAAAAAATATTGTTTTATACTAAAAAATAATACAAACTACATAAAGCCAGATCATAAAACAAAAAAAGATCTAGTTAAATAAGGTTCCAATTATGAATCTTCAGTTTGTACGCCTAAACGTACTTTAGTTAGAAATATGTATAATATACCTAATGGTGTCTAATATGGCATTAAGGCTCTAATGTTTAAATATTTTATTTTTCATGTATAAACTAAGTTTCTGCAGTAAGTTTAGAACCTAATGAAAAAAAAAATTTCTCTTAGAGTCGTCCTCTAAGGAATAACTTGTGGGTTAATTACGATGTGAATCAGTGATGATTTTATCAGCTATGGATATATATTTCTTATTTATTTCATTAGCTTCCATGATGGTTATTACTTAGTAGGTCATTTTCCATTATGTATCAATGTATTTTAGTTTTAGTTTTAGTTTTAGGAGTTAAATATTTGTTATAACAATTGCAACATGTTTCATGAAAGTTACTGGAGAGTATCATCAGATTCTGGATCAGTTAAAGGTAAAAGGTGTCGGAGTGTCTGAAAATCGCTATCACCGTAGTCTTTGGATAAAATAGTGAGCAAAGTATCACTCTGACTGGCTAAGACAAACAAATTTTCATTTTTTAGGCTACTTAGCTTAGACCCTCTGACTATTTAACTCTTTAACTTTCTGATACTCTGGCCATCTCACTCTCTGACTTACTTCAGTCATATTCGTCTTTACTCATTTCTAGTTCTTAAACTTAACAACAATTTCATCAAATCTGTCATTCTTTTCCTGCCAATCACTCAAAAACTCATGTTCAGGATCATGACTCTTTAACTCGTCAATCAATTCGTTGACATTCTTTCCACCGTTGATCATATAGTCATAAGTTACCAGGTTAGCAATGAAATCACCGTTTGGTTTTTCTTCCAACGCTTTGATTTGGGTATACAATTCCTGAGCTTCAGGGATATGTTTCAACTGTAAGGTCAAAACAAACAAAATGTTCAAGATCTTCAACTTGCCTTGGGAGTCGTTGTCGAAATCTGACGATAACAACTCGTCGTAGAAATAGTACGAGTTGTTGATGTTTTCGGTTTCTCCTTTCACAGACAACAACCACGATTCCAAGACTTGGTAGATGATCGAGTCTCGGGTGGAGTCTGGGAACTTGCCAAGACTGGCAAAGATCTTGTTGGCGGCAGTTAAGTTGCCTTGGATCAAATGTAATTGTACAAGAACCAAAAACGGTTCTAATTCGTTATACTTAGCCAACGCGTTGGTGTTATCGATGTATGAGGTCATGAATTTTATGGCCTGGTCGATATCTTTACCGAACTTGACCAAATATATCGTCGTCAATACTGCCTGAAGCTCGAACTCGGCCACGTCTATATCGTCGAAATATGTGGAATCGTCGGTACCAAACGATTTCAAGTCATCCCAGGCGCTTAAGAGTTGGAAAAACGACTCGTTGTCTGGAAATTTGCTTCTGCCGCTTACAATCAACTCTGACGCATCCTCGCCGAGGGCGATGGAGGAGCGGATTTGATATTCCAACACTTTGAGCTGGTTCTCAGGCGAGAACAGTCCGAGATCGTACGCCCTGACCTTGGCATGTTGGTTGGTGTAGAATTGGTTTCTAATGGTGTAGAGTTCTCCTGAATCGGTGAAAGAATCCATGGTGATTTTGTATTGTTGCCAGAGATTCTGAGATTTGTATGTGAGTACAATTATGTGATTATAAACTTTATAGTAGCGTAATTATGTGATCAATTGGCTATGAACTTGACTGCTTGTTAGGTGTTGGGCTGTCTGGTTCAGTTATCTTAACTATGGTGGACGTTTTTTAAACATTTGTTGATTTGAGATTTACGTGTGAATTGTTTATATGCAGGCCATGTCACGAGGATTTTGCATCTTCTAAGTAGTAGCAGTAGTAGTAGTAGTATTGTTAATTAACTATAGACGGGAGTAATGTGGGGGATAATACGGAAGGTGGAAGATCTATGTACAGGTGAAAGCAAGAACTGATTAATTGAATAAAATCATTATTCTAGCCATGATATATAGAGTATGAAATATCGTAGATAGACTGATTATCCTTGACATAGACTGAAATATCGTTGATATAGCCTTGATATGGTACTTTCCTCATTCAGAAATGTTGAAGACTGACGATGTTTGTAAATTGAATGAAAATAGATCCCAACTTCAACAGATCTATATAATTTTGGATCTAAGTTCCACAATCGAAACAGATTCTGAGATTCAACAGATTCAAGTCAAATATTCACTCATCTAAATCACCACATATCGACTAGAAGGACAATGAATATTGTGACAGATCGCTCAATTAGCTATGACTTAGTCAATATCTCCCCCAAGCTTCGCTTCTGTCAGCTAACATGGACTTCGTCAACATCTCACGCTAGCAACTTCGCTTCGACCAGTTCCTAGGTCAACTGACAGTCATTCTGAACTCTTGTTCATTATACATTCTAAATCTTACAGCAGATTATCATTATCTCAGTCCCTTCCTAACGTTGTCCCAAGCTGATCTTGGTTTCTCCAGCACTTTTTTATCATCATCATCATTAAGTCCATCAATATCAACATCTAAGATCGAGGAGTCATTCACCTCTGGCTTAGTGAATCCATTCTGACTTCTGATTTTATCCCAATGCGATTGTGTGGTGTGATCCAATGTATCGTTTGGATAATAATCGTCTTCGCCATGTTTTTTGGTTTTTTTTGGAGGATGGTACTGGACCTCGTGGAGTTTCGCCTTGGTGACGGTTCGTGGGTCAGGGATTATAAAACTTGGATCTTGTGATGTTTTCATATAGTAGAGATAGAACATCCCTGACTGGTGGTAGTCCATGGCTTTCCAGGTCTGTAGTTGGTTCTCCTTCGAATAGTTAGCACTGGTTTCATTTATCTTTTGTTGGAATTTATACTTGGCTACTTGCTGATTAACTACGAGCAATGCTGACAACCCCATCATGAATGAAAGAAACGGTTTATAGATCCGTGGCGTGAACGGAGGCATGCCTGGTCTACTTATGACTGGTCGAGGAATCTTCTGAACCTTCGAATAAATAGTGGGCAATAACAGAACACCGATCCCAGACGAATATCCAAGGATTGTTGAGTATAACATTACTGATTTCAAGTCGTTGGCGATTTCGTTACGATCTTCTGGCGTGAGTTTCAGGTCAGCTTCGTAGAAATGTACACTGGCATTGAATTGAGAGGGAGTTAAGCGTTCCAAAAGTGGATTGTCCCCTTGAGACTGTGGAGATGCTTGGATAGTTCCATCTATCGTAGAATTCTTGTCTGGTCCTTCTTGTTCTATCATTTTAAGGAAAAGAGTGTTGCTAAATTAAAATTTCCGCGGCTTCCTATAACTCCGGGGAAAACTACTTAAGAAGTCTCATTGGAGAGAACGGAAAGGAAAATGGAGGTACCTGGACGACTATAAGGGGATTATTCTAAGGGGTGACTCTATAGAGGCAACGTCTACTTCTCTGACTCTCCCTATTTTCTCCCTAATTTCTCCTACTTTTCTGTCTTCTCGCTGACCTCTCCCTGATCTCCCTCTTTTCTTCTACAACAATTACTTCCAACAATTACTCTAATTAAGATTACTAAATATCTAGCACTAACTAAATCAACTTGTTGTCTTGTCTCTTGTCAGCTCTCAATTTGATCAATTGTTCAACAACTTCTTCAACCTTGATCATAGCGTTCTTTCCTTGGTCTTCTGGAATATCTCTATTTCTAACATTTACACTTTCGCTTTGTTCTTCTTCGTCACCAACGATGAAAGTGAAGTTGTATTTGTAAACTTGACCGTTTCTAATCTTCTTTGGCAAGGTGTTACCTGAGACATCAACGTCGGCGTAGAAGAAAAACTCGTCGTTCAATCTCTTTTGAAGCTTTTGGGCATAGTCATAAAACTTAGGTCCAACTGGTACAATCAAAATTTGTCTTGGTGACAACCAGAATGGCCATTTACCCTTGAAATGTTCGGTCAAAATGGCAGTCATTCTTTCAACAGATCCTAAGATAGCTCTGTGGATCATGACTGGTCTGGTATCCTTACCACCCTTTTCGTTGTTTTCGGTCTTGTAGTTCAATTCAAAACGTTCTGGTAATTGGAAATCTAATTGGATGGTGGCACATTGGAACCATCTGTTTAAGGCATCACTGATCTTGATATCGATCTTTGGTCCATAGAAGGCACCGTCGGCTGGGTTCAATTCCCAGTTACCCTTACCCATGAATTGGTTTAATGCGTTTTCCAACTTGTTTTCAGCGGTATTCCAGGTTTCTAATTCACCAACGTATTTTTCTGGACGGGTGGATAATTCCATCTTGAATTCAAAACCAAAGATTCCGTAAATCTTTTGCAAGAAGTCAAACACACCGGCAATTTCGGTTTCAATTTGATCTGGGGTACAGAAAATATGAGCATCGTCTTGTTGGAAACGACGGACTCTGGTCAATCCAGATAATGCACCGGAGAATTCGTTTCTATGAATTACACCGAAATCGGCAACACGCCATGGCAATTCTCTGTATGAACGTTCACGGGCCTTGAACATTAAACAATGGCCAGGACAGTTCATTGGTTTAAGACCAAAGGTTTCCTTTTCCACTTCAAAGGCAAACATGTTTTCTTTATAGTTACCCCAATGACCTGAAGTTTCCCACAATTTGGCGTTGTACATGTTTGGAGTGATAACTTCATCGTATCCTCTAACTCTATATTCCTTTCTTAACATTTCACATAAAGTGTTGTAGATTCTGGTTCCATGAGGTAACCAGAAGGCAGATCCAGGAGACAATTCGTTGAACACGAATAATTCTTGTTCCTTACCGATCTTTCTGTGGTCTCTTTCAGCTGCTTCGGCCAAGAACTTTAAGTGATCAGTCATCAACTTCTTGTCTGGGAAAGAAATACCATAAACTCTTTGTAAAGAGTCGTTGGCGGAGTCACCCAAGAAGTAAGAGGACGAGTTTTTCAAGACTTTGAAGGCCTTAATTTTACCAGAGTGTGGAATATGTGGACCAGTACATAAATCAATTAATGGACCACATCTATACACAGTGGTTGAAGTTCCGTCTGGAATCTTGTCACTAATAAACTTCACCTTGTACTTGTTGTAATGGAACATTTTCAACAAGTTTTCCTTGGAAACTTCTAATCTTTCAAACTTTTGCTTGTCCTTGATGGCCTTGGTGGCTACAGATTCCAAGTTTGAGAAATCACTTTGAGAAACTGCAGTTTCACCAGCGTTGATGGACATATCGTAGAAGAAACCATCGTCAGTTGGTGGACCATGAGATAAGTGACATCCGTAATGACATTCACAAGCTTCACCCAAAATATGGGCAGACGAATGCCAGAAAACGGCCTTACCTTCTGGATGCTCGAAATCATAAAATACCAACTTAACGTCAGATTCTAAAGGTCTGGCTAAATCCCACAAGTGACCATCAACCTTGGAGGTACATTGTCTTTCAGCAAATGATTTTCCAATTTGAATAGCAATATCCAATGGCGAGGTTTCGTATGCGATACCTTCTCTGACAGATCCGTCAGGTAAGGTAACTTTGATAGGAACACGTTCCTTCTTGGTGAATTCTTCGTCTTCCTTGGCTTTCAATTCTTCAAACAACTTGATACGTTCTTCAAGGAATGCTGGTTGAGGATCTAAATACAAAGATGATTTGGAGGCTGCAGCAGCGTTCTTTTCTTTTCTGGATTTCTTAGGGGCGGCAGCTGGGGCTGGAGAAGGGGCGGCAGCAGCAGCTCCTTCCGCAACACTCAACTTCTCTACCTTATCGTTAATGGAGTCTACAGAAGCCATGATAACCCGTAGTTACTTTACTGATATGTGTTTTCTAAAAAATTTCCATCGCTGTGTGTCATAGTCGTTTTTTGGAATGGTGCACGACTTTGGTTAGTGATGGGAATTACGCGCACTCTTATAAGTTACACCAAATACAAGACGCGAGACGAGTTCCTTCCCCTACTGATTATGGAGGATCACCATTCACACAATGAGTATATCTCATGAAATTAATCAACTAAAAGAATTGTTTGCACAAAATACTTCCCTAATAGATCAGAAGCTCGTGAGTTTAGATTCGATCGCTCATCGTGTTGATCTGTGGAAGGGCCGTGATGGCTATAAGAACGAATCATTTGACTTGATTCGATATCAGCTCAATGATTTGTTGGGGAAGTTGGAGAGCAGGTTTGAAGATTTGCAGAGTAAACGAAACTCACATAAAGCAGACAATTTGGCCGATATTGATGACTCCAGAAATGAAGAGACCAAGTTTAACAACAGAAATTATCCCAGAAATGAAGAGATTGGTACAAAATATACAAACAAAAAGTATCCGAGCGAAGATGGAGGTAGTAGGTTAAGTACTAGGAAGACTTCTGTTGGGAATTCGTCTGGATTCGACGAAATGCAGAGCCGGAATCTAGTTAGAAAGTTCTCTGGACGCAGTACCATGGATAGAATTGAGGGATATACGTCTTCTGATAAACCGCATGGGGGCAATTATATTGGTGATAAGTTTGAGAGATCTAGCCAAGCTCGTGAGAACTATGTTGGTGAAGAATTCGATAGAAATTCCCGGCATTACAACGGTTTGTCTGGAATTGAAGAACTGGTTGAAGATCTGTTTGAAGGTCTGTTTGAACGGGAAAGAAACAAGACCTTAGATGATGCATATGACTCTCTCACATCGATTCAAGGTTCGGGAAACGTTGGCTCGCCAAATGATGCTATTGTACAGTTACAGGTCTACTTCAACTCCATAACAAATATCATTAAGCCTGAGTTAAAAGAAGACTTCGGAAGCCTATTGAAATCCACAGGAAATTTGACTGAATGTGTCCCATATAATGATAGAAATGTTCGAGGATTGAATGAGTTGGTGCAACTGGTCGAGAATATGATTGGTGCCTTCACAGAATAAGTATTTCAATATCCTAAAAGGAAAACATCATAATTATAATCTCATCAGGGAAGTCTTTAGTCACTATAGACTTTTGTCATAGCATACTCTCATCGGGATAAGATTTAGATCACTGCGTTCTATTATCACTACAGACTTTCATCGGGATAAGATTTTAATCACTACAGACTTTCGTCACTACGGTATCTGAACACTAGAATGAACTAATACTCACATATATATATAGAAAATCAACCCACTAATGCATTGTTTCTACATATTTAACGACTACTGTACTTTCGCGATATTCCTCGTAGTTTTGATCTAAAATTTATTAATATATACACAGAAGTGAAGATGAAAGGGTTCCATTTAATTGGTATGGCTGGCTTAGTGTAGACTTCAATTAGTATTGATTAGTTTCTTGTAAGATTCTCACTATCCAGAAGAACTAGTCAGTAACGATAGACTTCTTCTAGCTCATAAGATGACGTTTGAGCTTCTTGCACTCTTTACAAGAAATTATTGAGCTCTTACTAGAATTTCTCTTCACAAAATTATAGCCTCGAATAACCAGCTGTTGATCCCAGATGGTTGGTCTAAAAGGTTTTAGGGGCCAACGACACAATCTTGTTAAATTCCAACTCTCTCAACTCCTTAGCAACTACAGATGAAACTCTCGTCCCCAAAGGATCACCACTCTTGTTCACCAAAACACAGGCGTTGTCGTCGAATCTAATTACTGAACCATCTGCTCTTCTGAAGGGAGCCTTTGTCCTTACAACTATAGCACGACAAATATCTCTTCTCTTTACTTTATTATTAGCTGCTTGGCCAATAACATCGGCTTGAACTGGTCTGGCTTGTTTGACTACCACGGTGATTTCATCCCCTACTCTAGCGAAATTTCTAGGTCCATGACGTAATACCTTGATACACTCGACGATCTGTGCTCCGGAGTTATCTATGACGTTTAATAAGGTTTTCAAGTAAATCATTTCGTTACAGTTCTATAGTTCTGTTGGTGGAGAGTAAATTTTTCACTTTCGTATGCGAAAAATGGAGTATATGCAGGATATTGTGACTCTAGAGTACCAACCCGTAGCTAATGCTGTGGTCCAGTGTACCAGCTGTATGGCGAAATTAATATTGTATAGAGGGAGAGAAAGTTGTGGAGGATCGGATGACTAGTCTAGTTAGGATTGGCAAATTATGACCGTTCGTTCAATATAGAGACGCTCTGAATTTCAGTCATTCTGAAATAGTTAATGATATGAAAAATGAAATAAAGAATGAAAACTCAATTCTATTGCCCTTAGAAGTTTCCTATTCCATGAAAACTTTCTAGTCCTTTTAAACAATACTAAATGAGCCAGGTTATCTCACGACTGGTCGTAGGTTATAGAAACATTTCGCGACATCAAGAAACAAATCAAAAATGCGACACCCGCCAAATAAATTGAATTTTGGCTGCCACTCACAACTAGACAAGACTGTACTCGGTATATGTACACTGGAGCTGCAAGAATTCTATATAAATCAGTCTGGAAACATTCTTCTACCCTCGGTATCTTTGGAGGGTCAACTCTTCCGTTCTCTAACTCAGTATGGAGACGTTCTATCACTACCACTAACTGGCACGAGTCTGAGATTATCACTGATCGAAAATCCAAATTCCAAGCCAGACACGTGGAATTACATAGCGCAGACGATATTCCTGGTATATTAGAGCATTTCTTGAGTTCTCACAAGAGTATTGCAAAAAATGCCAGTCATCCTCATATGATAGCCTGGCGCATAGGCGAGCCAACCACTAAGGAATCCATATCTGTTCCAAGTACTAAGGAAAAGAAATCAAAAAAGCACAAACCTTCAGGGGTACCATCACCACCATTAACATATACAAATATCCAAATTGGGTCTCGAGATAATGGAGAGAGTGGCGCAGGAAGTTGTTTGTTACAAGTTTTGGAGACTAATAACTTTATGAATGTTCTTGTAATTGTCACACGATGGTACGGAGGAAACCCCATTGGAGGTCTGAGGTTTAGACATATAAATCGGGTTGCGATAAATAGCTTAAAGATGCGAAATGAATAATGTCACTACGAGGTACTTCTAGGACTCCATACCAGGTCTCTAGATTGAAAATATCTAATATTACTAGTACCTCGATATCAATAATTGATTCTCGAGACATTACATTTTTGTACATGTACTATGAAACTTGAGGTTAAACATAGCAATGTTTCTAGTTATAATTGTTCTCACTACGGAGTTGCTTGGATTTACCTAATCCTTGCTTCTTTTTACTGAGTTATTGTGAAAAATTCATCTAATTCTTGCTACCTCTAATTTTATTGTTATTTGATCTACTCTCAGTTATTTTTCTATTCATTATACTTCACTAAGTCCACTAGCGTGTCATTAGCGCGTCACTTCATGATCTCTCTACAAGATCTCTCAACATTCACTTTTTCATATTGGGTCGTGTCCTCTTCAAATCACTTCCCAGATGGGGTCCAAACACTCAATCTAGAAGCACCAGAGTTAACAGTACCAACCTAGAGTCACATACAAGAACTTATTCCCCTAAGGTACATTATTCCCATCAGTCTCACTACTACCTAACACTAATTTCGTGAGGTCGCATCGGCTATAAATCGGCTCCAATTTCTCTATTTTTTTCACCATCGTTCCACCACCATGAAGTGTTTCGGAGCTATAGCTCTTGACATATTCTTCCTTGTGCTTCTTATATCAGGACTTCAAGAGTCCATAGCCCTTCCTCTTCCTCCACATCTTATCAAAGGAGGCAATTGGCAATTTTTGACCCATATCAGTCTACTCCTCACCATAATCTATGTGGGTTTGAACCTATTCAGCATCAACCGTAAATTGTTGAAAAATTTCCACCATTTGTGTGCCAACTTAGAATTCTTAGTCACTGTGGCTTACTGGGGCATGAAGTTCTTATATCCTCAGATGTTGAATGGAGACTCGTTCGCAGTCAGTCTTGGGTTGGATTTAAAGATCCATTTATTTCCATATATCTACATGTTGCTTGATGGCAAGGGTCATATTTCGCTTAAGCGGTCGGCGATGTTCTCTGCAGTGGCTATCTCGTTATACTGGGGATACGTGGAATATCTTTACTGGTGTAATTCTGGCGATGGGGTAAGTAGGTTTTCTTATCCATTTATGGGGAATGGCCTGAGACCACAGTGGATGTTTGGATTTTTTGCCGTCAGTACGGTGAACTGGATAGTAGAACAGGTATTTCACTAGTCTCCATTAGTTCGAGGTTTTTAGCTTTGGAGGTTTTGACTGATTTTCACAAATTTTCACTAATTTCACTAATTTTCACTAGTTTTTGAATCTTTGACTCAGTGTTATTTCTAAGACACATATATAACCAGAGCTGACTATGGCTCAGGTTATTGTTTATTTATTTATTTGCTTCTACAACTACATTGAAAATACAGGGCTAGACAATCTTGAGCATCTACGCTAGAGCATCTGAATGTGATCAAGAAAATGTATATTTATACTCTGTCCGAGTCTGCTGGCGTATTCTCACTCTATATCGAAGAAAGGGGAATTTTATGACCATTTTTTTAATAAATCAAAACGTACTCTCCATCAAATCCATGGTATGCTTATTCTATCTGGAGATTAGTAGAAGATTGTGATGTGTAACAAAATTAGATCGCATATCAAGCAGTCTCCAGGGTTAAATCATGGTGCACCAGACGCTTTATACAGAGACATTCACCTCGCTTCACGTCACTTCTCGTCACAAACTCTCTCAACTCACTTTTGGAATCAATTTCCCACAGAGTCTAAATATGAATTATCCACTTCTTATTCGCTTATCTTTTAAGTTATATCATTTTTTTATCTATTTGTTCATCCACATTGATTGTCTCTTTCACAATCCATTCGTAAACCCTTTTCATGAATATGAACTGGCAAAATGCCACTGTTCCCACGACTGCAAAAACCAACGCTCTCTTTTCTTCGGAACCTACGTCTAAAAATGCATACGGATACTGAGCTCCTGATTCGATATCCACTAACTTCTTCAACAAGGCCCAGTAGCCGGTAGTAAGAAATATCACCAACATCAAAGCCGTTTCATTTCTAATGGTCCATTTTGGCATAAACACCAAATAGTCTATTAATAACGATACCACCGGCATAAGATGGATACATAAATCAGTACTTAAGGCTAATTTAAACTTTGACGGATCCTTTAACAACAAATGGAGAAAGAAGAGACGTAAGGGCCAATAAACCCCCGCAACAATAGTCTCGAGAGCCAACCCGATAGGATGGATGGTATTCTTCAAATGAAATAAATAATTAGATTTAAGTAGATGGGCAAAGAATCCAACCACAAACACTACCAAGGAGTAGACGAGAGATAGATTAGTGAGGAACTGCCAGTGGCCACCTTTGGCAAGGTGGGCAGGTAATTCCGTTTTCATGATGTTACTATACATTCCATAACAGCCAATGATTATAGAGCACGCATTGATTATCAAGATGGTTTTGTTACCTACGACTCGTCTAGACATGTTGAAGAGTTGATAGTTAGGGGTAGAAAGAGTGGGGAGATGAAATTTACAACCGTTGCTGCGACAGATGTAGAAGACAGATCGCGACATATTATGCGACACCATATAAGTCTATCAAACACGACATTATCAGACACATATAATGCGACATAAATCGTATCTAGAGACGGTTCCACGATCCCATGATGTATCGTATTATACATCCCACTATATTCCAGTACATCCTATGCCAAAATTAGACTACTGAATCTTACATATCAAAGTTCGGTACGACCGTAACTCGTCTTGTTTAATTAGAGGCTCTACTCGCTCCATAGTCACTAACTTTAGTGAAGATTTAAGATTTGAAAGACATTTGGTGAGGAACTTTACGGAGTACTTGAGGAACATCTAGAGACGAACTTTAAAGAAGATCTCGAAGAATAGCTAGAGACGTTCTAGTGAGGTTTAGTGAGGTTTAGTGAGGTTTAGTGAGGTTTAGTGAGGTTTAGTGAGGTTTAGTGAGGTTCTAGTGAGCATCCTTGCCAGTACATAAATTCCAGATTTATCTTTTAAATCTTTTATTATTTTATTTGATGGACTCTTCAATATTTCTAGTACTTACTTAATCAGTCACTATTTAATCTTCCTATACTTAACTTCTTCCGTATCCCTGGTTATAACCACCACCATAATTGTTCTGGTTATGCTTGTTATTTTTGTGGTCTTTGAACATGTCCTCGGCCTTGTTGGCTGCAATAGCTCCCACAATGGCTCCACCAATAGCACCAAGGGTTCCGTGGTTTTTGAAGAGTTTGTTACCACCGAATGCACCAGCAGCTCCGCCACCTACAGTAGCCAAAAAACCTCTCTCACCATCTTGACCGACCTGCTGACCCTGAGATTCCTGTCCATACTGTTCTTGTCCCTGAGGTCTTTGTCCATACTGTTCTTGTCCTGCATATTGCCCTTGCCCTCCGTATTGTCCTTGCTGACCTCTGGTATTATATTGGCCTTGTTCTCCTGAGGAGTAGAATTCGTTAGCAGACATATTAGTTGTGTGTAATTACTAGTGGAGAATCAACTCTACCAGGACTCCAGGAGTATTTATATAACTTTCCTGCACAATGGTCTTCTAGATCAGGTTAGTGGCTTTGCCAAAAATGACCGATGCTTAGCCGCTTTCCAAATAGAGTGAGGAACAGGAGCATTTCATAGGGTAAATTTCATGGAGCATAAATTCTGACCTCACAACGCTGGGCTATGCAAGTATAATTAGTGAGGCGCTGCAAAGTATAATTAGAAATCGATGCAAAGTATAATTAGAAGGCGATGCAAATGCGAACAAGAAGAACTTGTAGAGATCGTAATTAAGAAGAGTTTAAGAACTCCCTACTACAAACTTTAGACTACGGTATCTTACATATCAAAGCTTGGTACGAGGATAACTTTGTCTTGTAAATTATTGGCTCTACTAGAGACGAATGGCTGCGAAAAGAACCAGACAGAATATTCCACTCACCGTGAATAGTTGTAACGTCTAAATTGATAAGGGAATCTTCTGCGTATAATCAAGTTAGTTATTTTCAAGTTAAATCTCATCTAAATCTCATCTAAATCTCATCTAAATCTCATCTAAATCTCATCTAAATCTCATCTAAATCTCATCTAAATCTCATCAAAGCCTTATCAAAATCTGATCACTTTAATACTCTTCTTCTGATACTTCTTCTTCTAGTTGAACATGCATTGAATCTATATAATTGTAGGAAAATCTCTAAAGAATCGAATCTTAGTAGTTTCTTATAAGAACTCTCATTGGTGTGTTAAGTCCTTATTCGTTCTTGGATAATAAATCTATCAGAAGTTTTCTCACAGATAATCAGATTATAAATTTACCATGAGATAAGATTTCCTAAAAGAATTCTAATCTCACTATTTAATCTGAATGTAATGGGTCTTCCTAAATTGGGTTTTCGCCTAATACGAATCATCATCTATGGTGAAAGAACTTTGCAAACCCTCTTGATTTCGAAGTTGATCTGGATCTTGATCTCGAACTTGAGTTTGATCTCAGGTCTTTTTCATCATCATCGGCCCCGTCATGTTTAGAATGGTCTCCTCTACCTCTATCTTCATGAAGAGACAATAAATTTGTATGAGAACCATTTCTAGACGTAGAAGGACTTAAAAGTCTTGAAGAAGATGGACTTAAAACTCTTGAAGATGTTGGAGTTAAAACTCTTGAAGATGTTGGACTGAGCATATTTAACTTACTTCTCTTTGTTTTGTCCTTGGTCAGCAAATTATCGTAATTGATATTCTTCATCCAGTCCTCAAAGAATGTTTCGGTGGTTATTGGATTTTCCAAATGTTCAACATACCTATATGTTGGATTCACCACAATAACTGGAACCAAGGCACATTCTAAAAAGTGTTTCGAGAGCGATGATTTGGACAAAAACGATTTGAGCTCCTTTTTGTCATGGTTATGTGTACCAATAATCATCATTGCAGGTTTGTATTCTTCAATAGCTTTCTTTAAAAGCTTTTGTGGCTTACCGATTACAACTTCAAACACCAAAGAAACCTTCTTTACATGTTTGTTTAACTGCTCGATCCTTGAGAGAAGTTCGTTCAACTTCACTTTGTCGATGACGTCATATTTCTTCTCGTCCAAGGCCTGCAAGACAATGATTGTATCTCCATGGATAACCATTTCATCAAATAACCACTCAATAGCTTTAAACGATTCTTGGTCGTCGTTAAATCCTGCTAAGAATGTCTTATTGTTTCTTCTAAACTTAAACTGTGGATGCTTAACCTTATAAGTAATGGACATTCTATGATCATCAGACGAAGCATCGAAGGATATACCTTTTTGAAATGACGACGTGCTTGATGATTGCAATCGGGATAAAGATGGTCTTAATGGTTTATCAAACGAATTCGCTTTTGCCAAAGCTGGTCTAATTGGAGCAAGATTCGTAGAAGATGACGACCTTAAGGGAACCGAAGACATTGGTATGGAGAGATGTGAAGTAGTAGATGGATGATGAGACCCCACAGCTCCAGGAATATTACTTGGAGATGCACTTCTAGCCGGAGAAATATGAGAAGCTCTCATAGACGCAATGTTGGACGAGCTTCTTCCTCCCTTAGTGTTTCTGTGGTTCGATAATGTCGAATTTATGCTGTTCAATGACAACGAATTCATGATCATATTTGAATGGTCCAATTCTCCTCCTGAAGGCGTGACACTTCCTGATAAGATTGGAGATGTTACTGCAGATTCAGAATCATAATCATCATAATAAAGTCTACCTAAAAGATCCGACGAGTTGTTTTCTTGTCTGTACAAATCAACAGTTTCGTTACTTGTATGGTAAAGCAAAGCGTTCAAACGAGTGTTGTGTTCGGTTTCAGTTTCGGGTTTCTCTGGTTGCTCTATCTTTTCCTCTGGTTTGGTTTCAGTTGCATCTGTATTCTCCAAGTCAGTTTTGTCACTATTTTCACCCTTTTCCGACTTACCACTTTCCTTCTCCGACTTATCAGTCTCCTTCTCAGGCTTATCAGTTTCCTTCTTCTTTCTTAAGGATTTGCTTGGAGATGCTGGATTATGAGACCCGTTACTGCCCTTAGATGATCCTCCTAAGAACCCCATCGTGATTCAGCCGTACTATTGTGTCTGGAGATTTCCAAACTGTTGGTTCAAGAAATGGTTGGTTCTCTTGAATTTCTATGAACCCATGTAGATATCTACGATGTGTTATGTATTCAGGAATTTTAGCCCACTGTTGTAGTTGTCTTGATATCTTGTGTCTGGATGTCTAGAAATCACGTTCGTAGTGGTGATGGTTTGAAAAGGTCGTGTGTTCACCGATGTTGAAATAGGGGACCAAGAATGGAACGAATAATCGGGCCGATTCACGGGCCATCCTGTAGAGGTCTAGTCGTATGGTAGACAGAATGTCATGCCTATTCAGTTGACACGGAACCTTAATTAAAGGGTTGGATATTTTTCTATGTACAGTGTCTATGAAATATATAGGGAGAGATCAGATTCGTAGATGATCTAGATAGATTAGACGTTGAGTATGGGTAGATTAGAGGTATAGAATGACTAGAACATGATGAGAACATTACCAGGTCATAATGAGAACATAATTAGAACTTGATTTGAACTTGATTAGTATATTAGATCCTGATTAATCAAATAGTTCAATAGATCAGAGCTGGATCAGAACTATATCAGAACTAGAAGTCATAAAATATACCATTGGCTTTTTCAGTCTCGCTGTGATCTTTCCCAGGTATTATGTGATAATTGATGATCTGTTTCCTATGAAACTCAAGACAATAACAGAAATGAGATAAGACATAGAACTAAGATGATTTCAAAAGAAACAACAGATAGTGGAACAGGCTATGGAACAAGCTACTACTGTAGATTATAGTAACGGTGTTTGCGGAAAACAACGGATATTTCACCAAATAAGCGAAATCTCAATACTGTCATCCATTTATCTTGAGTATCAAATACCTCTTGACTAAAATTGACTCTTTAGAATAATTAGCTAAGGAACTCTCAGTCCGTAATTAAGCTATAATCATTATTAATTGTTTGAATTAGGGATCTCTTCAAGATATCTTCCATTATTCACTCCCGAGTTCTTTTCAACAATCCCCCATAATCTATCAACTCTTAATCCACCAATATTATCTACAATGAAGAACTTTCTGCCCTCTTTATCCTCCCACGAAGTATAAGGAGTGTACCACTTCAATTCTTTCAGAAGAACAAGATCGTTATCGACCTTTAAAAGTTGATTAAACGTTCTGGAACCTGTGGGATTCAATTTTTCCATAATCAATTGTTCGTCACTAGTCAAGTTTTCCAAAGTTTGTGGTTTTTCTTTGTCATATAATCTAAAGATTCTAGTCACATAATCTTTGGTCTTGTACTGAATAAATAATGCTGGAGTTGACGTCGTCAACAACAATAAGGCGGCATAAATATCGTCAAATTGACTTGACTCGTAGAATAACTTTGCTCCGTAAATTCCGAGCACGGCAAAACTTAATGAAATTCTCTTCAACATCGCCACATATTTGGCTCCTGGTGCTTCATATAATGATTGGTACGACAATCTGTAGTTGTCTGGTAAGGGAGACGATCTGAAAGATCCTGTCTTGCGGACATATACTATATCGTTGTACAAGGTTGGTGACCAAGGATTATTATCAGTGACGATTTCTTCTGATTCTATGGTGGAGTCTGAAGTACGGAAGTTACCTTTGTGTTGAAGTAATGAAAGGGTTGAAGACGCGAATTGGCGTTTCGATGAGGTTAAGATATTTCTAGAGATATTCAACGTTGATTCCCTTTTTGTTAAGATTTCACTTCTCGTTATTATATTCCTTATTATGTTCCTCTGCAACATCTTATTTATATGCGTTGTTGGTGTCTTGTTGAGTTACTGTAGAGTTGGAGAAGCTCAACAGCCACAAAATTTATTTTCGATCTCATTCAAATTGAAGGTCGGTACCGCAATAATAAGTCTAGGAATGAGATCGATGATGCACCAAATGGCTCTCATCTAGGCGATACTACGTTTTGTTGATAGTACTACTTCAGTCGGAAGTGGATAAACTACAGTTTATATGATATTGAGTAAAGCTACGCTCCATAAGTTCTGTATGTGATTTGCTAATCATTAGTGAATGAAACTCTACATCGATTCATAGTGAAATTAAGTCTTGTTAATGAAGAATTGAGTATTACTGAAGTGTATGGTAACGTGACAAGTCTAATATAAGTTCTTACAATGAGTATAGCAATCATATGTAGTTCTGTATTCTGTAGTAACAATAACTCTATATGTTCTGTACTCTGATATTTCCAATAAATCTCCACTAATAGTAAATACCGAGCACAGAGAAGAATTCAAAAGGTTACTAACATTCACTAATATTTAGTAATATTTATTACGATTTATTATTCAAAACCCATCCTTCTAATTCACAAATACTTCGCTACACCCAATATTTGCTCTGGTACTCGCTCTCAAATCTCATATTGTTCAACAGGCAGACCCGATATCTTCTTGAATTTAGCTCTATACTGATAAATTTACGTGATCTTTGGTGTTATTTTGATGCAATGGCTCTATTATGTATTTAATAAACTTTACTATGATGTTATTAAGAATTTCGCAACTTTTTGGGTGCAAAATTGAATTTATCAACTACTAACCGTTTTCTAACAACTGGTATTGAAAGATGTGCATTAGTGATAAATAAATCGATAACATAGAAAGAGCACTTGAAGAGTATGTTCAGGATCTTCTACCGACTATATCTTCTGATATTGGTGAAGGGTAGTGATAATTCACCATTACAAACGACATCGATTCTGTAAGGGACGATACAAACTAGTAAGTACTACACCACAATTCATACAAATAGTTCATATTCAATCTTAAGTTTGGATTTTGTAATGATGGATATTTGGCTTACCTATACACCGACTACTAGTGCACTCACCTATAATCAAATTTGACTCATATCTACACCATCTTAGAGGACACTAATGATTGTTATTATACACCAAAGCACATGACACCCATAGTACTGGACTATGAAATACCTTTTGTAATTCAAGATCATGTGGTTCAAGAAATTGATCAATATGTGGGATACTTCACCTGTCATATCATAATGGAGATAAGTCCGTCTTTGTTTACCGAAGGTTAAGCTTGTTTTGTAATTGATGGAGCGTATAAACAGCACAATTATGTATATACCAGCTCATTACAGGAATGTCTCTAGCCCCTCCTTGTTCCAACCATAAGCTAAGAAACTCCAGGATAGCTTCATAGGCTATTTGCGAGCAATCTACTCGATCTTCTTCTGACTCTCGGAGGTTACTACAATTCTCAAGACTCATTAATTATTGCTCCATCCGATATATAAGTATATAGCTAAAGCATAGATATATATTTTTATATATATCCACTCTCTTGGGACGGTTTTTAGACCTCATATATTCTATATAGTTGTATATCATCAACCTCAAGAATCTGAACGATACTCTTATCACCCTATCGTCAGCTTATAAAAATAGTAGTTCGACAAAACAATTCTTTATTATAACTTATCTCAAAGCCTACGATTATTCTACTCCTCTTATCATCTCGGATCCCACACTATCAGTCTGCAATAGATTTGCTTCAGCCATACTAAAAACACAAATGCGACCTGCATATAGTCGCTCATCAATTTCTTTAAAAAAATCGACGCCATCCAGCCACTTACTCCTCTCTTGTACTACCCAACACCATTACAATGGATTCCGATACTACATCACGTTTTGTTCCCGAATATCGTCGTACGAACTTCAAAAACAAAGGTCGTTTCCAAAGTGATGAATTAAGAAGAAGACGTGAAAACCATCAAGTTGATTTGAGAAAACAAAAACGTGAAGAAGTCCTTGCAAAGAGAAGAAACTTCCACGAAGGAAATGATTCAGAAGACGAAGAGGAATTCCCAATTTCCAATGATGAAAATCAATTTTACACCAAGTTACAGCAAGACTTGCCTAAGATGATTGAGATGATTCAGTCCAACGATTTCGACACCAAGTTGGCAGCAACAGTCAAGTTCCGTCAAATTTTATCAAGAGAACACAATCCACCGATTGATTTGGTTATCCAATCAGGGGTTATTTCAATTTTGGTTGAGTTTATGAAGGATACCAATTCGGATATGTTACAGTTGGAAGCTGCCTGGGCCTTGACCAACATTGCTTCTGGTAACTCCGATCAAACAAGAGTAGTGGTGGAAGCCGAAGCTGTGCCATTGTTTGTCCAATTATTATATTCGCAATCTTTGGAAGTTAAGGAGCAAGCTATTTGGGCACTTGGTAATGTCGCAGGGGACTCGTCAGAGTACAGAGATTATGTTTTAGAATGTAATGCTATGGAACCTGTGTTGTCGTTATTTAACAGCACTAAAATGTCACTCATTAGAACCGCTACTTGGACCTTATCTAACTTGTGTAGAGGTAAGAATCCTCAACCAAACTGGAACATTGTTCAACAGGCCATTCCAACCCTTGGAAAGTTGATTTTTTCAGTTGATCCAGAAACTTTGGTTGACGCATGTTGGGCAGTTTCTTATTTATCCGACGGTGAAACCGAAGCTATTCAGGCCGTTGTTGATGCAAGAATCCCTCATCGTCTTGTTGAATTATTGGGCCATGAATCGACTTTGGTTCAAACTCCTGCTTTAAGAGCAATTGGTAATATTGTTACCGGTGACGATTTCCAAACCCAGCTTGTTCTTAACGCTGGTGTTTTACCAGCTTTGGCTCCTCTTTTGAACTCTCCAAAAGAAACTATCCGTAAAGAAACTTGTTGGACCATTTCAAATATCACTGCTGGTAATGTTGAACAAATCCAAGCAGTTATTGATGCAAACTTGATTCCTCCTGTTATAAGATTGATTATCTGTGGTGAATACAAAACCAAGAAAGAAGCTTGTTGGGCGATTTCAAATGCATCTTCTGGAGGTTTGAAGAAACCAGAAATCATTAGATACTTGGTCAACCAAGGCTGTATCAAACCTTTGTGTGATTTGTTAGCTGTTGCCGACTCTAGAATCATCGAGGTCACTTTGGATTCCTTGGAAAATATCTTAACTATTGGTGAGATGGATAAAGAAGCAAACAACTCTAGCGTAAACCAATACGCTTTGTTCATTGAAGAGGCTCAAGGTATGGAGAAGATTTTCGAATGTCAAAGTAACCAAAACGAAAAGGTTTATCAAAAGGCTTACAACATTATTGAGAAGTACTACTCGGAAGAAGACGATCAAATTGATGACGAAGGTGTTGTTCCTCAAGCTTATGGGGATGCTTTTGGATTTGGTGTGAATCCAAACCAACAACAACAAAACTTTCAGTTTTAACCAGAAGGTTCCATTTGGGATATTTCCATCCCATGATTATGTTACCTGTGTGATATGTTATTGAAGTTCATAATATTATCATTTGAGCTTCATTTTATAATGAAATACTAGAATTGCTCATCCGAAGATCATAGAAGATCAATGGAATGAACAAAGTTGGTGTTAGTTTCTAAGACTGCTGGAAAAGAATTGAGTTATGTTGATCATTTGTCTTCTGTTCAGTACTGATACAAAAGATAAGTAATATTACTTATTATAACTCATCAACTCAGCAACATCTAGAATCGTTCACCAACCCACATTTCTCTAACATCACGTTTGTGCATTCAGTGCTACAGCATATCATTTGCACTCACACGCAATTATGAATCATTCTCCAACAGACCATCATAATTATGGGTAACAACCTCCTGAGTCATTCTCATAGTAGAACACATCTCTAATTTCATATCGTACACCTCTCATCTTTAATTTCATACATCTCTCATCTCTCATTAGTCTCAAGATTCTCTAGGTCATAATGGACTTTTTTCTTATTATGATTGTTGATGGTAACATCTTTGATTGTTCTTCATATTCTGCATCTCTAATATATATTTCTCTATTAAAATAAAGTCGTAGCAAATAAGCGTAGGTTGAGAGTTAGTCTACGGATAGCTCTCAACATCAACTCAAGATGATCTAAAGTGATATTTTTCAGAAAAAAATACTTCTATATTAGGTGTGGGCATTATCTTGGAGAAATATGTGATCTCTCCAAGTTTAATCTACCATCGCAAGTCTAGTTTATATGAATTACCTTGAATTTGGTAACATATTTTGTCTGAAAAGTTTAACACAAAATCAGACAAAATTAGGTTGTTATGTCAAATTAGGTATACATAATCAGACAAAACCAACATGTTTGCGACATTCAGCTACAGTCTAACATCTAGGTTTAAAAACTGGTACCATCAACAGTCTTAGTGTTGTCCAATCATATTCCGTTCCTAGGCGATTGAGATATCCCTCACTTTACATAATCTCGCATATAAATGTCCCCATTTGATGAATAAAATAGAAGATAATGAACAGAATGTAAAGGAATAATTTTGATCCATGCCGCAACTCAAGATACTCCGATGCTACCGCCAATTAGCCGGAGAGAAGTTATGTATGTCCGGTGGAACCGGTAGAGGGTGAATATCGATCAGACATCGTTATGTAGAAGAGACAAGCACTGAGGGAATTTGAACGTTAACTAAAACCCGTCTACTCATCATATCTAGAGATATGAACATATGACCTGGCCATCTACAAACCGGCCAGTACTTTAGCTGATAGATATAGATACGAGCACTCTGAATACTGATTTATTCTCCAGACCTCGTCTCGCTTACCTGTCTCACCAGCTTCTTCCAACTCTGTCTCACCCAGCTATTAATTTGCATATCGGCCATAACGGAGAAGTTTCAAAATACCTCGAGCCGGAAGTGGACTACTTTTGGACAAATTCAGCAATGTTTATATGTCTATGTGCAGGATCGACATTCATTTTTCTATTAGATAGAAGAGTATTCTTATCATAGTCAAAGGGCCCACTCAGATACACAGATATATACATACTAGGGTTTGTAGAGCGAATGTAGTCATCAGCGGCGAAGAACCCAGAATTCCATATCATGAAAATTGAGTTAATGGAATGGTGCTAGCTTCGCTGACTATTATATACAGGACAATACTATACGAGATGGAGACCGTTTTCAGAGTGAACTTTCACCGTAAGGAGATGGGAGTTTCAGGGGACCATAAACAACATCAGTAGGAAGATACGGAAAGCCTTTAGAAATGAAAAGTGTGGTCGCTAATGTTGGAGCGTGGGTAAGTTGAGGCTATTTCCCCATTGGTGTGTTTACATTACCAATGTCGCACCCCTCTCTCCCTGTTTATCCGACATTTCTTTTGCAGAAATGTCGTCGGTAATAAAAAATTCACTCAACTGGAAATTAACAATCTCTAAAAGAAAATTTACAACTCTTCTTCTATAGCTTAAACTCAACAAACAAAGATGAAGTTATCTACTGTCGCTCTTAGTTTAGCCGCCATCGCCACTGTTTCATCAGCAGCTAAAACTGAAGAAAGACCGATCGTCACTGTTACTGTCACCGGTACTGCCGCCTCTAATACCCACCGTCAAGGAAGATTCGACAAGACTCAGCGTGCTCCAACAACAACCAACACCGGTACCCATCGTGCTGGTAGATTTGACAAGACCAAGCGTGCTTCAACAACATCTAACACCGGTACCCACCGTGCTGGAAGATTTGATAAGACCCAGCGTGCTCCAACCACAACTAACACTGGTACCCATCGTGCTGGTAGATTTGACAAGACCAAGCGTGCTTCAACAACATCTAACACTGGTACCCACCGTGCTGGTAGATTTGACAAGACCCAGCGTGCTCCAACCACAACTAACACCGGTACCCACCGTCCAGGTAGATTCGACAAAACTAAACCAGCTTTAACTTCCACTGTTTATATCCAACAAAAGCACAACGCCGAGGTTATTTTGCAAAATAGAGCTGTCAACGTCTCTAACGGATCGAACGGCTCCAACGGTTCCGGTTCTACTCACAATGCTGCCATGGTCAGCACCTTCAACTATGGTATTGCTGGTGCCTTGGCCGCCGGTTTAGCTTTACTCTTATAAGCTTTTTTCATTAGTTTACATTTAGTTTCGTTGTCTCGTTAGACGTAATATATACCAAAAATAATTGGGAGGTTTGCTACAGGAGAGTTACTGACATTTTATCTGTTATACGAACTCTATGCTGACAAAATGTACTTTCAGACTATCGTGCTCAATTTGGGATCAGAGAGAGTTATGTAGATTTGGATATAAGAGATTTTTAATGGCCTTCGCGATAGTGCCGTTATCTGCCAGCGCTGATACATCTTTGTGACTAATATTTACTACAAAACTCTATTCACCAGTTGGCCCTTTTGGCCAATAAGATAGCGCTTTTTTAAGTTGTTTATTGCGGTCATGATCTTTTGATTCTTGTTTAGATTTGAACAAAACCATAGAATTCCTCGTCCCGACTAGCCCTGACTTTAAAATTATGGAGGGTTGAATATATGATGACTGTATAGAAATAATTTTTGTTGATAATGCTATTCTTATTAATAGAATGTAGTATGTGATTCTACTGATGCTTCTATCGTTAAACGCATTCATTAACAACGCTCCCTCAAGGTAAGACTCACTAGAACTCTCACCACAGAGATAATCTCGCATATAATTAAGGAAGTTATATGTCAGAATTCTGTATTATGTTATTTATGATTTATCCCACCCAGATACTAACACTCTAAGCATCTTTCTATAGTAATAAAATATCATTGCTGGTCACGTTACCTTTTGCACGTTATTTTCGCAGCCAAAATATATAGCCACGTATAAATATCCCTGGATCATTTTAGCCAGTTCTTCTTATCGATAATAAAATACCAGAGTCAAAAGTATGAACATTATAGAGAATACGTGAGATTTTTAAATGAATGTAGAAAATGATATTAATCTAGTTCTAACCTAGTTCTAACTAACTATTTGTGAGCTGCTTGCATATTATGTAATTGTTTGATTTCACCCATCAATTCCAATCTGAGTTTATCCAAGTCTTCAAGTTTCTTTACCATAGTTAATCTGAGCAGTTTTTGGTCTTCTAAGTCTTCACCGACTTCCTTCAACAGCATTTTTGGGTGTTGCTCCTTTTGAATTATCAGGGAATCAAGCTTTCCCTTCTTAACCATACTAGTGATGATTTCGTAAGCAATCTGAGCACCGTTGGTTGAGGTTATTTCAGCATTATCGAAAGCTGGTGCAACTTCAACAACGTCTCCTCCTACCACTGTCAAATCCTCAATACCTCTCAATACATACAAGAGTTCACGTGGAAGCCATCCACCTGGTTCCTGAGTGCCAGTACCACTGGTGAATCCAGGATCCAACACATCGACATCAACAGATATATATGTAGGCGTATCTTTTGGTACGGTATCCATAATCTTCTTGACCACATAGTCAGCTCCTTTCACCCAAATATCATCAGCATCGATCCGGATAAAGTGTTGCGAGTCGTCATCTTCGTAGTCTTCAAGTCCTGACAATTTGGTTCGTAAACCTGCATGGATATTATGTCTCGTTGTGAGTCCTTCTTGGTGTGCTTTCCATAACATGGATCCGTGGTTGATTTCTGATTGGTCGGAGTGCCAGAAGGAAGGATATTTATCCGGAGCCCAGGTGTCCAAATGTGCATCAAAATGGATGATGTTTATCCGTCCATATATACTATGCAAAGCTCTGATGTGAGGAAGCAATACTGAGTGGTCTCCTCCCAATGCCACGTATCTCGGAGGGAGTTCTTGAGAGGAATTTGCCTTTCTCCTGAGGAGAAGTTCTTCAAAAGCCATTGTCATTTGCTTGAATGCTAAAGTGTTGTCCATTGGTGTGACTGGAATGTCTCCACAGTCCACTATTTTGGCCCAGGATGTATATGGATTGAAGTTTGCTCTTTGATTATATCCTCTCAACGAAGTTTGACGTTGAGATGCTGCTCTGATGGCCCTGGGTCCAAATCTGGCTCCGGGTCTGTATGACGTTGCGGTATCGAAAGGAACTCCGATTAATGCCACATCGTAGGCAGTTTCTGGATCAATTAAACATTTGTGGTGGTCAAGATGTGCAAACGTACTGATCCCTTGGAATGGCCATGCTCCATCCCACATCTCTTCGAGAGATGGAGATTCAGAGTCGAAAATCACTTCAAATTCCTTCAAGGGGTTTGAATATATATGCTTTCCGGGTACTTCAAGAGCAAGAACGCTTGTAGCATAGATTGCTAAGGTTAATAACACTTTAAACATTATGGTGAGTCTGGTACAATTGTTAAATGGTCTGGGGAACTCTCAACTTTTATAGATAAGCGGAATTTAATCCCCAATTAGGTAATCCCGCTATGGTGTCAGATAGGTCAATCCCGCTATGGAAATTGAAATACTAGTAGAATCTCGATAACTTCAGGGTTTGAATAAGTAGGTGAGGGGTGTATATAGGGAAGGGATTCAAAGAGAGCACACTGTTCCAAAAGAATTAGCTTAGATGATTGAAAAACCAGGAATGTCCAGAAGTAATAGTTGTGTCCGATCTGCTTAGGGGGTGTATGATATAATACTTCCTGACACTTCTAATGGTTCAGATATATATACCTCGCTTTGGTATCGCTGAAGCGTCTAGGACCTTGAACTAAAATCATTATAATACATGATGGATAACCGTTGATAAATCAGTATGCAGGTACCTGATATAGATGCTCTCAATTTAGCGATAGTACATGTCAACATTTTAAGGCTGGAAGAAGAGTTTTGTATTTTGAAAGTTCTAGGAATATCGAAGAGTCGCTTTTTCTTTGAACTCTATATAAATATTGTCTTGGGATATGAATCCAAAGCAATGCTTAATAATAACCATATTTTAAATATGGGACGAAATTAGATATGCTTATAGAACCATAGCTACAGTATTTTGTAAGAGATCACACTGTAATATTTACAATTATGAGGTAAATAGACGCTTTAGTATGGCTGAGCGAAGAATGCTCAAATAATGAAGTTAGCTTTCGCTTTTTATATAAGCTTCTTGAAGTAAAGCGCATACAGCTGAGATGGAAATTACTCAGTAAGATCAATATTTATTGTTGTATGGTATAGCTGCAAAAAGGACTCAATTTTTTATAGAAGAGCTATTTATATTTAAATTATATAATGTATTTTCATGATGGAATTACAACTTAATATTGATCCATGACGGATATATATAATTCCCTTCTACGTAAATTTTTGAAAATCACAGGTCTCCACACTGAGCAATTCATAGTAAATACCACTAGCATGTTTTTGTGGATTTAGCAATATTCGATGTCATATATTTATCAAAATGAATGGAATATTGGGGGTACAATACAGTAGGGTTGCGATTTTGATACCTATATCATTTTGCTTGAGGTTATAAAGTATCGATTTTTTGACATAGGGGTCCAATAATATTAAAACTCGAAAAGTTGTAAATTGCTTCTTGTGCCTACGTATAATCCATTGAGGTACACATTTCACAAGGTACATAATTTTTTTTTTATTTCACGATATGAGAAATGACTTCGGGAATAAGGTTTGGAAAAGTTCTTCGCAATACCTAAGATCTCAAGATTATTTGAGAATACAACTCAATTGTGTTTGAGCAAATCTTCTATAGATTCGAATTCAACTTTAAAAGTCTCTCAATCTACCGCCTTTGACAGGCAATAATTAGCTACTATCTACCAAGTCATTCCTTTACAGAATTATTCGCTTTAAAAATACACTCCGTAATTTTAAGTACGAGGATGCGTGCGCGCTCGTATGCTTACAGATTAAGGGTTAAAAATTGGTGCTTCTTTTGCCTATTGGGTAATTTAGGGACTCAAGTTATTAACGAGATGATTGATCTTTATATGAGAAACAATTTATAGAGAATATGACTTTATTTCAAAATTATTAGGGTCATATATGGCTGAACACGGAGAAATTCTGGAAACAATTCGGTTTTCAACGTAACTCTGTCTAGACCCTCGGAGTGGAAAGTAGAAAATATGGTGAGAAGCCGCATAATATCTAAGGTGGTTTATGCACCCCTTTTGGGAGATTTGTTCTCCGTTTATGCGTAGTCACATTTCTCCAGTTCGTGACTTTTTTTTCTTCCACATTCGTCTAGACCAATTAAAGTTTCCCATGACTGTGGTGATTGTCATTCAATATTCCCTCAAGCACATGTGGCATATAAATTAGCTCTGAATTGCTGCAACTCGATTTTATCAGGAGTAGTTGAAAAATGCAGAAATCTCTTGTCCTTATATTTTTAGTTGCTAGCATTTATGCTGCAGATCCACCAAATGCCATAGATTCTGGATTTGATTTTAGTTCAATTTACGGAACTTTAGCACCAGCATATGCTCTGTATCAAAGTGCACTTTTTAATTTCTATCTGACAGTTGATTATACTTCATTTCTTAGTGAATTTAGTAAACTTACTAACCAAGCATACTTTTCAATTTTTGATCAGACTCATGATCTCAACGACAAAGGATGGTTGACCTCTTATGAAAATGCTCTCTCGTCATTACAATCTGACTATAGTAAAATAGGGCTCCCTCTCTTTACTCCAACTTTTGATGCCAGTGGTTTTCCATTCGCTTCGGGGGACAATTCTTTGTTCCCCTCGTTTTCAGAAAATGCTAGTGATCAACAACCTGACGAAACTGGCTCTGTCACTGAAAATGGCACTGATCAAGAATCTAGCGAAACTGGTTCAGTTACTGAAATGTCAGGAAGCAATACAGCTGCATCCGGCTCCTCAAGCTCAAAGAAAGAGTCTTCTTCAAATGAGTCTTCTTCAAAAGAATCTTCTTCAAAAGAATCCTCGTCAAAACTGTCTTCAAGTGGCACTTCCTCTGGGTCAAGGGCTGCTGCCGCAACTATGTATATGGCTCCTTTTGGTGCTATGGTTGGTGCGATCGGTGTCGCTTTGTTGTAGGTTCATTATTTTTGCAAATCTGTTTTGTGGAGAAGTCAACTCGCAAATGCGCGAAAACAAATATTTTCCGAAGCAGCAAGGACCCTGTCCAAAATGTGTATCCCTTTTGTTAGCACCTTTTTAGATGTTATGTGATTGTTCAGAACCAGTGAGAAATAAACGAAAAGTCTTGAGGTAAATGGAAGTAGTAGTGCTTTGCCTAATGTCAATTGTATCGTTCACTCCCTGATTCTATGGGATTTAAGACATATGTCATTTTCCCCATATGTGGTCCTACAGTGCTCATAGACCCAATACCTCAAAAGACAAATTCCGAACATCTTTGAAAATTGGGCCTTTGCTTGGATTTGGCCTACAAATTACGGATGCGTTGAAGAATTTGAAATTGCTTCCATACTTTTGGCCCAATGCTAAATAAGAATTTCGCTATGTGCATATTTACGGCGACGATGATCATCTGGCTACTTACACAATGACAGGGCTCTGAACATGCTTGACATTTTTGCACCCAAGTATAAATTTATCATTTGTCACTTTCAAGAAACTAAATCTACTACAATGACTGAAAAATCTGAACTAGAATATACGGAGTCCGGTACACGTCAGCGCATGGCCATGACACATGATCGCGGCCTTCAGCTCTTTTAACCCCACCTTGAGCGTCATTTAAAGGGCTGATCTGTTTATGAGTTCTAACGAACCAAAGTATTCCATTTATAAATTTTACGAAAACTTCCCTATTTTTGAGAGTACTCATCGTCAAGTGTTTTGACAACCTGGACGGTAATCTCACTCAATCTAATGCAGTCTTCGCTACTAATCACAAATGGTGGCATAATGTAAATTAGCTTACCAAACGGCCGAACCCAAGCACCAAGCTTTACAAACATTTCTTGCAAGAGTTCAGTATCGTAAGGCTTTTTGAGTTCGATTACTGCCAATGCTCCAATCCCTCTTAAATCTTGTATAATTTCTAGGTTCATATCTTCTAAACTTTTGAATAGGTGTTGGTTAAAAATATTTTCAATCTGTTTAACTTGCAACTCCCATTCGCCTGTAGATAAAATTTCCAAGCTTTTGTTAGCGACAGAACAAGCTAATGCATTTGCCATGTATGTTGGTCCATGAAATAGTCTTTTAGCTGGGCTTTCGCATACAAAATTTGCTACTTCTCGGGTCATTAAAACTGCCGAGAGAGGTAAGTAGCCACCCGTAAGACCCTTGCCACACAATAGAATGTCAGGCACAATATCAGCATGTTGGCAAGCGAATATCTTTCCGGTTCGGCCAAACCCAGTAGCAATTTCATCCACAATCAATAGCGTTTCATACTGGTTGCATAAAACTCGAACTCTTTTCAAAAACTCAGGATGATAGATTCTCATTCCTCCGGCACCTTGAACAATCGGTTCCAATATAACGGCAGCAACACTTGCATGGTTTTCCTTTAGTTTTGCTTCAAACTCTGAAATATCTTGCTCATTCCAGGCTCCGTTGAACTTTGACCTTGGAGCTTCAACAAAAATATTTTTTGTCAAATACCCACTATAACTAGAGTGCATGGAATTGACTGGATCACAAACAGACATTGCTCCAAAAGTATCTCCATGGTATCCGTAATTTATTGTCAAAAATTTGTCTTTCACCATGTCAATCCCATCTTTTAGTCTTTTACCTGCCCAGTATTGATGAGCTAACTTCAACCCAACCTCAACGGCAACTGAACCCGAGTCCGCAAAAAACACATTGTCTAATTCTTTTGGAGTAATCAGGATTAGCTTTTTGGCCAATTCTGTAGCTGGTTCATGAGAAATACCAGCATACATGAAATGCGTGAATTTCGGAACTTGATCATATATAGCCTGATTCAAAACTTCATTGTTGTAGCCATGTATCTGGCACCACCATGAGGACATCCCGTCTATCAAGCTCGTACCATCCTCCAATGTCAATGTGGTACCTTTTGCTTTGACAATTGGGTAAGTTTTCATTGGTTTAGTCAATGACGAGTATTGATGCCAGATATGGTCCCTATCGAATTCCAAATCAATAGTCATGGTTTTTGTATCTGTACTTGAGCTTCAATTGGTTTTAGTTTCAATAAAAAGAAGATTTATCGGAGCTATTTATACTTCTATCTGTTGTGTATTAGTGAGTTCCCAACAAAGTGTCGTTTTTATCGCCTAATAATGGTTGCGAAAATATTATGTATTTCGACGTGGGTTTCTTGAGTCATCTTGAGTCATCTTGAGTCATTATTGCCTATTTTGGAAATGCTGCACCCTGAATTCTAATGCATTTCAATCACATGAGACTCTGTTGGATAATACCGGCTATTCTTTTACACAACAAAAGTAAACTTCTCTTTTGTTGGAGATTCAATACTATATAAATACAACTAGTAGCCTACTAGTTTTTTTTTCTGAACATTTAGACCATCAAGTCAGTTTGCCAAAGTTAGTAGTAGATTCAAACTATTCATTTGTAATGACATCCAGTACTCCAACTACTAGCCAAAATGGCTATTTAGGTAATGCAAACACACAAACTTTGAATAGGGTTGAAGTTTTACCACTAGAAGATGTCAATGAACCCCAAGGCATCACAAATACACCTAGTCTTTCTGAAACTAAAATTGCAAAAGTCAAACTACCCTCGGAAATGCCACGAGTTCCAAGACTTAAAATCAATGATCTTACCCTTGGTCACAATGCAACCACAGAAAATGTTGCTTCCATGTTAGAAAAGTATGGTGTGTGCATTGTAAAAGGATTTTTAAACGAGACTCAATTGAACAATGTTGAAGAAGAATTAGAACCGCACTTTGAAAGACAAAAGAATGATCCGAGGCTATTCCCAAAAGAAACTATTAGAGTTACTTCGACAGTTAGTAAGTCACCAGCTGTTGTAAAAGAAGTTTTAGCGCATCCAATGCATGTTGAACTAACGAAAAAGTTTTTGGATCAAAAGAACGCTTTCTGGATTGGAGAAAACATTAATATTGGACTCTCTCAAGCAATAGTTAGCAGCTCTATAGCTTTTAAAGTTGGACCTGGAGCTCAAGGACAAGCCATACACAGAGATGATATGTCTGATCACAACATTAGAAAACATCAAGAATCATACACGTACGGATCAGACTCTCAGTTTGGTGTGTCAGTCGCTTTGAACAAAATCACCAAAGACAACGGTGGTACCAAATTTATCCCAGGATCGCATCTCTGGGACCATTTAAGACAACCTCATGAGGCAGATGAGATTTTCGTAGAAATGGAAAGAGGAGATGCGTTTTTCATGTTGGCATCGGTCTTTCATGGCGCTGGTAGTAACATCACTGAAAGCGAGTACAGAACGTTATTGATTCTATTTATGTGCAAGGGTACACTTAGACAAAAAGAAAACATTTATCTTGAAACCCCCATTGAGTATTTCAAACAGTTTGATGAACTCGAACTACTGCTTCTAGGATTGAGTATGAGTGAGCCGTTTAGTGGAATGCTCGAATTGAGAGATCCCCTAGTTGTATTGAAAGATGGTTATGTGAGAAAAAGTAACTACTCGGATATTTGTAAGGTTTCTCCGATTATGTAGGGATACAAGCACATCATGGGGTAACGTGCGAGTTACTGAAAAGCAATCAGTGGTTTATTTAGCATGTCTAAAAATAACAGATCGTAAATTTCACGATGATGAGCAGTAGAGCAGTAGGTCGACAAAAAATAGTATTTAAGCCTGTGTAGGCGGTGATGATCTTTTACGGCGGTGATGATCTTTTACTACGGCGGTGATGATCTTTTACTACGGCGGTGATGATCTTTTACTACGGCGGTGATGATCTTTTACTACGGCGGTGATGATCTTTTACTACGGCGGTGATGATCTTTTACTACGGCGGTGATGATCTTTT